>JACCEA012114914.1_pt1 | contig 32553 bp, 19 predicted proteins | sample 7449851 | NCBI WGS metagenome assembly JACCEA01 (sample SAMN15323453, study PRJNA562643) | freshwater metagenome | isolation source: river surface water | place: USA:Blue River Watershed | collected 2017-08-18 | reverse complement strand
GATGCCTCCTTCAATAGTAAATTGTTTGTTAGTCAAGACGCCTCTTTGAACAGCAACTTACATGTTGGAAAAGATGTCAGCATTGATGGCACTATGAATGTTACTGGAGCGGCTACATTCAGTGATGTATTATTAGTTACTTCCGATGCCTCATTCAATAGTAAATTGTTTGTTAGTCAAGACGCTTCTTTGAACAGCAACTTGCATGTTGGAAAAGATGTCAGCATTGATGGCACTATGAATGTTACTGGATCTGCTACTTTGAGTGATGTATTATTAGTTACTTCAGATGCTTCTTTCAATAGTAAATTGTTTGTTAATCAGGATGCCTCTTTGAATAGTAACTTGCATGTTGGAAAAGATGCCAGCATTGATGGCACTATGAATGTTACTGGTGCGGCTACTTTGAGTGATGTATTATTAGTTACTTCTGATGCTTCTTTTAATAGTAAACTGTTTGTTTCTCAGGATGCTTCATTAAATAGCAACTTACATGTTGGAAAAGACATTATTATTGACGGTACTATTGGTGTTATTGGTGCTGCTACATTCAGTGATGTATTATTAGTTACTTCCGATGCCTCATTCAATAGTAAATTGTTTGTTGAACAAGATGCTTCTTTGAATAGTAACTTGCACGTGGGTAAAAACACTAGCATCGACGGTACTATTAGTGTTACTGGTGCGGCTACTTTGAGTGATGTATTATTAGTCACTTCTGATGCTTCATTTAATAGTAAACTGTTTGTTTCCCAGGATGCTTCTTTGAATAGTAACTTGCATGTTGGAAAAGACATTATTATTGACGGTACTATTGGTGTTATTGGTGCTGCTACATTCAGTGATGTATTATTAGTTACTTCCGATGCTTCATTTAATAGTAAACTGTTTGTCAGTCAAGACGCTTCTTTGAATAGTAACTTGCACGTTGGCAAAGACATTATTATTGACGGTACTTTTACAGGGGTTAATGATGTATCTTTGAATAGCAACTTGCATGTTGGAAAAGATGTCAGCATTGATGGCACTATTAATGTTACTGGTGCTGCTACATTAAGTGATTTGTTATTGGTTACTTCCGATGCCTCATTCAATAGTAAATTGTTTGTTAGTCAAGATGCTTCATTAAATAGCAATCTACATGTTGGCAAAGACACTAGCATTGATGGCACTATTAATGTTACTGGTGCGGCTACATTGAGTGATGTATTATTGGTTACTTCTGATGCCTCCTTCAATAGTAAATTGTTTGTTTCCCAGGATGCTTCTTTGAACAGCAACTTACACGTTGGTAAAAACACTAGCATTGATGGTACTATTAATGTTACTGGAGCTGCTACTTTGAGTGATGTGTTATTAGTTACTTCTGATGTCTCGTTCAATAGTAAATTGTTTGTTAGTCAAGATGCTTCTTTAAATAGCAATCTACATGTTGGCAAAGACACTAGCATTGATGGCACTATTAATGTTACTGGATCGGCTACTTTCAGTGATGTATTATTGGTTACTTCCGATGCCTCATTCAATAGTAAATTGTTTGTTGATCAAGATGCTTCTTTGAACAGCAACTTACACGTTGGTAAAAACACTAGCATTGATGGTACTATTAATGTTACTGGAGCTGCTACTTTGAGTGATGTATTATTAGTTACATCCGATGTCTCGTTTAATAGTAAATTGTTTGTTAATCAAGATGCTTCTTTGAATAGTAACTTGCACGTGGGTAAAAACACTAGTATCGACGGCACTATTAATGTTACTGGAGCTGCTACTTTGAGTGATGTGTTATTGGTTACTTCTGATGCCTCCTTCAATAGTAAATTGTTTGTTAATCAAGATGCCTCTTTGAACAGCAACTTACACGTTGGAAAAGATGTCAGCATTGATGGTACTATTAATGTTACTGGAGCTGCTACTTTGAGTGATGTATTATTAGTTACATCCGATGTCTCGTTCAATAGTAAATTGTTTGTTAATCAAGATGCTTCTTTGAATAGTAACTTGCACGTGGGTAAAAACACTAGTATCGACGGCACTATTAATGTTACTGGTTCTGCTACATTCAGTGATGTGTTATTAGTCACTTCCGATGCTTCCTTCAATAATAAATTGTTTGTTAATCAAGATACCTCTTTGAACAGCAACTTATATGTTGGAAAAGATATTATTATTGACGGTACTATTACAGGCATTAATGATGTTTCTTTGAACAGCAATCTACATGTTGGCAAAAACACTAGCGTCGATGGTACTTTTACTGGCACTGGTGCGGCTACTTTCAGTGATGTACTATTAGTTACTTCTGATGCCTCATTTAATAGTAAATTGTTTGTTAGTCAAGACGCCTCTTTGAATAGTAATTTACATGTTGGTAAAAACACTATTATTGATGGTACATTAACTACCATTGGTGATGTTTCTTTTAATAAAGATATTCATATTGGTGGAAATATTACTGTTAATGACACCTTATTTGTTAGTAATATTCATGCTGATACTCTTTATATTACAGGTAATACTACACATGTAAATGTATCTACTTTGGATGTTTCTGATAATTTAATTACTCTTAATAAAGGTGGCGTAACTGCAACTGGTTCTGGTATTGAAATTGAAAATAATAATACAATTGTTGCATATGTGAAATTAAATGGTACTGGTGAATGGGTAATTCAAAATATTGGCGCCGCCGAAGATACTATTGTTACAAAAGCCCGTGTTGATCGTACTGATGTTTCTTTAAATGAACTTCGCGATCGGTTGGCTCCCTACAGTTATGATGGTACTTCTATTACTAGTATTGATAAGAATATTGTTTTGGCAAATAGTATTTCAACTGTTACTATTTTGGGTGATTCTTCTTTGAATAAACAGTTGTTTGTTGGACAGGATGTTTCTTTCAATAGTAAATTGTTTGTTAGTCAAGACGTCTCTTTGAATAGTAATTTGCATGTTGGCAAAAACACCATTATTGACGGTACTATTACCGGCACGGGTGCAGCTACATTCAGTAATATATTATTAGTTACTTCTGATGCTTCATTAAATAGTAAATTGTTTGTTTCTCAGGATGTTTCTTTGAATAGTAATTTACATGTTGGCAAAAACACTATTATTGATGGTACTATTACAACTGTTGGCGATGCTTCATTTAATAATAAATTATCTGTTGGATCAGATGTTTCCTTGGGATCTGCTCTTTATATTGGAGGCATTACTACAGTTAATAATGATGTTATTCCTGTTGGTAATACTATTGTGAATTTAGGTTCTTCAATGAATTGGTTTGGTAATATTTATGTATCAACTGTTCATGCTAGTTCAAATACTATTGTTCTTGGTGGTGCATCCATTTCTTCAACTGGTTCATCAGTGTCTTTTTCAGGCGGTTCAAACATAACTGATGATTTTACTGTTGGTGGTAATGTTTTTATTAGTAAAGATTTATCGTTGAATAGTAAACTTTTTGTTGGTTCGGATGCTTCTTTGAATAGTAAATTGTTTGTTAGTCAAGATGCTTCTTTGAACAGCAATTTACATGTTGGCAAAAACACTAGCGTCGATGGTACTTTTACTGGCACTGGTGCGGCTACTTTTAGTAATGTGTTATTAGTCACATCTGATGCCTCCTTTAATAGTAAATTGTTTGTTAGTCAAGACGCATCTTTGAATAGTAACTTGCACGTTGGCAAAAACACTAGCATCGACGGCACTATTAATGTTACTGGAGCTGCTACTTTGAGTGATGTGTTATTGGTTACTTCTGATGCTTCATTTAATAGTACATTATTTGTTTCCAAGGATGTTTCTTTGAATAGTAACTTGCATGTTGGCAAAAACACTATTGTCGATGGTATGTTTAATGGCATTGGAGATGTTTCATTAAATAGTAACTTGCATGTTGGCAAAAACACCATTGTCGATGGTACTTTTACTGGCACTGGTGCAGCTACTTTTAGTAATGTGTTATTAATAACTTCTGATGCTTCTTTGAATAGTAAATTGTTTGTTAGTCAAGACGCATCTTTGAATAGTAACTTGCACGTTGGCAAAAACACTAGCATCGACGGCACCATTAATGTTACTGGGTCAGCTACATTCAGTGATATATTATTAGTTACTTCCGATGCTTCATTTAATAGTACATTATTTGTTTCTAAGGATGTTTCTTTGAATAGTAATTTGCACGTTGGCAAAAACACCATTGTTGATGGCACGTTTAATGGCATTGGAGATGTTTCATTAAATAGTAACTTGCATGTTGGCAAAAACACTTTTGTTGATGGTACTTTTACTGGTACTGGTGCAGCTACTTTCAGTAATATATTATTGGTTACTTCCGATGCTTCTTTCAATAGTAAATTGTTTGTTAGTCAAGACGCATCTTTGAATAGTAACTTGCACGTTGGCAAAAACACTAGCATCGACGGCACTATTAATGTTACTGGATCAGCTACATTTAGTGATGTGTTATTAGTCACTTCTGATGCTTCATTTAATAGTAAATTGTATGTTGTTAATGATGCCTCTTTGAATAGTAAACTTAGAGTTGGTGGTGATGTTTCATTGAATAGTAAACTTAGTGTTACTAATGATGTTTCATTGAATCAAAAACTCTATGTTGGAACAACAACCAATTTAGTTGGCGATGCTTCTTTGAATGCTAATTTGTTTGTGGGTGCTGATGCTTCTGTTAATGGTAAACTGTATGTTGTTAAAGACACTTCTATGAATGCTAACTTGTTTGTGGGTGCTGATGCTTCTGTTAATGGTAAACTATATGTTGTCAATGATGCTTCTTTGAATAGTAATTTGTTTGTGGGTGCTGATGCTTCTGTTAATGGTAAACTGTATGTTGTCAAAGATACCTCTATGAATACTAACTTGTTTGTGGGTGCTGACGCTTCACTATCAGGTAAACTATATGTTGTCAATGATGCTTCTTTGAATAGTAATTTGTTTGTTGGAAAGGATGCTTCATTATCAGGTAAACTGTACATTGTCAAAGATACCTCTATGAACGCTAATTTGTTTGTGGGTGCTGATGCTTCATTATCAGGTAAACTGTATGTTGTCAATGATACCTCTATGAACGCTAATTTGTTTGTGGGTGCTGACGCTTCATTATCAGGTAAACTGTATGTTGTCAATGATACCTCTATGAACGCTAATTTGTTTGTGGGTGCTGACGCTTCATTATCAGGTAAACTGTACGTTGTCAAAGACACTTCTATGAACGCTAATTTGTTTGTTGGAAAGGATGCTTCACTATCCGGCAAATTATATGTTGTTAATGATGCTTCATTGAATAGTAATTTGTTTGTTGGAAAGGATGCTTCACTATCCGGCAAATTATATGTTGTTAATGATGCTTCATTAAATAGTAATTTGTTTGTTGGAAAGGATGCTTCTTTAAGTGGTAAACTGTATGTTGTATCTGATGCTTCACTTAGTAGTAGACTTTTTGTTGGATTAGATTCTTCTTTAAGTGGTAAATTATTTGTTGGTGGCGATGTTTCTTTTAATGGTAATTTGCGAGGTGTTGCTATACAGGCCGATGGTAATTTAACAATTAATGGAAATGCCAGATTTGCTAGGGATGTAAGCATTAATGGCAATTTGATAGTTAATTCCGATATTAGTTTTAATAGTAGACTGTTTGTTGGATCTGATGCTTCATTATCTAATAAATTGTTTGTTTCTGGAAATGTTGGTATTGGCAATAGTGGTGCTGCTTATAAATTGGATGTTTGCGGTAATATGCGTTTGTTTGAACCCATTGGAACAACTGCTTCTGCAACAGCAGGTTCATTATTAATTGAACATGGTGATGCTAGTGGTGTTTCATCTATCGTATTTAAAGCAAAGAATGGTGAAACAACCGGTGATTATGCATATATTCAATATGCTGAAAACGGTGGATCAGGTACAAATGGCGATGGAAAGGGTATTCTTACAATTGGTATTGAAAATGATCCAAAAACGACTACTATAAATGATACTATTTCTTTGTATGCTGGTAATGGTAGTGGATATGTTGGTGTAAATACTAAGGCACCTTTATACAATATGGATGTAAGTGGTATATTAAGATCAAATACTTATTTTACAGTTCCAACTATTTTAAGTGGAACAACTCCAACAATAACTTATCCATTTAATCAATTATATATTATTACATCTACTGGAAATACTACAGTTAATATTACATTACCTGCTCTGCCCGCTGGAAATGCCGATACATCAAGTTTAATATTATTCAGAAAAACAGGTTCAACAACAAATAATGTTACATTTACATTAACATCTCCTTCACAAATTGTTCCTACTGCTTCAATTACTGCTCAATCAACAGCTTTAACTGGATTATTAAATAATACAGTTGTTACACTTCAATTATTTTGCTATAATGGTATTTATTATGTTTTATAAATATTTTATTATAAAATAATTTTACTATCATAATATTATATTTCAACACTTATAATATAATGTCTATTGTAGCTTTAAAACGTAAAACTGCTGCCACAAAAAATCAAAGTACCGGTTTATCCGGATTCTCTATTAATGGAACTACACGAAATCAAGGTTATGTTGGTCAAAGTTTAGAATCACGAACACTATTACACACTCCTCATAAAGGTGCCGTTGCCAAAGGTCATGGTGGTTGTTGTGGAACTTATGATGCCGACTTTGATATTACACCTAGTGAAATTTGTTCTTTAGAAGATTCAACTGTTATTAAACCATCTGTATTAAGCACCAAAGGTATGTTAGCCAAACGTAATCGTTGGATTAATCGTCCTGCACCTTATTCCGTTGTTAAACCCGATAGTAATCATGGTCCTAGTGGAAATGCCAATGATCAATCCTCCTATTTGGAACGCAGAAAAAAGAAAGTTTTGTCTGACATTGACGCGTATTGTCCAAAACCCGAAGAAATTCCGGTTAATCCCGATAAATGCACATTTTTACGAAATAAAGTGGGTCAACCACTATTTAGTCGTGTAAATACAAAATGCAAAAATGTAACTACAAAAACAATTGGTCCTATGTCTTATGAAGAAAAACTCGCAAAATTAGCACAAGAATGTACTGCAAATGATCCTACAGCAGTAGTATATTCAAATGTGTTACGTATTCCTTTAATTGGCAGTTAATAAAATTGACTTATCATAAACAATTAATTAGATATATCAAAACTTCTTATGATATATCTTAAATACTATGGACTCTATAAAATTAGATACTGCTACTTTCTTGGCCACTCTTGATGAAAAAGAGCTAATTGCATACAATATTGCTGCTTCCCATCTTGGAAAATTATTTAGTCTAGATAAAAGCAATTGTTATCTTGAATGGGTTGCTGAACAAAAAGCAAAATATCAAAATCAAAATGAGGAAAATAAATAATTTATGGGTGTTATTATCATACATTATAATTTATTCACTATTAGTTGCTGTTACTTTTTGTTCTATTTGTTTCAATTTTAACATTTGTTTAAATGCTGCATAATCTGTTTTTTTCTGTTGTATTTGTGGATTGGGTTTTTCTCCAATAGGTTCAAACAAATTGATTTTAGTATCCACCGTTTCTTTTATTTCCAAATCATCATCTTCCAAAATATCACCTTCCAAATTACTATCATCAAAAAAATCCGCAATTTGTGTAATTGGTTTTTCTTCAAACATCATCTTATTAATTCGCGCAATATTCTTATTTGGTGGTTTTTGTAATATATTAAAATCGGCCATTTTGCCAATTCGAATATATTTGGTGGTATATGGATGCGGTTTATTAATTTCCATTTGTTTTTTAGTGGAATTTTTATCTTTATATATTTTGGGTTTAAGCATAACAGGAGCCAAATCTTTGCGATCTTCCATGAATTTTGATGGTGTTTTTGTTTTTAATTTATCATCTTCGGTTTTTAATAAATCAATCATTTTATTATTTGGAAAATTATCCATATCTATAAAAAAATCGCGACATCGATACATGACTACATATTTCATGGCCGCATAGTGTAAAGCCTTATTTGGCACTATTTGCATATCACTATAATATACAAATTCCATACGATAACAATCATAATACATCATAATATTACCATTTGTTGTATGTTCTATTAATACACGGGATTTCCATTGTTTTTCTAATTGATTATTTGAATTTTCAAATAGTGTTTTGCGAGTTTGTATTGAATATAAATCCGAATTTATTTGTTTATTGGCTTCATCATCCGGTGTTGTCAAATAAAAATTCTTGTATTTTGCATATTTTTCTTCATAATCTAGTTCTTTTGATTTTACTATAATTGGTGGTGATGTTGTATTATAATAGCGATTATAATTAGTTTTTATTGTTATCCATGCAAATTGAGTTGCAATTTGTGTATAATATATGATTGTAATTAGTCCTTTCCATAATGCACGTAACGTTATTAATAGTGCCTGTTTTGCGTCCATTTTATAAATTGTCATAATAAATCTCTATATCTTATTATTTTTTAATTTTGAACGATAATAAAAATTGAATGTATAATTATAAATAATCCACATAAACAAACTAAACAATATTAATTAAAAGATGTCTGATACACGAAAACCAACTTATTTGGCGCAAATAAATGCGCATCCCCGTGATGCATTCATACAATTTGAAGAATCAACTCACGTTTATACTGTTCATGGCAATAGTGATTATACATCTGTTACAACATGGAATCATGGACATTTTCCAAAATTCGATGCCGATAAAATCATACAAAATATTATATCAGGACGCAAACACAAAACCGATCCGTCATACAAATACTATATGATGACCGCGGAACAAATCAAAGCCATGTGGGATACTAATCGTGATTGTGCTGCCGAATCTGGTACTAATATGCATTTTGATATTGAATGTTACTATAACCAGTTAGAGGTTAGTAATAATAGTGTTGAATATAATTATTTTCGCAATTTCTTGCATGATCGTCCGGAATTAACACCATATCGTACAGAATGGACAATATATCATGAAGAATTGAAAATTGCTGGATCAGTAGATATGGTTTATATAAATCCAGATGGCACATTATTGATTTATGACTGGAAACGATGTCGAGATATAGTAAAAGACAATCCATTTGGCGGCACTGCTTGTACACCTTGTATTTCACATATGCCTGATACTAATTTTTGGCATTATACATTACAACTTAACACATATAAAGCAATTATAGAGGAAAAATATGGTATGCAAGTGGTGGGATTATGTTTGGTATGTTTACATCCAGATAATTCGAATGGAAATTACAAATTGATTGAAGTACCATTTATAGAAAAAGAAATACGCGATTTATTTGAATATAGAAAACAGATGTTAAATAAACATGTGGCACCAAAAATCACTGATTTCTTTAAAAAGGCTCCAACACAAAATAAGGCAAAACCATTAATGTTGAATTTGTCAAATCTATAAAAAATAATATATTACACCATCGAAGAATTAAAATGTCCCATTTTAATTCTCCGATGGAGCGGTATCGGTAACGATTTAAAACATAGCACCCCTTCGGGGTGCGGTTTGAAATCTTCACCGGTATAAATTACTATTTAAATAAAAATTAAGTTAAAATGTGTTTTTTTAACTTAATAATGTGAATTATACAAATTCATATTCAGTAATATGCATTGCACTTTTTTGTAATGCATTAAATAACCATATTGCGAATTTACGATGTTTTGTTTCTTCACAAATCGACGAACCTAATATTTTTTGACGATATTGTGTTTCTTTATTTATATTTGCCTCTGTTTCCAAATTATTTTGTTCAGATATAAATTTATTATATGCTCTTAACATACGATTCGATAGTGTGTCAAACATATTATCTTTCATTTGTTCCGTCATAATAGTCCAATCAGCTTTGTCTGAATCGGACGACACATAGTCATACACATATATTATGTTGCGTTTATGAGAGAATGCAGTTAATGGTAAATTATCTTCATATATTTTGCTTTCTAATACACTACATACGCCTTTGATAATATTATTTTGTATTGTAATTTCGATATCTTCGTTGCTAACAGTAATTTCTTTTAACCATGTTTTAAAAGTTTTCGGCGGCGGAGCCGCCTGATGGTTCAAATATTGTAATATATCTATTTTTCGCTGTTCTCTTTGAGTGCGTTTTCGTAATTGTTGTACTTCATCTTCTAATCGAACACATTTTGCAGCCAATATTTTAACTAATTCATACATCATTCTATTATCTGGTATTTTATCATCTGTTCGATCTAATTTTTTGTTTCTTAATTCGCTGCGCGATTTAATTAATCTGCAAGTTATAATATGTTCATCATAATCACTTTTTAATCGAAAATATTTATCACATATTGAACATGGAGTTTCTTCCATTATTTTCGGTATTTAATTAAAGTCGTTAAGTTTTATGTCTTGTTGTTTTTGTTTTGTTTAAAATCAATTTTTAGTTGGACAAGAATTTGGGGTTGCAAATAATGAAAATAAAAAAAAACTCATACATGATAATATTACTGTAATTATATTTATTGGTGGAATACTATAATCTGGGTCGTCATCATCGTTATCATTATCGTAAATTTCAAAAGTATTTATTATTAATTTTCCTTGATCACATTTTGGACATTTTGGATTTAATAATGACATATTGTTTTTTTTAATGCAATTTTTGTGAAATACATCACTACATGAATATCGTATAAATTCACATGAATTATTAATATCTATAGTATTGCATATTTTGCAATATTTTATTTTTCTTGGTATAATTGGTGGCGAATACATTTTTATTTTATTTATGAATCATTTTTATATATTGTTGTCAAATATGTTTTCTATGGGATTTAGAAAAAATAATACTACAGCAAATAATAGTGTCAATAAATCTATTTCTACAAATAATAGTATCAATAAATCCATTCCTACACATAATTATTTGAATCGGTATAATATGTTTGATGCTATAAAAAATTCAAAATCGTGTGGACATTGTGGTAAAAAATAAAATAATAACATATACTATTATTTATGTTTGAACATTTTAAACAATTTTTTTCTAATCAGCGTAATCAAAATGTTATGATTTTTGTTGTTTGTTTTGTTATTTTACTATCAGTATTAAAACATTTTGGACTATATGAAGCCTTTACCGCAAATGATGCTACAGGTACTTCAACTACTGCTCCGGCTACTGGTACTTCAACTACTGCTTCTCCCACAGGTACTTCAACTACTGCTTCTCCTACAGGTACTTCAACTACTGCTCCGGCTACTGCTCCGGCTACTGCTCCTGGTTCTGGCTCAAATAGTGTAAAAATTGGATCTGTAATTAAACTTTAATTCTAAATTCATATTATTCAAAAATAACAATATAATATGAATTCTTCTCTTATATCATAGAGATTACTATAATGAGTCACAGCTACTATTTAGATCAAAAACAATCTACATTTGGACCTCATGTTCAACAATATGATAATCATATGGTTATGCATAATGTTTCAAAACCCATCAAAGAATCTATTCTTACAGTTGATTTACAATATTCTGTTAATTCCATTGTAAATTTTGGTGAAAAAATTTGCGAAGTTAAAAGTTTAGAAGTAGAAACCGTCGAACTTTTTAATAATTTTTATAATATTTTGACAGGATTTAATACATTTACTATTACTCAAAATGGTGTTGGAGATAGTATTCATACAATTACTATTGAACCTGGATATTATACTATTGATACAATAGTAAATGCAATTAATACTGAATTAGCTACATTATATCTTCAAAGTGATATTTCATTTAGTGTTTCACCAACTACTCATAAATCCAAATTTAATACTAGTTCAAATCAATATACTATCGATTTTACTGATGTAAACACTGATATATGCATTAATACCAGTAAAACACTTGGTGCGATTTTAGGTTATAGTGGCTTGTCATACAATATTAATTATGCATCAACATTGGCCATATCTGAATTTAAAATTAATTTAAAAAATCCAAAACATCTCTATTTGGCCGTCAATGAATATAGTAATGAAAATATTAATGCATATTGTGTACCAACACCTGTAGGAAATGCCAATAAAAATATAATTGCCAAAATTAGTATTCCGGATGTGGATTTTGGATCTATGATTATTGCAAATAAATGCACCGGATTATTAGTGTCTGACAAACGACGTTATAGTAATAAAGTTAATATTCAAAGAATGCAATTACTATTGTTGGATGATAGTGGCGCACCTCTTGACAATAGTAATTTAGTTGTAACATTTCGTGTTCAAAAAGAATAAAATTCACATATTTCATTGATGGATATAACAAATGTAATATATATAAGTTTGAATTAAATGGTTGGTTCTAGTATTTTACCGGCATGCATTCATAAAGGTAAATTGCATTTTCTATTTGGACGCGAAAACAGTTTAGCGGATACTCCAGGTTGGTCCGATTTTGGAGGTGGCGTCGATAGTGGTGAAAATGTCTTTGAAGCCGCATTACGCGAAGGAGGCGAGGAATTAACTGGTTTCTTGGGCGGTCCTACACAAATTTCGCGTTTAATTAAGCGGGGCGGCGGCGCATTAAAGTTGAAAAGTCGCGAAGGTGAGTATTATATTCATATTTTTATGATGCCTTATTCGGAAGATTTGGTGGCTTATTATAATAATAATCACGCGTTTTTATGGAATCGAATGAATAAAAAAATGCTGAATAATACCAAATTGTTTGAAAAAATCGAAATTAAATGGTTTTCTGTTGATCAAATGCGACGTGAACGTAATCATTTTCGCAATTTTTATAGAGCCATAACTGATATGTTGGCCGATGAAGAATTTCGTATACGTGCACATTTAAGTAAATGTTATAAACGGCGTCGTTATAGTGCCAAAAAAGGAGGTTTAAAAAAAGGTACCCGTAAAAATAATCGCAAATAACATACACAATAATATATTTATAATACTAATATTTATTACTATTATAATAGTAAACACTATGAGTCCTGCTCCAAAACGATTAAATGAATCTTTAATACAAGTATTAACACGATTAGAAACTATTTATCGAGGTAAAAATCATTTTAAATCACGTGCATATAAAAAAGCCGCGGAAACAATAATGACTATCGGCGACGATATAATAGATGTAAATGTACTTAAAGACGCACCAAATATTGGTAAAAGCATATTTGATAAAATGGTTGAATATGTTCAAACAGGAACAATTAAGTTGACTGATGCCGAATTTGAACTTAAATCAGTAAATGTTGTAGAATGGAAAGGCGGTCCAGAAACAGTTTTGGCCGATGTTTATGGTATTGGTCCGAAAAAAGCCAAAGAATTAGTTGCCGCTGGAATTACCACTATAGAACAATTACGAGCCAAACAAGATGAAGTATTAAATAATGTACAACGAATTGGTCTGCGGTATTATGAAGATATTTTGCAACGTATTCCGCGATCTGAAATTGAACGCTATAGTAAATTATTTAAAGCAGTCATACAAAATATTAATCGTCGAGCTGCAAATAGAGGTCATACATTGCATGGTGAGATTGTAGGAAGTTATCGCCGAGGTGCGACTGATTCTGGTGATATTGATGTTATATTTACTTGTACTAATCCACAATTGTATGAACAATTTATCGATGATTTAATTAAACGAAACATTATTATTGAAGTACTATCGCGAGGACCATCCAAATGTTTAGTAATTGGTCGTATTGGTGAAGGCGCAGTTGCGCGTCGCGTTGATTTCTTGTTTTCCTCCCCCGAAGAATTTCCATTCTCTATTTTGTATTTTACAGGAAGTAAAGCATTTAATACTACTATGCGTGAACATGCATTAAAACATGGATTTACTATGAATGAACACAGAATTAAATTGAAAACAGGTGAAAATGTCACACATCAATTTACGACAGAACAAGATATATTTGCCTTTTTGGGATTAAAATATGTAAAACCGGTTGATAGAATAGATGGACGTCAAATTATTCCATTATAATAAAATAAAATATGTGGTGATGAATGATTGCGGATAATATACTATATGACTATACCATATAGTATATACTAATTTAATTATGTCAACAACTTGGAAACAATATGGTGGTCAAAATCTTCTTGAATCTACTAATACATTAACTGTAAATTCACTTGTTACTGATTTTTTCTCGTTAAGATCTTATTATCTTGGTGATTGGGACATTTGTGGTGGTTTACGTGTCAAAGATAATGCCACTATTTATAGAGATGCTGATATTTGTGGCAATCTAATTGTCGGTGATAATTTAACTGTTATTGGCGAATTTACCGGAATTAATGACGCCAATTTTAATGGCAATTTGGTTGTATTTAAAGATATTTATGCTCTTCAATCAATATATTTTGATGGCAATGGAAGTACTTTATTAAATGCCGTTAATAATGGGTTTGGATTTAATAAAATGGACCCCACCGCCACTATCGATATTAGTAGTGATCGCGTTAATACAGTATATATGCAAACATCCACCTTGCAAAATAAAAATGTATATGCACAAAATGCTGCACAACAAGGTATAGTATTAAATGTTGATCCTACATCTGCTTCAATTAATATATATGTGGATTCCTCTATGAATGAAGGTAATGCTACGCCGAATGCAGCACTAACTTATAGTACTGGTGGCAATTTCACTATTGACGTGTCAAACATAATGAATGTGCGACCACGCACTGTGTTTTCATCGCGTCTAAGTGATACTATGAATTCCGATTTGGAACAAATAGTTATTTATGATTCTTGTAATTTACGTGGATTTAATCATAACTACAAATATGATGTTTATAATGATCCTTTGTTTAATACGGGTGTTGCACTATCTGCTATATCTCAAGACAATAAATCAAACATATTTATGAAATTAACGAGTCCAAATGGCAAAGGCTTGGCTGTCGGTGGTGGTCCATTTGAAGGAGGTATTATGGGCTCTATTGGATTAATCGATTCTTCCACCAATGATTTTTCGAATCATATGTTTCCCGGAATACAAATTTTTTCCGGTGATACTGATAAAAATTTGAAAACTGCCGTTACTATTAATAAATATAGAACTACTAAAAATATTGATGGTGTTTCTAATCGTTATGCATTTGATGTTAATGGTCCTACAAAAATGATATTTCAAGAATTACTTATGACTTATGATGCTACTATGGTTATTGATTGTGTGTATTTCGAGCCTACATCAAATGTAGGATATGCCATTGGTTCACCATCGGCGACAGTTTCGCCTTATCAACAATACTTTTTGAAAACCCTTGATGGCGGTTATACATGGACAAAACATCGAATTGTTAATCAATTTGGTAATCCTTTTGGCGATTTAGAATTTCAAATTATTAATTTCAATGTTATTTTTCCATACAATAGTAATTATATTCTTATTGGCGGAGATGGAGGATTTTTTTACTATTCTACTAATGGTGGCATTTCTTGGTCTGCAATTACATTTATAAATGGCATAACAGATTTTAACATTAATGATATTTATATTAATAGTAATAATACTCATACAATTATTGTTTTAAATAATGGTTATTTCTTTGATATTTCTGGCGCTATTTCAAATACTATTGATTTAAATACTAAAAAATATTCCGGTATTGATTCGATTCGTGCCGTTTCCGGAAATGGTAATATCTTTTTTATGGCAGGTGAAGGCGGTATTAGTAGTTATAATGCATTTACATCGCTAACTCATTTTTTTCCTGAAACTGAAAATTATACATTCAATGATATTTCTGTTTTTTATGATGGTCTCGCATATCATAGTGTTGCTGTCGGCAATGATGGTTTTATTCAATATATTCATACAACCGATGGTATTACAGGCGCATTTGCTACTCCAGCACAAGGTATTGGACTCGGTAATATTAATGCCGTTCACGTTTTTAGTGCTTTAAATGCTGTTTTAGTTGGTGATAATGGATTAGTTGCATTTTCAACTGATGGATTTATTACATGGAAAATTATAACCGCAAATGAAATAAATTATATGGGTAATGGTAATTTACTATCATCTTTAAAACTTACAGACATATATGTACGTTCTAGTTCTGATTTTATTATTTCCGGGTTATATCAAAATTATGCTGCAAATGTCCAATTAGGTCGTTCTAAATTATTTAATTTATATGCTCCTTATTATTTTAATCGTAAATCGCAATTTGTTTTAGAAGCTTCTGGTTCTATTATGATGTCCGGCGATCTACATATTAATGATAATGGTAATCTTTACACAAATAGTAATAGTATATCATTATTTCCTACAGTAGCAACCACTATCAATATGGGTAACACTGCTTTGGGTGGCAATACTTTTGTTAGACACAATTTGGATGTTATTGGCAATGCTATAGTAAATCAAAAACTAATTGTTGAAAATTATTCCTTTTTGAATGCTGATGTTTCATTAAGTGCTAATTTATATGTGACCGGTGATGCATCAATGAATTCGCGACTTTATGTGGGCGGTGACGCGTCATTAAATTCACGACTCTATGTGGTTGGTGATACATCAATGAATTCGCGACTTTATGTTGGCGGTGATGCGTCATTAAATTCACAACTCTATGTGGTTGGTGATACATCAATAAATTCGCGTCTTTATGTAGGTGGCGATGCATCATTAAATTCACGGCTTTATGTAGGAAGTGACGTATCTGTTATTGGATTATTACGTGTTAAAGGCAAATCGCAATTTGAATCTGATGTTTCTATTAATGCCAATTTATTTGTAAAAGATGTTAGTGCACAAAATCTCGATATTCGCGGAACCACAAATAGTGCAGCGGTTGGATCCGGTGCGGTTATAGTACAAGGCGGAGTTTCTATTGCAAAAACAACAAATATTGGTGGCAATTTATTCATAAACAATGTGTTAGATTCTATTGCTGGAACTACATCATTGACAATTGGAAATACACATGCATCAACGATTAATATTGGTGTAACGGATAGTGTCACACAGGTTAATATTGGCAAATCACTATCAGGTATTCGTGGAGTTGGAATGGATATTTATATTGGTGATGAAAATGCTGATAGTCGCGTACATATTTTGGGTAATTTGATAGTGCCCGGTAATGTTGTGTTTGAAAATCAAACATCTCTTCATGTACAAAACAAAACTATTTTATTGAATGATGGTGGATTACCGGGAACATCCATGGGAGCGGGTATTTATATTCGCGATAATAATTCTGATACAGCTGGACATATATTAATTAATGAAAATAGAGCCGGATTTAGTTTTAAAGCCACAAATAGCTCGAATGTGGTAAATTTTAATACAGATACTATGACATTACCGGTGGGTTTAGGCAAAGGTATTATTACTATTGTTCCTACAACAAATGGTGATGGCTCGAATTTTACTATGGCTCGAACTACAGTTGATATATCGGATATAGTATTATTAGATGCGAGTTTAAATAATCGTTTAATGCGTAATAATGCGGCGACTTTAACACAAGTCAATACACAAGTTGTTGATACTCGTGTTACTATGGCGGGTCTTAATATTGGTAAATTAGAAGCAACAGTAATTGCGAATACACAGATGGATATTTCTGGTAATGCAATAGTAAGTCGTCTTGGTGTAGGAACGGCGAGTGTAAATAATACATATGCAGTGGAAATATCTGGAAATATGTATAGTAATGGATTAATTTTACAATGGTAAATAAAAAGGAAAAAGATATATTAGAGGTTTATTCTCACATTATGAATATAGAGCAATATATAAATAATGTCATTGCCTGTTAGCACTTTTAATACTGATTTGTCGGCAAACAAATTGCGTAAAACATATATTCAAGGTTTTATTGATATTAGTGGTGGTGATTTGAATTTACAAAATGGCGCTTTTAACATGTTTAATGGCAATAGTAGCGCGGATTTTCGTATTTCAGGTGATCATTTAACGACACGTTCATATCCATCATTACAAGCGGTTGATGTTAGTTTGTCACGTCTTATTTTGCTCAATAGTATTTCCGGTAATGTAGATGATACATTTGCCGTTGTTAATCAAAAAATTAGTGGAATTACATATGATGCTACTTATGATCGTACATTTATTGATAATGATTTATCATTAAGTGGCAATTTGTCGGTTGGTGGTAATACCAATTTTCCGAATCATTTGCCTACTTATAGTGGAGTGGCTGGTCCTACATTGGCTACGCAGCTAACAACAAAAACATATGTTGATACAGCAATTTCTGGTAATAAAACAGTATTATTGTCTGGTAATAATACTTGGTCAGGCAATAATCAGTTTTCTAATTATTTTCCTACATGGACGGGTGTTGGGGATCCTATACAAGGTAATCAATTTGTGACAAAATCTTATGTTGATAATAATGGCGGCACTATATTGTTAACTAGTAATAATACATGGACAGGTAATAATTTATTTAATCGTTATCCTACATATAATGGTGTAGGCGATCCATCTTTAAACAATCAATTTGCGACTAAGAGTTATGTTGATAATAATGGTGGCAGTGCCGTTTTATATAGTGAAAATACGTGGACCGGCAATAATCGTCAAACATATTATCCTACATTTGTGGGTGTAGGTAATCCTACACAAGGTAATCAATTTGTTACAAAATCATATGTAGATAATAATGGTGGTGGTGCAATTTTATCTGCCGAAAATACATGGACCGGCAATAATCGTCAAACATATTATCCTACATTTGTGGGTGTTGGTAATCCTACACAAGGTAATCAGTTTGTTACAAAATCATATGTTGATAGTAATGGCGGTACACTATTATTAAGTTCAAATAATATTTGGACGGGAATTAATAATTTTAATGGTGATGTTTCATTAAATGGCAATATTCATATTTCGGGAACATTATATAATTATGTGCCGGCGGTTGGATTTGATGGAGGATTTCCGGGAACGGATTATACAACTAGTGCGCGGCTTGATGCTGGTGGTGTTATATAATTTCTGTGCGTATAAGAATATAAATCCGATATATATACTTTATATATCGGACTGAATGTCATCTATTATTCAATTACAATTTAGAAGAGGTCCTGCAAGTCAGTGGACGTCTGTAAATCCTACATTGGCTGATGGCGAATTAGCGATTGAATCTGATACAAGACAATTTAAAATAGGCAATGGGGTTACTGCATGGAATTCATTGGCATATGGTGGATTAGTTGGACCGGCCGGCGCTCCGGGCACTATAAGTAGTATTGTTAATTATGATATGTCTTTTAATGCTAATATTTTTGTTGGTGGCGATACTTCATTAAATGGTCGATTAAAATTATCAAATGATGCATCTTTTAACTCAAATTTATATGTCGGAAAAGACGTGTCATTGGGAGGCAATTTAATTGCTAATAAAATTGGTATTGGAAAGGTGCCGAATCCTACATATGGTTTGGATGTTGTTGGTGGTATTAATATGACTGGTGGATTATATATGAATGGTAATCCATTTAGTTCTTTTAATGCGAATGATGATTTGAATTTAAATGCAAATTTGTTTGTTAGTAAAGATGCTTCTGTTAATGGTAAACTTTATGTTGAAGGTATAACTACGTTAGTAGGTGTAACTACAATGGTTAGTGATACATCATTAAATGCAAATTTATATGTTGGAAAAGATACTAGTATGAATGGTAAATTATTTGTTGGAGGCGATGTATCTTTTAATGGTAATTTGCGTGGAGTAGCTATAAATGCCGATGGTAATTTAATTATAAATGGAAATGCTAGATTTGCCAAAGATGTATCTATAAATGCTAATTTATTTGTGGGAGGTGATGCCAGTTTAGGTAGCAATTTAGTTGTTACAAAACAGGTTGGTATTGGTAAAACACCTGCGGCAAATTATCAATTAGATGTATTGGGAAATATTAATTTGAGTGGTGCTTTGTCACTGAATGGATCCCCTTTTACTACATTCAATAATAGTGCCGATTTGTCATTGAATGCCAATTTATTTGTAGGAAAGGATGCGAGTCTTAGTGGTAAATTGTATACAGTTGGTGATGCCTCTATGAATGGACGTTTATTTGTGGGTGGTGATGCTAGTATGGGGGGTAAATTGTATATTGCAGGGGATGTGTCATTTAATGGGAATTTGCGTGGAGTTGCTGTAAATGCCGACGGAAATTTGACTGTTAATGGTAATGCCCGGTTTACAAAAGATGTATCTATGAATGCGAATCTTTTTGTTGGGGCTGATTCTAGTTTAAGTGGTAAATTGAATGTTGTTAATGATGTGTCTTTTAATAGTATTTTGCGTGTAGGACGGGATATTAGTTTTGGTGGAAATATTTACGGGGTTGGTAATGCACGTATTAATGCAACAACCGCATCAACAAGTACTTCAACAGGTGCATTAACGGTAGCGGGTGGTGCGGGTATAAGTGGTAATTTATATGTGGATGGAAATGTGAATATTGCAGGTAATTTTATTGCACCTTTATCAATAAACTATAATCCAAGCACATTAACAAATTCCTATATGATTGGAAATATATCTGCAAATTCTACATCAACAGCTGTTACAAGTACTACTACAAATCTTGCTTTAATATCCTCTTTACCATCTGGAATTTATTTTTGCGAAGGATATATGAATTATACAAATTCTACAAATAATTATCGTAATTTATCAATAAGTACAACTTCGACAACAGTTGATACTACAAGATATAGTAAAATATTAATAACCGGAACACCTGCTGAAAATATACAAACAAGTATTTCAACTATTATATTTCTTACAACAGGAACTATTTATTTGGTTGGAAATTGTCAAAATGGAACAACTTCTAACACTTCTCATACTTTACGAGTAACGAGAATTGCATAAATCATGTACTATTTTATGCCTTTACACAATCCGACCACAAAGCAAACTTCTTGTGCATTTTCCTAAGGTTAGCAGTCTGCTTTCGGAAAAGTGCAAAGGTTTAATAAATATTTATTATTCTCGTTTGCATATATGAATCATTTACTATTATATATATATTGTAGTAAATGCCGTTTGTGCGATTTCAATTTAGAAGAGGCACTGCTAGTCAATGGACTAGTGCCAATCCCATTCTTAATGATGGTGAAATGGCCATTGAAACTGATACTAAAAAATTTAAAATTGGTGATGGTACTACTCTATGGAATTCATTGGCTTATGGTGGATTAGTCGGTCCTCAAGGATCTATGAGTACAGATGTGTCATACAATGTAAATTTCGGCAATGCTATTTCTGTTGCTTTGGATATTTCACTGGGTGGAAATCTCATTTCCAAAAATGATGTTTCTGTAAATCGGTATTTAAGAGTTTCCTCTGATGCCTCTTTTGGTTCCAATCTTTATGTTGCCAAAGATATTTCTCTTGGTGCCAATTTAATCGTCGGTAAACAAATTGGTATCGGTAAAGTCCCAACTAGTGGTTATGCTCTCGATATGAATGGCAATATCTTTTTATCCGGCAACATTTATACCACTGGTGGCGGTCTTTATAATAGTTTTAATTATAATACAGATTTATCTCTTAATGCTAATTTACGTATTGGTGTTGATGCTTCATTTGGCGGTAACGTTTTCTTATCAAAAACGCTCAATTTGAAACGCGTCATTCTTGTAGGAGGAACTTCTGGTTCACCGGTGGCAGTGAATCCGTCAACTTCACTTATTGAACTTAATGGTACAGTTGATGGCACAAACAATTATTTTACTTTAGCCAATGGTTCATATGATGGTCAAACAGTTACTATTGTTTCAAGTAGTAGTGGTGTGAGTGATTATTTGAATGCGATGGGTGGCACTAATATTAAATTAAATGGCGCTTCTTGTACTCAAATTCGTTTTTCGAATTCGTTTCAAAGTGTTGATATGCAATGGAGTAGCGGAACATCGGCGTGGTTTGTTACTTCATGGCAAGGTGTGAATTTTCAAGGAGTTAATTTGAATTTTGGTACTTATACTACAGGTGATATTAATTTGTATGCTGCCGTAAATACTTATGTTGATTCAAAACTGACTGTTAATAAAGATGGAACATTCAATTCGAATTTATTTGTTGGCAAAGATTCGTCTTTAAGTGGTAATTTATATGTTTTAAATAAAACAACATTTGTGGGAGATTCTTCACATAATGCCAAGTTGACTGTTGCTGGCGATGTCTCGTTTGGAGCAAAAATGACAGTTTTAAATGATGTGTCTTTGAATAATCGTCTAACTGTTGCCGGTGATGCTTCATACAATGGAAAATTATACGTTTTGGGTACTACTAATATTGTAGGAGATACATCGTTAAATTCGAAGCTGGCGGTCGGGGGTGACGTGTCTTTAAATAGTCGTCTTACAGTTGCTAATGATGTGTCATTTGGCGCAAAACTAACCATTACCAATGATGTTTCTTTAAATTCGAAGTTAACAGTTGCTAATGATGCGTCTTTTGGGGCAAAAATATTAGTTGGCGGTGATGCTTCATACAATGGTAAATTATATGTTCAAGGTGTAACTACGTTAGTCGGTACTACTATTTTTGTAGGGGATGCATCGTTAAATTCTAAATTGACTGTTGCAGGCGATGCTTCGTTTGGGGCAAAAGTGACGTTTGTAAATGATGTGTCGTTGAATTCTAAGTTGACGGTTGGCAGTGATGTATCTTTTGGATCTAAGTTTAGTGTTGGGGGTGATGCTTCATACAATGGTAAATTATATGTTCAAGGTGTAACTACGTTATTTGGTACTACTAATATTGTAGGAGATGCGTCGTTGAATTCGAAGTTGGCTGTTGGTGGTGATGTGTCATTGAATAGTCGTCTTACAGTTGCGAATGATGTGTCTTTGAATAGTCGTCTTACAGTTGCGAATGATGTGTCTTTTGGATCGAAATTGCTTGTTGTAGGTGATGCTTCATACAATAGTAAATTGTATGTTTTGAGTACTACTAATCTTGTAGGAGATGCGTCATTGAATTCGAAGCTGGCTGTTGGTGGTGATGTGTCATTAAATAGTCGTCTTACAGTTGCGAATGATGTGTCTTTTGGAGCAAAGCTAACCGTTATTAATGACGTTTCTTTAAATAGTCGTCTTACAGTTGATAATGACGTGTCTTTTGGATCGAAATTGCTAGTTGGTGGTGATGCTTCATACAATGGAAAATTGTATGTTCAAGGTGTAACTACGTTATTTGGTGCTACTAATCTTGTAGGAGATGCATCATTGAATTCGAAGCTGGTTGTCGGTGGCGATGTGTCTTTAAATAGTCGTCTTACAGTTGCTAATGATGTATCTTTTGGAGCGAAGCTGACGGTTAGCAGTGACGTGTCTTTTGGATCGAAATTGCTAGTTGGCGGAGATGCTTCATACAATGGTAAATTGTATGTTTTGAGTACTACTAATCTTGTAGGAGATACATCGTTAAATTCGAAGCTGGCTGTTGGTGGTGACGTGTCTTTGAATAGTCGTCTTACAGTTGCAAATGATGTATCTTTTGGAGCGAAGCTGACAGTTGCAAATGACGTGTCTATGGCAACTCGTTTGTTTGTGTCGGGTAATATTGCTGTTGGAAGCAATGACACACCTCTTGGTGCACTTGAAATTAAAGGAAATTCATCGGCAAGTAATGCACCTGATAGTGGTTATAATTTATTGCGATTGGTTTCTACAAAGGCCACGGGTACAGCTGATCCTAGTTATTGTATGGCTTTAGGTGTTGATTTTACAACAGGATTTGGTTATATTAATGCGGCTGGTAAAAATGTGATTCGTGATGTGGCACTTCAAACTCGTGGTGGTAATGTTTTTATTGGTAATCCTGGATTAACTACATCTACGGGCAAATTGCATATTTATGAACCAATAGGTACAGATGCAGTAAACGTTAATAACAAAACTTTTGGATCATTAGTAATAGAACATGGTGATGCCAGTGGTGCGTCTTCTATTGTGTTTCCTTCCAAGAAAAATTTGTCTAACTATGCATATCTTAGATATAAAGATACTTTGCCTATGCCTATGTCGGACTATGCGTTTGATTTATCGACAAACATTACTATGGCAAGTTTTATAAATCAAGGTATTGTTGGTGGTGTTGCCACTATTAATTCTCCTGGTGTAATAAATGGATATTTGGGATATGTAACACCTACACCTGCGCTTATTATTGCTGGTACTTCTACACCGGCAGTTTTAAATATGAATCAAACAAATCTTATATCTAATGATGGACAGAGCATTGCTTATTTTACACAATCGATAGTAAAAACTGGAAATCAAATTACATTTAATGCGTGGATAAAACCAAATACTGTTGCAAATACTGGTTGCAAATATACTATTTTTCAATTGTCAGATAGTGGTAATACAGACATTTTTAATTTTTATATTAATGGTGCCGATAGTAAACTATATGCCACTATTGGCGGTGATACTACAAATTGTATTAATAATAGTACTGTTCTTGGAACAAGTAGTTGGTATTATGTGGCGGTAACATATGATGGCGCTGGAGTTGGTAAAATTTATATTTATGACACAGGAATTATCACTCCCGCATTTACAGGTACAACAACAAATGTTGGAACAGGTTTTACAGGAAAAACATCGCTGGGTTCATACACTAAGTATATGGTTGGTGTAAATGCGGGATTTTTAACTGGAGGTTCAGGAAACAAAGGCTATAATGGTTTGATTGCGTTTGTTAATATTAATAGATATCCATTATCACAAGCGGATATTGGTAATTTTGCGAGTGGAACGGTCAATAACGGCGCTCTTATTATTGGTGCAGAAAGTGATGTTAGTGGTGTAAATCAAGATACTATTGTTTTGATGTCTGCTGGAGGCAATGGATTTGTGGGTGTAAATACTATGCGTCCTCAATATCCTTTGCATGTCAATGGCAATACAGCATTATTTGGGGCTGTTGGAGTTGGAAAAGCGCCGAGTAGTACTTATGTGTTGGACATTAGTGGAAATGTGAACTTCAGCGGGACATTATTTAATAATGATGTTGTATTTACTAGCGGGGGAGGTGGTACTGGTCCTACATTAGCATTGACGGGCAATTTATTTGTTGGTAATTCGGATTTAACTCCGGGAGCTCGTATGAGAGTATTTGAATCTACGGGTACTCTTGCGGCGGTAAATGGGGTAGGATCATTAGTGATTGAGCATGGTAATACGGGTGGTGGATCATCATTGGTGTTTCCTTCGGCGCTTGCAAAAAGCACTGATTATGCATACATTCAATACAAGGATAATAATGATTTGCCGATGTCAACAATTGCGTTGGATTTTTCGGCGGGAACACCTGGGGCTGTTGGTTCAGATGGTATGGCAATAGTAAATACAGGAACATATGGTGGTTCTGTTAAGGTTGATTTAAATGGTGGATCGACTAGTTTATTGCAATATGTTGCAACTGGCTCGACCCCAACAACAAATAGAAATGCTAGTGCTGCATTGTTTTTTAATAATACAAATTTAACATCAGGAGCTGCAAATACTACTATCATTGCTGATTTGTGTGGTAATATACCAGATTCGGATTCGTTATCATTTTCGGCGTGGATATGGCCAACAACCGTTACATCAACTGATTGTGTTTTTCATATTTTTCAAACATATAATAATGCGGGAACTACACCTGTAGTGCGTGCATTTTTACAAAACGGATATTTTGTTGTACAATTGAATGATAATCGCGGTTATTACAAAATGTCAAACACTCAATTATCAACTGGTCAATGGACGCATGTTACATTTACATATAATGGTGGTGGTGTTGGAAATATATATTTGGGTGGAAGTGTAAATGAGCGATTGATTTCACCGCTTGTATTAAAATATGATTTTGAAGCATCGCCGGTAGTAAATCAAGGAACTTTTCCTGATTTGAATGGAACACTAACTACAAATACTATTTCTAGTGTGCAAAAAAAATATGGCACATCATCGATGTTATGTAATGGTTCTGGATTTTTAACTATGCCGCCAATACAATTATTGTTAAGTGATGGTTTTACTATTTCTTTTTGGTTTTATCAAACTACTGGCGGAACTCAAACTATTTTAACATTAGGTACTGGTGGAATATTAACAATTGGTACAACTGGTACAAGTATAATTACAAGTTTAAATGGTATTACTCTTACAACCGGAACATTTACTACTAATACATGGCAATTTTATGCAATTCAAATGCATCCTAATAGTAGTGGAACTTGGACTCCAACAATAAATGCAACTACATATGCTTCAGCAACTAGTAAAGGATTTCCAACAGTAGCAACTTTTGATAATAATAAATTAGGAACATCATTTATTGGTTATATTGATGATTTCCGTATTTATAATTTTATTAATCCTGTTATACCACCTGCTAATATTTATAATGATACTTTATCTTTTACACCAGGATATAGTGGAGGTAGTATTACAACATTAAATTACTATAATACAGGATTTATTGGTGCTCGTCCTGGTTATGTTGCAACTGGTAGTGCCGGTGCAGCCGAATATGGCATTTATCAAAAAGGATATGCTGGATATATGAATTATTTTACATTTAATAATTATAATTTGTCGGCTACTGAGGTATCGCTTCTCTATAATGGTAATGTGGATGCCGGTACATTAACCATTGGTATTGAAAATGATGCTTCTGGTGTGGCGGCAGATAATATTATTTTATTACCGGCGGCTGGTAATGGATGTGTTGGTATTAATAAAAAACAACCAACAACCGCATTAGATGTTAGTGGTACTGTGACTGCAACTTCATTTAATGCAACTTCCGATTATAGAATTAAAACCGATGTTCGGCCTTTGTCATACAATAATAATATTGACCTACTTAAGCCTGTTAGTTATTTTAATACGAGTTTAAATAAACGTGATATTGGTTTTATTGCACATGAAGTTCAAGCAGTTTTTCCTGAATTGGTTTCGGGTGAAAAAGATGGTAATGTTAATCAAACACTTAATTATTTGGGTTTAATTGGTGTGTTGACTCGGGAAATTCAAGGTTTGAAAAAGACAGTTGCTGAACTTAAAACAGAAATGGAAGAATTAAAAAAATAAAATATATAGTGTTTACACCTTTGTACATTCTAATCGCCGACCCGTTGGGTCCATGGATATCGCAAAGCGATATCTAGACCGGCTGGAATCCTGCTTTGCAGGATTCTGTTGCACTTTGTCACTGATAAAAACTCCTTTATATCCGAGAAATTGCCCAACGGGCGATTTCTCGTTATATATCAGCGTTTTAAAAGTGTAAAGGTTTAATGATGGGTGGTTTTTGGTATAGTATCTTACATAATTATGTTATGTTACGTAAGATATGTATTAGGGTTAGGGTTATCTAAACAAATAAGATCTCATCATTTCGACATGTTCATTTCGAATTAATGATGTATTTGTTATATAATGTTCAATGTGTTTTAAAATCATTATAGTAATTGCATAAGGATCCCAATTCATATAGGTAATTTCAGTGACTTCTTTTAATATTTCACTATAAGGCCGTCCTACAAAATTAGCGATATTGCTTTTTTTCTTTTGTTTAAATTCTTCGACTTCAGTTTGTGAAAATATTATGCCGGCTAATTTCAAATTATCAATATAGCGATCAGAAATACTTTGCAAATGTTTTTTATTTGTTTCTGTAAATGTTATGTTGGGTTTTTCTTGTTGTTCTTGTTCTTGTAATTCAGTAATATAAGACATCAATGCAATTTCAACACACCACGGTTCATAACTTTCAATTGGTATTTTTGGATTTGTTGGCAATGGATGAAAAAAATAAATTTCATTATATGATTTATTTTTTAACATATTTTTAATATTTACACTTAGTCCAAAATCAATATATATCGGTCTATCTGTTTGATCTACTATTATATTTGATGCTTTAATATCACAATGCACTATATTTTCCATATTTAAGATTTCTACTCCAGAAAGTAAAAATGCATACATATACATAAATTTGTCATACAGACGTTCTTGTGATTGTTGTATATTTGCATATTGATGATAATAGTCATCTAATGCTTGTCCAACAATATATTTGGATTTGGTTGTAAAATATTTCAATGACGAATTATGTGTGGATTTTGGAATTAAATCGCATTTATCGATGTCTGATTTGTTGATTTGTGCTAAATTGGCAGTGCAACTTTCCAATATAGGTGAAAAATGGCGATTATAATTTGGTATTTTTAATATTTCTTTGGATATTTCGATTTCATGTAAAGCGGTTGAAGTATCTTTATGAATTTTTGTCATGACATCACCTTTGATTTTTTTGCGGCCATTTCCTTTGGATTTAGTAGCACATTTCAGTTTTTGTTTATATGTGCATCCATAAGTGCCTTGTCCTAAAAATGTAGATTCTGGCGATTGTGTTATCATTCTATTTTAGCGTCACTATATATATGTTTCTGTATTTAATTGTATTTATTTTGTTTGCATGGATGTGGTGGCGATTGTTTTTTTATGGATTATTCGATGATGACTATATTGAAGGATTTTTAGATGATGATGAGTCTAATATAATATTTTTGACGGCGGATCAAACAAATGCATTGATTGCGGCTGATGCGGACGGTTATATACGGGATTTCAATACAGGGGATTTGAAAGCACGTAATGTAAAATCGGTGTCTGAATATATGGATTTAATTGCAGATGTTGGTAAAGATTTTGATGATGTTCAAACAGAATTATTGATGCAGGCGATAGAGACTATTGACGAGTCTGATTTACATGATGATCCGAGTGGATGGATAGATAAACGGAAATTTATCGAAATGCCGTGGCGAATTTGTTTAGTTGAGGGAGACACATATGAATATGGATGGCCTCATACACGGCAAAATGAGGAGGGGGATATAGTAATTATATTGCCTGTAAATTCAATAAAAAAGCGTTCTATGGCTTCAATAAACGGTGAAAGTCGTTTCGCCTTTATAAAAGAATTGTTAATACATGAGCAAATGCATGTGTATCAGAAAACGTATCCTGATGATTTTCAGCGGTATTTAGATTATCATGGATTTCGTCGTTGGGGCAGGAAAACTGATTTTCCTGACATTGCCGCAAATCCGGATGCTGATAAATGGATTTATGAACGTGATGGGGAGGTATATTGCGGTAAATATGTAGGAAAGATGATTCGCTATTTTCCAATAAATTCGCCGCGGTATGATCATCCGCGTGAATATGCGGTATATTGAAATAAACATAAATTGGTATAAACTTTATTTATGTTTACTATGAGATTACTATGACAGATTTTCGTTGTTCTTATATTGTGGCGGCATCTTATCCGGATTTGGTGATTGGGGATCGTCAAACAAATCAATTATTGTGGCGAATTCCTGAAGATATGGCGCGGTTTCGTGAAATTACTATGGGGTCTATAGTAATTATGGGTCGACGTACATTTGATAGTTTGCCTGGGCGCAAACCATTGGTGGGTCGGGTTAATATAGTATTGACACGTAATGTTAATGCTGTTAATGGGGTTAAAGGAGTGCATTTTTGTGATATGTCGACGGTTTTTGATATTGTCAAACAGTATATTGATAAGCCTGTTTTTGTGATTGGTGGTGAGGATCTCTATCGTTTGTTTTGGAAATATTGTACATGTCTTTATATTACCTTTGTTAAACCTGTGTGCATTGAAAATACGCATGGTAATGATGTGATTGCTACATATGCTAAATTTCCAGATGTAATAAAGCTACCAGATGAAGACATATTTGAGGATACTGATATATGTAGATCATACAAAGGTATTAAGTATGTATTTATGACGATGAGTAATTTGTAATATGATAGTGTTTTTGTCATACAGTATTATTGTGATACTATCGATAGTGTTTTTGAAGAGTTGTTTTGTCATACAATATTATTGTGTTCTCTATCGATAGTGTTTTTGAAGAGTTGTTTTGTCATATAATATTATTGTGTTCTCTATCGATAGTGTTTTTGAAGAGTTGTTTTGTCATATAATATTATTGTGTTTGTTTGATAGTGTTTTGTCATACAGAATTATTGTGTTTGTTTGATAGTGTTTTGTCATACAGAATTATTGTGATACTATCGATAGTGTTTTTGAAGAGTTGTTTTATGAATTATTTTTAAAGAGAGTAATGGTGGAGGTTGATTATAGAGGGGTGTTATAAGGGGCTCCCTACGGTCGCCGGGCGCCGAAGGCGCCACCTTTTAAAATGATTTTTGTCTCACCATAGTATAAACCCTATAGGAAACGAGAAATGAGTGACATAATGAGAAATGAGTAATAATAAACCTTTAAATATTGTGTGTTTTATCATACAGTAATTTTTATACTATATGATAGTGTTTATTGAATCTCTATAATAGTGTTTATTGAATCTCTATAATAGTGTTTATTGAATCTCTATCAGAAAAGTTTTTAAATAGAGTAATAGTGGAGGTTGATTATAGAGGGGTGTTATAAGGGGGCTCTAAGAATTTCGCAAAGCGAAATTCTACTGCTGGAATCCTGCCTTGCAGGATTCTGTTGCCCTACGGTCGCCGGGCGCCGAAGGCGCCACCTTTTAAAATGATTTTTGTCTCATCATAGTATAAACCCTATAGGAAACGAGCAACAGAAGCCCCTGGTAATCGCTTTGCGATTACCTTGTAGGCTTCCAGCAGTATAATTTTGCTTCGCAAAATTCATAGAAATGAGTGACATAATAAGAAATGAGTAATAATAAACCTTTAAAATTTAAGTGTTTTGTCATACAGTATTATTGATACTATTAATAGTGTTTTGTCATATAGTATTATTGATAGTGTTTTGATAGTGTTTTAATAGATATAAAAAAACAGAATAAATAGGATAATATTTATTCAATAGTACCATCAGGATAAATAGTTCCAAAACTATCAAGAATAACGTGTCTTGTAACTAAAGGTTTTACTATATTAAACAAAATAGTTTTACCGGGAATATTCATAGAATTTTGAATATTATGGATAGTATTTCTAACAACAAGTTTAATATATTTATCTTCACCAAAAGGAGTTAATGTTACTATATCACCGACATCAAAGAATTGATTTGTATGAATTTTACGCCAGACGACGGGAATACCTTGATGACTACAAGGTTCTTTTAAAAACTGATCTTTAACTGTTTGAGTTAAATCGGAATCGATAGTACGACTATTATCGTCTAACACTTTAATAGATAGAATATGAGAATAATTTGACATAGTAAAAGTAGTATATTTTAGAATTTAAAAAGAGGTTAAATAATCAATTTTAAAGGGAACTACGTTCCCTTTGGATCCCTCCTTTTTTATTTTAATAGTATTTTGATAGTGTTTTGTCATACAATATTATTGATTTACTATGATAGTGTTTTGTCATACAATATTATTGATTTACTATGATAGTGTTTTTGTCATACAGTAATATTTAATCTCTATTATAGTGTTTTGTCATACAATATTATTGATACTATATGATAGTGTTTTATAAAGGCACCTTCGTTAAGGGAACCAAATACCTTGTGCTAAGGGGCAACAGACGTCCAGCCCAAAGGGCTGGACGTCTGTTGCCCCGGCGAGACCGGGGCTTTGCGTCTCGGTGAAGCATAGCTTCACCTTGGGGCGCCTCCGGCGCCCGGCGGCCTCCCTACGGGTAGCCGCTTTCTTTTAAAAACATTTTTATCTTACTATAGTATAAATCCTATAGGAAACAAGAAATGAGTTATAAAATATTAATACTGTTTTTATTCAAACATTATTAAATCTCTATCGATAGTGTTTTGTCATACAGAATTATTGATACTATATGATAGTGTTTTTGTCATACAGAATTATTGATACTATATGATAGTGTTTTTGTCATACAGTAATAATTAATCTCTATCAATAGTGTTTTGTCATACAGAATTATTGATACTATATGATAGTGTTTTTGTCATACAGTAATAATTAATCTCTATTATAGTGTTTTTGTCATACAGTATTATTGATACTATATTATAGTGTTTTAATAAAGGCACATTCGTGCCTACTGTGTGATAAGGGGCGGCCTCCGGCCGCCATGCGCCACCCAAAGGGTGGCGCCCTTTTAAACACATTTTTATCTTACCATAGTATAAACCCTATAGGAAACAAAAAATGAGTGACATATTATGAAATGAGTTATAAAATATTAATAGTGTTTTATTCATACAGTAATAATTAATCTCTATTATAGTGTTGTGTTTTACAGTAATATTGATATTATATGATAGTGTTTTGTCATACAGTAATATTTAATCTCTATTATAGTGTTTTGTCATACAATATTATTGATACTATATGATAGTGTTTTGTCATACAGTAATAATTAATCTCTATTATAGTGTTGTGTTTTACAGTAATATTGATTTACTATTAATAGTGTTTTTATCATACAGTAATAATTAATCTCTATC
>JACCEA012173849.1_pt1 | contig 32562 bp, 32 predicted proteins | sample 7449851 | NCBI WGS metagenome assembly JACCEA01 (sample SAMN15323453, study PRJNA562643) | freshwater metagenome | isolation source: river surface water | place: USA:Blue River Watershed | collected 2017-08-18 | reverse complement strand
ATCTGTGGAAACGACCTCACCAGGCGCAATGCTGGTTCCGGTTCCGTGGAGTTTCCATGAGAAGAGACTCATCTGAATGATCCTCATTTCTAGCCGCCCTACTTGCAATAGGGATAGAAATCGGGCGCGCTAAAGAAAGAGGGTATGGCTCTCGCCCCCTTACCTGTCAGTAGGCGCGCCCAAATCTGAGAAATAGGTAACGAAATCACCCGAGCCAGGCTTGATTATGGATAAGGGTCTGCCCTAGATTCCGCTTCGATATATCGAATAGATATAACTGATCGATGTAAGGAGGTGGGCAATGGCCAGATCGCGCTCTGAGTCTTTGGAGTTTGCCCTGCTTGGCCTGCTGACAAAAGATCAGTTACACGGATATGAACTTCGTAAACGCCTGAGATCAATATTCGGACCTTTTCGCGCCCTTTCTTTTTCTGTCATTTATCCGCAGTTACGAAGAATGACTGATGCGGGATTAATTAAGCAGGCGGAAGTTCCAAAAGGTGGAAAGTCAAAGAGAACGAGATTGGTCTATTCGATAACAAAAAGCGGAATTGAAAGATTCGACAAGTTAACTGAGAGCGTTAATTCCAGCGCCTGGGAAGATGACAACTTTGAAGTACACGTTGCATTCTTCAGTCCAACATCAAAGAAAAACCGATTGAGAATTCTTGAAGGACGGTTACGTCGACTTCAAGAGCGAGCCGACATACTCCGAGCTGACTTAGATCGCTCTGCAGTTGGTCTCGATAAGTACCTAGTCGAGTGGCGCCGCCACTCACTGGAGACAGCGGAGCGAGAGATCGCTTGGCTCGAAGAGATGATAAATACGGAAAGGAAGTCCTAGTGACTACTAAAGAAATCCGCGTAGCGATTGTCGGTGTCGGCAATTGCTCCAACTCGCTCATTCAGGGCGTCGAGTACTACAAAAATGCTCCAGAGAATGAAGAAATTCCTGGGCTAATGAATGTAGTAGTCGGCGGATACCACGTTCGTGATGTCAAATTCGTTGCTGCATTTGATGTTGATGAGAAAAAAGTTGGTAAGGACATGGTCGATGCCATGTGGGCCAGCGAAAATAACACTATTAAGTTCTGTGAAGTTCCCAAGAGTGGTGTGATGGTGCAACGTGGCCCAACACATGATGGTCTAGGACGTTACTACCGAGAAACAATTGTTGAATCCAAAGCCGAACCTGTCGACGTAGTTGCTGCGCTAAAAGCAGCTAAGGTCGATGTTGTTGTTTGCTACCTTCCAGTCGGTTCCGAAGAAGCAACCAAGTTCTATGCACAATGTGCAATCGATGCAGGATGCGCTTTCGTCAATGCGCTTCCAGTATTTATTGCCTCAACCCCTGAATGGGCTGAGAAGTTTGCTAAAGCTGGTCTACCCATTGTTGGAGATGACATCAAGTCACAAGTTGGAGCAACCATCACTCACAGAATCTTGGCAAAACTATTCCAAGATCGTGGGGTTAAAGTTGATCGTACTTATCAGTTAAATGTCGGCGGAAATATGGACTTTAAGAACATGCTTGAGCGTGATCGATTAGAGTCGAAGAAGATTTCTAAGACACAATCAGTGACTTCGCAGCTTGATTACGATCTTGGTGACGGAAATGTCCACATCGGGCCATCGGATTATGTGAAATGGTTAGATGATCGAAAGTGGGCGTTCGTTCGCTTAGAAGGACGCGCCTTTGGCGATGTTCCACTTAACATCGAATACAAATTAGAGGTATGGGATTCACCAAATTCAGCTGGTGTAATCATCGACGCAGTACGTTGCGCAAAACTTGCGTTAGATCGCAAGATTGGTGGCGCGCTGCTCTCACCTTCTAGCTATTTTATGAAATCACCACCGGAGCAATACAGCGATGAAGAAGCGCTAAATAGAACAAAGGAATTTATCGCCGCAAAACGCGAGCGCTAAATTTAAAAACCCCCTTGGCAATCGCCAAGGGGGTTTTCTATCCCTCACGGAGAGTAGAGGGTTTAGACCGTCACACTGTCTGGGGTGCGACGGAGATGCATGAAGCCAAGGATGGAGAGAATTAACATCAATACTCCTCCTGCTAATGCAGCCCACATCGCATACATTGCAATCTGACCTATCTGCCAGAATGCGAATGAATATCCGAGAAGACCTTTCAAAGTTTCTCCCATAAATAACGATTGACGTTGCCCCATGAGTCCAGCAGCTTTTGCTGCTAATTCTGCATCTCCGGGATTCGCTCTGGATTGAGCGCTTACTGCTAGCGCCTCGCCACTAACTTCGCTATAGGTCTTTCCACCTGCGATGCCCTTAACGTGGGCACCAATGTAATGATCTGCATAAGCTTTAGCTTGTTTGCCTGTTGTCAACTGCATTCCAGCAAAAGGTTCAATTGCAACTTTATCTTCTTCCGCTAGTGCTTTAAAACTATCGGAATCCGCTGCAGGAAATGAAATTTTCTGGGCAGCTAATTGGCTTGTAACTTCATCATTTGCAAAGTTGTAACCCCAATTAAGTAGTCCAGCAACAATAAATAGAAATACTGAAAGCCCAAGTCCAATTAAACTTACGATTCGGTCAATAGTTCTACGTTTCATAACTTCTCTCCTAAGTCTTCTAGTAAGTGTTTCTCACTTAAGAACCCCGACTAGGTTCCTAAGCAAAGGAAACTCTTAATTGGACCTAGAATTTTCACAAAAGTGAGTGGTAGCACCTCATAATTGATAGTGAGAGCCAGCACTTAGATATGAATCACAAAATTCTTATCGAGCGAACAATTAGAAAATTAATCAATATGTCGCGAACAGAAGCTCTGTCCGTCTGGGCCAACTTCTAAATGTCGACAAGGAACGCCAAGTTTTTCAAATGCATGATCACCAAAGTGAGACCGGTAAGCAAGGGCGATTAAAACCCTAATATTTATTTCAGGGCCAGATTTCACGCCAAGGGCCTTGGCCATCCTAGAAACTGTGTTCTCAACTACTTTCTCCGTATGAGCTGTTTCTTGAGCAATTGCCGCATTTGATAAACCATCACATAGGAGTCCTGCAACTAAATGTTCAAAGGGCGTCAAGTCTCGCGTCAATATAGTTAAACGATCCACGTGCCCTCCCATGCTCTAACTTTCTTTAATTGCAGAATCTCGAATGACTATCCACTCTCGCCGATAGGATGCGCGGGTGGAATTAATCCTTCGCGAAACCGATGGCCCAATACTAACCCTTACTTTCAATCGCCCCGAGAAACAGAATGCCCTAACGCGAGATATGTACCAGTCGCTTGCGAATGCCATAAATGATGCGCAAGGAGATTTTGGAATACGGGCGGTAATTCTCACTTCATCCTCAGCTAACTTCACAGCCGGAAATGATCTTTTCGATTTCCTCAATGCACCACCATTAGAACCCGGTTCTCCGGTGATGAATTTCCTTGAAGCTATTCATAATTTTTCTAAGCCATTACTAGCGGCAATTACCGGAAATGCCATAGGAATCGGCACCACAATGCTTTTTCATTGCGATTTAGTTGTTGCAGATAATTCCGCGAAATTCTCCATGCCTTTTGTAAATCTTGGATTAGTTCCAGAAGCAGGCTCGTCACTATTATTTCCAAGACTCGTTGGGCATCAAATTGCAAGTAAGGTTTTCTTAACAGGTGAGTCATTCAATGCGACCGAAGCTAAAGATTTTGGGTTAATTGCCGAAATTTCCGATAAACCTCAAGAAGCAATTTTGGATTACGCAAAGCAAATTGCAACACAACCGCCAAATGCAGTCATTCAAACGAAGGCCTTGTTAAAGAGCGAACTCCATGAGAAAGTCTCTGCGGTGATGAAAGCTGAAGGAGAACTATTTCAAATGGCACTACAGTCTGATGAAGCAAGAGAAGCTTTTATGAATTTCATGTCGAAACGGAGCAAATAATGTCTCTAAAAGATAAGCGAATCTTTATAACAGGCGGTTCGCGTGGAATTGGTCTTGCTATTGCTATACGTGCAGCTCATGATGGAGCAAAAGTTGCAATTGCGGCAAAAACTTCCGATCCACATCCCAAGCTTCCGGGAACCATATTTACTGCAGCAGAAGATATAAAAAAAGCTGGAGGTGAAGCTCTGCCAATTCAATGCGATATTCGTGATGAGGATCAAATAGCGGCGGCCATTGATAAAACTGTTTCCACTTTTGGCGGTCTTGACATTCTTATAAACAATGCAAGTGCCATTAACTTGACGCCAACACTTGCAACTCCAGCCAAGAGATTTGATTTAATGTTTGATGTAAATGTGCGTGGAACTTTCTTGACTTCCCAGGCGGCAATTCCTCACTTGAAAGAGTCAGCGAAGGCTGGAAGAAATCCGCACATCCTTACGCTCTCACCACCGCTATCAATGAAGGCCAAATGGTTTAAGAATCACGTCGCCTACACCATGGCGAAATACGGAATGAGTATGTGTGTCCTAGGTATGTCAGAAGAGTTTCGAAGAGACGAAGTTGCAGTCAATGCACTCTGGCCAAGGACTGCGATTGACACAGCTGCTCTTCAAATGATTCCAGGAATTGATACTGCTGCCTGCAGAAAGCCAGAAATTCTGGCTGACGCAGCTTATGAAATCTTGAATCGACCTAGCAAAGATTGCACCGGCAATTTCTTCGTCGATGATGAAGTTTTGGCATCCATTGGCGTCACTGATTTAGACAAGTACGCAGTTGTTCCCGGAACTACCGATTTTCTTCTAGATTTCTTCTTGGATTAATCTTTTAAGTGCAATTCCGCATGTTGGTGTTCAGTCTCCTGAACGCCTGATGGGTATCTTGCTTCGAATTTTCCGAGCTTCCAGATTGCGACTGAAACTACCCAGGCCAGAACAAAGCTGATAACGATAAAGAAGCCGATTCCGCCTAGATCAATTGCAGCAATTTTGTCGAAGATGGGAAGGTTTTCGATATTAGTTTTTGCAGCTAAGACATTGATTAATTGAATAGTTCCAATAACCAGGGCAACAAATATTGAGATGGAAGTTGTCGTTAAGTTGTAATAAATTTTACGAAGCGGGGAAGTAAAGGCCCAGCCATAAGCTTTAGTCATAAATATGCCATCTAATGCATCCATTAATGACATTCCTGCTGCAAAAATGAAAGGCAGAGCGATAATTGCTAAAGGTGGAAGAACTCCGCCAACAGTTCCAATTGCGGCGGTTGCAGATAAACCTAGGATGGCTACTTCGGTGGCTGTATCAAATCCGAGTCCAAAAAGTACTCCCACTGGATAAATCTGACGTGAGTTATCAAAACCCTTCTTAAATTTTCCTCGGAATATTCGGCGCATTAGCCCACGATCATTTAAGAGATCCTCAAGATGATCATGCGAAAATTTTCCAGTTTTAGCCTTACGCCAAACTTGAACTATTCCAATCAAAATTATCAAATTGAGAATGCCAATCAAGTAAAGGAAAAAGCCGGAAACTGAAGTTCCAATTAGTCCGCCGGTATCCGCAAAACTTTCTTGAAAGGAAACTGCTTTCTGGGCGGCAAATGCAACTCCGACTGAAAGTGCTAAAACGATTGTGGAATGACCGAGGGAGAAGAAAAGACCAACTGCAAGTGGATTACGTTTCTTTGCCAACATTAAGCGCGTCGTGTCATCAATAGCGGCGATGTGATCGGCATCAAAAGCATGTCGCAGACCAAATGAATAGGCAAGTGCTCCAGCTCCTGCGTAGACAAGTACTCCTTTTGAATCTGTTAAAGCGTGATATTCCGGATTGGAGTTGTAGTAGAAGAAGAGGCCCCAGCCGATTACATGGAGGAGAACTACTGTTGTAATGATTCCAATCAAGGTAGGAATCTCGCTACGCTCGAAACGTAAGTGCTGACGTAGAGATTTTCTCTCTAAAGTTGTCATTTAGATATATTAATGCAAATAATTTGCATCTGCAAACATAATGCGAAAACTGGAACTCTTTTAAGCCTAGATTTGCGACGTGATAGAGCCAGGAAAACGAGTACGTACGTGGAGTTCACTTTGGACCGTCTATCTGGTGTGGGGTTCCACTTATTTTGCTATCGCCAAAACCGTAGAAACGATGCCGCCATTACTATCCATGGGCGTTCGATTTATTGCTGCTGCAATATTGCTCGCGACTTTTATATCTTTTAGAAAAGGCATCGCAGAGTTCAAAATACCGAAGAAGGAAATTCTTGCCGCGAGTTTATTAGGGGTACTTACTTTGGCAGCCGGAATAGGAACTGTTGCGATTGCTGAAGAACATATTCCAACCGGAGTTGCATCACTGATAATTGCGGCACTTCCACTTTGGATCGCGTTTTTTAGGACTATTGCCCGTGAGCGAATTTCCAAATTTACTTGGCTTGGCACATTAGTAGGTTTTGTGGGTGTCGTTGTATTACTTCAACCGGGAAGTATCGAACCTATTCGGGATGCATCATCTTCGGAAGTTACTTTCTACATGTTTCTCGTTTTGATTGGAAATATCTCTTTCGCACTTGGAACTTATATCTCTCCTCGTTTTTCCTTGCCCAGAAATTTACTTTTGTTCACCACAATAGAGATGGCTGCAGCTGGAATTTTTATGCTTATTGCCGCATTTCTTAGAGGCGAGGATTTTTCAAAACTTAGTCAGGCATCAATTTCCTCATGGTTCTGGTTTGCATATCTAGTAATTGTTGGTTCAATTTTTGCCTACACCGCCTATCTCTGGCTTGTAGTTAATGCTCCAGTATCGCTAATTGCCACATATGCATATGTGAACCCAGTGATTGCAATCCTTCTTGGGATACTGTTTTTGGATGAAGTCATAACCAGTAGCTATGCAATCGGTGGTCTTATTATTCTTCTCGGAGTTTTAACAGTAGTAACCAGCGAAAGTAGGACCAAGGAGCCAAAGTGATAGAGATTATTGTCGGTATTTTGGTAGTCACATTTGTTCTCGAATCAGTTCTAGATGAACTAAATCAACGCAGTTCGACGCAGACCCCTGATCCTTTGGTCGCAGATCTTTACGACCGAAAGGGCAAAGCCAAATCACTCGCTTATGGGGGAGAGAAATTACGATTAGGGCTCTTTTCGGGCTTCATATCAACTTCTTTAATGATTCTGGCATTAACTCAAGGTTGGTTTGCCTCGCTTGATGAGTTTTGGCGAGAGAGAATTGATTCCACTCTCTTGATCTCCCTAATCTTTATTGGCTCGCTCTCTCTAATCTCCTCTTTAATCTCACTGCCATTTGGCCTTTACTCAACATTTGCAATTGAAGCAAAATACGGATTTAACAAGACTACTTGGAAGACTTTTTTTGCTGATGGCGCAAAGGGAATCCTGCTTTCAACTTTAATCGGTGGCCCCATATTGGCAGCAGTTATCTGGCTATATCAGGAATTTTCTGGAAATTTCTGGCTCTTTGCGTGGCTGCTCGTTAGTTCAGTGTCAGTCTTTATGTTTATGTTTGGAACTAAATTAATTCTTCCACTCTTTAATAAACTAACCCCCTTAAGCGAAGGTTCATTAAAACGGGAGATTGCGAAGTACTGCGAATCCCAAGGATATTCACTAAAGAATTTATTTGTGATGGATGGTTCGCGTCGATCAACAAAAGCAAATGCCTTTTTCAGCGGAATGGGCAAGAGTAAAACCATCGTCTTATTTGACACGTTAATTGAAAAATTGTCTGAGAAAGAGATTGTTGCAGTACTTGCGCACGAAATAGGACACTATAAATTACGTCATACAGCAGCTATGTTTATCGCTTCAAACTTACAGACACTTGCAATTTTTGCCCTTCTTGGCTGGTCGCTTCAATATGAGGATTTATCTAAAGTTTTGGGCGCGAGCACCCCTAGTTTCCACCTATCAGCTTTAACCTTTTTCATTCTCTTGACACCACTTCAAATACTTTTGGGTCTGTTCAATAATTCGATTTCACGTCGAAACGAGTTATCCGCAGATACCTTTGCAGCAAAAACTTATCAACGCGCTCCCATGAGAAGTGCGCTTTCAAAAATTTCGACAGATAGCCTTGCAAACCTATCGCCGCATCCACTCTACGTTGCGTTCAACTACACACACCCAGCGCTTGTGACCCGACTTAAAAATGTCGGGAGTTAAACACTAGATATCGAAATAGAGTTCAAATTCAGCAGGATGTGGTCGCAATCTGACGTAATCAATTTCGGATTGACGTTTCCAGTTGATCCAAGTCTTGATTAAGTCCTCCGTGAAGACACCACCTTTAGTTAGAAACTCGTGGTCTGCTTCAAGACTATCGATGACGGCATCAAGCGAACCTGGTACTTGCGGTATGGCTCTAGCTTCTTCGCCATGCAACTCGTAGAGATCTTTATCAACAGGAGCTGGTGGCTCAATCTTATTTTGGATTCCATCTAAGCCAGCCATCAGGATTGCAGAGAATGCTAGATAAGGGTTAGAAGATGGATCTGGGCATCGGAACTCGATTCGTTTTGCTTTCGGACTAGTACCGGTAATTGGGATTCGAATACATGCAGATCGATTACGGGCCGAATAAACGAGATTAACAGGTGCTTCATAACCTGGGACTAATCGCTTATATGAATTGACTGTTGGATTAGTGAAGGCAAGCAAGGATGGAGCATGTTTCAAAATTCCGCCGATATACCAACGTGCAATGTCGGAGAGATTGGCATATCCGTCGCCCCAGAAGAGAGACTTTCCATCTTTCCAAAGCGATTGATGGCAATGCATTCCAGAACCATTGTCACCAAAGAGCGGCTTCGGCATAAATGTAACTGTCTTGCCCGCTTCCCAAGCTGTATTTCTAACTACATATTTAAATTTCATTAGATCATCACCGGCATGGAGAATGTCGTTGAAGCGATAGTTGATCTCCATCTGTCCAGCTGTTCCGACCTCGTGGTGAGCTCTCTCAACAGAAAGTCCAACTTTTTCCAGATTCATAACCATCTGATCTCTTAGATCAGCAAATTGATCGGTCGGCGAAACTGGGAAATATCCACCTTTAATTCTGGTGCGATATCCACGGTTTGGAGTTCCATCGGCATCGGCAACAATTCCGGTATTCCATGCTCCTTCATAGGAATCAATTTCGTAATATCCGGTATTCATTCCAGTCAAATAACGAACCCGATCAAAAACATAGAACTCAGCTTCGGGTGCAAAATATGCAGTGTCAGCGATGCCAGTTGAACGCATGTACTCAACAGCTTTATTTACTACTTGTCTTGGATCGCGAGAGTAAGGCGAGTTGTCATCAGGATTGACCACAGAGAAATTCACTACAAGAGTCTTCTCTTTACGGAATGGATCCACGTAAGCAGTTTCTGCCGCCGGAAGTAATTTCATATCCGATTCATGAATTGACTGAAATCCGCGAATCGAAGAGCCGTCAAACATCAGGCCATCTTTAAAGACATCTTCAGTGAATTGATGAGCAGGGATGTTGAAGTGATGTTGAATTCCTGGCAAATCGATAAATCTCACATCGACTAGCGAGATATTTTCTTTCTTTATAAAACTTAAAAGCTCTGAAGCTGACTTAAACACGGTTATCCCTTCGCTCGACCTATCCGAATGCTAGGTCTCGTCGATGAAATTTTGATGACCGAATTGTTACAGTCTTGTTTCTAGAGATACCGTTGCCTGATGACAGTTCCTGAAGAGCGCGCTGGGGCGATCCGTCGAATCGGCGCCCTATCAATTGATTGGGCTATCGCCTCTTTTACAACAGCGCTTTTCTATCCCTTGCAGGCCAGTTCATTGGAGCCCACCCTGGTTCGATTAGCAATTTTTGTACTAGAAGTTGGAATTCTTACTAGTTTCGGTGGAGCGTCTATCGGGAAGCGAATCTTAGGAATTAGAGTTGTGACTTTCCCAGATTATTTCTACATTCGGCCAAAGGCCGCTTTTTTGCGCGTTTTTCTAGTAGCTCTAGTTCTGCCTGCGCTATTTACTGACAGCGAAGGTAGAGGCTTTCACGAGCGAATTAGTAAGACAACCGTGATTCGCGTAAAACCTTAACGTGGTTTTGGCATCCTTAAATTCTTAGGCATTGGACCTTTAGGAATCGGAATATTCATTCCGCCTATCGAACGTAAACGTGCTCTAAGTTCTCGAAGTTGAACATTTGAAAGTTTCTTTGGAAACTTACGCATTCGCTTCTGTAATTTTCTAATTGAAACTTGATCACTTTGAATTCCCACAATTAATTCATAAACCGGAACTCCAGGCGCGAATCTTTCCATCTTACGCTTCTCATCCAATAGGAGAGGGCGAACTGCTGCACCACCTTCGCCAACCAAAACTATTCCTGCTTTACCAACAGCGCGATGCACCATGTCTTGATTCTTATTTACATTTACCGCTGGCGAAACAGTCCAACCACGTCTAATCAACATCAATACGCTCGCACCAGCACCGGCTTGCCCTTCAATTGATGCATAAGCAGCATTGCTGGCTAATCTTGTGAAGTAGAAAAATCCGCCAAGTGCAGCAACTGGAAAAGTAATGAATGCGGCGTAACCAGGTCGATTCCAAATTGCTCCTAAGGAAATTCCAGCTGCCCAAAGTGGCGCAAAGACAAGCAGGCAGCGAAGCAGAACAAATGAATACTCGCCCTTTGCTAAGGCATATGCGTCGCGAATGGTCTTGAATCGCTTTTGCCGTGGTTCACCGCTCTTATTTTTGCGTCGGAACACTTATCTACCCTCTCGCTTCTGTCGATTTATCTTTTCCAATTTAATCATCTCAGGGGTGGGGGCGGTTCCACCTAGCCGGGCCGGCGCCCAGCGTTGCCCAATGTGGGAGTCAGGATATTGATTTTGTACCTGCGAAAGAAGATTTGCCATCTCGCCCTTTAATCTCACAAGCCCTTCCTCGGCATCATCATTTTTTGAAAAGTACATCGGAGCGCCGATTAATACATAAATCGGGGTATTTTCTCTCTTGAAATTTCGCGGAACTTTCTTTGTCCAAATTCTTTGGCTTCCCCAAACAATTGTTGGCAAGACCGGAGCGCCGGATTCAATGGCGAGTCGGATAACACCTGATTTCATATCCTTTAATTCAAAACTTTGAGAGATAGTTGCCTCAGGAAAGACTCCAACAATTTCTCCTTTCTGCAGCGCCTTTAGCGCCGAAATAAATGAAGGCGCACCATTAGAACGGTCAACACTTATATGTTTCATGCCGCGCATCAATGGTCCAGCAACTGGGTGATCAAAGATTTCTTTTTTTGCCATAAATCTGGCCAAACGATTAGCTGGTAGTAGGGCAGTGCCAATTAGCGCGAAGTCCAAATAACTTATGTGATTCATCGCCAGTAACGCTGGACCTTTTCTTGGCACGTGCGAAGTTCCGCTGAAAACAAATTTCAAACCAAGATATCTCCAAAATCCTTTAAATATCCCAATTACAGGTGGATATACGAGATCAGCCATTATTTATCGATGATCTAGAGGCTGCAGCTTCCTTGTAAAGTCTTCCAGCTCGATAACTTGAGCGAACCAGCGGTCCACTCATAACTCCTTTAAAGCCAATCTCTTTTGCAAGATTTGCTAAATCGACAAATTCTTGCGGCTTTACCCAGCGCTCAACTGGATGATGACGAGGCGAGGGGCGCAAATACTGGGTAATTGTTACTAGATCACAGCCTGCTTCATTCAAATCGCGCAGAGCTTGCTCTATTTCATCAATTGTTTCGCCCATTCCTAAAATCAAATTAGATTTTGTAATTAGACCTGCAACTTTTGCGCTAGTAATTACCGCCAAAGATCTCTCATAGTTAAACGCCGGTCTAATACGCTTGAAAATTCTGGGCACAGTCTCAAGATTGTGTGCAAATACTTCAGGCTTTGATTGGAAGACGATATCTAGCAATTCTGAATTTCCGGAAAAATCTGGTGCCAACATCTCAACGCCACAGCCAGGAACTAATTCATGAATTGACCTAATCGTCTCTGCGTAGAGCCAGGCGCCTTCGTCTTCTAAATCATCTCTGGCGACACCAGTAACAGTTGCATATTTCAATCCCATAGTTAGAACTGATTGAGCTACACGTCTTGGCTCATCGCGATCTAATGGTTCTGGCTTTCCAGTATCAATGTTGCAGAAATCGCAGCGACGTGTGCATTGTTCTCCGCCAATTAAGAACGTTGCTTCGCGATCTTCCCAACATTCAAAGATATTGGGACAGGCAGCTTCCTGGCAGACAGTATGTAATCCTTCTTTGGAGACCAAAGAGCGAAGTTGTGAATACTCCGGACCCATATGGGCTCGAGTCTTTATCCATTCTGGTTTCTTTTCGATCGGAACTTGCGCATTGCGAGCTTCAATTCGTAATAATTTTCTACCTTCGGGCGCAATCATCAGATTGATACCTTCTCCAAGGCGGTCAAGATTTTAGATTCCACAACATCTATGACCTCTTCGACCGATATTTGACGATTTAACTCTTTCGCCATTGAAGTGACAGAAGCATCCTTTATACCGCAAGGAACGATTCGATCATAGAAAGATAGATCTGGATTAATGTTTATGGCAAAGCCATGCATCGTCACGCCTTTTGCAACACGAATTCCTATAGCTGCAATCTTTCGGTCTCCAGCTTTATCACGAATCCAGACTCCGCTCCGTTCGCAATAGCGCTCACCTGGAATTCCAAATTCGTTACAAACTTCAATTAGCGACTTTTCAATTTCTCTAACAAATCCAACAACGTTTTCAGATTCGCGTAATCGAACAATTGGATATCCAACAAGTTGGCCAGGTCCATGAAAAGTAATCTTTCCGCCTCTATCGACATCAATAACTTCTGAACCATCTGTCGGACGCTCTTCGAGAAGAGTTCTACGACCTGCGGTGTAAACCGGCGGGTGCTCTAGTAGAAGTAAAGAATTTTTCCGAAAACTATTGGCCACATCAATATGAATTGATTTCTGTAAATCCCAAGCCTTTTGATAGTTCAAAGTTCCCAAACGCATTGATTCAATCGCAGAATCGATCTTCATATCAGAGGTGGCATTTGTCACCCTCATAGCCTACTTATTCATCGTATTTCGGCGCCTCGTGAGAGGTTTGGTCTCAAGCTGGGCTCACTTCACACATAGAATTCGTGGTTATGACATCTGAAAAAATACTGCGCAACAGAGCGCGCAAAGGTCTCTGGCTGGCAATCGTAACTATCGTGGCCTGGTTGGCTATCGGTGGCTTCTCTGGGCAAGCTTTTTCCAAGATTTCGAACGTGCAAGAGAATGACAATTCGGCCTTCCTACCCGAGAGCGCTGAATCAACCGCCGCTAGCAAGGTGATTGTTAAGTTCTCAGATCAGTCTGCGGACTTACTTCCAACTTTATTGATCTTTGTTGGCGATTTGAATCCAGCGGTAGATGTCGAGAAGTTCGCGGCAGTAAACGAATTTGCAAACGGCTTAGGTGAAAAAGTTTTACCAGAATCTGGCCTACCGCTCTCAACTTATTTTGCGCAAGGTGCACCAATCGCCGCGATTCCATCTGCAGATGGCAAAGCCGCGCTAATAAATTTACAACTTAATGCAAATGTCGCCGCAGAAAATATTGGTGACGAACCAGCCCTACCTCTAATAATCGATTTCATTCGAGAAGAGATGAAGGCTTCAGTAGCAGGAGTCGATTCACATGTGACTGGTCCCGGAGGAATATTCGCAGATCTTTTTGATGCGTTTGGCTCAATCGATACGACATTGCTTCGAACAACTTTGATTGTGGTAGCAATAATTTTGATTCTGGTTTATCGATCCCCGATACTTTGGATAATTCCTCTTTTTACAGCGGGAAGCGCACTCGGATTTGCCACAATGATTGTTTATTATTTAGCGAAAGCAGATTTGGTAGATCTAAATGGCCAAACTCAAGGAATTCTGGATGTTCTTGTTCTTGGAGCTGCCACGGATTACGCATTACTTCTGATTTCCAGATATCGCGAAGAATTACATCATCACAAATCCAGACTTGAAGCGATGCGAAAGGCACTTCGTGGGGTATTCGAACCGATAGTTGCATCTGGTTCAACAGTTATCGCTGGCTTAATGGTGCTGCTACTTAGCGACCTTTCCAGCAATCGAGGACTAGGTCCAGTGGGTTCTATAGGTATTGCTTCAGCAATGTTCGCAGCTTTAACTTTATTACCTGCACTACTTGTCGTTGTTGGCCGTTGGGTTTTCTGGCCGAAGATTCCTAAATTCGATGATGTTGACGAGAAGTTAAGTGGCTTCTGGTCAAAGGTAGGAAATCTTGTTGATCGCAGGCCAAAGCCAATTTGGATTTCCACTGCTGCGGTTCTGATAATTCTTGCTGGATTTTCAACGACATTAAAGAGCGATGGCCTATCGCAAACTGAAGCTTTTACATCAAGAACCGATTCAGTAATCGGTCTAGAGAAGTTAGGTGAGCACTTCCCAAGTGGAGAAGGAACACCAGTAGAAATTGTTGTTGATCAAGCCGATGTTCCTGGAGTGACTGCTGCGCTTACAGGTATTGATGAAATTGCCAGCGTTGTTCCGGTCACTATTCCAGATCCAGTCACAAGGCAACCAACGTCGCAAGTTCGAGTTGTCGATGGAAAAGTTCTTCTATATGCGACATTGAAAGTAGCGGCTGATTCAAAGGAAGCTAAAGCACTCGTTCCAGAAATTCGAAGGACCGTTAAGGAAGTTAACGAAAATGTACTAGTTGGTGGCCAATCTGCAGTTGGTTATGACATCGACGAGTCGTCAAAGCGTGATAATCGAGTCATTATTCCTACTGTTTTACTCTTGATTGCGATAATTCTCGGTTTGCTACTACGAAGCATTTTCGCGGCTGGTCTGCTTCTTGCCAGCGTTGTTCTTTCATTCTTAGCAACTCTTGGCGTATGTGCACTCGTATTTGAACACGTCTTCGGATTTGCCGGAACTGATGCATCATTCCCGTTGTTCGCTTTCGTATTCCTTGTTGCGCTAGGTATTGACTACAACATCTTCTTAATGACACGCGTGCGTGAAGAGGCGCAGAAGATTGGAACAAGAGCTGGCGTTATAAAGGGACTTACGGTTACTGGTGGCGTAATTACCTCTGCCGGTGTTGTTTTAGCAGCAACATTTGGCGTTCTTGGAATCTTGCCATTGGTATTTCTTGCAGAGCTTGGATTTGCAGTTGCTTTCGGAGTCTTACTAGACACGATTGTTGTCAGATCACTTCTGGTTCCTGCCTTAGTAAAAGTTATTGGGCCAAAGATTTGGTGGCCATCTAAATTGAAAAACCAACCTAACTAAGCAGAACCTTGAAGCGCGTAGGAATAGTCGGCTATGGCTTAGCTGGTCGATATTTCCATGCGCCGTTGCTTCAAGCTGCCGGTTTCTTCGTGGCCGCCATCGCATCTAGATCTCTAGAAAAGCGCGGTCATGCACATGAAGATTTTCCGCTCGCAGCTATTCTGGCGACCACTGAGGAGCTAGTTGCAGAAGATCTTGATCTGGTCGTTGTTGCGTCTACAAATGATCTTCATTCGGAACATGCCAAATTGGCAATTAATGCAGGAATCCCGGTGGTAGTTGATAAGCCAATGGGAAGGGATTATTTCGAAACTGTAGAGCTTTTTGATTATGCCGAAAGTTATGGAATCCCAATAACTGTTTTCTTCAATCGACTATTTGATAGTGATACGCAAACCATCAGAAAAATACTTGTCGAACAAGAGTTGGGAGAAGTATTTAAGTTTGAATCAAGATTCGAAAGATTCCGACCAGAGCTAAATCTAAACTCATGGCGGGAAAATTCTGATATACAAGTTGGTGGGGGCTTACTTCTAGATCTGCAGACTCATCTAATATCCATTGCATTATCGCTATTTGGTCCTGCCAAGCTCACGTACGCGTCACTTCGAAAGATAAAAGGTGGCGCTGAAGACGATGTTTCCTTAGCTCTCACTCATGATTCAGGTATCGACTCGTACTTAACTGCAAGCTCTATTTCAGGAGAAATCGGTCCGCGGATTAGGTTAAGCGGAAGCAAGGGAACATTAATTGCAAGAGATTTAGATCCTCAAGAGAATCTTTTGCGATCGGCCGTGAAGCCAAGAAAAACTGGTTGGCCAGAACCGAGTTTAGCCACAAGCGAATTTTCGATATCAAGAGGGGATAGCACGAGAGAATTCTTGGGCGAACCGGGAAATTACGTTGAGTTTTACAACAAGATTTTGGACTCCTTAGAAGCTGGTAGCGAAATGCCAATCAGTCGCGAGTTTGCACTACAGGTTGCAGAGATAATCGATCAAGCGCGCCAATTAGATCTTCGGAGATATTAATGAGCGATACCAAGACGGTAATTATTTGCGGGGCTGGCTGGGCTGGTATGCATGCAGCACAAATCCTGCAACGTGAAGGTTACAAAGTGAAAGTTTTAGAGCGCGAAAACCACCCCGGCGGAAGAGTTGTTACAGAAAATCTAGATGGATTCTTAATTGATTATGGCTTCCAAGTAATAAATCCGTCGTATGCAGAGTTAAAGGAAAGCCGGGCTTTAGCTGGAATAGATTTTTATAAATTACCAAAAGCCATAGATCTTCGTATTGGCATGGAGACGATCCGAATCGGCGATCCGCGTCAAAGTTTAAGTTACTTAAAAGGAGCATTAAACCGCGCTACTGGAACTATTGGTGAGAAACTGAAATTTCTCCGCTACTTAAGACGAGAAACAGAAGATGTTTCATTCGGTCAAGCGCTTTATGAGACTGGCGATTTCTTCGAAAATGTTCTTTCGCCATTTTTGACTGGAGTATTCCTTTCAGGCCCTGAGGAAGTTTCAAATCGAATGGCTCGCGAACTCATTCACTGGTTTATCAAAGGAAATCCTGGAGTGCCTGCGGGGGGAGTGGGTAGTGTTTCACAGGCTTTATCGCGCAATCTAGATATTGAATACGGGGTTGAAGTAACAAGGATTGATTCGAAATCTGTAGAAACTAGCAATGGAAATTTCGAAGCAGATTATGTAATTGCGGCACTAGATCCATTGAGTTCAGCTCAAATTCTCAAATTACCTCTTCCTAAAATGAATCGAAGTAAATCTTGGTATTTCAAAATTGCCGAAGATGAAATTGATAGTAATGTTTTGAAAGTTGGAGGAATAGGACCTGTAATCAACTCACTTGTTATTTCTAATATTGCACCAAGTTACGCACCGGCTGGATCTGCACTTCTAGTCGCCACAACTTTAGGTGATGGCACTGAGGCAGAGGTTCGTTCCCACCTTTCGTATCTCTGGGAAGTTGCGGCTGAGAATTGGACTCTACTTAAATGCATAGATATTCCAAATTCTCTTCCAAATCATGCGCCCGGAAAAGATCTAGTTGTCGAAGATGTTCTTTTTAATGGAGTTTATGTTGCGGGGGATTGGATGGCTACGCCATCTCAACAAGGAGCATTACTTAGCGGTCGACGAGCGGCTAATGCAATTATTGCTGATCAATAAGTTCGGCTAGAGCGGGCGCCAAATGTGGGAAATCAAATTGGAATCCACTATCAATCAATTTCTGAGGTATCACCTTTTTGGATCCGAGAATCTCTGTCGAAAATCCACCTAGAACGAGTTTAAGTGCAAAACCTGGTACGGGAAACAGCGCTGGACGTCGCATCGCACGAGCTAATGCGGAGGTAAATTCTTGATTTGTTGCAGGATTTGGAGAAGTTAGATTAACCGGACCTTCTATTTGATTTTCAAGTAAGAAGCAGATCGCCTTAATCTGATCGTGCAAAGTAATCCAAGACCACCACTGCTTGCCATTACCTAATTTGCCACCAAGGCCAAATCTAAATAGCGGCAACATTTTTCCAAGAGCACCGCTGGTAGGTTCTAACACCAATCCAGTGCGCAATTTAACTGTTCGTACATCGCCGGCAATATCCGCGGCTGCTTCCCACTCTTTGCAAACGGTTGCTAGGAAATCATCACCTGGACGATCATTTTCCGTTACGGCCCGGTTCCCAGTTTCGCCATACCAACCAATGGCGCTGGCGGAAATAAATATCGAAGGTTTCAATTGGGAAACTGCTGTAGCAATTGTGTTTGTGCCAAGCAAGCGCGAATTCAAAATCTCAGCTTTGTAACGTTTAGTCCAGCGGCGATCTCCGACATTTGCTCCTGCCAAATGGATGATTGCATCTACGCCTTCGAGAGCGGCCAAATCAATAGTTCCGGCTTTTGGATCCCATGCAACTTCATCTGATGAAACTACTGGCCGCCGGACAAGTTTCTGCACGGTATGACCTTCTGATTTCAAATGGCCAACTAGCGCAGATCCAATCATTCCAGTGGCTCCGGTGATTGCGATACGTTGTGGCAGAGACACTAAAGTCCTAAATCAGATTCGAAACGACCTTCTTCTAGTCGTTCTTTTAATGTTGATAAGAATCTAGCAGCATCCGCACCATCCACTATTCGATGGTCATAGGAGAGAGCTAGATAAACCATTGATCTAATGGCAATTGTTTCGCCACCGTCTTCACCTTTTACAACCATTGGTCGCTTAACGACAGATCCAACTCCCAAGATTGCTACCTGTGGTTGATTGATAATTGGCGTATCAAATAATGCGCCTCGTGAACCGGTATTTGTAATAGTAAAAGTTCCGCCACCTAATTCATCAGGAGAGATTTTGTTTTCACGAGTTCTAAGTGCGACATCGGAAATTTTTCGAGCGATACCTCCCATATTTAAATCCCCGGCATCTCGCACAACCGGAACTAGCAAGCCACGATCAGTATCAACAGCTATACCTAGATGTTCAGCTGCGTGATAAGTAATTTGATCACCTTCGACTGAAGCATTAAGTACCGGATGAACTTTGAGAGCTTCACATACTGCGACCGCAAAAAACGGCAAGAAGCTAAGTTTTACTCCTTCACGCGATTCAAATGCGCCCTTAGCTTTTTCACGCAGACGAGCGATTTTTGTAATATCAACTTCTACAACAGTCGTTAGTTGGGCACTAACTTGTAAAGATTCCAGCATTCTCGCTGCAATTACTTTCCGTAAACGAGACATAGTAACCGTCGTTCCACGAAGTGGAGATGCAGTTACAGGTTGCTTAACTTGAATCGGAGAAATTGGAGCACTTTGAATAGTTTGACTTGGAGGCGCAGTAACTGGCTTGCTAATTGCTGCAAGCACATCTTCTTTTCGGATTCTTCCGCCTACTCCTGTTCCGCTTACCCGCGAGAGATCGACTCCATTTTCGTTTGCTAGCTTGCGCACTATTGGAGTCACATAAGCATCGCTCAACAGTGAGCCTTTTGCGGCAGGCATAACTGCTGGAGTTACAGGAGCAGCAGGAGTCGGAGTTGGAATAACCGGAGGAACAACCTGTTCTTGTACAACTGATGCTTGTACAACAGGTGCTTGTACAACTGGCGCTGGTTTAGTAGCGGGCGTAGCGCCGGCACTGCCAATACTTGCCAACCTAGCTCCTACTGGAACCGTCGAATCAACATTTACATCAATTGAAAGTATTGTGCCGGTAACTGGTGAAGGTATTTCGGTATCGACTTTATCTGTAGATACTTCAAGAAGTGCTTCATCTGCAGATACGGAATCTCCAACAGACTTTAACCATCGAGTTACAGTTCCTTCCGAAACAGACTCACCAAGTGCTGGCATATAAACAATTGTCGATTCATTGTTTGTAACGGGAGCAGCAGCTGCAATTACTGGTTCAATTTTTGGAGTTTGCGCAACAACTGGTTCTGGCTGTTTTTGAGCCGGAGCACTTTCTACTTTTTGTGGTGCACTAGATGCGGACGCGCCATCTGCAATTAAAGCTAATTCAGCGCCGACCGCGGCAACCTGGTCAACGCCAACAACGATTTTTTGGAGGACGCCGGCTGCTGGAGATGGAATTTCAGTATCTACTTTATCTGTCGAGACTTCCAATAGTGGTTCATCTAGGGCTACTTGATCGCCTTCTGATTTAAGCCAGCGAGTGACGGTGCCTTCAGTAACGCTTTCGCCGAGTGCTGGCATTTTTACCGAAAAAGTCATCGCAACGTCTCCATTTCTTCTTTGAATTGTTGATTATCCATGGGCATGAAGAGGCTTTCCTGCAAGTGCCAAATGAGCTTCACCCATCGCTTCTGAAAGTGTTGGATGTGCATGAATAAGAGGAGCAACATCAAATGCTTCTGCCTGCCAATTAAAAATCAATTGCGCTTCAGCCAGTAATTCACCGACGCGAGCTCCAACCATATGAATACCAAGTACCGGGCCGTTTTTCTGTGAAACTAATTTAATAGAGCCGGCAGTCTTTAGGATCTGCGCTTTTCCATTTCCGGCGAGATCGTAGTTAAGTTCAACTACATCGAAACCTTTTGCTTTTGCGGCAGCAGTTGTAAGACCAACTGATGCAACTTCAGGCTCAGAGTAAGTAACACGAGGAACGCCGTCATAATTGATTGGACGAGGGTTGAGTCCGGCAATTTCTTCTGCGACCAGAATTCCTTCAGCAAAACCAACATGAGCTAACTGCAGAGTAGGAATCAAATCTCCGACGGCAAAAATGCCAGGAACATTCGTTCGACATTTTTCATCGACTAGAACATACCCGCGATCCATTTTGATACCTGCAGCTTCATAGCCTAAATCTGCTGATACCGGGCCCCTACCAACTGCAACAAGAAGTAAGTCAGCCTTAAAGGTTTTGCCATCTTCCAAAGTAACTACAACTTCTTTACCGCTCTTAGCAGCGCTCTTAAACTTAGTTCCTAATTCAAAATTTATTCCACGCTTACGGAAAGCTCGTTCAAGTTGTTTGCTAGAAGTTTCGTCCTCAAGGGCAACCAAGTGGGGTAGGGCTTCAATAATTGTGACTTCCGATCCAAATGATTTCCAGACGGATGCGAATTCGCAACCAATAACTCCGCCACCTAAAACGATCACCGATTTGGGAACATAATCCATATTTAGAGCATGATCGCTGGTGATAATCGACTTCCCGTCGATTTCTAATCCAGGGAGAGTCTTCGCGTAAGAACCGGTAGCAAGAACAACATTTTTTCCAATGTATTTTTGACCATTAACTTCAACAGTATCTTTTGCGACAAGCTTTCCGGCACCTTCGACGTATGTGATTCCACGAGACTTAACTAAACCTTGTAGTCCTTTGTAGAGTTTGGATATCACTCCATCTTTATATGCGTTTACGCCGCTCATTTCGATTGCTTTAAATTCTGCTTTTACTCCGAACTCACTTGCATGGCGTGCGTTATCTGCAACTTCACCAGCATGGAGGAGCGCTTTAGTTGGGATACATCCGCGATGCAAACAAGTTCCGCCAACTTTTTCTTTCTCGATGAGTGCAACGGATAGTCCTAATTGCGCCGAACGAAGTGCACAGGCATACCCGCCACTTCCTCCACCAAGAATTACCAGGTCAAAGTTGGCCATACGCACCTCCAGAGAACCGTTCATTGCGAGCTTTACTGCTCGCCCAGGGATATCTTGCCAGTCTTAGCGCTTAACTGTGTCCTCGGCCAATGTGAGAAGAGTGCGAAGTGCGACACCTGTACCTCCAACAGTGGTGTAGCCATGCGGAAGTTTCTCGTTATATGCCGGTCCTGCAATATCTAGGTGGAGCCATGGGAGCTCTTTATCAACGAAATCCTTTAGAAATAGTCCAGCGACGAGCATGCCACCCATACGTTCTCCAATATTTGCGATATCTGCAACTGGTGAATCAAGCGACGCCCGCAAATCTTCTGGAAGAGGCATCGGCCAAAACTTTTCGCCACTTCTGGCAACGCTTCCCATGAACTGATCGCGAAACATTTCGTTATTTGTCATAACTGCGCTCGTTCTTGTTCCAAGCGCAACAACTTGTGCTCCGGTTAAAGTTGCCACATCGACGATTCCATCTAGTTTGCCATTCTTATTACCAACTTCTGCGGCCTTTACTAAAGCATCTGCCAAAATTAAACGGCCCTCTGCATCGGGATTAAGTACTTCAACAGTCTTGCCACCATATATTGTTATTACATCACTTGGTCTGGTTGCGGTATCGCTAACCATATTTTCTGCAAGCGGAGCCCAAGCATCAATTGCAATTGGAATATTCAATTCGGCAATTGCCAGAATGGCGGCACAAACGGCTGCAGCACCACTCATGTCAGACTTCATCGCCTCCATTCCCTGTGCAGGCTTTAGAGCTAATCCGCCAGTATCAAAAGTGATTCCCTTTCCAACATAAGCAAGACGATGTTTGGATTTTCGCGGACGATAGGAGAGGTGCAACAGTCGAGGCGGATTTGCAGATCCTTGTCCTACTCCGATTATTCCGCCGAAACCTTGCCGCTTTAACTGAACCTCGTCAAATATTTCTACTTGAACCCCAACTTTACGGCTTAGCGGTTTCAATTTTTCACAGAAAGATTTGGGCGTTAAGTGACTTGGTGGAGTATTTACTAAATCTCTAACTAAGAAGGTGTACTTGGCAATAATCGCTGCTCGATTGAGAATTGACTTACCGGTTTTTTCCTTGCCAAAGCGACTGTGAACTTCGATTTTGCCTAACGGAGATTTGCGCTCATTTCTCGTGGTTCCTCTAAATTCATCAAAAACATAAGAACCAAGAAGGGCCCCTTCACAAATTGCGGCAAAGCCAGATGAATCCTTATGTGGAAGAGTGAAGAAGGCTGATTTTTCACCTAATAGGTTTCGAGCAGCTGCTCCGGCAGCACTGCGAAGGATTTCGTGAGAATAGCTATCCGCAATTTCGCCAAGTCCAGTAAATACGTAAAGCTTTCCATCATCAGTTAGTTTGATTACTTGATCTACAGCGCCGGTCGCACCGAGCCTTAGAAGCGTCTTCTCTAATCTTTCCGCAGCAACCTTGTAGCCAGCGCTCTGGATACGTATCTTGGCATTTCCAGTTCTCTCTTTGGCGATTCCGAGAACTAAGACTTCTGTATTTGTTGGTTGGTCAGTCGCAATTATGGTTGACATTGGGCTAGGTTATTGGAGTGCCTCGATATTCGCCATTACATGACTATCACTTAGCAGCTGGCGCAAAGATGGCTGATTTTGGTGGTTGGGAGATGCCAATTGAATACGGTGCTGGTGGGGGCGGAGTCATAAATGAACACACAGCGATTCGGGAAAATGTTGGCCTTTTTGATGTTTCCCATTTAGGCAAAGTTGAAGTTCGTGGTGCCACCGCTTTTGATTTACTAAATCAAGTTTTAACAAATGATTTAGCGAAAATATCTGATGGCCAAGCGCAATACACAATGCTATGTGATGAAAAATCAGGTGGAGTAGTTGACGATCTGATTGTTTATAGAAAGAGTTCGCAAGAGTTTCTTTTAGTGCCAAATGCAGCAAATACCGATGAGGTCGTAAAAAGGATTAAAGAGGTTGACCAATCTGTAGAAATCAAGAATGTACATGACCTATACGGAGTTTTTGCCTTACAAGGACCTAATGCGCTCAAGGTTCTAGAATCGCTTGGGATAGAAATCGATTTGGATTACATGTCATTTACGGTTGGCAAAGTCGCTAATTGCGAAACGGTAATTTGTCGTACTGGATACACCGGAGAGTTTGGATTTGAACTTCTTCCTAAATGGCAAGATGCCAAAAAAGTTTGGGAAGCTCTAGAAGGGGCAGTTCGCAAAGCTGGCGGCTTAATTGCTGGACTTGGAGCACGAGATACGTTGCGCACTGAGATGGGATATCCATTGCATGGACATGAACTTTCACTCTCGATAACTCCAGTCCAAGCCAATGCAGGTTGGGCAGTTGGTTGGGCAAAAACAAATTTCTGGGGCAAATCAACTCTGGTTAAAGAGAAGACTGAAGGTGTCTCTCGAATCCTTCGGGGCTTACTGGTAACTGAGCGCGGAATTCCAAGGCAGGGTATGACGGTTTTGCAAAATCAAGAGAAGATTGGTGAGATCACTAGCGGCACTTTTTCACCATCGTTAAGAACTGGTATTGCTCTAGCTTTAATTAGTCCGAGAATTACAATTGGTCAAGAAGTTTCCATAGATATTCGAGGAAAGTTAACAATGGCTAAGGTCATCAAACCGCCATTTGTAACATCTCACGTTAAATAACCCAGATAAAGTCAAGAACGCAAAGTCAGGAGACATGAAACCATGGAGTATCGCCGGCTAGGAAGCTCTGGAATGTACGTAAGTGAAATAACTTACGGAAATTGGATTACACATGGTTCACAGGTTGAACAAGATGCGGCAATTAAATGTGTTCGAACAGCTCTCGATAGCGGAATTACAACTCTTGATACTGCCGACGTTTATGCTGGAACTAGAGCAGAAACCGTTTTAGGTAAAGCTTTAAAAGGAGTACGCCGCGAATCCTATGAATTGCTAACCAAGGTTTACTGGCCAACCGGCGCTGGTAAAAATGATCGAGGCTTGTCCCGTAAGCACATAATGGAATCGGTGCATGCATCTCTCAAGCGACTACAGACCGATCACATCGATCTTTATCAATTCCATAGATTCGATTATGAGACTCCATTAGAAGAGAGTCTTAGTGCATTTGATGATTTGATTCGGCAAGGAAAAGTTTTCTATATTGGCTTTTCCGAATGGAGCGCTGAAGAAATAAATTCAGCGTTAAAAATCCAAGAAAAAATGTCTTACAACAAATTTGTATCTAGCCAACCGCAGTATTCAATGCTCTGGCGGGTTATCGAAAGCCAAGTAGTGCCTACATGTAAGGCCAATGGAATCGGCCAGATTGTTTGGTCGCCAATTGCTCAAGGCGCACTGAGCGGAAAGTACTTACCAGGCAGGAAGCCGCCCGCAGGCTCGCGCGCAACTGATAAGAAGGGTGGCGCAAACATGATTGCAAGATGGATGCGCGATGAAGTACTAACTGCAGTTCAAAAATTACGGCCAATCGCGGAGTCTGTTGATTTAACACTCTCTCAATTAGCTATTGCTTGGGTGCTGCAAAATCCAAATGTCTCGAGCGCAATCATTGGCGCAACCAAGCCAGCTCAAATCAAAGAAAACGTCAAAGCAAGTGGAGTTAAGTTGAGCGAAACAACGATGCGCGAAATTGATCGTGTGCTTGGTTCGCTCCCTGAACGCAATCCCGCGAAGACTGAATCGCCACGCCCTCGAGCTTAAAAGTTAGAGTTTTGTTCCTCTAGTAACGCGGGGAAGTGGTGCGCGTAATCTTCGAATTTGAGTCGAACGTAGCCAGCCATACATGCCCACACCTTTTAGGTTTTCGTCGCCAAAACGTTTTGCGACTTCTTTCTTTATTTTTCTACTCAGGTAAAAGCCATCAATAAATGAAAATGCGAGAACTGAATACATGAGAACAATTGCTGCCAATTGAATTTGCATTACTGGGATGATGGTCATAAAGAGAACTAGAACAATTATCGGTAAAAAAAGCTCTCCAACAGATCTTCTAGCATCGACATAATCACGGACGAACTTTCTAACTGGACCGCGATCCCGAGGTGGCAATGCACTCTCTTCGCCTCGCATATACGCCTCACGTTGCGCATGTCGCGCTAAGCGAGATTGCTTCTTCTGAATCTTTTTGGCTTCTTTGGTTGCTGCGGGCGCTAATCTTTTAAAAACGCGCTCTTTCTCCGCTTCTTTACGCTTCGGAGTCGGACGACCTTTTTTCTCGCTCATAAGAGTTAAGGTAGAGCGAGCATGCGCTCGAGTGCAACTCGTGCATTTTTTGCGACACGGGGGGTAACTTTGATGGGGTTAATGACCTTACCTTTTACTAGAGATTCCAACGCCCAGACCAGATGAGGTAGGTCTATTCGATTCATCGTCGAGCAATAACAGACAGTCTTCTCCAAAAAAAGAATCCTCTTATCTTTGTTCTCATCTGCCAATCTCTTAACCAAGTTCAATTCGGTGCCTACTGCCCAGGTGGTACCCGGTTTTGCCTCTCGAATAGTTCGAATAATCATCTCTGTACTGCCGACTACGTCAGCGCTCTTAACAACATCGTGCACACATTCTGGATGTACCAATATCTGAATATCTGGGATCTGTTTGCGCATCGAAACAACGTTATCCAGAGTAAATCGACCATGAACTGAACAATGCCCTCGCCATAAAATGACTTTGGCATCCAAAATCTCTTGATCCGTTAATCCGCCACGAGGTTTCCAAGGATTCCAGACCACGCAATCTTCAAGTTTTAATCCAAGCTTTAAAACTGCGGTATTGCGCCCAAGATGTTGATCTGGAAGGAAGAAAACTTTTTCACCTTTCTCAAAGGCCCAACGCATGGCACGTTCGGCGTTTGACGATGTACAAACTGCGCCGCCGTTTTCTCCGGTAAAAGACTTGATTGCAGCGGTCGAATTCATGTACGTGATTGGAACTGTCTTTTTTGTAATACCTAACTTCTCAAACTCGTTCCAAGCCGAATTCACTTGATCTGCACTTGCCATATCCGCCATCGAGCAACCAGCAGCCAAATCAGGAAGAATTACTTGTTGGGAATCACTCGTAAGAATATCTGCGCTCTCTGCCATAAAGTGGACGCCGCAGAAAACTATGAATTCTGATTCGCTTCTTTGCGCAGCTGCTTGCGCGAGTTTGAAGGAATCTCCTGTTATATCGGCGAATTGAATAACCTCGTCGCGTTGATAATGATGACCAAGAATCAATGTTGAATTTCCCAGTTGAGTTTTCGCGCTCATCGCGCGCTCGACCAAATCTGGGTCACTAGGAGGTGGCAATTCTCCGGTACAAGAAACCCCGCGCTCGCTTGATAAGTCTGATGCATTTCCCAGGAAGAGAAGTTCAGAGAGCGCTTTCGACATGGCGGCATTATCCTCGCTTTGGGAGTAAAGTTTCTCCTGAAGAGAAGTTCGAACGGAGAGTTAAATGAGTACCGAAACTGTAACTGGAATTGTCCTAACACCCGTTGCTGCTGAAAAGGTAGCTTCGCTATTGGCACAGGAAGGTCGCGATGACCTAAATCTCCGGGTTGCGGTACAGCCAGGCGGCTGTTCAGGTTTGCGTTACCAACTCTATTTTGATGATCGCGCTATGGATGGCGATTCAATCTCTGAATTTGGAACTGTAAAAGTAGTAACTGACAAGATGAGCACTCCATATTTAATGGGTGCAACCATTGATTTTGTCGACACTATCCAAAAGCAAGGTTTCACAATTGATAATCCGAATGCACAGGGTTCATGTGCATGCGGTGATTCATTTAATTAAGCCCGCAACTCTCTAACTGCATCGCTTACCCGGGTCGCTAAATCAATCACGTCCCGCTGACTATGCTCTTTCTTTAACGTAATTCTGATATGTCCATCAACACCCAGTCCCATCGCATTTAAAACGTGGCTTGGCGAAAGTGCGCCGCCTCCGCAGGCCGAACCTGCATCAATTTTAAAATCATTACCATCTAGTCGTCGGAGCAATTCTTCGGCGACAATTTTCTCGATTGCAAGGGCAAGATATCTCGGGTCAGAGTTTTCATGATTTCCTGCGAATTGGAAGCTTTGGATTCTATCTTTTAACTCTTTACGTAAACGCAGATTTAACTCCGTAAGATGTTTTGTTACTCGCTTCTCCTCTGACAGCCAATCCTCTAGGGCAATTGCTGCAGAAATTAGAGCTGCTTTGGAGTAAGAACCAAAGGTTCTCCTGTTGTCGATCTTGGGAAGTGGAGACTGCCATGAGGATTTCTCGTTAATTGCGAGAATGGCAATGCCTTCAGGTCCAGCAAATTGACGGGGATTCCATAATGCGACGCTCCAATTGCTTGGTAATTGTTCTGGATTACTACTTGCAGTCATATCTGCAAAAACATGAAAATCATCTCTAGAACTAGGACTTTGCTTAACTCCAGTCTCTCGATTTGTGGCTTGCCAGACGAGTACTGAATCTGTTGGCAATCCTGGAGTTGAATAATCAGCAAGTCCTTCCTCATTGATCTCAAGTTTTTTTACCACCCGCTGCTGCTCTTCTCGAGCAAATGCGTGAACAATCTGTCTATCGCAATCACAATAGATGAACGGTCGGTTGTTGTTTCGTAACAGTCCTGCAATCGCCATCCAAAAACCAAAACCAAGCTCTCCGACAAACTCAAGATTTTCACGAGAAACTTTCAAATTTTCTGCAATGCTCTCTTGTGCTTCAAATATCAGGTCTCTTAACTTGGCTGAATCATGATGAATCTTGGCAGGGTCCAGCCACGTGCTCTCAAGTGCGCGATTAAGTGCTTGGGCGGAGCGAGGTGATTGTGGAATCTCGCTACGAAAATCTCGGCCTGTGATGGGGGACACCCTTGGAACGCTACCTGCTAAACGGACCTTACGCGAGCAGCGACTATTCTTTGCCTATGCGTCGGGTGCTCAAATTTATCTTCCCGCTTCTACTCTTTTCTCCGGTCCTTGCTGGATGTTCATCAGAAGAATTTCGAGGCTTTGGATTTTCAGAAGGAGTCACAAGCGTCAACGAAAGCTCGTTTTCGTTATGGCAAGGAGCTTGGCTAGCGGCCGCTGTAGTCGGAGTTTTTACTATGGTGCTGATCCTCTGGCCGGCAATTTTCCATAGAAAAAAAGATGAAAGTATTCCTAGACAATTTCAATACAACATCCCAGTTGAAATTGCATACACGGTAATTCCATTTCTGATAATTGCTGTTTTATTCGGATACACAGCTAAAGCTCAAACAGAGATCAAATCGGTATCACCTGTTTCAGCTACAGACGTTCATGATGTAACTGTCAACGCCATTCAATGGTCTTGGCAATTTACATATGAAGAAGCCGGCCCCGGAACGACAGTTACCGGTACACCGGCGCAGCCACCGACTCTATATATGCCGCAAGGTGAAAAAGTTAGATTCAAAATTACGGCATCTGATGTTGTGCATGGGTTCTGGATTCCAGCATTTATGATGCAAATTCAAAATATTCCAGGTGTAGAAAATCAAATCGAGTTCACTGCAAACGAACTTGGAACATATCCTGGAAGGTGCAACATCCTGTGCGGTCGTCAACATTCTCAAATGTTGTTTACGGTCAAGGTTGTAACGCCTTCTGAATATGACGCGTATATCCAATCGCTTAAGGCAAAGACAGGACCAACCGCATGACAACTTTTGCAACAAGGCCAAGTGAGCGAGTTTTGCCACCTAATCCGCGCAAATTGACCAAGGGTCAGTTGGCTGTGAAGTTAATGACGACAACCGATCACAAGGTGATCGGATATATGTACTTAGTTACCTCATTTATTTGGTTCTTATTGGGCGGAATTTTGGCGCTGGCAATTCGCGCAGAGCTCGCACAACCAGGTATGCAATTTTTGAGTTCAGAGCAGTACAACCAAGTATTTACGATGCATGGCACGATCATGTTATTGATGTTCGCAACGCCACTTTTCGTTGGTTTTGCAAACGTGATTATGCCTCTGCAAATTGGGGCTGCCGATGTCGCATTCCCTCGAATGAACATGCTTTCTTATTGGCTATATTTATTCGGATCAACAATGGCTGCTGCCGGTTTTCTTACGCCAGGTGGCGCTGCATCATTTGGCTGGACCGTTTACGTCCCGCTTTCAAACAGCACTTATTCACCGGGCATTGGCGCCGATCTTTGGATTGTTGGCCTTGCGATAGGTGGCCTTGGAACAATTCTCGGTGGCGTAAATTTCGTAACAACAATTTTCACGATGCGCGCACCTGGCATGACAATGTTCCGAATGCCAATTTTCTCCTGGAACGTATTACTTACTTCAATTCTAGTTTTGATTGCATTCCCTCCATTGGCCGCTGTATTACTTGGCTTGGAGTCAGATCGCTTATTTGGTTCGCATATCTTTGATCCGGCAAATGGTGGCGCGATTCTCTTCCAGCATCTTTTCTGGTTCTTTGGCCATCCAGAGGTTTACATCTTGGCGCTGCCATTCTTCGGTATCGCAACTGAAATTCTTCCAGTATTTAGTCGAAAGCCAATATTTGGCTACAAGGGATTAATCGCAGCAACAATTGCAATTGCGGCACTCTCTGTTGCAGTTTGGGCGCACCATATGTACGCGACCGGCCAAGTTTCATTGCCGTTCTTCTCATTTATGACGTTCTTAATTGCAGTGCCAACTGGAGTTAAGTTCTTCAATTGGATTGGAACCATGTGGGGCGGTTCGCTCACATTTGAAACCCCGATGCTCTGGGTAATGGGATTCCTAATTACATTCCTTCTCGGTGGCCTAACCGGAGTAATTTTGGCCAGCCCGCCACTTGATTTTGCAGTCTCTGCTTCCTACTTTGTGGTTGCACACTTCCACTACGTCCTCTTCGGAACAGTCGTCTTCGCCATGTTTGCTGGTTTCTATTTCTGGTGGCCAAAGATGACTGGCAGAATGCTCAATGAAACTCTAGGCAAGATTCATTTCTGGACTCTCTTCATCGGTTTCCATACAACTTTCTTAATTCAGCACTGGCTTGGCATTAAAGGTTTCCCAAGACGCTATGCCGACTATCTAGCGACTGATGGATTTACAACTATGAATATGGTCTCCACGGTAGGCGCAGCACTTCTTGCCCTATCGATGATTCCATTCTTTATAAATATTTGGATCACTCGTAAAGCTCCACTTGTGGGCGTAAATGATCCATGGGGCTATGGTGCATCTTTGGAATGGGCCACATCTTGCCCGCCACCACGCCACAACTTCCTCTCAATGCCAAAGATTCGCTCCGAAAGACCAGCTTGGGATCTACATCATCCAGAGCACGCCGAAATTGAAGATTGGCACCGTAAATGAAATTCGGTTATCGCCTCTTTATCTTCTTATTTGCGTTTTATGCGGTCTTGACCCTCGTTTATTGGTTTATGACCAAAGAGCATGCAGGCACAACCGCTCTAGCGCTAAGCGCCGGATTAGCTTTAATTATTGGTTACTACTTCTGGTTTACTAACCGAAGAACTGGTGGCATCCTTCCTGAAGATAACTTAAAAGCTGAAATTGCTGATGGCGCTGGCGAACTAGGGTTCTTTAGTCCACACTCATGGTGGCCATTGCCTGTTGCGGCATCAGCTACCGCGGTTGGATTAGGTTTAATTATTGGGTGGTGGCTCACTCTTATCGCAGTTGGAGCTCTTGTGATATCAATTCTTGGCTTCGTTCTTGAATATGAGAAGCCAGGCAACTCAGCAAATCACTGATGAGCAATATCCGCGCTGAAATTCTCAACACCGGTAATCCGAAATTAAAATCCGCTGCAATTGAGATTGCCGCAGCTCCATCAAGAATCTTTGAAATCCTTACAGATCCAAAACAGCACCAGATAATTGATGGCTCCAATTCAGTTAAAGGCGTTAACTGGGGACCACCAAGACTTTATTTGGGAGCGAAGTTTGGCATGCAGATGAAGATCGGAATCAATTATCGAATTACAAACTTGGTAGTTGAATATACTGAGAATAAATTAATTGCTTGGCGCCACCTTGGCAGGTGGATTTGGCGATACGAGATAAGTGAACTGCCAAGTGGCCACTGTCGAGTTGTTGAAAGTTTTGATGGCAGGCCTTCGCCGTTTCAGTGGTGGCTCAAAAGTCGCGGCGCTTACCAATACGTGGAGAAGGCGGTTGCTAAGACTTTGGTAAGACTTAAAGAATTGGCTGAACGGCCAACTATTTAGTGATGACCTTCTTCTAGCTCTAGGAGTTCCTTTGCGGTTGGCTTGGCAATCTGCTCCTGAGCTGCAGTAGACATTCGGCTTCGCAATTTACCTTTTAGACCTTGTGGATTTGCTACACCGTTTTGATCTGCCTCACCTATTGCTAGCGGCGGATTTTGTTCGTGCTGCGTAAGCACATAAGCCTTTTCATTGGATAGAGGCTCATGAACTTCAATGAATTCGCCGTGTGGCAACATGACAAGTCTTCCAGTTTCTTTGCCATGCAGCACCAGTTCGCGGTCTGCGCGCTGTAGGGATAGACAAATTCGCTTCGTGATTACGAAAGCGATTGGCGGAAGAACCAAGATGCCAATTCTTGAGAACCACATAATCTGATTGATGGAGAGATCAAAATGTGTAGCAAGCAAATCGTTTCCACCGTTGATCAAACAAACTAAAGTGAAGGTCAATGACATTGCGCCAATTGCCGTGCGATTTGGATTATTACGCGGACGATCGAGGATGTGATGTTCACGCTTGTCACCGGTCATCCATTGTTCAATAAATGGATAGAAGGCCATAAGAGTAAAGATGATGCCTGGGACTATTAATCCGGGAATCAAAATATTCCATGAAATCGTAAATCCAAAAGCGTGAGTTTCTAATGGTGGAGCCAAGCGAACTAATCCATCTAGCCAGCCCATATACCAATCCGGTTGTGAACCAGCACCAATTTGTCCTGGGTTATATGGACCAAATATCCATATTGGATTTATCGAAGCAACAGCACCGAGAAATGCGGTGATACCGAAGACAATGAAGAAGAATCCGCCTGCCTTGGCCATATATACAGGCATTAGGGGATAGCCAACGACATTCTTCTCAGTTCTACCAGGGCCTGGATACTGTGTGT
>JACCEA011417214.1_pt1 | contig 32581 bp, 28 predicted proteins | sample 7449851 | NCBI WGS metagenome assembly JACCEA01 (sample SAMN15323453, study PRJNA562643) | freshwater metagenome | isolation source: river surface water | place: USA:Blue River Watershed | collected 2017-08-18 | reverse complement strand
GCATCCTAGAGCTGAAAAAGGTTCTAAGGGTTAGGCTGTTCGCCTATTAAAGCGGTACGCGAGCTGGGTTTAGAACGTCGTGAGACAGTTCGGTCCCTATCTACTACAGACGATAGAAGATTGAGGGTGGCTGACCTTAGTACGAGAGGACCGGGAAGGGAAGACCTCTGGTGTACCGGTTGTTAATCTTAATTAGCATAGCCGGGTAGCTACGTCTTACCGAAAGAATCGCTGAAAGCATCTAAGCGAGAAATTGGGCCCAAGATAAATCTTCTTTAAAAGATGTAGAAGACTACTACATAAATAGTTTTTATGTGTAAGAGCCGAAAGGTTTTTAGCAAAAAAAAACTAATGTTCTTTATATACCATCAATATTTGTTATTGTCTAAATTATTTCTTTTAAGATTTAGTTTCGGTTTATAGTATGACTAACTCAAAGTCCAGGTAGCTCAGTTGGTAGAGCACAAGACTGAAAATCTTGGTGTCGCTAGTTCAATCCTAGTCCGGGACATTAAAAAAATATTTAGTCATGGGTACATAGCTCAGTTGGTAGAGCAGGCGCCTTTTAAGCGCCGAGTCCCCGGTTCAACCCCGGGTGTTCCTAAAGTTCTTTTAATTTAAAATGTTTTTATTAAATATATTATCAACTACTACAGAACAATATACCAGTATGCCAGCTATCTTTAATTTAAGTACTGTTATGGATTGTACAATCTTACTTACAGGAATTGGTATGCTTGGGGTTTTAGCGAATAAACGTATGCTTTTATTAGCTGTGATTTCAATCGAACTTATGCTTTTCGGTTTAAATCTTATTTTTGTAATAGGTTCTTTATATTTAGATGATATTGCGGGAGAAGTTGCTGCAACCTTTATTTTAACTTTAGCTGGAGGAGAGTCTGCTCTTGCTTTAGCTTTAATTATGGCGTACTATCGTACACACTATAATATCTTTATTTCAGATTAATTTATAATTAAAATATGCGTAAACAGTCTCATCCGTATTTAATTGTAACTAAATTACAACAAAAAGATGGTGGAGTTTATAAAAAACGTTGAGTTTTCTTTAAAAAAACTTTACCATTAGAAATTACAAATAAACAATCTCAAATTATTTTTACTTCAGAAGTTGAGAATTGACCATTTAATTTGGATATAAAGTCTTTAAAATCAATTAAAACAAAAAGTAATTAAAAATGCCTACTATACATCAATTAGCTAAACAAGATCGTTTGAAAAAACAACGATCACAACGCCGTCCTGCGTTATCAAAATGTCCACAGAAAAAAGGGGTTTGTATCAAATTAGTTATACGTACACCTAAAAAACCTAACTCAGCTCAACGTAAATTAGCTCTTTTACGTTTAAGTAATCGTCGCCGTATTTATGGTTATATTCCTGGTGAAAAAAAACATAGCTTACAAGAACATTCAGTTGTTATGGTTCGAGGGGGTCGTGTTAAAGATCTTCCGGGTATTAAATATAAACTGGTACGTGGTGTTTATGATTTTGAAGGATTAGTTGGACGAAAAAAAGCTCGTTCAAAATATGGTACTGCTAAAACAAAAGCAAAGTAATGAAATTATCATTCATTCACTAGCGACACGCCGTGATAATTATCATTGGGACTTGTCTGCTCGCTGCGTTATGTACTCTGTTTACACCCAATTTATATTAATGGAAACCTTAAAAATTACTTCAAATATTAAAAGAACAACTAAACACCCATTTCATATCGTAGATGTAAGTCCATGACCACTTTTATCAGCATTTGGCGCATTTTTCTTATTATTTGGACTTACTCTTTATGTACATCAATATGTAGAAGGATTTAAACTCTTTGTATTAGGATTTTTAACTACAGTAGTAGTTTCAGGTTTATGATGACGTGATATTGTACGTGAAGGTACTTATGAAGGACACCATACTTTTCAAGTACAATACGGTCTTCGTTTTGGTATGATTTTATTTATCGTTTCTGAAATTATGTTATTTTTTGCTTTCTTCTGAGCTTATTTTCATTCAAGCTTAAATCCAGTTGCAGAAATTGGGGGAGTTTGACCACCAAAAGGGATTGAAGTAATTAATCCATGATTAATTCCTCTCTTAAATACAGCTATTCTCTTAACATCAGGGGCTTCATTAACTTGATCACATGCTGCAGTTTTAGGGGGGTATCGCTTAGAAGCTATTACAGGATTATTATTTACATTAGTTCTAGCTGTATTTTTTACCGCTTTCCAAGCGTATGAATACTTAAACGCACCTTTTGGAATTTCAGATGGTATTTATGGTACCACTTTCTATATGTTAACTGGATTACATGGATTCCATGTTATTGTGGGAACTCTTTTTTTAGGGGTAGCTTTATATCGTCAAACTATTCACCATTATACTGTAAATAACCATATTGGTTATGAATCTGCTGCGTGATATTGACATTTCGTTGATGTTGTTTGAATTTTCTTATTTTTAGCTGTTTATAGCTGAGGAGGTCAATAATATAACGTTTGTTTTTAAAATTAAAGTCATTTAACAGTTAACGCGCTCTTTAAATAATGTTTAAAATTAAAAAAATTAAACTATTTACATTGAACTTTTTAAAATCTTATTCAAATAGACGTAATTCATCTATAAAGAATAAACGTTATGCACTTATTATGCCACAAACTAAAGTTTATCGTTTAACAAAAGCGGATCCCCGTTATAAGATTACCTTATCCGTGTGTGATCGCTTTGATAGTATTAGTGGAATTAATTTTAAAGATCAAAATCATCTTTATTATACAATTTCTCAAACTAAAAGTATTTTTGCGAAAGAATTAATTTTATTTAATTTATCAAAAAAACGTCAATTTTTTACATTCATGAAAGAAGTTATACAAACTCTGGGTGTAGATATTTTAACATTATCTAATTTTGAGAGTTTTAATAATAAACAAAATATTCAAATACTTTCCCCTAATTTTTTTATTAAAGAAAAAATATTTTTAAATTATTATTATTATCGTTATCTTAATGTTATCGGGCAAAATAATTTAATCACTTTTATTAAACCTTCGATTGGATTAGCTAATTGTCAAAATAGCACTACACGTTTAGTATCTAATTTACCAACATATCTAAATGCTTTAAATTTACTAGATGTAGTCAATACTAAAAAATCAAATAATTCTACAACAGTAGGTCGTAGTGCGGTTTTAAGCCAACTTAATTTAATTAAAAGTAACTTGCATACTTTTTATGTAGAAAGTAATATTCATTTTACTAACTGATTTTCTAGAAAAGCTGCGACTAAGAATTTTAAAATACTTTCTTTTGATTTGTATAAACATGACATGATGAATTCATTAAAACACTCTAGTCGTCAAATTACTTCTAATTTTAGAAATAATTTACGTAAAAATCGTTTTAAAGAGGTTATTAAAGGTCGTAATTATATCTCATTAAGATTATTATCCCATTACCGATTATCTAACTTTAATAAAAATCTTTTAAAGATTGAAAAACACATATTTAATAAAATTATTTGAAAAAATAATAATTATATAAACTTTAAAGCACGTAATAAACGACTTAGTTCTTTTGGACGTTTTGGCTATCAATATCTTAAAAGAAATAGAGTTTATTCTTTTACAGTACAGGGTCAAAATTTAAAAAAGCGTTTAGTTTATTTCACTAAAAAACAACACAATTTATCTGTAAATACTCCACAAAATTTACTTTATTTATTATTTAGATTAGAAGAAAAAATTGATTTACTTCCAGAAACAGCTTTAACTCAAAAGTTAATTAGAGCATATAATTTAATAAAAATTTTATTAAATGAGAAACACCAACGTAGTTCAATTCAAAATGGATTTTTAATAAATAAGAATTCTTTGCTAACTTTACGTAAAACTGGTTGAAAACCCTATATTAAAAGAACTATATTAAATTTAGCTAAAAAAGATCAAAATAAAGCTATAAAAATATTATCTATAGTTAAAAAGTTGTTTAAAAATATTAATACATTAAAAGTAAATACAATTTCCAAAATAAAAACACGTAAAGTTGGTTTAAATTTAACTAAATTGTTTAAAATTAAAAAAACAAATAATCAATTTAAATTATTTGAAGCTAAATTTGGAAAAACATTTAAAAAACGTTTTAAACGTCAACAAATATTTGCAGATAAAATTCGTTTAACTGAAAATTATACTCAAGTAAATGAAAATCGAAATGCTTTAGGTCTTCTAATCAATAAAAAAATTAACTTCTTTTTTATTAATGCATTAGCTTTAACAAAATATGCGTATAATGTTCAGCGTAAATGAGATAAAAAACCTACAAGAAGCCCGAATAAATATCTACAAAACCTTGATCGAGATCTTATTAATAGATATAAATATGTTGCGATTTATATTAAAGATTTTATTCGTGTTTGTTTTATTGGAATGTTTTTGAAAAACCCAACATTTATCTCACGTTTTATTGCTTTTTTAATTTCAGAATTACCACGAAATCGTAAAGAAACTACCTTTTTAAAATGTGTTATGAAAATTGTTCGAATTTTCTCTGCAGAACGTGGTGAAATTATTGGATTACGTATAAAATTTAAAGGTCGAGTAAATCGTTGACGTCGTACCAAATCTTTAATTGGAAAACGTGGGCATATTGCTTATAATACTTTAAATAAGCGTATTATTTATGGAACTGCACATGCAATAAATCGTAAAGGGGCTATAGGGATCGGTCTTTGAATATATTACAAGCCAGAATTTACTTATCAGCCACGTCCTGATATAACTTTCACCCAATTAGAATTGTCTAAAGAAAGTATTTTAAATTATATAAAATATTCTCAAAAAAAAACTCATTATTTAAAAAATTATAGTAGATTCCAAATAGTTTCTAATTAATATTAAAAAAAATAAAATCTCTTGAAAAATTTTAAATAATCTAATTTAAATGATTAATCCTACACCACGTAAATTTCGTAAACCAAATAAAAAAATAATAAGAAACACATATGAAAATAAAAGTAACCGATTACGTTTTGGCGTTTATGGGTTACAAGCAACTGAAAAGGGTTTTTTAACTGTATGACAAATTGAAGCAGTTAGAAGAACCATTACAGGGAAATTAAAACGAAAAGGGAAAGTTTGAATTCGAGCATTTCCTGATTATGCACGCACAGCTAAACCTAAAGAAGTTCGAATGGGTAGAGGTAAAGGTGCGGTAGATCGTTGAGTTTGTGTAGTAAAACCTGGTCGTGTTTTATTTGAAGTAAAAAGTCGAGATCGACAAGCTGTGCATGATGCTTTAGCTTTTAGTTTAAGAAAGTTACCATTCCATACCCAAGTAATTAGTCGCACTGTTGAGATATAAAATGATACAAGTTCAAAGTTGATTGAAAACAATGGATAATTGTGGTGCCCGATATGTTGAATGCATTAAAACTTTAGGTGGATTTAATCGTAAATTCGCGTATCCGGGAGATTTAATTTTAACCTCAGTAAAAAGTCTTCGTCTAATTCGTAAAGTGCGTGTGGGTCAAGTGTATTTAGCTATAGTTACACGCGCAAGAAAAGAAGCCCGATTTAAAGACGGGTCTTCAAGTCGTTGTCAGAATAATGTTGTTTTAGTTGTTAATAAAAAGAAACGTGTTATTGGAACTCGCGTATTTGGATGAATTTCTCGTAAATTACGTAGAAAAAAATATATTCGACTTATAGTAATGGCCGGACGTCATTTACTCTAATATTAATAAATTTAATGTCATTCGAAAAAAATTTTAATATAAATACATATCCTGGAATTTCTCGATTTAAGGAAAAAGCTGTCTATGATCAACAGCTACAAGCATTAACAATTTTCCCGTATAGTAATAATTATCGTGCTACTAATTTTTTTAAATTAATTTTAAATTTCTCATTAAAAGATGTTGCTTTTAATAAGAAAAAAGCTTTACCATTTTTTGTAGCTATGGAGCTTTTAACTAATCAAAAATGTGTAGCTACTATATCATCAAAAAATGTAATTTTATGAAAATTACGTAAAGATAGTTTAGTTGGGTGTAAAGTTACATTACGTAAACATAATTTATATGAATTTATTGATAACTTATATATAACCCTTCCTCGAATGGAAAAATTTAAATATATAACCCGTAATCTATTAGAAAAAAGAACTACAAATTCATTTACTCTAAATATAAGTGAGTTAGTTCTTTTTTATCCTATAGAATTAGGTCTTGGTATTAATACAGAAGTAAAACGCTTGGATATTAATTTTATTTTTAAAGGTATGTCTGTAGAAGAAAAGATTTTTTTACTAACTTCTAATAAAATTCCAATTTATTAAAAAATATAAATGCGCTTATTTAAAATAGACGGACGAGAAATACGAAGTTTTAAATTACAACAACAAATTTTAACTTTACGACAATTTTTTGATAAACCAAATTCTTTTGGGGTGTTTATGATGAATGATCTTCTACAACCAGAAGATCGTATGATAAAGCGCCCTGTATATAATTCACATCATCTAAAAATACAAAAATTACCTAAAAAAGTGGGAAGTTATTTGACTCAACATAAAAATTGAGCTATTGTTTCTAAACTTTTATCTGGAAATGTATTTTTAATTCAGAATAATAATAGCAAAGAGTTATTATCACGTCAAACTTTAAATTTTTTAATCAATAATGAGAAATATGCTTTACGTTTCTTATTTTGAAATCAGAGTTTTTATAGATCACAAGCATTAACAAATATGTTGAAATTATCAAGTACTGAAGATTTTAAAGCTGATCTTAAATTAAGCTATCAAATTTTAAGATTATCTGCTGTATTAACTTCTAGAAAAAATAATATATTTTTTGTAAAATCTTTTGAAGCACGTTCATCTAAAGTGAGAGAAGTTGCCCAAACTTCTTTAACAAAATCAGAATCATTTAACACTTTTCTTTTTTAATATTTTTATTTGTTTAAAAAACATCTATCATATTGATAGTATAAAGTAGTTTAAATTAATGTACCTAATAAATAAACAAAATAATGACATCTCTTTCAAAATTTATGAATTTTCGTTTTTTATTTGTAATGGCAGTATTTTTCATATTAAGTCAATTTCTTTTAACTTATGCCGTTTTAATTTTACCAGCACTTGTTGTAGTATCTTTATTATTTAAATTAATCGACTATCGTTGAACTCTAGCTTTAAATGGTTTATCTCTTTTAATAAGTATTGAAATGGCTTATTTTGGATTTTCCTCATATTCAACTATAGATACAATTTTTCAAAATTCATTTGTATCAGATTTTTTAACAACGACTCCAACTGATAGTATTTCAAGTGCATTTATGATTTTAACTAATTTATTTATATTTCTTTGTGTTTTTAGTTTAAATCCTAAAAGCACTGAGAATCTTCCAGAAGTTTTATTACATCTTAATTTATTACAATTAGGGGTAAGCCTTGCTTTTTGAACTTTGGATCTTTTAGGATTTTTTATTGCATTCGAATTAACTTTAATCCCTATTTATTTCTTAGTTTTAATTTGAGGATCACGTCAACGACGTATTCGCGCGAGTTATTTAATCTCAATTTATACTCTTTTAGGGTCAATCTTTATGTTTTTTAACATACTATATATTTATTCTAAACTTGGAACAACAAGTTATGATGCTATTTTAAGCGTTGATTTTACTATAGCAGAGCAACGTTTTCTATGAATAACTTTTTTTATAGCATTTGCAGCTAAAATTCCATTATTCCCTTTACATATTTGATTACCAGAAGCCCACGTTGAAGCTCCAACTATAGGTTCAGTTCTTCTAGCGGCTTTACTCCTTAAATTAGGTACTTATGGATTAATTAGATTCTCACTTCCATTATTTCCAGAAGGAACAGTATATTTTGGACCATTAGTATCAACTTTAGCCATTATGGGGGTAGTTTATACTAGTATTACCGCAATTCGACAAATTGATTTAAAAAAAATTATTGCATATTCTTCAGTGGGGCATATGAATGTTGTTCTTTTAGGAATTATTTCGGGCTCTGTTGAAGGGCTTTCTGGGGCGATTTTTCAAATGTTAAGTCATGGGGTTGTATCTGGAGCTCTTTTTTTTGCAGTTGGTGTAATATACTCACGCTATAGTGTACGTTCATTAAAATATTTTGGAGGATTAACTTTTTTCTATCCTCTCTTTGCAATAGTGTTTTTAATCTTTTCAATGGCAAATATAAGTTTTCCGCTTACAAGTAGTTTTGTTGGAGAATTTTTAATCTTTATGGGATTATTCCAATATAGTTTTTGAGCGACTGTTTTTTCTGCAACCAGCATGGTATTAGGTGCAGTTTACACATTATGAACCTATAATCGTATATTTTTTGGTAATTTTAAAGTAGTTTCTCTTGAACGTTTTAAGGATTTAGATCGTAAAGAAGCTGTATTATTTAGCATTTTAATTGTTATATTATTTTGAATGGGTATTTTTTCTTCATATGTTCTTGATTTTTTTATGGAAGATGTTATCTATTTACTTGAATTAGCTAAAAGTAAAGATTTCTAACAAATCCCTTATAAAAATTAATTAATTCAACTAATTTAAAAATATTATTTTTATTATATAATAGAATAAAAATAATTATTATATTTTATCTTTAGTAGCTCAGTGGTAGAGCGGATGACTGTTAATCATCAAGTCGTTGGTTCAATCCCAACCTAAAGAGTCAGTTTAAAATGTTATTTTCTAAATTTAAAACATTTAATCGAGCTAATAAATCTTTATTACATAAAGGTGGCCGTAATAACCATGGCCGTATAACCGTTAACCACCAAGGCGGTGGGCATAAACGTATTTACCGTCAAATTGATTGAAAAAGATCATTCGAAGAAGGTATTATTACTAACTTTGAATATGATCCTAATCGATCTGCTTATTTAATGAAAATATATGCAAAGAAAAATTATTCAGAAAATTATACATATTACCACTGTATTGCGCCTAAAGGTGTAAAAATTTTAGATAAAATACGAACTTTTACACAAAAAACAAGAAGCGTACAACTTCGTGCAGGGGATACTTCTATTTTAGCTAATTTTGAATTTGGCGATTTCTTACATAATGTTGAAGATATTCCAGGTGAAAAAGTTATTTTTGCACGTTCTGCAGGAACTTTTTGCCAAGTCTTACAGCACGCATCTGCTGAACATTTACGTCTACGTTTACCGTCAGGTAGTCAACGTTTAGTGCCTGTTATGGCTAAAGGAACTTTTGGGGTTGTTGCAAATGAAAATCATATTTTACAAACTATAGGAAAAGCTGGAAGATCTCGTTGATTAAATAAACGACCATCTGTTCGTGGGGTTGCTATGAATCCAGTAGATCATCCGCATGGAGGGGGTCAAGGAAAAACAAAAGGAGGACGCCCGTCAGTAACACCATGATCACGTCCGACAAAAGGACAGCCAACAAGAAATCCACGTAAACGTAATATACGAATTTTAACTTCTACTAAAACTGTACTCAATAAAGTAAAATAAATGTCTCGATCAACTTGAAAAGCCGTATATTTACACCCAGAATTTATTATTCAACAACAACAGGCACAAAATCAATTAAAAGATGTAGTTCTTTTCAACAGAGCTACTGTTATAACTAAACCTATGATAGGTCTAAATTTAGATATCTATAATGGAATTCGCTTTTTCTCAGTTAGCGTGACTCCGGATATGATTGGTCATACTGTTGGGGAATTTGCGCCAACTCGTAAAAAACCTGTCGAAAAGAAAAAGAAAAAAAAATAAATAATGGGACAAAAAATACATCCTAATGGTTTAAGAGTTTCTATACATAGAAAATGAAGTCAATCTTGATTTGCTGGAAATTCAGAATGACGTGATCTTTTTTTTCATCAACAACAATTAGAAACATTTTTTAAAGCATTTTTTTATTTTAATCCTTATACTAAAAAATCTATAACTAAACGTATATTACTTGTAGATTTAAAATTATATAAATATACATCACGCCAACTTTTCTTATTTATTTTTTTTTATAAAATGAGAACTCGACGTCGTCGTCCTGTAAAAATTTTCATGATTAAAAAACGTCAAGTTCCTATTATGCGCAATAAATATAAACAAAAATATAGATCACTTTGATTAAGAAAAGCTGTTTAACTCTTGAAAAATATTTACTTTTATTTAATGTTAAATTCAAATTTTTTTAACCGTTTATCTGCTTATTTTCCTAATATATTAGTATTATCTAATAATACTGAATTTTTTATTAAAGTTTCAGCAAACCGCTGTTTACAGGTAATATCATTTCTACGTCTTTCATCAACAGCACTTTGTAAGATTCTTACTGATATGACTGCTATTGATCGTGGGGCGGAAAAGCGTCGCTTTTTTATCACATATGCACTTACTTCTATCCGCTATAACGCGAGATTAATGGTAATAACTGCACTTGCAGAGAGTGAAACTCATCCAAGTATAACTGGTCAATATAAAGGGGCCGGTTGATTAGAGCGTGAAATTTGAGATATGATGGGTATTATTTTTACTAATCATCCAGATCTCCGTCGTATTTTAACTGATTACGGGTTTAAAGGGCATCCTTTAAGAAAAGAATTTCCTGTTACTGGGTTTGTAGAAAGTCTTTATAGCTTAATTGAAGGTGGACTTGTTTATGTTCCTGTTAGTTTACCGCAAGCGTATAGAACATGAACTTTTAATCAAAACTTTGATAATAATTTTAATGGAAACTAAAACAAACTCATTAACAAATATACAAATACAATTAAGGGTAACAGGGTATCACCACTATTATATAAATCGTGTTGTACTTCTTTTACGTGAAAAATTAAAAGCTAATTTTCCAAATGCAACATTACACCAAGCTTTTTTACCGGAACAATATGAGCGTTTTACTCTTTTACGCTCACCTCATGTGGATAAAAAAGCAAGAGATCAATTTTCTCGAAATATTCAAACAAGATTAATAACTTTAAATATTAAAACACTACAACTTTCAATTACTTTACGTGATTTAAATAAGTTATTTGGTTATCTGAATGATTCTTTAATTGGTGTTGGTATAAGTGTGCGTACAACTTTAAAATAAACCTAGACTGTAAATTACACATATTTTTGAACATATAGTTAATTTTCGAAATGAATTTGTTGTTTGTTATTCAAATTTTATCAAAATTAATTTTATTTAATCTTAATTTAATTAGGCTTTAACTGCAGCTAAGATACTAGCTTGGTAAATTTCTGGATCATCAAATCCTTTAATAGATTTTGATCCGAAATTTTGGAAAGCTCAAACCCCTATAGGCATAAATCCATGATTTACCCCACAAAGTTCACTACATTGTCCATAATAACGACCAGCATAGCGAATAAGTACTGAAGTTTGATTTAAACGTCCAGGGCAAGCATCAAGTTTTACTCCTAAAGAAGGGATCGCTCAGCTGTGTAAAACATCGCTAGATGTAATAATAAAACGAACAGAACGATTTGCAGGTACTTGTAAAAGATTATCTACAGCAAGTAAGCGATATTCTTGACGTTTAAGAGTACGTAAGCGTTCAGTTAACTCATCATCACCTAACATATAGCTATCAAAATTAGAAGTTCCAGAAGCACTAATTTCAAATACTTCTCCTAAAGTTTCATTATAGAGAGAAGCTACAACATCTAAATCTAAAGTTTCATAAGATCAATATCATTGATGTCCAACAACTTTAGCTGTAAAGAAAGGTTCTACAATTTCATCAACTGAGTAAAGGAGTGAGAAAGATGGGATAGCGATAAGAATAAGAATAACTGCAGGTAAAATAGTTCAAATAATTTCAATAACAGAGGCGTGTACTAATTTAATAGCAGGTTTTTTACTATTTTCAGTAAAACGGATATTAGAGAAATCACGTAAACAAACTGCAAGAACATATAAAACGAATCCGAAAATAAAAGATAAGAAAATCATAAGATCATCATGGAAAGCAACAATACCATCAAAAATAGGAGCTCCTGATTTTTGGAATCCAAATTGGTAATTAGATGTAGAAGCTCCGATAATTTCATAATTTACAGGAGCTGCGATACCAAAAGCTAATGAAAATTTATATTTAGGGAAAACAGTTTTTTTTTCAGTATTAAAGAATGAAATTCATACTACAACAAAAAAGAAAATAAGTGCATAGAATGATATATTACTTCCTAATGAAGCAATTTTGTTTCATCCAAGATATACATCAGGATAATCTGGAATACGACGTGGCATTCCGGCTAACCCTAAGAAATGCATTGGGAAAAAAGTTAAGTTCACCCCGATAAAAGTTAATCAGAAATGGATTTTACCTGCAATTTTTGGAATATTAATTCCTACAATTTTTGGGAATCAGTAATAGAATCCAGCAAAAATAGCAAATACAGCTCCCATTGAAAGAACATAATGGAAATGTGCTACAACATAATAAGTATCGTGAAGTGCAATATCTAATCCACCGTTAGCTAAAGCTACACCAGTAAGTCCTCCAACAGTGAATAAGAAAATGAATCCTATTGTGAAAAGGTTAGCTGGGTGATTTAAGTTTAATGAACCTCCTCAGAGAGTAGCGAGTCAGCTAAAGATTTTAATTCCAGTAGGTACAGCAATGATCATAGTAGCTGCAGTAAAATAAGCACGAGTATCTACATCTAAACCAACAGTATACATATGGTGAGCTCAAACGATGAATCCTAAAATACCAATAGATACCATCGCATAAACCATTCCTAAATATCCAAATACAGGTTTTTTAGCTCCAGCAGATACAATATGGCTAATAATTCCGAATCCAGGGAGAATTAAAATATAAACTTCTGGGTGTCCGAAAAATCAGAATAAATGTTGATATAATACAGGATCTCCCCCTCCAGCTGGATCATAGAAACTGGTATTAAAATTACGATCAGTTAAGAGCATAGTAATAGCTCCAGCGAAAACTGGTAATGATAAGAGGAGTAAGAAAGTAGTAATAAGAACAGCTCAAACAAAAAGTGGTAATTTATGGAAGAACATACCTGGTGCTCTCATATTAAAGATAGTTACGATAAAGTTAATTGAACCTAAAATAGAGCTAGTACCACTTAAGTGAAAACTAAAGATGGCTAAATCAACTGAAGGTCCTGAATGTGCTTGGATGCTTGAAAGAGGAGGATATACAGTTCATCCTGTTCCAGCTCCAGTTTCTACTAATGCAGATAATAAGAGTAAAATAAGTGAAGGTGGCATTAATCAGAAACTAATATTATTCATACGTGGAAATGCCATATCAGGTGCTCCAATTAATAAAGGTACAAATCAGTTACCGAAACCTCCAATAAGGATAGGCATCACCATGAAGAAAATCATTAAGATAGCGTGAGCTGTAATAATTACATTATAAAATTGATGGTTACCCGCTAAGATTTGATTTCCAGTTCCAGCAAGTTCCATACGAATAAGAATTGAAAGACCTGTACCTAAAACTCCAGAAAGTGCACCAAAAATAAGATAAAGAGTCCCGATATCTTTATGATTAGTTGAAAATAATCATCTTTTTAAGGTTTGTTCTCTTTCCGGTGAACTGAAAAGAGCTGACATAACCTTAAATTTATTGTGTTATAACATATAAGCATCCTTTTTATACTAAAAAGTCTGCTTATATGTCGACCCCCATTAGAATAGTATATATAGCGTTATTAGTATCTTTTATTTAAGCTTGTGCTGGGTTAACTTAATTATGTTATTACTTATTTAAATTTGTGTAAAGTCTAAGGTATAGCGATAAAAAATTAAACCGTGTTATTAAGTATTTTTAAAACTTATTCTATAAGAGAAGATTTTTAAATTTAACAAATTATTTTTAAATTATAAGTATTTATGCTTAAAAAAATTAATAATAAGTTTAAAAATGATTGTAATCCATGGGGTAACAATTGCTAGTGATAAAAAAGTGATATATGCGCTCCCTATTCTTTTTGGGATAGGACTTCCAGCGTCTAAACGTATTTGTAAAGAATTGGGATTTGCACCTCAATTAACAATGCCACAACTAACTGATATTCAACAATTAGAATTAACTAAGAAAATTAAAGCTGAATATCGTCTAGAAAATAATTTACGCGAAGAGATTAAGGGGAATATCCAACGCTATATTACTAATGGTAGTATTCGTGGGTTTCGACATAAAAATAGACTCCCTGTACGAGGACAGCGTACTCATTCAAACGGGAAAACCCCACGTCGAGTTATTATGGGTATTGCCGTTAAACGCTAATTTTATTTTATTTAAAAAGTTTTTTTAGAATTCAGTTTTTGTAATACTATTTAAAGATTAATGGCGGATGTAGTTCAATTGGTAGAACGCTGAATTGTGATTTCAGATGTCGTCGGTTCAAACCCGATCACTCGCCCAAATTTAATATCTTTTTAAACTCTGGGATATAGCCAAGTGGTAAGGCAGCGGGTTTTGATCCCGTCATGCAAAGGTTCGAATCCTTTTATCCCAAATAAAAAATTTTACTAGTATAGTAAATTTAAAAATAATTAATGTAACGAATAATAAATGTCATATATTTTAGGTTTAAATTATTTAAACTATACCACTATATTATTAGCTGTTGTTTTAGCTTTACTTATTTCAGGGGTTGTGTTAGGATTATCATTCCTTTTAGCAATTCAAGCGCCTGATTCGGAAAAAACCTCAGCATACGAATGCGGGTTTGAACCTTTTGAAGATGCTCGAAATCGTTTTGATGTGCGCTTTTATATTGTAGCGATCTTATTTTTAATTTTTGATTTAGAAGTGGCATTATTATTACCTTGAGGGGTTACTTTAGGTACTTCTGGGAGTACTGGATATATTTACGCTATGAGTTTTCTTTTAATATTAACAATTGGTTTTATTTATGAAGTTGTTAAAGGGGCTTTGAATCCACAATAAAAGTGTAGATGTCTGTAAATTTAATTAATGTAACTATAAATAATCGAGAATACCAAGTGCGTGCAACAGGTTCAATATTAAAAGCCTGTGAAGAAGTTTCAATTGAAATTCCACGTTTTTGTTATCACGAAAAACTATCAGTCGCAGGAAACTGCCGTATGTGTTTAGTGGAAGTAGAAAAATCACCGAAACCTGTTGTATCTTGTGCCATGCCTTTAAGTAAAAACATGGTAATTTATACAAATACACCGCTTGTACAAAAAGCTCGCGAAAGTGTATTAGAATTTTTATTAATTAATCACCCATTAGATTGTCCTATTTGTGATCAAGGTGGTGAGTGTGATTTACAAGATGAGGCTTTACAATTTGGATCAGATCGAGGTCGCTTCTTTGAAACTAAACGTACAGTAGAAGATAAAGACTGTGGTCCTATTATTAAAACTATTATGACTCGCTGTATTCACTGTACACGCTGTGTTCGTTTTAGTGCTGAAATTGCAGGTCAAGAGACTATGGGGGCTTTTGGTCGTGGTGAAGAAACCGAAATAGGGACTTATGTTCAATCATTTATTAAAACTGAATTATCTGGAAATTTAGTAGATCTTTGTCCTGTTGGAGCTTTAACCTCAAAACCATATGCGTATACTGCACGTAGTTGAGAATTGCGCCGCGGTGAAACTATTGATTTTTTTGATGCTATTTGTGCAGATATTACGGTACAAACACGTAAAATAACTCAAACTAAATTTGATCACGCAATACATTCGAAAAAATTACCTTTAGGTTCTCCACGCTTAACTAGTAGAGAAGAAATAGTTAGAATTTTACCACGAGCTAATGGTATTCACGCAGATAATTGAATTTCTGATAAAACTCGTTATGCTTTTGACGCATTAAATCGTGGGCGTTTGACTTCATATTCAAAAGGTGGAAAAGGTCTTAAAAATCATGGGTACTTTTCACATCATGCATATGCTGCATTAAAACAGCGCCAAAATTTAATTTTAGATTTTTTTGATTACTGAACTGGGGGTGCCTTTCTTGCAGAAACTGAATTAGGGCGTACCGTTGTGGTTTTTGATGGATCGCAAGATTTTGACAATCTTGCTTTTTCAAGTCTAATTTTAAAATATTTTGGTGTATCAGATTTTCATTACGGTACATTTAAATTAGGGTTAAATACGGATCTTCCTAATTTTTTTAATTTAAATAATGGATTTAAAACTGTAGATAATTTAAATAGTTTAATCTTAATCGGGACAAACCCACGATTTGAAGCATCTCTTTTAAATACTACTTTACGTAAACATCAACTACATCGTGGAACTACATATTACAGCATTAGCCCTTTTGCAGATTTAAAATATTTACATAATCATTTAGGTACAAGTCTGCGTACACTAATTTCATTAATTGAAAACCGCACAGGTGCTCTAAAACAAATATATAATGTGTCAAATCCAGCTGTTTTTGTTGGTGTAGAAAATATTAAAGGGCAGAATAGTTTAATATTACAAAATTTAATTAGATTTATTGGTAAAAAATTTTTTTCTAAAAATAAATCATCAGACAATATAGGGTATATTCATAGTAATATAACTTCTGTAAACATGGCGCAATTAGGTTTAGATATTGGGGTTCGCTCAGATTTACATCTTGAGGTTATTAAAGATCGCGAAATAGATACCCTTTTTGCAATTCAACCTCAAAAATTTGTAGAAAAAAAATGAATATCTACTATAGGTTATACACATACAACATTATTTGCAACTCACAAAATAGGGAAAACTAATTTTGATAATATTTTACCAATTAAAGCTCCTTATGAAAAAACAGGGTATACTTTTAACACCGAAGGCCGTGTACGTCGTTTTTATAAAGTAGTTGATGCGCCAAATGGTGTAAAATCAATTGAAGATAACTTTTTAATGATTTTACGTACATCATTTCCAGACATTGAATGAAATGAATTACTTGTTGATTTTTGAAACATTAAAAATTTCTGATCTTTTGATGAAAATGTAGAGGCTCTTCCGAATGTATATTTTATTAACTATTTAAATTTTAATGAAATTGCACATAAAGTTGTATTAACTTTATTTACACCTACAATTGAAAATTTCTATATGTCAGATTTAATTTCACAAAATTCAGCTGTTATGGGGGAAACTTCTATTTTTTTAAACCCATTAACTTCAAAATATTTTACAATAACTAAATAAATTTATGATTAAATTTATGGAGTATTTTTAATATAAATTTATTTAATAAATAATTCAAAAATTAATAAAATGAAAATATCTTATTTCTTTTTTTAGTGTAGAGTAAAATAAGATAAACTTCATATTGTTATTTAATTAATTTTCTTTTATTTAGAAGGAAATTTTACAAAATCTTTTTAGGCAAATGGCTGAGTGGTCGAAAGCGCTAGTCTTGAAATCTAGTGCGCTTGTTCAAGCGTCGTGGGTTCGAATCCCACTTTGTCTGATATATATTAGGCTAAACTAAAAATAATCTTAGTATAAAGCAATGTCCCTTTCGTCTATTGGCTAGGACAGTACCCTTTCACGGTGAAAAGACGGGTTCAATTCCCGTAAGGGATATATTTTTTAAAGGTTTATATGTTTTATAAACCTAATCTATAAATAATTGCAGAGTCAGCTATGTCGTATCCTTAAAACTTAAAAAACACACACAAAATTCGAATGTATTTAACTCTTATCAGTTTACCACTCCTTAGTAGTATTGTAGCTGGACTTGGTGGTCGTTGATTAGGCGGTCGCGGGTCTGCTATTATAAGTACTTTATGTATTATAAGTACTTTTCTTTTATCTTGTTTTGCTTTTTATGAGGTTGCCTTATTAAAAAGCCCTTGTTTAATTAAATTAAGCCCTTGATTTGTAACAGAAACATATGATTTAACTTGAGGGTTTTTATTTGATACATTAACTGTAGTTATGTTAATCGTTGTAACATCAATTTCAAGTTTAGTTCATTTATATTCAACAGAATATATGGGGGAAGATCCTCATTTATCTCGATTTATGGCCTACTTATCTTTCTTCACTTTCTTTATGCTTATACTAGTAACTGCAGATAATTTTATTCAAATGTTTGTAGGTTGAGAAGGTGTTGGATTATGTTCTTATTTACTTATTAACTTTTGATATGGGCGTATTCAAGCAAATAAAGCGGCACTTAAAGCCATGATTGTTAATAGAATTGGAGATTTTGGGTTAGCTTTAGCTATTTTTACAATCTATTATTATTTTCAAAGTTTAGATTATGGGGTTGTATTTTCTTTAATTCCTCTTATTTGAGATTATTCATTACCTTTTTTAACCTCTGTCGATATTAGCGTTTTAGATTTTATAGGATTTTGCTTATTTATTGGTGCAGTAGGTAAATCTGCTCAAGTAGGGCTTCACACTTGATTACCTGATGCCATGGAAGGTCCTACACCTGTTTCAGCTTTAATTCATGCAGCAACCATGGTTACTGCGGGAGTATTTTTACTTTGTCGTTGTTCAATAATTCTTGAATACGCTCCAAGTGTATCAATAATTATAACTATCGTAGGAGGGATGACTGCTTTCTTAGCTGCTACTACAGGTCTTTTACAAAATGATTTAAAACGTGTAATTGCTTATTCAACTTGTAGTCAATTAGGGTATATGGTATTTGCTGCCGGATTATCAAGTTATTCTGTTAGCGTATTTCATTTATCAAACCATGCTTTTTTTAAAGCTCTGTTATTCTTAGGAGCAGGTTCTGTTATACATGCTATGGGTGATGAGCAAGATATGCGTAAAATGGGGGGGCTTGTAAAAATCTTACCATTTACTTACGCTACTATGGTTATAGGTTCAATGGCCCTAATGGGATTTCCATTTTTAACTGGATTTTATTCTAAAGATTTAATCTTAGAATTAGCTTATGGGAGCTTTACCGTTGAAGGCCGCTTTGTGTACACTTTAGGGGTTCTTGCAGCATTTTTTACAGCATATTATTCAATGCGTTTACTTGCTTTAACTTTCTTACGTGCGCCAAACGGTAATCGTTACTTTTATGAACATTCACACGAATCTCCAATACCAATGACACTTCCACTTTTCTTATTATCTTTTGGTAGTATGTTTATTGGATATTTAAGCCGTGATATGTTTGTTGGAGTAGGTACAGATTTTTGAGGGAATGCTTTATTTACATTACCGTCAAATGAATATATCTTAGAAGCTGAGTTTTTAGATTATGGTATTAAATTAATTCCATTAATATTTAGCTTTTCTGGGGCTGGTTTAGCAATCGCGCACTATTTACGTTACTTTAATTTCTTATTTGAATTAAAAAGTACTAAAACAGGGCGTTTAATTTATACCTTCTTAAATCGAAAATGATTCTTTGATAAAGTTTATAATGAATGAATCTCTCAAAATATTTTAAACATATCATATAGAGATACCTATCAAAACATGGATCGTGGTCTTTTAGAATTTTTAGGGCCACAAGGATTTGCAACTCAAGTTTCACAATATACTACACGCATTACTACACAATCTTTAGGGTTTACTTATCATCAATTGTTTATATTATTAGGCGCACTCTCAATAATCCTATTCTCATTTGGGAGCTGACCTATTTTTATAACTTGATTACCTCTAGATTTTGTATTAATATTAATTTTAATTTTATTCTATGTTTGACTTTAATCTCTAAGTTTTAAGGGTGGGTGGTCGAGTGGTCGATGGCACCGGCTTGCTAAGCCGGCACACCGCAAGGTGTCGTGGGTTCAAATCCCATCCCTCCCGTTAAATATATATTTATTTTTTTCAAATATATTAACTTAAAAGTAAAGCGAGATAGTTCAGTGGTAGAACGGCGGAATCATAATCCGTATGTCGGGGGTTCAAAACCCCCTCTCGCTAACGCGTATAATGGCTATCTATAAAATGATTATGACAAACCCATTAGGAGCAACAATAAGTAACCATATTGATACTTACCCAACTCCTTTAAATTTAACTTATCTTTGAGGATTTGGATCTTTAGCTGGGCTCGCATTAGGAGCTCAAATCGTTTCAGGAGTTTTACTTGCTATGCATTATGCAGCAGAAGTACATATTGCTTTTAATAGTGTGGAACACATTATGCGTGATGTTGTAGGGGGTTGAGTTCTCCGTTATGTTCATGCAAATGGTGCTTCAATGTTTTTTATCGTTGTATACACCCATATGTTTCGCGGGTTATATTACGGATCATATTTCCAACCTCGTGCTAATTTATGATATAGCGGGGTTGTAATCTTTGTTCTTATGATGGCCACTGCTTTTATGGGGTATGTTTTACCATGAGGGCAAATGAGTTTTTGAGGGGCTACTGTTATTACTAATCTTTTTTCAGCTATCCCAGAAATAGGAACTTCAATCGTTCAACTCTTATGAGGAGGTTTTTCTGTAGATAATCCTACTCTTAACCGTTTTTTTAGTCTTCATTATTTATTACCATTTATTATTGCAGCTTTAGCATTTTTACATTTAATTTTACTTCATCAACCAGGTTCAAACAACCCACTAGGGGTATCTTCAATCTACGATAGAGTACCTTTCTATCCTTATTTTTATGTAAAAGATTTATTTGGATTATGCATCTTTATATGAGTTTTTTCAATGTTTGTTATCTATGCACCAAACTATATGGGACATCCAGATAACTATATTGAAGCAAATCCTTTAGTAACTCCAGCACACATTGTACCAGAATGATATTTCTTACCATTCTATGCAATTTTACGTACAGTGCCAGATAAACTTGGGGGAGTTGTTTTAATGTTTTTAGCTATAGTTATCTTAGCTTTCCTTCCAATAGTAGATACCTCAGCTTTCCGTAGTAATTTTTTTAAACCATTAAATATTTGATTATTTTGATATTTCTTTGGAGATTCAATTAGCTTAGGATGAATCGGACAAGAGATAGTAGAAAGCCCTTTTATTGAAATGGGGGTTTTCGTAACTATCTCATACTTTGCATATTTTATGCCGAGTCTTAGTTTTACTGGATTTCTTGAGAACAAAATTATCAGCAGTCAAATCCGCTTTGCGGGTCTGACTGCTGAACAGCGAGAATCCACTGTAATGGTTGTAGATCGTTACTACCCATTTAACAGCTCCCGTGTCACAACTGACATTGCTAAACCAGTGCAAGAAGCAATACATGACCTATCAGGTGAAACAACTGTTTCATATGGAACAGATCCAATTCTTGAGTATGCAAATTGACTCTGAAATGGTGCTGCGGGGTTTTTTCGCGTTAACGCTTTTGAAAAGAGTGCGCTTTTAGAACCAGCTCTCTGACGAAATGTGCCAACACATTTCGGAAATCAAATTATGGATAACGTGTTCAACACATCCTATTTGTTACATTCAAAACGTTTTCATGGAGATCATATTGTAACTTTTTCTTTAGAAAATTTTTATAAATATCAAAGTTTTAATGATTGAGTTGCATCTCTTTTTGATGAATCTTTAGATTTTAAACCAACAGCTGATTTACCTCTCTATGACACTAAATATGAGGACGGGGTTATGATGCTTCATGCTGCCCGTTTCTTTGAGGATTTAACTTCAAATTTTTTTAACCTTGCACGTGTAAATCCAACTATAATTTGAGAAGGGTTTATAGTGCATTTAGGGCTTGTACAAGTTGTAATAGTTGCATTATTTATTCTGTTTTTAGGATTTTTTATTGAAAAAAGTGCAGTTTTTACAGCTTTTCTTAATAAATTATCTGCATACTACCTTGTAACTATTGCGGGATTATACCAAGCTTCAATTTTTATTACACCACATTATACAACACCATATTATTCTATCTTAAAGGGTGTTATGGAGGCCTTTGTTGAAGTTAAACAATTACCTTTTCTAAGAGGATTTGATTACTTGTATTGAGTTCGTGATGTAGATTTTACACGTACAGGTTTAGAGAGCGAAATTACTAATGGTGTTTCTTTTAAATGATGATACCGTTCATATAACGCTTTAATAGAACATCTTAATTTAGTTAATGAACATAATTTTGAAATTTTAAGTCAAGGTGTAGATATGTGATTATATAATGGTTATTATGAAATGTTTTTTATTCTAATAACTCTTTTATTTGCTATCTTTTTCTATGGTATTAGCGATCGTTTTTTTATAACTACAAGTAATGAATTAGAATACCCTATTCTACTTTTTTTCTTCTATATAGCCGCTCTTTTAGTTATGTTAGTTACTAATTTATTAGAATTTGTATTAGCTGTTGAAATCATTACATTAGGATCATATGCACTCGCAGCGTATGAACGTAAGAATAAATTTAGTACTTACGGTGGTGTACAGTATTTTATTATTGGAAGTATTCCAAGTGCTTTATTAATTTTGAGTTTAGGCATAATTTATCGAGCATGAGGTACTTTTGAATATAGTGATATTGCAGCACTTTCTTGAAATCATGAAGAAGCGTTCGCCTCTTATCGTTTTCAAGATCCTATTATATCTCAAACTTTTGAATCTTTTGATTCTTTAAAATATCAAAAGGATCATTATAAACTTCCACCAATATTACACGCTTTTGCTCAATTTTTTATAGACAGACATAAAGTTTATCAAAATATTCCACATATACATCATCCAGAATTAATTCATCCACATCTTTCAGCAACATATGGTCAATGATATGCTGACATGATAGAGCATTATAAAAATCATCCAGAATTAGAATTATCTTTAAGACTTCATGAGATGTCAGCTGAAATTGCGCAAATAGAAAAAAATATTGGTAAGTTTGATTTTACTAGTGAGGATGCTAAATTGGCAAAAGGTTTAACTCCAGACGAACTTACTCAAGCAAAAATTGATATTTTTAAAGCGATTGTTGACTCAATTAGTACTGCTAACGTAAAGCTTACACAACGACTTATGTTAGAAATTGGGCATGTAACTTTACGTGATCAAAAATTATCTGCAGAATTTGCACAAAAAATGGAAGAGGCTTTAGCTCCAACTAGACTAGGTGCTTCAACCTATTTCGTTGGACCAAAAATTCCTCCACTAGTACAAATGTATATAGAACGACACCCTGAGTCTGAATTGGCTAAACAGTACACAGAATTTTTAGCAGCAAATAAGGAATTTTTGGAAATATTTTTGGAATCTACAGTACAAGAAACACCGCGTGGGCAAAAACTAGCTGACGCGTATGTAGTTCAAACTCTGCCTAAGTTTGCTCCGGATTTAATTTCTATCGAAGCGTTATTAGACAGAACAAAGGCTATTCAGGACAAATTAAATAATATTAAAGAACTTGATTGAGCCGCATTAGACGAATTATTACATTATTTAAATAAACATGAACAACTCCTTAAATATGGTTCACAAAGTCCAAATGTGTTTATTAGTTTAGTACTTCCACAGGGTAATGTTGCTTCTCCAGCTCTTGGTAAATCTATTCTTGATAATGTTTTAAATAATTGAGTTTACGATAACGCAAGTTCAGATTCAATTATTTTTGATTTAGGTTACCAGTATAAAGAAGCTACTATTTTAAGTTTCTTATTACTTTTAGCGAATTTCCTTTTTAAAATTACTGCAGCGCCATTCCAATTTTGAGCGCCATCTGTTTATGCAAAAATGCCAACAGCAAGTGTAACTTTCTTATCTATATTTACTAAAGTACTTATATTATTAGCATTTTTAAAATTATTTATTGTTTGTTTTAGTGCATATAAAATCATCGTTATTTGATTATTTATAGTATGTGGGATGTTAAGTATTGTTTTTGGTATGGCTGGGGCTTTTGCAGAAAAAGGTATTAAACGTTTCTTTGTATATAGTTCTATGGGTCATGTTGGTTATATGACTGTTTCTTTAAGTGTTTCAACTATGCCAGGATTTGAAGCATTATTACATTATGTTACTGTATACGTGGTAACTTCTTTCTTAATGTGATTTATATTATTACAAATGGGTGTAAAAAATAAAAACGTAGTTCAATTTGCCGGATTACGTATAATGAATAGAGAATTAGCTGGTGTATTGGCAATCGTTGTATTCTCTATGAGCGGAATCCCACCACTAGGAGGTTTCTTTATTAAATTAGATGTCCTTATGGCTATGATGGATGATTCTCGTTTTTATACCAACTATCTTCTTTTATTTTTTAGTGTAGCGACTTTTTTCTACTATCTTCGTATTATTAAAATTTTATTTTTTGAAGAAGTAGAAGGAGTTACTTCTCCAAGTTTTACCCCTGAAATAAGTTTAGTGCAAAACGGTTCACGTATTTCTGAGACTCGTCAATGACTAATTTTTGCTTTATTTGCGGTTATTACTTTATATTCATTAATCGTTAATCGCGCATTGATCTCTATCGAAACCGAAGCTTTAAATATTCTTCTTAACGACTAGTTAATGAGTGTATTTGTCAGGGTGGGCCTGTAACTCAGTTGGTTAGAGTGTTCGCTTGATAAGCGGAAAGTCAGTAGTTCAAGTCTACTTAGGCCCATTTCTTATATAGGTAAGTAATTTAATGGTAGGGTAACATATATGGCTAATGTGATAGATTGCAAATCTTTTAAAGGCAGTTCGAGTCTGCTCCCTGCCTGCAACCAATAATATATAACCCGGGCTCATAGCTCCAATGGTAGAGCGGGTGCTTTGCAAGCACTAGGTTGCCAGTTCGAATCTGGCTGGGTCCAAAATAAAAATTAAATGAAACATTTACTTTTGAAAGATAGACGTAGACGTGTTTTATTTGCATTCTTCGAACGACGCCGTTTTTTTCTTAAAGCGTTAGTCCAAGATACTAATTTACCTAAATCTTTTCGTGTAGCCGCGTATAAAGAGATGTTGTTTCTTCCAAGAGACTCCTCAATATCGCGAATTAGAAATCGTTGCGTTTTAACTAATAGACCACGAGCAATTTATCGTAAATTAGGTTTATCTCGACTTATGTTTCGAAAATATTTATGACAGGGTAATTTAATCGGGTTTCGTAATAGTAGTTGATAATTCAGCGCTGTTAAACTTGATTTATTAATTTATAAAAATATTAAATTTAAATGAAAGATTATTTAGGAGATATGATTGTACGTATTAAAAATGGCCAGCAAGCTGGTCTATCTTCAGTCGAATTACATCCACACATGCCTCGTGTTTGTTATGATGTTTTAAATGTATTATATGAAGAAGGTTATATTGGGGGGACTGTTGAATTGTCTTATCCTAAAAAACGAACAGTTGTTATTTTTAAAACAAATCAAAAAGGTGGAGGAAAAGCTATTGATGGTATTTTCCGTGTATCAAAACCGGGTCGCCGAATTTTTTTATCAACCAAAGCACTTTGAAAACCTAGAACAAGCACAGGTATTTTTCTAATATCAACTTCACGTGGTGTAATGACAGACCGTGAAGCGCGCTTGTTAAATCTAGGTGGGGAGGTTCTTTGTGGAATTTTTTAATCTAAAATTATATATTATAAAAATGCTTAGCATAATCTTACCGCAAAAAGTAAATGTAAATTGAGGTTCAAATTTTGTGAAAGTAGAGGGTCCTTTAGGGGTTTTAATAAAAAAACGTGCAAATTTTAATTTAGCAGAACAAAATAATAAACTTTTTTTATGAACTACCTCTAATTTAGAAAACGTTGAACGTTTTTATTTATCTATGTTGAAACGTCTGATTTTAGGTGTTTCAAAAGGATATCGTCAACGACTTCGTTTAGTGGGTGTTGGATTTAAAGCACTTCTAAAAGAAAATAGAGTGCTTTTAAAAATTGGATTCAGTCATGAAGTTTATTATGATATTCCTACAGATGCTAAAATTTTAGTATCAAAGGCAAAAGGATCTTTTATTTTAATTAAAGGGATTGAAAAAGAACGTGTACAACAAATAGCTAAAGATATTCGAAACTTACGTGAACCGGATGCTTATAAAGGTAAAGGTATCCATTACTATAAAGAAGTTTTAAAATTAAAAAAAGGTAAAAAAGAAGGGAAATAATGTTAACTCGAAATTTTTATAAACCGAGATATAAAATAGCATATCAAGCTAAAAGTAAGGTTTGACCTTATAAAAATTCAAGACTTCGACGCTTTTTTAATATACGTGGGCGTAAATTAGTTCGTCGAGGACTTTTTAAACGTATAGTGCTTGTTTTTAATAAAATGAAATGAACTATTGCGCGACGTTATATACGTCCGTTTATGAATAAACGTCGCCCGCTAAAACGAAGATTTAAAACAGCATTTTATTCAAAACAACAATTACGAGCCTTTTATGGTAAAGAAAAAGAGGAAGTTTTTAGAAATTTTTTTAAAAGTTTCTCTGGGGGAGTTAAAAATCGTGGTCGTATTTTTATAACTGGGATTGAATCTCGTGCAGATGTTTTTCTTTATCGTTTAAGATTTTTACCGACAATATATGCTTGTCGACAATTTATTCATTATTTTGGAATCCGTATTAATCGTGGATTAGAGCATGCGCCGTCTACTCGAGTTTTGCCTGGAGATATCTTAACTTTTAAAGAGAAGTATTGACATATCTTTAGCGAATCTCTTGAAGATCGTTTATATTGACGTGTTTTTGGATTAAATGTTTGAAAAAAACGTGAACGTAAACGTTTACGTAAAAAATTATGAACTCTTAAGCGTAATCAGGCATTTCAAAAAAAAAATCTAGCAATTTTAGCAAAACGTCGTTATGTCTTTCGACAATTTATGTTAACAGTAGGGCTCTTTCATCCATTCTATAAAAAATTTGTTGAGAAATTAAATACTATTAATAAAGAAATTGAGGTAAATGTGAACACCCCATGAGATGAAAATGAAACTACATCTGGATTAGATCTACAAAATGTATATAAAACTGAGCGTTTTAAAGAATATAAAAATACAAATATAAATTCTTTGCAAAAAATTGGGCAAGATTTCTTAAATACAGATCAAGTTCCTTATTTTAATGTTGAAAAAACAATAAAAGACTTAGCTAAAAATCAAGAAATAAGTATAGCTTTAGATTCTATTTGAGAAATGCCATATAAAGGTAAAACAACTGTATTAAAGCGAGTTCATGAAATTCAACATTATGAAGCTTCAAAATCATTTTATGTTATAATTTGAACTCAATTTATTAAAAAAAAATTAATGAATCTTTGAGTAATTTTTAAATTAAAACTTTCACAATTATTAAATCAGTATAAAAAACGTAAATTAACTCGAATTTTTCGTAAAAAATTTAAAATGCTAAAAGCTCGTAGATTTAAAATTAAAGGTTTACGCTTCCGTTCAAGAAGTAAAGCTCACTATATGCGTCATTTTCTTACTTTTATTAATTGAATTTTTAAAGCATATAAATTTTTATATTATTACCAAAGTCAATTTATTGAATTAGAATATCGTTACCAAACATATTTATCATGATTATTTATAAAACCTATTTATGAAAAACAAGAGCTTTTAGTATCTGTATTTATAAATATTATTAGACAACATGAAGGTGTTCACGCGATGTATCAATCAAAACTTAATTTAAATAATATAAAAATAGATCCAATCCAACAAATACAATTAATTGATAATATAGTTTTAGTTGAAAAACAAATTAAATTTTGAAAATTAACTTGTAAAGAGGTTCTTATTCAGTTATTAAGAATAAAAGATCAATTCTCAAAAGAACTTTATTTTCAAAAAACACGCCTTTTTTCAAAAGCTGAATATCAACAAGCACTTCTCTCTATAAATATTATACGTGAGAAATTATTAACAAATCGAATTAAACGATTTATGCGTAAATCTCGTATTGTAAAAGATAGATTTACAAATAAAAATAAAAAACTAAAAACACCTATATTATATTTTAGACTTAAACGCCGTTATAAAGCGAGTCGTCGTAAAAACATTGTTAGATTTCGTAAAGTGCATTGATATCTTCCAAGTTATATCTATTTAGATACTAGAACTTTACGCGCAGTATATTTATATCATCCAAAACCAGAGGAAATTAATTTAGCATTTCGTTGTTCTTTAAAAGGACTACAGGCTTTTTATAGTGGTGCTGGTTATTAGGGCAAAGACACTAATATCTTCTTTGAAAAATTTTATGTAATTAAGCTTTAAAATAATAAAGCGATAAGATTCTTTTGTATTTTTTTACTTTTAATGTTAGTAGCAGGTAAATTAATCGGAGCAGGTTTAGCAACTTTAGCTTTAGCTGGAGCTGGGGTAGGGATCGGTAATATTTTCGGATCTTTAGTTCTCGCAGTTTCAAGAAATCCTAATGAAAAAGACGAGTTATTTCGTTTAGCTATTTTAGGATTCGCATTAACCGAAGCGATCGCTCTTTTCGCACTTATGATCGCTTTCTTAATCCTCTTCACTTTCTAATATTTTTGCTCTTTAATTAGGGTAAAGTATTAGTTTGCTTTATATAATTTTAATTAATTTTAGTTAAAATTATATTTTAGGGGTTTTTTTAGATTAATGTAATGAGGATTTAATAAGAGCAAGTAACTCAAGGGTAGAGTAGACCGCTCATAACGGTTAGGTTATAGGTTCGAATCCTATCTTGCTCATTTATCTAATGAATAATTTTACAAATTTATAGGAATACTTAAAAATAAAAATATATTCCTATTTTATTAAAATATTTTTTTTATTATATAAGAAGGAAATTATAATTATTTTTTAAGCATCCTTAGCTCAGTTGGAAGAGCAATGGCCTTCTAAGCTATTGGTCGAGGGTTCGACTCCTTCAGGGTGTAATTTTATATTAGTCAAGTACTTTAAAATAATAGGAAAAGAAAACCTCTTATAAAAGAATATAAATGGGTGAGGCTTTGCCCCTATATAAATGTTCTTCACAAGAACTCTTCCCGAACTCTATTGTTAGTCTGTGTAAGTGAAAAAAGAGGTGTTTGTAATACCAAAAAAGCTAGGAAAAATATTTTCTAGAATGGGAATGCTATGCTTAAATTTAGTATGGGTGATTAGCTCAATGGTAGAGCGTTTTGTTTACACCGAAACAGTTGATGGTTCAAGTCCGTCATTGCCCAAAATTTAAAAATAAATGTTTATATATTTTTGAGTATTTTATGAACATATAAATTCTATTTTTTTATTTATATTATGTTTATTTTTATGTGTTTTTATACTTTACGTTAAATGATTAAAAATTATTAAACCGATTTTATATAAATCTTACTATTTTTTAGCGTTTAGTTTTTTTTCATTATTTTTTAGTTATTATTATTTAGAAATCTTATTGTTAGATTTATTCTCTAGATTTATAGATGAAATCTATATAAGGGATCCTTATGATTTCGTTAATGCTGAATTAGATTTTTTTTGTTTTTATAGTTTTTTTTATATAATTCTTTATCTGATTTTAATTTCGCTACTATATTTGATAAATTTTATATCTAAAAAAATGCAAGGTTTTATGGTGTTTTTAACCCTGTCTTTATTATTATATTCTTTTATTTGAAAATATTTAGTAGAAACAGATCTGTTTAGTTCAAATTGACAAACATTAGCTAATGGTTTTAAATTTACTTATAAAATACAGTTAGATATTGCACAATTAACAAGAACTTTTTTTGAAGAGCTTGTGAGTTTATTTAATTTTTTATGTATATTGATTATTTGATATTTATTTCAAATATTTAAATTTGTTCCTTATATTTGAAATAAAAATAAGATTAAAATAAATAAATATAACAAAGTTCGACAGATTATTACAATAATTTTTTATAGTTTTCTTTATATTTTTTTAGGCGGTGAAACTTTTGATCGGGATATCTTATTATTTATTTATGTTATTTTTATTGCGGAAATCAGCTTTTTAAGTTTTCTTTTTTTTTACAAATTAAAGACTTATAAAAGATAAAATACACAGAGAGGTGGCTGAGCGGTCAAAAGCGACGGATTGTAAATCCGTTAGGTTTTCCTTACGTAGGTTCGAATCCTATTCTCTCTATTCTATAATTAAAATAGTACAATGGGTATGCATTAATGGTAAATGGTCTGCCTTCCAAGCAGCGAATATGGGTTCGATTCCCATTACCCATAATAAATCAAAATTAACTAATGATTTTAAATATTTTATTAAATTTTGACATGTATCATTTAGGATTTTATATTGAAAAAATTATAAGTTTTTTACTTCTTCTTGTGTGTTTATTACTTTCAATTGCATTTTTTACGCTCTATGAACGCCAACTTTTAGCTGCGTTACAAAGACGTCAAGGGCCTAATACAGTAGGTGTTGGGGGTATTTTACAAGCAGTTGCTGATGGGGTTAAATTAATTTTAAAAGAGTCAATTATACCTAAAAGCGCTGATATTGAAATTTTCTTATTTGCTCCTGTTTTTTCATTTGGATTAGCTATAGCAAGCTGATCTGTTATACCTTTTACAGAAGGATCTGCTCTTGCAGATATAAATTTAGCTGTATTATTTATTTTCACACTATCATCTTTAAGCGTACACGCAATTATTATGGCGGGATGATCAAGTAATAGTAAATATGCATTCTTAGGAGGACTTCGTTCAGCGGCTCAAATGATTTCTTACGAGGTTTCATTTGCATCAGTACTTTTATCAATTGTAGTTGTTGTAGGAACTTTAAATTTAAATAAAGTAATTGAATTTCAAGAAAATATCTGATTAGCAGGGCCTCTTTTTCCATCTTTTGTATTATTTTTTATTTCTATTTTAGCAGAAACTAATCGACATCCTTTTGATTTACCTGAAGCTGAAGCTGAACTTGTTTCAGGGTATAATGTTGAATATGCTGCAGCAGGATTTGCATTATTCTTTCTTGCAGAATATGGTAATATTATTCTTATGTCTACTTTAACCAGCATTCTTTTTTTAGGTGGTTGAAATAAATTCGGAGATTTCTTTATTTTTGATTATATTCCACAATCTTTTAATAGTAGTTTTAAAACTATGATTTTTATTACATTATTTGTGGTTGTTCGAGGTTCTTTACCTCGTTATCGTTATGATCAATTAATGCGTTTAGGTTGAAAAGTATTTTTACCTATTGCATTATGCTTTGTTGTATTACACACAACTATACTTATTTCAACTAATAGTGCTTTTGAAGCTTTTGGTCAAATGAAATATATTGAAATTCCGTCTCACAGTTAGATTGGAAGAATTATCTATAAATTTAAAATACTAAACTGAATCAAATGTTTGAAAATATTACAAGTTCAATGATACTAATGACAACCTTATGCAGCTCAATTCTTGGGGGGGCAACTGTGGTTATTGCGATAGTAAATCCAATTCACAGTATTTTAATTTTAATAAGCGTATTTATTATGGGTTCTGCAATTCTTTACCTTTTAAATCTAGAATACTTCGCTATTCTATTTTTAGTGGTTTATGTTGGTGCAATCGTAGTTCTTTTTCTCTTTATCGTTATGATGTTAGATTTAAAATTTTTAAATGAAAAAGATCGTTTTAGAGATATTTTCTCATACCGACATATTGTTATTCCAATTTTATTAATTTTAATTAGTTTATTTTTAGCTGGAGATAGCTCAGTAATGTTTGACGCACACCGTATAGAAGATTCTATCGTTTTTTCAGAATCAAATATCTACACTGATTATTCTAAATTATTAACCGAAATGAGCCAATTACGTGCTTTAGGTCCAATAATATTTCAGGATTATGGTAAAGGTGTTTTAATTATAGCTTTATTATTATTTTTAAGTATGATTTCTGCAATCGTACTATCATTTGATGTTCGCTATAATTTAAAACACGTAGCTAATAAAATTAATTAATGATTTGATTTGTATTAATAATTCACAGTTAACAGTTGAAATTTAGCGACTGAATGTGAGCGTAAGAAAATTAAAAATTAAACAATACATAGATCCAATTTTAGAATTATTATATTAAAAGAAGTTATGTTATAAAAAATAATTAGGCATAACTTTATTTTAGGGGAGGTAAGATTCTTAAAGATAAATGAAAGATATTTGATGAAAGAATAAAAGAATATTTTATTCTTTTTTTTGATAACGTGAGTTTGATCCTGGCTCAGAATGAACGCTTGTGATATGCTTTACACATGCAAGTTGAACGCTAAGAAATAATTATTTATTTCGGTAGTTGCGAACGGGTGCGTAATACTTAGTTGGAGTGCCTTTAAGCTCTTTCCAATTACCATCGTTTACGTTGGTATAAATGGGGAATATTTGTAATGCAATTTATTTTAATTTTGACAAATTTTTTGTGAAATTAAAGTTATTGTGTGCATTAAAGGATCAAAGATCCGCTTAAAGATCTCTCTAGGGAGTCTTAGGTTGTTGGTGGGGGTCTGTGCTTACCAAGCCGATAATGCTTAGCCGGTCTGAGAGGTTGATCGGCCACATTGGGACTGAGACAAGGCCCAAACTTATGAAAGGCAGCAGTGGGGAATTTTGGACAATGGGGGAAACCCTGATCCAGCAATGTCGCTTGGGTGATCAATTGGCTGTAAAAAGAACCAGGTCGTAAAACTCTGTTGACAAGGAAGATGATGACGGTACTTGGAAAAGTAGCCCCGGCTAACCT
>JACCEA011479878.1_pt1 | contig 32582 bp, 27 predicted proteins | sample 7449851 | NCBI WGS metagenome assembly JACCEA01 (sample SAMN15323453, study PRJNA562643) | freshwater metagenome | isolation source: river surface water | place: USA:Blue River Watershed | collected 2017-08-18 | reverse complement strand
CGGCACCTGCAATATAAGAAGAACCACCACCGCCGCCGCCCTGATATGAACCACCGCCGCCATACCAGCCGCCGCCACCGCCGCCGCCGTAGAATGTACCGTTGCCCCCTGCGCCATACGTACCTGCAGCGCCACCACTACCTGCACCGGAACCACCGGCAGTTTGAGTACCTCCTGAACCGTTGTTTGCTGTTCCTGTGCCACATGCACTGGTTCCCATGTTACCAGTCAGGCCTCCACCGGTACCTCCGTTACCGGCGCCACAATCCCATGAGCCACCACCACCGCCTGCGGCGACGATCAATCGGCTTGCGAGAGCAGCTGTTGTGCTACCGGCGATTGTGCGGATGTCCGAAGCGCCGCCACCTCCTGCCCCACCGCTACTTGCACTACCATTGCCACCTTGCGCTCCACCGCCGCCATTAGACCCGCCAGCTCCACCATTAGCAGAGACACCTTGCTGTCCAACATAGATTTGAAGGACCTGACCCGGCGTAACAGCGATAGTGCCTTGCGCACGTCCGCCAAGACCACCTGTACCATAACCGGGATATGCCCCTCCCTGACCTCCGGCCACGTCAACTAGAATCGACGTGCACCCGGTAGGCACTGTGTAGGTTTGCACACCTCCGGTATAGTTGAACGTGGTCGACTGCGCAACCACTTTCCCGGCCGCCAGGAAGCCAACAAAGGCTACCAGATAGAAGAATAGGTTTTTGTTCATAAGCCTAGTATTTGTATTTCCGTGTTAAATTTTTTTCGCTTAAAGTCTCTGTTCATCAGCATTTCAGCACTTTGTTCACGCTAACCGCAATTCACTGCTCGCAGCAAAAAACGCGCTAAACTTCGAACACATCATTTTACAGAGGAAGTAAACTTAACGTTTTCTTTTGAATTACCAAATTTTTTCAGCTATTTTCAAGTCAACAATTTTTAATTTGTGGTACATCCTGTTGATTTACAATAACTCCGTATCAACTTGTCCAAAAAACACTATATTTCGCTCGCCCATTAACAAACAGCAATTATCTGGTAAAATATTGCACCTTCAATTAATCGATCCACTATGCGTATTACTCCCGCCGGCGACAACAGCAAGACATACATGCAAATGCCGCATGTGTGGCGGTTAATCCGGTATAGTGGTGTGGTAGATACTGGCAAATCTCGTCGGCTTAGTGGTAAAATCATGTTAGGGCTATGAAAGTTCTCGTCCCAACTTCTGCACTTTTCTGTCACTTCTCCGGCCAATGAAAGACATTTATTACATTTACATAATCCTACCGCATGTAAAAAAATGTATGTGCGACTCACAATCACAAGATCAATGTCGTCTTACCTGGTAGATTCAATCATCAAAAAAACATGATTATGAAAAAACTCTTTCCGCTCGCCTTACTGATGCTGTTGTTAGAATTCACAGCTACTGCGCAGTCAGTAACAGTAAGTGTCCCTGTCACACCATGCAACAACGATGGTGTAATTACTGCAAATATCACCGGCCTTACGCCACCACTAACGGTTTCCTGGACAACAACCGGCACATTGGGTGCAACCATAACGCACACGGTAACCGGAACCACAGACGCGCTTACCTCATACAGCGGAGGCCCTGTGTACATTTCGGCAACCGATGGCACCGGTTCTGCGTACACCTTTTTTGCAGGCATGCCGCCTATGACCTACACCCTCTCTGCTACTCCTGCGGTTTGTCCTGCTTCGGGCACAATTACTGCAAGTGTATCAGGAGGCACTTCACCCTACACCTATCAATGGTATAACCGATCCACCGGTTCTATTATTGCATCCGGCAATCCGGCATCATTGCCCACGGCCAACTATGGTGTGGTGATCACAGATGCTGCGGGCTGCGTTTACGGATCACGCGTTGCAGACGATGGCGGTGGATTAATAGACTACGTGTCTTTCACGGCAACACTCACAGCAACACCAGCAAACTGCCTGAATGGAACTGCAACTGTATCAGCCATAGGATCCGGCGCAGTTGCACCAATCAGCTATCTATGGTCAACAGGTGCCACAACAGCAAGTATATCAGGTCTGGCAAAAGGCAATTACAACGTCACTATCACAGACGCTCTTGGCTGTGTAGCGCAGGCTGATAGCGCATTTGCACCAGGCGGACCAACAAACATCAATGTGCCTCAGGCAATAACTTTTTCGCTACCCGCCACTACCACACCGGCAACATGCGTAGCATCAGATGGCGCGATCAGCGTATTCCCATCAGGCGGTACTGCGCCCTACTCGTACTCATGGAGCACCGGCGCAAGCACATCAGCCATAACCGGACTTAATGCCGGTATGTACAACGTGACTGTAACTGACGCTAACGGTTGCACAGGTTCAAACACTTATTACGTAAGCGCTTCAACACCTATCACACTCACCTATACGAGCTCGCCAAGTCTTTGTACAAGCCCGTCCGGCAATGCATCTGTGATAGCGGCCGGTGGCACTCCTCCATACAGTTACTTGTGGTATACCACTCCCGTGCACACTACAGCAACCATTACCGGCATGAACGCAGGCACATACAACGTGAAAGTAACAGATGCTGCAGGTTGCATAGGAACAGGGTCTGTTGTTGTCAACCCGATCAACATCATCACAGGTGCATTCACTTCAACCAGCCCTCTGTGTGCACTTTCTAACGGCAGTCTGGGCATCACCCCAACAGGCGGCGCCACCCCATATACGTACCTATGGAACACCGGAGCAACAAGTAGTTCGATCTCAAGTATTCCGCAAGGCCATTACTCAGTTCGCATCACAGATGCCATGGGCTGCCAGATTAACAAATCATTCTCCCTGAATTCTTACTCTCCGGTTGGCATAGGTGTTTCATCAACAGACGCCACTTGTATATTTGCCAACGACGGTAGTCTCACGGCTACGGCGTTTGGCGGCACACCACCATATAGTTATGGATGGGGAACAGGAGGTACAACAGCAACTGTAACAGGTCTGGGTTATGGTCACTACTGGATAAATGCCACTGATGCAGCAGGATGCGTAGCAACCAAACATGCCTACCTTGGCTACGACACAACAGGCACAAGCTGCTACTGCACTATAGAAGGAACTGTTTATTCAGATGCCAACGGTAACTGCTTGCAGGAAACAGGCGAGGCAGGTATACCACACACGCAGGTATATTGTTCAGGTATCGGATACTCTTATACCGACGGCGCTGGGCATTACTCTTTCAAAGTACCTACAGGTACATATACCGTCACCGAAACTGTTCGTGCAGGCTACCCGCTTTCTCCATGCCAGCTTAATAGTATTGCAGTTTCTGTAACGGCGGCGACCGGTTGTGTCAGCACCATCAATTTTGCAAACGCAGTAGTACCTACACATGATATGCGTATCAGCGTTTCGAGTGTTGTACCACCTGTACCTGGAAACACTTACTGGCAACAGATAGTGATTGTTAACGAAGGCTCTGTAACAGAAGACTCAACTTACGGATCTGTGAAGACTGATGGACAACTGTTGACTCCTTCATTCGTGCCTGCCGGCCTGTTTACAGGAGGTTCAAATTTCTATCACGCTCAGATACCAGATGCACTTGCTCCGGGACAATCAAAAACAATCGTCAGCACATACAGTGTTCCAACGAATATACCTTTAGGCACAAACATAGTTTGGCGCGACACAACGGCACACGATACAGTTACAGGCACTTGGTTCACCGACAACACACCTGCCAACAATGTGTGCGAACACCGCGCTACTGTAGTAGCTTCTTACGACCCCAACTATAAAGAAGTTACGCCTCGCGGCACAGGTGCAAACGGCATCATTTCTGTCAACGACACAACACTCGAATATACAGTGCACTTCCAAAACACAGGCAGCTGGTACGCACAGAACATTGTAGTTATTGACACACTCGATAATGACCTTGAATGGACATCTCTGCACCCTATCTATGAATCGGCGCCATGCAGGGTATCTCTGTCACAGAGCGGCACTGTAAAAGTTGCGAAGTTCACTTTCGATAACATCAATCTGCCTCCACAGATGTTCGAAGATTACCGCAGCAATGGCATGTTCACTTACTCAATAAAAACCAAGCCGGGACTTGCTATCGGAACACAGTTTAAAAACAGGGCATCGATCTATTTCGACTACAACGAACCTATTGTTACCAACACAACGATCAACACTATAGGAACAACAGGACCTGTTGTAGTTACCAACAACAACCCTACAGGAACCACAGCAGGCTTCAATGTTTATCCGAACCCGGCAAATACGGTATTCTATATCTCTATCTATTCCGACAAAAACACGACTGCAGAAATGCAGCTCACCGACATGGCCGGCAAAACGCTGCTTGCCCGCTCAGTAGAATTACAGACCGGAGCACAGCACATCGGCACTGATATCAACGGGTTGTCTGCAGGCGTTTATTTCGTTTCAGTTAAAGCTAACGGCAGTCTCAGCACACAGAAACTGGTGATAGTAAAATAAAATGCGAAACAAACTCGTTATGAAGCACATCCTCAGGGATGTGCTTCATTTTTTAGACGATTAATTCAAATAGACGAAAAGCAAAGCAACATTTCATCAATTCAAATATATCCGTTACATTTATTGCTCAAAACAACCCAAATGAAAAATCGCATTTTATCATTGCTCATCGTGATCCTCTCTTGCGCGTGTTTCACTCCGGCACATGCCGGTTTCATCATGAAACGCCATATTCCAATTGCCGACTCGGCTACCAACGTGGCAGTTAAAGAAACAATTCAGCAAATTGAATCAAAAGGACTCGTCAACACACTCCGCGAATTCAAACAGGAGCACAAGAGTCTTTTGCATCGTCCGGGTAGTAGCAGCGGATGGGAAGGGATTGTAGCACTTGTGTGTGGCATACTCGGCTTTTTCTTTGGCTTCCCGGCAATATTGGCCATTATCTTCGGAGCAATTGGCATGGGTCGAAACAAAAGACATCATGGCATGGCAGTAGCCGGATTTGTACTCGGTATCATTGTAACGGTAATTATGCTGCTTGCGTTATTGCTTGCATTCGCGTTTATCGGCTGGCTATTCTAAAACTAAATTATCAACACCTTCAACAAAAAATATGACACCCAAAAAACTCGTCCTGTCCCTACTGCTGTTGGTAGGCTGCGCAAATGCAGACACTTATGCCGGACACATAATTCGGAAAACGCCCGTAGTTAATGAATCCACTATTGGAGCTGAACCACACTCAGTCGAGACAGTCACATCGCCTTCCGAGATACTAAAAACCAAATTGAGCCCTGCTCATGATGGCAGAGGGAAACGACAGGCGCGCGACACATCAGGTTGGGAAGGGATTGTGTCGCTTGTATGCGGCGTGCTGGGCATATTTACATTCGGCCTCGCATCCATACCGGCCATCATCTTCGGCGCTCTTGGCATGGGCCGTGGCAAAAAGCATCAGGGCCTTTCTCTCGCCGGGCTGATTCTGGGCATCGTCACGATCTTCGTTTATGCAATGATCGTTGTCCTTATCGCCAGCGCACTCTGACGATAGGCTACAGCACCACCTGTTGCAATAAAGAACTCTTTTCCGGGTAGTCGGTATTGAAATGCAATCCTCTACTCTCTTTTCTGAACTGCGCACCCTTTATGATAAGGTATCCTATCGTAATAAGGTTGCGCAGTTCGCATAACTGCGGCGAAAGTGTTGCAGAGCGGTACAATTCCTCTGTTTCATCGTGCAGCAGATCTACCCTGTTCATGGCACGTTGCAGGCGCACGTCGTTCCGCACAATACCTACATAGTCACTCATTATCAGCTGCACTTCCTTCAGACTTTGCGTTATCAGGATCATCTCCTTTGGTTCGTTGGTTCCCGATGCGTTCCAATCCGGCACTTGTTCATTGAACGATACTTCATCCACTCTCAGCGCCATGTCCTCCGCACACCGATGCGCGAATACCAAAGCCTCAAGCAGAGAATTAGACGCAAGCCTGTTGGCGCCATGCAGACCGGTACTCGCACATTCACCACAAGCGTACAGATTCCTGATAGATGAACGGCCATATTCATCGGTCTTAATGCCGCCGCAGCAGTAGTGTGCTGCAGGTGCCACCGGTATCATTTGCTGTGCCACGTCAATGCCAATACTCAGGCATTTTGCGTGTATGTTGGGGAAGTGCGCTTTGAATTTCTCAGGATCCATATGTCGGCAATCCAGATATACATTCTCTGTACCAGTCCGCTTCATTTCGCTGTCTATGGCACGCGCCACCACGTCGCGCGGAGCCAGATCAGCCCGGCTATCATATTGCGGCATAAACGCTACACCATCCCTATTGCGCAGTATGCCGCCGTCTCCCCGCACTGCCTCTGTGATAAGGAACGAAGGACTCACGCCGGGCTCATACAATGCCGTGGGGTGAAACTGGATGAACTCCATATTCTCGATCCTTCCTTTTGCGCGATAAACCATAGCAATACCATCACCCGTTGCTATTCGCGGATTCGTTGTTGTGCGATACACCTGCCCTACTCCACCCGATGCCATCAACGTGAAACCAGCGAGTATCTTCTCAATCCGGTTCTGCTGCAGGTTCAAAGCATAAACACCATAACAGGTAATATCAGGTGTAGACTTCGTAACGAGATACCCGAGGTGATGCTGCGTGATGATGTCGACTACAAACCAATGATTATGGATCTGTATGTTGGGATACTGCCTGCATTCCTCCACCAGAGCGCGTTCTATCTCAAAACCGGTTATGTCTTTGTGATGTAATATCCTGTTCTCGGAATGTCCGCCTTCCTTGCCACGCATATAGTCACCGGACGTACTCTTATCAAACCTGGCGCCCCATTCTATTATCTCATTTACACGCTGCGGCCCCTCCTTCACCACTATGTCTACAACATGCTTGTTGCAAAGCCCGTCTCCCGCAACGAGGGTATCTTCTATATGCTTGTTGAAACTGTCCTTCTCCAGATCATTCACCACAGCGATACCACCCTGAGCATACTTGGTGTTTGTTTCATCCGTATTTGCCTTGGTAATAATGGTGATACTTTTCCCGGGAAAACGCCTCGCTGTTTTAACAGCAAAAGTGAGCCCGGCAATACCGGACCCTATGATCAGAAAATCGGTGCGTAGCATGTCGTACAGTTCAAGTGTAAGCAAATGTAACAAAGTGTTGCTGCATGCTGCCACATCCGCCATCCACCCTTACCGGGGAATTTTATAGCCCCCATACAAGCACAAAAAACTGATTTAAATCATTTTAAAAAGCTATGTGCGGTTATATGTTTGCACTGGCCGCGCGAAGGTCTGAAGCGCCGGGTGTACCCGTCTGACTAATAGCGCTATGCATATTATCCCTATTGTCTTACTTTTGATTTTATTAATTCATACTATCACCGTTTTTAAAACGATCTGAAAATACCACAAAATGAAAATCACATTTATTTCTCAGGCATCGATCAGGGTTAAAACTTCAGATTGCACCATTCTCACCGACCCCTGGTACATGGGAACAGCTTTCAACGATGCCTGGAAACTTTTACCCGCGCCGGTATGGGATAACTCAATGCTGGACGACATTGATTTCCTCTGGATCTCTCACGAACACCCCGATCACTTCCACATAGCCACACTCAAGTCTTTTCCGCAGTCGTTCAAAGACCGTGTCACGTTGTTATTCCAGAAAAACAACACCGATAAGATGCCCAATGCATTCCGTAAATTGGGGTTTAAAAACATAACGCTTCTCGACAACCGCAAGATCTACGACATCACACCAAAGACCAAAGTTTATTGTTCTCAGATCGGCCAGATGGACTCTTCACTAGCTGTGATGAATGATGGCACTACCATCCTGAATCTTAACGATTGCGAAGCCAATACCATTGACTGCAAAAACTTTGTAAAGGACCTTGGCAAAATTGACATTGTATTGAATCAGTTCTCCATGGCCGGTTACAATGGCTTCTACGACTATGAGAATCACCTGCCGCAGACTGCACGCACCATCATTCAGAACATGATTGACAACCACCGCGACGTGGGTGCCCGCTATTCTATTCCCTTCGCCAGCAATCTCTATTTCTGCACCGAGGACAACAAGTATATGAACGACTTTGGCAACACACCCACCAAGGTCTATGAGGTGTTTAAAAAAGAGAATCTCGGCATGATTGTCCTTTATGCCAATGAGACGCTCGATACCGATCACCCCGAGGCGCACGACAATGCAGCCTCTATGGCTCGCTACGACAACTTGTATGCTCATGGCGAGAAGATCATCGATACCCCCCCGGTAGTATCGCTTGATAAGATACGCGAAGCCGTAAAAAAACGCTCCGAGCAGCTCAGGACGAAGTTCCCCGGCTGGATCATGAAAAAACTCGGCGAGGTCAACATTCAGATACCCGATCTCAACATAACTGTTGCTTTGTCATTACACACCGGCGAGGTAAAAGAACTTGCTAACGGCACCGACTTCGACCTGGTTGTATATTCGCAACCGCTTCATTTTGCTTTCGATACACCATGGGGTGTGCAGACAATGGGTGTAGGCGCACGCTTCCGCATAAAGAGCAAACATCATATATGGAAGTGGTATCGCATCATAACATCCTTAAATAATGCCGAGATGTACCTCAAATTCAGGTACCTCTTTACAAAAGACAATATCAACTTCCTGCGAGCGCGTATGAAAGGAGGCATGAACCAACTCTTCTACCAGCTGCGCCGCATGGACGCATAATATTACTTGCAATTCCTTTTTTGTGACATGGGAGGCAAACGCCTCCCATGTCTGTTTACACCCCACTCACATTAGCTATTTTCTAAAACTTTGTGAATTTTCTGTACCAACACCCATTTTTCAGCCTATCATTGATTATATAGTTTATTTTTGGTTCACTAAAAACAGATCCATTAGCTATCCGGGAACCATCCCGGCAACTGACAAATCTAAACGACTTATGAAGCGACTACTACTTGCCACCACGCTGCTACTGACAACGGTATCATCTACACTTTTTGCCAAAGACGGCTACCACATTGTGCTCAAAATGCCGGGAGTAAAAGACTCTATGGTGTTTCTGGCGCACTACTATGGTAAAAACAGGCCCACCATCTTCAAAACCGACTCATCGCGTTTCGATAAGAATGGTACTGCTGTGTTCCATAGCACCAGTGCCGAGTTTACGGGTGGTATCTACATCCTCTATCTGTCCGACCTGCAGACCAACTTCGAAGTGCTGCTGAACAAGGGCGACGATATCACTATCATTGCTCCGAAAGACGAGATACCTGATGGCATTCAGTTCAAGAACTCACCCGAGAATACTCGCTTCTCCGACTACGTGAAGTACCTGAAAGACTACAGCGGAAACGAAGAAAAACTGAAAAAAGAACTTGAAAAAGCGAAGACTACAGCCGACACTGCTGCAGTGCGCAAAAAGGCGGTAGCAGCTTCCAAAGAACTGAACAAGTATCGCCGCGACTATGTAAAGAACTACCCCGGCACGCTGCTTGCAACCATCTTCAATGCAATTGAAACTCCTCAGATACCCGAAGGTGATCACTTCCTTGAAGACGGCAAGACCAAAGACTCTACCTTCAACTACCGCTACTACAAATCACACTTCTGGGATGGTTTCGACTTCCGCGACGACCGCCTCATCTACACGCCTATCTACGATGCGCGCCTCGAAGAGTACTTCTCCAAACTGGTGCTGCCATGGACCGACAGTGTAGAGAAGGAAGCAGACGTCCTTCTTAAGAAGTGCAAGGGCACTAAAGACATGTTCCACTATACACTGTGGTGGATCACACGCTACGTAGAGAACAGCAAGGTGATGGGCATGGACGAGGTATTCGTATACCTCGTAGAGAACTATTACATGAAGGGTGATGCCTTCTGGCTGAAGAGCGATGAACTGAGCAAGTACATCGACCGCGCACAAAAAATAGCACCGAATGTGATCGGAAACATTGCACCGGAACTGAAGATGCCGAATGTAGTAACGCAGAAGATGGAAAGCGTTCACGCCATCAAAGGCAAGTACACTTGCGTTATCTTCTACTCTCCTACTTGTGGTCACTGCCAGCACGAGATGCCGTCCATCGATAGCCTTTACAAAGCAGTACTGAAAGACAAAGGGGTGAAGATGATGACAGTTGCTACAGAAGGCGACCAGAAGTCCATCACCGACTTCATCAAGAAGTACAACATGGGCGAATGGCTTAACACATGGGACAGCGACCACACCAGCGACTACCACAGCAAGTACGACGTGTACAGCACGCCTACCATCTACCTGCTCGACGAGAAGAAGATCATACGCGGTAAGCGCCTCGATCACAACAATATCGCCGGTCTGATAGACATGCTTGAGAAAAAAGCGAAGGAAAAGAAAGACGGCAAGTAAATCCGTTCTTTCATCAAACAATACGAAGCGCGCGCCTCCGGTGCGCGCTTCTTTTTTGTGCTTTGTTTAGTTATGTATCGTTAGCACCTGATCCAGCTTCACCGGCTTCACTATAAGCCCCGACGCTATACAGTCACGCACAAAAAGCCCGTCGGCAACAAACGCCTCCGGGTGATTGATACCTACCTTCCTGGCTATGTCGGTTTTCAGTGCAAAGTTGCCCCAGTCTATGTAGCTCACCTTGGGTAGGGCATGCAACTCTTTGTAGTTGAGATGGTGGTGAATGGAATTCCAGTAGATGAAGTCTGCACCGTGGTTGGCAGCTATAGCATCCACCGCATTTGGCAACCAATAGTCCTGTATGGAGGTCTGCACCACATACTCTGTATCCACCATATTCATCAGGGCATCTATACGGTTGTAGCACCCCCACGCACCTGTGTTCTGAGGAGATTCCCTGTAAATGATCCTGTCATCCTTAAACCGCTCTATCAGCGACTTCAGCCACAGCTCATATCGGTGCTTGGGCTCCTGTGTTTCTTCCACAAAGTGCTTCAGCCATGGGTTCGGGCCATTGTTGTAAATGATCGCCTTCCAGTTTTTGTTGCGCTGGCATAGTAGCGACCCGATGAACACATGCGGATCGAAATCTTCTTTGAATGATGGAGCAATGAACGTTACCATGTTGCTATTTCCGGTCGTCTTATCAGACTAAAGTTACAATTTCCGTTTACAATACTATGCGGCACGATTGCCCTCTTGTTGCTTCAGTAAACGGCTGTGTTTCCTTCCATACAGGAAGTAAACCAACAACCCTAACACCAACCAAACCAGGAATCGCTCCCAGTTCGACACGCCCGACTCACACAGCAGGTAAGCACAGCTAAGGAAACCGAGTACCGGTATCAGTGAATAGTTGCGCAGGAACGACAGCACGGCCGTCACTACAAACACAATACCAAATGCCCAGAACGGCACCCTGCTGCTGATGGCCTCCCAGGTCACATCGCCCGATGGATTGCTGATGGCAAACGCGCCTGCCACACCTCCCGGATAGTATACCTGCAACAACACCAGCGCCAGCACCAGCATGCCGGGCACTATCCATTTGGCGTTTACATAGGGCGTCTTGAATTTGCTTTCCAGCCTGTGCGGGTCATGCTGCAGGCGAATGATACCACCACACACCAGCACAAAGGCAAACAAAGTACCCACACTCGTCAGGTCCACCACCACCGTCAGGTTCATGAACAGAGCAGGGATGCCCACTACCAAGCCTGTGAGAATGGTTGAGAACGAAGGCGTTTTATACTTAGGGTGCACCTTGGCAAATACCGGCGGCAGCAAGCCGTCGCGACTCATGCTCATCCATATACGTGGCTGCCCCAGCTGAAACACCAGCAACACACTGGCAGTAGCTATCACCGCGCTTATGGATATGACACCCGCTATCCAGTTGGCCCACTTGCTGTTCATTGCGCTGAACACATAGGCCAGCGGGTCACCCACATTCAGATTGGTATAGCTCGTCATGCCTGTAAGCACCAGCGCCACCAGCACATAGATGATCGTACAGATGATGAGTGAGTAGAACATAGCCTTGGGCAGATCGCGCTGCGGGTCTTTGCACTCCTCGGCAGTGGTAGATATCGCATCAAAACCAATATACGAGAAGAACACTGCCGATGTGCCCGCCAGCACGCCGCCTATACCATTGGGTAGGAAAGGCGTCCAGTTGCTGGTATTTACATAAAAGGCACCTGCCACCATCACCAGAATGATGATCGCGATCTTCAGTATCACCATGATATTGGTGGTGCGCTGCGATTCTTTAATGCCTATGTAGATGATCCAGGTGATGATGCCTGTGATGATGAAAGCCGGAATATTGCAGATGAACTTCACACCCGCCACCACAGGCGCGTTCTGCCACGCCAGTTTTGCGGCCTCACTCAGCCCGTCTCGGGCTGTCCAATAGTCGGTGGCAAGGTATTCGGGTATATGCAGTTGCACACTGCCTATGCGGATGCTATTGACCAGAGACGTAAAATAGCTGCTCCACGATATGGCCACAGCAATATTGCCAATGGCATATTCCATCAGCAGGTCCCACCCTATTATCCAGGCTATCACCTCGCCAAACGCCACATAAGAATAAGTATAGGCACTACCCGACACCGGCACCATGCTGGCAAACTCGGCATAACAGATCGCCGAAAACCCACAGGCCACCGATACAAACAAGAACAACAAAATAATACCCGGCCCACCATCAAAACTGGCCTTGCCGATGGTAGAGAAGATACCTGCCCCCACTATTGCAGCAATGCCCATAAAAGTGAGGTCGCGCACGCCCAGCACCTTATGCATGCCGGTGGCATGGGCATCGCTATGCCCCTCTGCCACCTCCTTCTTTATCTGCTTCAGCGACTTCTTCCTGAAAATTCCTTCATTCATGGTGCTATAAAAGTAATATTCCCTGCTTAATAATCTACTACCGTCAAAGGGATATCAGAAATTCCCGTTTCAGGGAATTGCCACCCTGAAATTAAGTTTTTGGCGGCTCGCCTTTACCGGAAACAGCCTGCAAAAGGCACCAAAAAAATTACGCTAACTTCGTTTCCCGAAAGGCCGTCGCCCGTGCCCCGAGCGTCATGAAAACCACCAACACATAAAACCCATGCAAGACATACTATTCGACTTTATTTCTAAATACGTTTCTCTGAACGATGAGGAGAAGAATGCGATACTTTCTTTAGACCTATTTCGATCTTTGAAGAAAGGAACCATTCTGTTAAGAGAAGGGCAACGATCAAATGAAAGCTACTTCGTTTTAAAAGGCTGCATCCGCACTTATTACATAATAGACGGAGAAGAAAAAACGACTGCATTCTTCACAGAGATGGATGCGCTGACGCCGCATTGTGTTGCTACAAAAACGCCCTCTCAATACTATGTAAGTTGTTTGGAAGACACCATAGTCACAGTGTCAAACTCTGATATGGAAGTGGAGGTAAACACCAAATTTCCAAAGTTTGAAACCATGTGCAGAATGCTGTCAGAAGAACTCCTGGCCAAACAGCGACTGGATCTTGATGAGTTTAAAACTTCATCACCCGAACAACGCTATCTGAACTTACTTCAGAATAGGCCTGACCTCATTCAGCGTGTACCGCAACACCAGTTGGCGAGCTTTTTAGGCATCAAGCCGCAATCATTAAGCAGACTCAGAGCAAGGCTCCTTGAAAAGAAGAGTTAAGGCGTATTTCTTAACTTAAGTGAACGAGCCGTAGCCTATCACCGCTCTACTTTTGCCATATCAATCAAGAGATATGCAGAAGAGAATTATACAGATCGGACTTGCTTTTACGATGATGGGTACACCCCTGCTGAAAGCCCAAAACACCCAAAAAGACAGTACCTTCAGAAGATGCTACATAGGGAGTAGTTTATTTCTGTTGGGAAATTTTGACAACGAAAATAAACCCGAGTATTTTCAGTTAAACGTCGGATATAGAATAACACAAAAGGATGTTGTTTCTATTGAATTTAAAAGGTCCATCTATTCCTGGCCTATCGGCATTCCCTTTGGCCCATCATTTGACGCACCCGGCCTGAACTATCCCGGACATGCCCGTATCCTGGCTCCCACCATCGGATACCAGCGATTCTGGTGGAAGGGGGTCTACACATCCGTATATGCTTTGAATGCTTTCGAAAAATACCTTGATCAGAACAAAAAGAAGATAGGAAACGGATACACACTTTACATGAACTTCCATTTGGGCTATCAGTTTAAATTCTTTAAAAACCGTCTCTTTTTCGAACCTGCTATCGGATGTAGTTATTGGCCTGTGCGAACTAATGTTCCAGAATCATTTAAGGTGGTAGAGAATAAATGGCCAAACTACTTTATTCAACCGGGCCTACATTTTGGCTATAATTTCTGGTAACGTTCACTACACTTAAATACATCCTCAACTATATGCTACGTGTTTTTAACATCCGGTCTCTATCAGCAACAAAAACAGGAGCAAGGATACTTAAAGAGAGCACTCCGACGTATTTCTTAACTTAAGTGAACGTATCCCGCTGTCTCTCAGATCTACATTTGCCTCATCAGAAAACAAGACATGAAAATGAACATTAAGAGCATCCCATTTGCATTAGTATTGGTAAGTAGTTTACACCTGCACGCACAATATGCCAAAAAAGACAGTACGAACAAACGCTGCTTCGTAGGCAGCACCCTTTTCCTTTTGGGGAATCTCGCCCCTGTAAACCCGCCCTCCTTCGCCCAACTCAATTTGGGCTATCGCCTCACCGGCAAAAACGTCATCACCATTGAGCCAAAAACGTGGAAGTATGCATGGCCCAATGGTATTCATCCTTTCTTAAACACTTCCTACGGCAAGCCCGAAGAAAAATTCCCGGGCTTTGTTCGTGAGTATGGCGTATCTGTGGCATACCAACGTTTCTTGTGGAAAGGCATGTATGCAGAACTTAACGTAATGCCAACCTGGCAAAGGTTTATGAACGACAAAGGCAAAAAAATTGACAACGGCTTCCAGATCTTTAATACCTATCGTGTGGGCTATCACGTAAAACTCTTTAAGGACAAATTTTTTATACAGCCTTCGATTGCGATCACCCACCGCGCCTATCATACAAAACTGCCCGACGGATTTAAACAGTTAGATGATAAATGGCCTAAATTCGTTTTCGGAGAACCGGGATTCCATTTCGGGTACAATTTCTGATTCTGCAAACCGAATTCTACTATAAACAACTACATGACCAGCATAATAGATTCTTTCTCAAGAAAACCGGGCACACTGTTTCTGCTTGACGGCTTAGGTGCAGGCCTTACAGCTTGTTCTCTATTTTTCATTTCCGGATATTTCTCTGCACACTTCGGCATGCCGCCAAACGTGCTCACATACCTGGCAGCCATTGGCTCAATCTACTGTGCCTACTCCATGTCTTGTTACTTTTTACTCAAGAGCCGGTGGACTTCCTATCTGAGAATTATTGGCGTGAGTAATGTTCTCTACTGCATGCTCACAGCATCACTGGTATACGCTCATTATATCGATCTTACATTACTCGGATTGTCCTACCTCTTGGGTGAAGTGGTCATCATACTATCGTTGGCGTTTATCGAATTTAAAGTAGCAAATAAGTTAAGGACGAAGAAAATATGAATACTCAAGCAACACCGCGCCACGCCTTAGAAGACGTGAGGGTAAACATAAAAGTAAAGCTTGCTGCAATTTGGGCCACCCTGATGTTCATGTACATATACATCGATCATTTCCACCTGTTTATGCCGGGTACTCTGAAAGAAATGTTGGCAGGCAAGGTTTTCGTATTCGATATTACGCAAGGGTTTCTGGTCACGGTACTTGCGTCAATGACAATTCCCGCACTCATGATCTTCTTGTCAGTTGCGCTGCCGGCAAAAGTGAACCGTTGGACTAATGTCATTATTGCTGCAGTGTTTATTCCCTACACACTGTTCAATCTTACCGGAGTGGCTTGGGCCCACATGTGGATAGGTGCTATTGTAGAGGTAGTGCTGCTATGTCTTATTATCCGTTATGCATGGAAATGGCCGCGTACTGAAATGTAGCTGACATACGCACGAATAAACAGTTTATTGAGTTGCAACCCACCAACTTTTTTCAATCTGGTCGAAGCGTCTCGCTTCGTCCCAACTCATGCAAGCGTCTCGCTTGCGCCCCCATCTAAGCCCCCCCCGAAGCATCCGGATCGCATAATTCCTCAAATTACCAATACGAGCTCCAATAACCCTTGCGTACCTCCTGTATAGTCGTGTGCACTACTGTATTTCCAATCTTCCGGCTTCACAACAAATCCGGCTTCAACCGGATTATTGTGAATGTAGTTGACTCGTTGTTTCATCATCTCTGCCGATGATAATTGGATGGGATGATTATCCTGGACCCAATACTGGTAATCTTTATTATTCGGATTGGAGTATCCTGCTCTCCTGAAATGCCACATCATCCATTCTCTTCTACTTTCGTACGTTGCATTTTCGATTTCCAGACGAATATGGCGTGAAGTAAAACTTTTTAAGTCTCTTATTATATCCTGCAAGTCTTTCTGCCCCTTCGTAGCAATGATCATGTGCACGTGACTCGTCATGATCACCCATGCACCAACCAATAGCCCACGTTCTTTCTGGCAAAAACGGACACTGTCGAGAAATATTCCACGATAGCTATCGCGTATAAAAACATCCACCCAATCAACGATTGTAAATGTAACGAAATACCATTCCTTCTGATCGCGTATCTGATATTTTAGCGCCATAGCTAAAGTTAAGGATTTGACCAGTTCACGCAAGCGAGACGCTTGCAGGAAATACGGATGGATTTATCTAAGATTAGTAAAACGCTGCCCCCCATAGCATACCAACTGTCATTGGCACGCACCCTTGCACCGACTACTCTTTCACTACTCTTTTTACGCTACGGATGCCCTGTGGTGAGGTTGTGGTGATGAAATACACGCCTGACGGTAGGTGACCCACAGGTATTGATTGTGTATCGTTGATAATAGAGCCGTTTATAATAACCTGCCCCGTAATGCTAGTAAGCGAATAGGTAAGTTTGGTAGCCGATTTAATAGTAAAAACATCCACAGCAGGATTCGGAAATATCAACACGTCATTAGTTGTTTCTACTTCACCTGCAAGCGCCACAGTATCGTCCCCGCCACCGGTGGTGTCGGGGCACTCTGGATAAAAGAACACTTTTCTAACACGGTTGTTCCACGAATCTGCTATATATAAATTGCCGCAGGTATCGGTGATTACACCCCAAGGGGCATTAAGTTGAGCTGAAGTGGCGGTGCCTCCATCTCCGCTATACCCGCCGGTACCTACACCGACAACCGTGATAATGATGCCGTCAGTACCAATTTTGCGAACTTTATGGCTTGCGTGTGCTTCAGATAAATACATCGCATTTTCTTCGCTCATACATATTTTCACTGCAATTACACTTGCCGCGGTGGCAGGAATACCTTCTCCGACACTTGCCATTACACCATTTCCTGCATACGTGCGAATGATGCCGAACGTGTCTACCTTCATTATACGGAAGCGTGCATCCGAGATATATAAATTCCCTGTGTCGTCCATACATAATGCCCAAGGGGTATGTATGGCAGTGGTATCAGCCCGTCCGCCATCTCCTCCGTAATAGGCCGGGGAATTTGATCCGTTTCCCACAATCGTTGTAATAACACCGTTAGTTGCTACTTTTCGGACACGTAGATTATTCAAATCAGCAATAAACAAATTCCCATTTTTGTCTATACAAATATCCATTGGCCCATGTAGTCGTGCGGCAGTTGCCGGTCCTCCATCTCCCGAAAAACCTCCGACACCAGTACCCGCAACAGTGGTGATGATACCTGTGATCGCATCAATTTTGCGTATCCGGTTATCGTCCGCATCTGCTACAAATATATTGTTAAAATTATCAATACATAAACTGTTAATCTCTCGAAATTTTGCATTGGTAGCCGGCCCTCCGTCTCCAGAGCTTCCCGGAGATCCGGTTCCCGCAACAGTACTGATGATACCTGCAGGGGTGATTTTTCTAACTTTTCGACCACCGCCTCCTTCCGCAATAAATAGATTCCCGAATTTATCGAAACACAATCCTCCTGGGAGAAAGGTCACAGCATTCGTAGCCGGTCCACCATCGCCAGTGTCAACAATTCCTCCACCGTTACCAGCAATGGTAGTAATTATCTGCGTTCTGCCGCAAAACGGCAACACACAACACAGCATGATGGAGATGAAATACCTCATAAAATATATTTCAAATATACCGCAAATATTGTACCGCTTATCTCCTCCACCACCAATTAGTTTTCTCTCACCTCCCAACTTTTTTCTATCACACTACAAAAAACGCACTATCATAAAACTTTCTTTTGCCGGTTTTCATGTACGGTTGTACCTTGAAAAGAAGTTGCGAAAAAATGGACGGCAAGTACACAAATAATTATTTTCCATTACTTCTCACCGTAAAAAGAAGCCTGCCTGCCGGCAGGCAGGTGCGCAGTTTTTGGGAAGCTGTGCGCAGTTTTTGGGAAGCAGTGGGAAGCAAAACTTCCCACATACTTATTGAATATCAATCAGTTAGTCTAAAAGTGCGCAGAAATAAAAATCTGCGCAAAAAAATCCCGCACCTGTTAAAGTGCGGGACAAAAGGAAAGAGATTGACTACTTAGGTTGTTGGTTGGGAGGTGGCGGTGGGGCACCTTGTGGCTGAGCAACTTGTTGCGCTGCCTGCATCTGCGCGGCATTAACTGCCTGGATAGCTGTGTTGATGCTTTGCTGTGCCAATATGTAGCGAGGCTCCATCTTCAGCACCATCTGCCAGATGTTCACAGCCTCCTGCACACGGCCCACAAGGTAGTAGCACACACCCAGGTTGTAATATACCTCATACAGCTTGGGGTAGTTGGGGTACAGCGTCTTGGCCATATCATAGTTGGCCTTGGCGCTGTCGGGCATATTCAGCTTCAGGTAGGCAACGCCCCGGTTCATAAAGCCAGATACAAACGTCGGGTGCACCTCAAGGGCCTTGTTATAATAGCGGATACCGGTGCGCAGCAACTGGTATTTTTTGGTAGTATCGGGTTCCGCCTCCGACTTGTTCACGTACGACGATGCCACGTTGGCATTTACCAGCACGCTGTTGGGAGCATTCTCAATATCGTGCGCAAACAGGATCTCGTCGTTCTTCCAGTCGGCGTTACGCTCTATGGTCTTAAAACCATAGAGGCCCACTATCGCCACCATCACCGCAGCAAGGGCCATACGGCCGGTAGCGGCGGGTTGTATCTTCTCCATGCCCTTGTACAGGAACCATGCAGCGGCTATAGAGAAACCAACCGATGAATGGAAGATAAGACGTTCGCCCATGGTGCCACCAATGTTGAAAATGATGTTACATACCAGCAAAAGATTCAGCAGGTAGAACGCGATGGCAAAACACATAACACTGCGCCGCTTGAAGTAATAGAACATATAGCGGAACAGCGCGCCGTGCACCAGCAGCGATACCCACACCGACCAGTGACTGAAGTTCTTATAAGGAATGGTATTGTAAGAATAGTCGGAACTGAGCGGGTGCGGCCACAACAGCAGCTTTATGTAGTTGAGGCTGGTTGATATTTTGGTGGCCAGCTTCTGGGTATCATCGGCATTGGCATAAGGGTTATTCAATATGTCGTTGTCCGATGCCGCATTCATAGGTGCCACAATGGCCTTGCGCATGGCCAGGTACACGCCTATCACCACAAAGTAAGGCAGTGCCGTCTTGATGCTCTTTGACAAGTCGTAGCCGTTGAAAATGTAAAACGCCAGCGGCAGCAGTATGATCATGGACACGGCATATTCCTTAGCCAGGAATGCAAGGAACAGGAACACCATGCCATAGTAGAGGTACTTCTTGTTCTCGGTCTCCAGGTGTCGGAATGCGTTGATGAATGTTGCCGACAGCAGTAGCAGCGACATGATCTCGTCACGGCTCTTCACGTTGGCAACTACCTCGGTATGTATGGGGTGTGCGGTGAATATAACTGCGGCAATAAGCGCCATTATATAATTGTCGCGGAAGACAACGTAGCGCAGGAAGTAAAGGAATGTGACCACACACGCCATGTACCAAAGCACATTCAATACGTGGCGGGTATGCATGTTACTAAGGAACTGCTGTTCCTCCTTCGACTTCATCTCGTAGCTCATGCCACGCTCCAGCACGCTGTCCACTTTATCCTTGGGCACCGCGCCAAAGAATTGCTGCTCTATGGCAAAGGTGAGGATGGACAACGGCCTGTAACGACCACCCGAAAGCTGGTTGGAAGAGTTGAACTGACGGTAATAACTGTCGAAGGCGTCCTTGGTGAGGATGTCGGGTATGCCCGCGAAGCCCTCGTGTACATATTCGTTCTTCACGATCACTATGGTATCGTCCAGCGCATACTCGTGCTGAAAAGTATTGCAGTAGAATGCGAAGGCGAGCAGTGCCACAATGATAGCCTGGTTGCGGAAATCGTACAGCCAGGCGGGTATAAGTGAGTCTTTCACCGTTTCGCGCGGGGTTGCGGGGGCAGCGGTTGCTACCGGGGCAGCCTGCGCGGGGCGCTTATTGGGAAGAGGAGCATTTGTCTTTTTAGCCATCTATAAGAGAGTATTAGCCAAATGTAATTATTTATCCTTTTTCAGCATAGCGAACGGGCAAAAATGGGTGAAGTAACGAGGCTAACCGGGCAAATGGTCGGTGCGCTCCTGCAGCCGCAGCCCGGTGGCCTGTGCCACCGACTGCGCCAGCGCCCTACCACCCTCGCTAAAAGGCCAGCAAAGGAGAGAGGTTATCTTATGGTCGGCACGAATGGCATTAATGGCATCGAGGCACACCTTGCGGGCCAACCCCTGTCCCCTCACTTCGGGCAGCACACTCGCCGAGCACAGGTAGATGACATCGAAAGCATCGCCGGGCTGTGTGCGCATCAGCAGCTCTCGCTCAGAGATGGAACCCTGCTGAAAAAGGTCGGCCAACTGCCGCGTGGTGGGTACCACCAATATCCACACAAGCGGGCCATCGGCATCAGCCAGTTCGGAGAGGGTGGCCGGGTGCAGCGCCTCCAGCCGCTCGCGTTCTTCTGCCGATACGCTGATCTGGTCGGGATCTGATCGGGTGTCGAAGGTGGAGTTGACCACCTCCATCATCTTTTCGAAGTTCTTTGACATCTCACTTCAGTGTTGAGTGGGCAATTTAAGGGTAAAAGCAGATCGCCGGAGCAAATGCCCCGGCGACCAGTCAGAAAATCGGTTGTATTACCAAAGGTGCACCCTCAGGCTATCAGCGAGGTACATTTTGTCGCCGGGTTTTATGTTGAATGCCTCGTAAAACTCAGGCACGTTGGGGAACGGACCATTTACCCTGTACTTGGCAGGCGAGTGCACATCTGTCAGCAGGCGATCGGCCAGCGTTTCAGGGCGCTGCACCATCATCCAGCCCAGCGCATAACCCAGGAAGAAACGCTGCAACTGTGTATAACCGGCTATCTTCTCGCCCTTCTTGTAGGCCTCCGTCTGCTTGAAGGCATCGAGACCTATCAGGATACCACCCAGGTCTGCAAGGTTCTCGCCCAGCGTAGCACGACCGTTGATGTGTATGGTATCAATTGGTACCATCTTGTTGAACTGTTGCACCAGCACGTCAGCGCGCTTGTTGAACTGGGTAGTATCTGCTGCGGCCCACCACATGCATAGGTTGCCTTTCTCATCAAACTGGCGACCTTCATCGTCAAAGCCGTGTGTGATCTCGTGGCCGACAGTAGACGCGGCCATGTAACCATATACAAGGGCGTCATCCAGCTCTTCATCGGTATAGCCGGGTACGGTCATCATGGCAGCAGGCAGCACTATCTCATTGTTCGATGGATTGTAGTAGGCATTGTATGTTTGCGGGGTCATGTCCCACTCATTACGGTCAACGGGCTTACCCAGCTTGTTCAGGCTGTATTGGTTCCACCACTCGGCAGCGCGCATCATGTTCAGCACAAACGGGCCACGGTCTATCTTCAGTGAAGAGAAGTCCTTCCACTTGTCGGGATAGCCAACCTTCTTGGTAATGGCCATCAGCTTGTTGATCGCTTTCTTCTTCGTACTGTCGCTCATCCAGTCCAGCTTTTCCATGCGGGCTTTGTAGGCAAGGCGTACATTCTCTACGATCTGCTGGTAGCGGGCCTTTGCCTTGTCGCTGAAGTATTCTTTAACGAACAACTGGCCCAGCGCTTCGCCAATTACGCCTTGCTCAGCTTCCAGCATGCGGCGGCTGCGCTCCTTCTGCTGCTGCGCGCCACGCAGGGCACGTGCGTAGAAATCGAAGTGCGCATCAACAAATGGCTTACTGAGTGACTCGGCATAGTCTGACAGAAGATGGAAGGTGAGGTAATCCTTAAGGGTTTCAAGGTCGGTTGTAGCAAGCGCCTTATCGAGTGCCTTGTAAAACTCCGGCTGACCTACTATCACACTGTCGACATGCTTAACACCGAGTTGGTTGAGATTAGTCGGCCAGTCGATACCCGGAGTAAGCGTGTTCAATTTGGCTATGGCTATCTTGTTATAGTTTGCATATGGATCGCGCAGGTCTTCCAGCTTGCGCGATGCTTTCGCAAGGGTTGTTTCCAGCGCCACAATGGCACGGGCCTTCTTTGCAGCAGCAGCACTGTCGGTACCTGCCAGTACAAACAGCTTAGCAATGTAAGATGGATACAGCGCCAATATCTTCTCGGTACGTGGCGTGGTGCTGAAATAGTAGTCGCGGTTAGGCAAGCCCAGCCCACCCTGCATCATGTGGTAGGCCTGCATCTCACTGTTCTTGGGGTCTTGCGCCACACCCTCAGAGAAGAACACACTGCTGCCGTAGCTGTGCATGCGCATGGCCTGCGCCATCACTTCGGGGCGTGTTTTGATAGCGGCTATTTTGTCGAGTTCCGGTTTCAGTGGTGTGATGCCGTTCTTTTCAATAGACACGGTGTCCATAGCCGAGAACCAGAAGTCGCCAATCAGCTGTCCGGCACCGTTGCGCTCGTTTTTGGTCAGTGCATCAGCGTTGATCTTGAGCAGGCGCTCGCGCAGCTCTTTGTCAACGAGTTCGCCTATTCCATACGTCACCTCGTCGCCGGGAATGGGGTTGGCCTTTATCCATGCGCCGTTGGCAAATGCGAAGAAATCGTCAGCGGGGCTGACCGTGGTATCAATGTGCGACGCAAGCGGATCGGGTTTCGATGTGCTTTTGCCTGCTTCAGAAGAGCCACATGCGGCCAATAGGGACGTAGCGGCCAGCAAGCTCATGAACTGTTTGTTCATATCAGTTTATTTGTTTTTGGGGCGGCAAAAGTACAAATTAAAACAAACACAATACGCAATGAACAAAAATTCAACACAGAAATGCATCGGAAGATCAGCCAATTGGGATAGCGGGACCGTAATAAGTGGCCTGACGGTTGGACAGAAGATCGAGTACCATTTTGATGCGTGCGAGCTTCTCGCGCACCATCACGTCCCAGAAAGAGTCGCCGTCAAGCGCATTGAAGGCAACCACGTTCAGACGCTTGTGGTTGGCGATAAAAATGGCCCGCTCGTTGTGAAATTGCTGAGAGATGATAGTAAAGGTGCTTTGCCCAAAGACATCGCGGCAACGCAGAATGCTATCCAAAGTGCGGTAGCCGGCATTGTCAATAACGATGTGCTTGGCGGGCACCCCACGGGCTATAAGGTCCTGCATCATCATCGCAGGTTCGTTATAGTATTGGGTATTGTATCCGCTTACAATGATGTAGTCGATCTTACCAGCCATATACAATGCCACAGCGGCCTCTATTCGGTATTGGTAGTAGGTATTGACGATGTTCTTACCGCGGTCCTGGTACTTTGCTGTACCCAGCAGCAGACCTACTCTGTTCTTTGGAATGGCATTGATGTCGGTGTATATCTGCGCCCGTGTGTCGTGTATCACCTTGCGATTGACCACGACCACCGCCGCCGCTGACACCAGCAGGAAGAAAACGACAGTATTTCGCAAAAACCGGTACAGCATACCAACAGATGAACATGTAAATCTAAGAACTAACTGGTGACCATAAAAGTACACAGGAATTTCTTTTATAATAGCAGGTATCCGGCCGAGATCGGTAAAGGATTGTACTGCCGACTCCTTATATTTGCCGAAAAGCAGATATAATGAACCTAACCAACTGTAGATCCATATCAATGTTCTTAGCCTTTGCGTTTGCCGCAACCACTCTCAGCAGCTGCGGTAACTCAGCACCAACAGAACAAACCGCTGCCGATACTGCAACCGCACAGGCGGCACCTCCCGCACGTACAATTGCTGATATCAAGTGGCTGGCGGGGAAATGGCAACAAACCATTAAAGAAGGAACTCTTTTTGAGAACTGGACCGTCGCTTCCGCCGACTCTATGGCCGGCGTAAGCGGACTTATAAATGGAAAGGACACAATTGTAACAGAAAGGATCGCGCTCACGTTCAGGGATGGCGCCATCGTTTATTCGCCTACAGTTAACGGACAAAACAACAACCAACCGGTACCGTTTACGCTTACCAGAAGCACCGCAGACAGTTTCATATTTGAGAATCCGGCTCACGACTTCCCGAGTATGATCACATATGTGCGCATTAACACAGATTCTCTGATCGCCACCATATCGGGAAACCCGGGGGGCAAGCCGATGTCTGAGTCGTTTTATCTGGGCCGTGTAAGCAGGGACTAAACCGGATGTGACGCCATATGGTCGTAAACCATTTTGGATATACGTGCCATTATATCAGCCAGCTTCTCTGACTGCTTTCCCTTGGTCATGATTGTTATGAGGTAGGGGCGATTATTCAGGTATACAATGGCACTCTCATGCAATTCACGGTTGCCCGGTTTTCCGGCTTCGCCAAATTTGTGCGCGATCTTTATGTCCCTTGGTAATTCTTTCGTGATGCCGAGGCCGAAATCGCTTTCGCAAAGAAGTGAGATCGCGAAATCAGATGCTGCACCCGTAAGATAGCTTCCGTCATAAAGGATACTCACAAATTTTGAATAATCCTTGACAGATAGTTGATAAGAGTTGTTATAAATATCCGGCTTAACGAGCCCGAGATCGGTAAAGACATTCTCAAATATCTTAGCATCCATGTATTTGTGAAGCAACATGGTTGCATGGTTGTCGGAATATACCACCATGTAATAAATGAGGTCTTTTATTTTGTAGGTGTGCCCGAGAGCAATCACTTTAGAATTAAAAGTCTGTGTGGGCGGATTTAACTCCTGGGCATATTTCACGGGCTGATCAAGGATAGACATATTGTTTTCAGCCATTTTGAGGAAAGTGATCATGGTAATCACCTTGAAAAGTGAGCCCGGATGGTATGTGTTTTCATGGTTGACATCCATCCATTCATTACCATTCAGATCCTTCACATAGACAGACGCGTATTCGAGATCTCCGGTGGGTTTGATACTCTCGAGATAATCTATTATACCCACTTTGAGTGAAAGATAATTTTTCGACTCGCATGCCGGCTCGGCCATGTAAACAGGATGGATGTTCTTATACCCTCCAAATCGCGAAATAGTATACACACATCCGTCATTTGCTGTCTCAATTTGTGGCACTACTGCCTTCGGTTCTTCGTTCCCTGATATTTTGGTGACCATAACACCAAGAACACCGCCGACCAATATCGCAATGATGAGAAAGAATACGGGAATTTTCTTACTTAACATGAGATGGCTTCTTATTGTTTTCTAATGTTTCAAAGTTAATCAAGTAAAATGAAAAAACGAAATTCAAAAGCGAAAATCTCAATCATAACAAATTGATTATGTGCACAATTCGCATATAAAATAATAAATAAAAAGAAAACAAACATTGTACTTTAAACAATGTCTGGGCATTCATCATCAAGATGGTATTTTTGCGGCCAATAAACATAAAAACAGCACTATATGTCGCAGAATAATCTGATCACGATGGATGAATTCACCATCCAGGAGACGCGAAAATTTAAACAAGCCACCGGAGACCTTTCAGCATTGCTGCGAGATCTTGGTTTGGCAGGCAAGATCATTAATAATCAGGTGCGCAAGGCAGGACTGGTTGATATTCTAGGCCAGCACGGAGCAACGAATGTTCAGGGTGAGGAGCAAATGAAGCTTGATGTTTTCGCTAATGAAACGCTGATCAATATTCTGAAGAACTGTACTGAATGCGCGGGTATCGCGTCAGAGGAAAATGACGACCATCTATCTTATGAAGACACGTATTCACAGAACGCAAAATATGTGGTTTTATTCGACCCTTTGGATGGTTCTTCCAACATAGATGTGAATGCTTCGATCGGCACCATTTTCGCGATATACCGCAGGGTTAGCCCGATAGGTACGCCGTGCACGATCGAAGATTTTCTGCAGCCGGGCAACAAACAGGTTGCGGCGGGATATATCATATACGGCTCAAGTACCATGATGGTTTATGCCACAAAACTGGGTGTAATTGGATTCACGCTGGAACCATCAATAGGTGAGTTCTGCCTGTCTCATCCTAATATGAAATGCCCGGAAAAAGGTAAGATCTACTCTATCAATCAGGGAAACAGCGTGAAATATGATGAAGGAATGATGTCCTATCTGTCTTTCTGTATGGAGAGCAATAAGGAAGAGGGACGCCCCTACTCACAGCGTTATATCGGATCAATGGTTGCTGACATGCATCGCACATTGATAAAAGGCGGCATATTCATATATCCGGGTGACAAGAGTGCGCCAAAAGGTAAGCTGCGCCTGCAATATGAGTGCAACCCGATGACGTTTATCATGGAAGCAGCAGGTGGCATGGGTGTAAGTGGCAAAGAGAACATCCTTGATATCAAACCAACGGAGCTGCACCAGCGTACTCCTATCTTCATAGGATCGAAAAACATGGTGGAAAAAGCTATGGAATTTGTGAAGACATCACATAACGGGTAAAAATCAGCGACAGTAGAACCGGCAGGCGGCGAAAAAGCTGTCTGCCGTTTTTTATGCACATATGTGACCAACGTGGCGGGCTGTGCAACAGGGCATGATATTTCCGTTAACTTTGGCCACCTGCAAAAAGGGACATCCCATGTTAAAGTTTGAACGATTGACACTTGAAAACGGACTGCGTGTATTGGTGCACCATGATGATGCCACCCCCATGGTGGCAGTGAACCTGTTGTATGATGTTGGCGCCCGCGATGAAGATGCCGCAAGGACCGGATTCGCGCACCTTTTTGAACACCTGATGTTCGGGGGAAGTGTGAACATTCCGGAATATGACGAACCCTTGCAGATGGCCGGTGGTGAGAACAATGCCTATACTACCAATGACATTACCAACTACTACATCCAACTTCCGTTGCAGAATATTGAAACTGCATTCTGGCTGGAAAGTGACCGTATGTTGTCGTTGGCTTTCTCAGAAAAGAGTCTGGATGTGCAGCGCAAGGTAGTTTGCGAAGAGTTCAAAGAACACTACCTGAACAAACCCTATGGTAACGCATGGCACCTGCTACGAAAAATCGCATACACAACACACCCTTACAAATGGCCGACGATAGGCGAGAATCTGGAGCAGATAGAGACGGCTCAACTGGAAGACGTAAAAGCGTTTTTTTATAAACACTACCGTCCTGTAAATGCAGTATTATGTGTCGCCGGAAATGTGACAACACAACAAGTGAAAACACTTGCTGAGAAATGGTTTGGCGATATCCCATCCGGAGAGCGATACGAGAGACGTCTTCCAGCAGAACCACGGCAGGAGGAAGACCGTACGGAAAATATCACAGCCGACGTGCCACTTGACGCGGTGTACAAAGCATGGCATATAGCCGGACGGCTGGCACCAAGCTACTATGCTGCAGACCTTATAACTGAAATAATGGGCAGCGGACATTCGTCGCGACTATACCAACGACTGGTGAAAGAAGAACAACTTTTCAGCAGCATCAGCTGCTACCACACGGGTAGCCTGGACCCAGGCTTGTTGGTGATAGAAGGAAAAGTGAGAGAAGGAAAAACTATTGAGGAGGCAAATGAGGGAATTGAGCGAGAGATCAACAAATTGTTGCAGGAAGGCGTGACGGAAGCAGAACTGGCAAAATCGAAGAACAAGATAGAATCGATGATCGCATTTGAAGACATGAGCCTTCTGAACCGCGCCAACAATCTTGCCTTTTATGAACTGATAGGAAACGCTGCGTTCATTAATGATGAATGGGGCAAATACTCTGCAGTGACTGCAGCCTCGCTAATGGAAACAGCAAAAGACATTTTCAGGAAAGGGAACGCTAACACTTTGCTTTACAGAAAGAAACAGGCCGAGTAAACAATCTATACAACTTTGATCATGTTACAGTTTTCGGAGAACGGATTTGACAACAGGGTTACCCGACTACTCGGGATACAATACCCAATCATTCAAGGAGGCATGATATGGGCGGCCGGCTGGCGACTGGCCTCGGCGGTCAGCAACGCGGGTGGTCTTGGCATCATTGGTGCAGGCAGTATGTATCCTGATGTTCTGAAGGAGCACGTGCGCAAATGCAAACAAGCGACATCGAAACCCTTTGCCGTCAATCTTCCACTCTTATATCCATCGATAGAGGAACACGTGGCAACCATTATTGAAGAGAAAGTGCCCATCGTTTTCACATCAGCAGGCAACCCGAAAACATGGACAGCCAAGCTGAAAGAACATGGCATTGTTGTAGTGCATGTTGTGTCCAGCGCAAAGTTTGCCGTCAAGTGTCAGGATGCGGGCGTGGATGCAGTTGTGGCAGAAGGTTTTGAAGCCGGCGGTCACAATGGCCGCGAAGAGACCACCACCCTATGCCTGATACCGGCAGTGCGTAAGGCGATAGATATTCCGCTGATAGCCGCTGGGGGTATCGGGTCGGGACGGGCGATGTATGCCACGATGGTATTGGGGGCTGAAGGGGTGCAGGTAGGCAGCAGGTTTGTGTGTACGCACGAGGCATCCAGTCACCAGTCGTTCAAAGATGCTATAGTTGCCGCCGGTGAAGGCGACACTGCCCTAGCCCTGAAAAAGCTGACCCCGGTAAGACTTATAAAAAATAAATTCTATAAAGAGGTTGAGGCTGCTGAAAATGCGGGAGCCGGCAACGAAGAGTTGGCCGCATTACTCGGTAGGGGACGGGCCAAATTGGGGATGTTTGAAGGAGATATGACAGAGGGGGAACTGGAAATAGGTCAGGTTAGCAGTACCATAAATGACATAGTACCGGCAGGGCAGGTAGTGGCAGATATGTGGCGTGAATTCAGAGAAGCAGCTGCAAGGCCATTTTGGGGGTAATATTTCAACTTCGTTCCAACGGACGTGTCGAAAATAGCGTCTTTCAAGTAAAACAAAAGGGCATTTAATTGAATCTTTTTAAATATTTAGTAGCTAAACATTCAGCCGTTTAAAATAAACAAGTGGCGTTTAGTTAGTTTTGATATATTTGTATAGTATTTTTTGTCTTAGTCGTACGTAGTGCATATTATGAAAAGAATTCTACTTGTTTTGGTATCCCTATTCTCGTTGACAGCAAGTATGGCGCAACCCATGCACCAACTTCCGTCGATGAACCTTATAGCATGGTATCCATTCTGTAGTTCTACCGACGTTATGGACCGCACTTTGGGCGGTTTCGACCTGCTTTCTTCGGGCGTCAGTTCTACAACAGATCGCTATGGCCGTCCTAATCAGGCATACAATTTCGATGGTATTGCCAGCGAAATGCATTACACAACAACGTTTACGATACCTACTTTCGGGATTGCCGACTTTACTTATTCATGCCATATATACCCCACTGTTGCTCAGAACTCGATCATTCTTTACAATGGAAACCCTACTGCAAACGGGCTTGGGTTGGTTATGAACAACGGCATCTTCGGTGGTGGAGCGGGCAACGTAGTTTCTATGTTGTTTGGTGGTATTGCACAATCAGTCGGAGCACCGGTAACACTGAATCAATGGCACCATTTGTTGATGAGAAGGAACGGTAACAGCTACCTTCTATACATTGACGGTGCGCTTGCAGACACCTACATCCCGGCTATTACTCCCGGCTACAACCCGCCCACATCCTTCTTTCAACTGGGCTGTAACTTCACCGGACTGGCCAACTATTTTACGGGGAAGATTGACGACGTTGCGCTCTATGACAGGCAGGTGTCGAACACTGAAATGATCTTGATACGCGACTTCAATCCGTACATTAACTTCACTTTAGGCAACGATACAGCTATTGCTCCGAACGTATTTTATCTCGGTGCTCATCCTCTGTCTGCCTATCCACTCGATACCATCACCTACCCCAACAGGAGGTACATCCCCACTGCGGCAGCTGCCTACCAGACTGCATATGGTTACCTCTGGAACACCGGAGATTCAACATCTTGGAATTCGATCACATTCCCGATGACGCCGGTTCCGGATACAACCCGCACCCTTACCATAACGCGTTGGTTGTCTTGCCCGGCACAGCGCGCCATTACCGTGCGCCACGTGGTGCCGGTAGTGAATATCGGCCGCGACACCATTCTGTGTACCGGCTCCTCAGTTGTGCTCAACCCTACCCCAACTCCGGGAGTTACCTACTCTTGGAGTACGGGTGCGTCCACGCCATCAATCAGTGTTTCAACGTCAGGAACCTATTGGGTTGTTGCCGACAGCACAGTGACGATAGGGGGCTCCACACTACACTTCCTCGGAACCGACACTGCAATAGTTTCCGTATCGCCGCTCACGTCGGTAACCTTGATAAATGACACTACACTTTGCAGAGGAGGAACTGTAACACTCAGCTCATCTGACAGCTACTATAGCCCGACGTATCGCTGGAGCGATGGTGTCACAACCACTCCTTCGCTGGTTGTCTCTACCACGGGCACCTACTGGCTTGAGGTAACAGACAGCGCATGCGTTGCAGCAGATACTGTTCGTGTAACGATAGTTTACGATACACTTACCGTATTCAACCCGGACACGGCTATATGCCAGGGGGCATTTGTGATAGTGCGCGCTACGTCTTCGCCCGACATCACTTACCAATGGACACCGACTTCCGGCGTTCCGATCTCCAATGTTGCCGCTACAACGATCAGCCCGGATACTTCTGCGACGTACGTCCTTGAAGGTCGCATCATTCTTGGTGGTGTATTGCTAAACTGCCTTACTACTGACACACTGCGCATAGATGTGCAACCAAACCCAAAGGTAATGATGGGTGGAAACCGGTCGGTCTGTGAGTTTGATACCATACGCATAACACCAAACGTGTCACCGGGATGGTACACCAATTATAGCTATGACTGGACACCGGGAACATTCCTCGATGATTCGACAAGTAACACGGCCATATTCACAGCAGGCGACACAACGAAAATTGTATTGACGGTGACCACGCCGGCAGGCTGTGCGGGATCGGACTCGATGATAGTATTCAAATACAACGGCAATTTCGCGATGATGAAAACAGACACGGCCATTTGTCCCGGCGACTCGGTGGTGCTGTTCCCGTTCTCTACGGAGCCGGGCATTACGACCTACGTTTGGTCACCATCGACCTACCTGAACGACTCCAATCTGGAGAACCCGGTTATCAAGCCGATCAACAACATCAGCTACCGCGGCATAGCCACCAGTCAATATGGATGTAAGGATACGATCGGCTATAACATTGTTATCAATCCGGGTGCGGTGATACACCTAGAGGACTCGGCAGTGATATTCCCCGGTGAATCGCACCAGATAACACCGATCACTAACTGTATCTTCCACGCGTGGACACCGCCGGTGGGACTGAACGACACTGCTTTGGTGAACCCTGTTGCTACTCCACCGATCAACACAGTTTACATTCTGACAGGTATGACGGAAGATGGTTGTATGACCAAGGATTCGATCAGGATTCGTGTAGTTTCCAACTCTGTGATAACGGTACCAAACGCTTTTGCACCGGGCTCGGTGAACGGAACGATAAAAGTGATATTGCGCGGTATTGCCCGATTGAGATACTTCAGGATATACAACCGTTGGGGCGGCATGGTATTTGAAAGCACCAACATTGCCAATGGCTGGGATGGCACCATAGGCGGTGTGGCACAGCCTGCTGGGGTTTATGTATATGAGGCCGAAGCGGTGACCAGCGACGGACAGATCATTCAGAAACAGGGCAACATAACGTTACTTAAGTAACCAAGAAAAGATATAACAAAGAGGGCGGCTTCATAACGAAACCGCCCTCTTTGTTTTGCGACATGTCTATCAGAGATCGCATAGAAACTGCATAGTGTCCACCCCATCGGCATAATCGGAAAGTGAGGGGCACTGAGAACTGCCGAACGGAAGAAACTCATGCCCTACTACAGCCTGAATATCTTCGCTGTTGCGCAGTTCGTCGGCCAACTGTTCGCGATTTTCATAGAACCTGTAATGCAGAACACTTACGGCCGAAAAAGGCAATGCGTCCTCGACCAT
>JACCEA010243280.1_pt1 | contig 32585 bp, 36 predicted proteins | sample 7449851 | NCBI WGS metagenome assembly JACCEA01 (sample SAMN15323453, study PRJNA562643) | freshwater metagenome | isolation source: river surface water | place: USA:Blue River Watershed | collected 2017-08-18 | reverse complement strand
TTAGCGCACTAACCATTTTGATGCATCTTCCCCACCCTTCGACCCTGCAAGTTGCTGTAAATCACTTTTTTGTTTAAAATACGAAGAACTGTGCACTTCTTCCTCCACAGAATTATTTTTCTTCAATTTTTTGCCACCACCACTTGTTGACAACTCTTTCTGACGTTGTATCAGTGCGGCATCAATTTTTGCTTGAATATCGAGTTCACTAATACAACGTGGTAAATAACAAGATGGCAAGAGCTAAAGGAAGCTACTACTTACATCTGTTTTGTGTGGACATCTAAGGAACTAATATTTATGTTTTTGGAATTTTGGGATTGATTTGCATATGTTGAAGGAGTTACAGCAGTTGCAGCTACTATGGTAGAGTTACCATGACCTATGGGGGCAGCAATTATATTTTGTGATTGATCTAAATATGAATAATGTTGTTGTGGTGGAATGTCGGCACAGAGAGGATGGAAATTATCGTTGCTGTTGATCAATTCACTTTGCGAAGGAGGCTTCGCATTTGGTGCTTCATGAATGACCGCATCATTGGGCGGGCTCCAAACTGATCGATTCACGGCAGCATTGAAATAGAAGACTTTTCCATCTGCTGTAAAGTGCTTCGTCCACATTCCTTTGCTCATGGTTGAAAGATGCCAGATGACAACTAAAGGATTATCATAGGCACTGCCTCCAGCGAGTCTTTTAAATAAAGTATCTACTTTACGTTAATAGTGTTATACTATTATCCTATTAGGCCTTAGGCCTTTATATAGATAACTTTTTCGGCCTTTTTAGGCCTTTTACAAAAATATTGTCTTGTAGAAGTTAATACAATCATAATAAAATATTGCACTCTATCCCATATCAAAAGTTTTAATAACTGTTTTTCTTTTGATATAAACCCCATATTTTCTTGCTCCCTACAATGTGGGAAGAAGAGGATCAGTGTGAAGAACCTGCACCACCACTGATTGTGAAGGTAGCTTCAGATTTGGAAGTAAAGTTGATGACCGCCGATAATGATTTTAATTGTGAGAAAAAGACTCTCTTTGCAACTTATATTTGGCCGGGGAGCATTATTCTCGCTGAGGAATTGTTCATGAAGAGGAAATTGATTGAAAATGCGACTGTCATTGAGTTTGGAGCTGCAGCTGGACTCCCTTCAATTGTCGCAGCAAAGATAGGTGCGAGGCGAGTTTGTGCCAGCGATTACCCATCCAAGATGGTGATAGAAACTCTACAGAGTAATATAAATACCAATAACGTGATGGACCGAGTTTTCGCACAAGATCATGTATGGGGCGATTCTGTTGATTCTCTCCTGGAGGCTAATGACATGGAACAGTATGATATAGTGCTTGCTGCAGAGTGTTTGTGGAAGCACGAATCTCACGAAAGCTTTCTTAGCTCAATCTCTTCGGTCATAAAGCCCGGAGGTCTACTTTTACTGTCGTATTCTCATCATGTCCCAGGCCTTGAAGATTGTGATGACAGATTCCTTCAACTATGTGGAGACTTCCAATTATCAATAGTCGATTCGAAAATCGTTACTGCAAAACACATGTGGAGTGATAGGGAAACGGACATGTATGTGTATACTATGGTGAAAACAAAGTAAAGATCCTTACTTTACACGAATTTGATTCATGTCTTATTATGCGCAACATTGATACAACAATTGATGTAGATAGTAGATTGTTTTACTTTACTTGCAGAAGAGTTGAAAACGACGGTAGATTGGGAATATCTACTTCCCTTGATACATACTAGATGATATAAATAGATTAAAATTTTCTATTCTAAGTACACTACACAGTTACTCTTCTTAATATCTGTGTTCTAATCAGAATTTATCACAGAATAACCATTATTTTTAAATAGTTTTATCGAAGCCTTTCAAAAATGATATTTGCAACAATGGATAATTTTGTCGCATTTAAATATTTTAGTATTTTGTGTATGTATCGGATTTGGTTTTTTGAATTTCAAGTAAGGTCAAATGAGAGTTTTGTATAAAATTACTTAATATATAATATAGGTAGGTTAATATCAATGTAATTTAATTGGTTAATTATTTTGCACAAGATCAATAAGTTATTGCATTTAGCTCTGTTACGTCTGAATGATTATTTTTTAAAAAAATACAAGGATCTTATTTATTACTACTATTTGAGAAGTCGTTGCTCAAATAAAACACTAGTTTGGGAATACTTCACAAGAATATTAAAAAATTTGTACATGGTACAGTAATCAGTGCTTATGATACCTTCGAAATATTGGGTTTTAGATCTTGAGTAGATCCGAGATGATAGTGGACCACCTACTTGTCTGAATACTTGTTTGATTTGGATGGTAGTATGTTTGTTAATTGAATGTTTCAAGTTTTCTATTTATTATATTAGAGAACACTTAGTTAGGGAGCATAGAATCATAGTAGATTGTGAATGAACATGTAGTACTTCTTCATGAAATATATTATCCATTTAGTAATATAATTCTAAATTTTTGTTGTCTCTCTTTGTCGCATTGGTTCCTCTTTCTAAATATTCTTCTTTTTCATTACTCGACGACGTTTATTTCTATCAAGGGTTCTCTGTTGCGTTGCTTCTTGTTTTCATGACCTAGAAATTATGTGTACCATATAACTTTGTGCTCATTGATGATTCTCATAGAGTCGCTTCCATTACTGCATTTAAGTCATCCATAATTTCTGAAGATCTGCAATTGAGGATGAAGTCTTTGAGCACTACATTTTACCAGCAAGAAGATCCGATGGTTGCAGCAGGGCAGAGCGAGACACTTAGCACATATGCTAGTAAAATAAACCTTTTATTTTTGTTTATCGCTCGTTGCAACGCACACCCTGCGCTAGCACAAGAAGTCTCTCAGTAAGGCTATAAGTAATAAGACATCGAAATGTTATAGTTGGTACTTCGAAGTATACTTATTAGTTGGTATAATATCAAAACGCACGGACATGCAATTTTCTACATAGCTGAAAACGTAAATTATTATGTTTAGAGATGTATCATGGAATCAGACGTTTTACGAAACGGTTTTTTATGATGGTCGATGCGAGTGATGGTTGTTTATTTATCGGCCCACATCAACTTATGTGGACCAATCAATGGACCATTTCAATTTTCAACATTGTCCCTATCAACTTAAATTCGCATCGAATTCATCACGTGGTCATGAACGCTCGGAGTGGAAAGCCTAGTTTGAGTGAAAGCAAAATGATGCAATCATTGAGAACAGGACACCACGCAACTGTCTATGAAGTACGAAGAGATCCAGACCTCAAGAACAAAGATGTAATCCGCGATAGAAATAAGCCGGTTTTCCCTTTCATCGGAGGTTCTCAATACAAAGGACAATGGAATGCCGATCAAAAGGAAGGATTCGGTATTCAAGTAAATCCTGACAACACAAAGTACGAGGGGGAATGGGGTAGGAATAAATATAATGGTAGAGGGACACTTTGGGTGAAGAAAGGTAAAGAATATATCAGACAATATGTCGGTGATTGGCAAGACGGCAAGATGGAAGGGCAAGGGATATTTTATTATGAAAAGGGTGAAATATATCGTGGGGAATGGTTGAACGGAGAGAGGTGCGGAAATGGTCGTTACGAGTGGTCCAATGGTGATGTTTATAACGGCGAATGGAAATTCAACAAGCATCATGGTCTTGGAACTATGAGTTATTCAAATGGCAATCTGTATGAAGGTCTTTTTGTAGATGGGAAGAAGGAAGGACCCGGACTATTCTACTACGCTTCGACGAAGAAGGTATGTTGCATCTTTATATTCTATATGAGATTGAGGTAAAGAGTTGTATCGTGATAGATATATCAAGGAGAATGGACCGATGACCAACCTCGCTGTGGAGAGTTTCGTTCTCCGACTCAAGCAGAAGAACTTAAGTTTGTCCGCCCTTTGCCGAAAGGGATTTTTCACAACAACTTTTCAATGCCAGAACTTGGTTTGGCAACTCCAAATGAGGTTATTGAACTTGCCGTTTCTTCCACTAGAATGGAAAGCCTGGAGAAAACTTGGAGTCGCCCACACACACCTTTCTTGTCCATAATACCTGATGATTTGGAACGCGCGAAAGTGAAATTCCATGATATCGCTGGAAGTTCAGATGCGATTCCCGTTCATTTTATCAGTGAAGTGATAAGAGAAATGGGAATCTATATTGAGAATGAAGATGTCGAAGAACTAGAAAGACAACTTGGTGATAAGGATCTCACTTTTGCAGATATTTCAGAAATTGCATCGTTCATTCAAGCTGAGTATACATCGCGAACGTTAAGGAAATGATATGGGTGCTTAATAATTGCACCATTTTGTCAAAAAATACACTAAATAGCTGTTGTATAATCTTAATCTGACGGAAGCCTGAAACTTCTTTTGTTTATCTTCATTTGGTACTTTCTTTGAAATATCCTTTTCACAGAAATCACCTGATATTCACGCCTTGCTGATATTCCTGAGATTTTACGTAGTCTTGAATTTCTTTATCGGTAATCTGGAAGTAATTGTCAAGTTTCTTGTTCATATATTGCTGGACGGATGTAAAAATATGCTCTTGCTTCCCGAAATCCATCAATAATGTATGACCAGTCACCACAGTACAAGAAACAATGCTTGCTACCACAACTGAACGTCTGTACTGAGGACTACCAGGATTAAAAATGTTTCCCATCTTGCCGATTGTTGAAATGCTCACATCAACCACTGTGCTGCTTGTGCTTGGTATTATATATTGTAAATTGCACAAACCACGTACAATATGGAATATGGAATAAAAAAGCATTTATCTGGAAGCAATATACAATAAGGCCCGCCAGTAAGACCTAAAAATGTCCTGTTTTGGGCGAACTCCTGTTTTTAGTAATCCGGACTTTTTTTGACTTTACAAAAATCCCAGCTCATTTGGCATTTTACAAACTCCTGTTTTGAATCAGGACTTTTCTTGATGGAACCTTCCCGTCCATTCTGACGAGGTTCCAAAAGGCAAAACTCCTGATTTTCGGGGCGATGTCAGCAGAAAATGATTCGAATTTGAATGGATCTTTCCTGTTGGAAAGATCACAATTTAATTAACTCTCAAATAAAACGCACTTCGTGTGGCCGCGCATTGCGCGGCTGAGAGCTCTCTGCTGGCGGAATTTCATGAAATGTTATCGGCAAGGCAGACCGTCCGTAGGTATTAGACCTGGACAGGTTTGTGATCGCCGGACGCCAAGAAAGAAAGCCGCTCAAAATGATGAGTTATGGCATTGAATGAAAACTCCCATTCAGACAATTTGGTTTGATGAGTACAAGTTAGGAGTCTAGTGACGCAGCGGCAGTGACGCCTCTACTGTCTACCTATACCTGCTGGTTGGATTTGATGGCCTATATTATTACGCCCGGCGTGTCTGCTCTTTGCGTGGTCAAATGGTTTTTATCAGAGGCTACTAATCGTTATGTTCCAGGAGATTGGTGGTCGTTGAAATGTTATATAAAGATTGGTTTCGTCGCTGCTCTTCACTATGTTGTAAATGGTGGGTCGTCACGTTCCTCACAACATGTATTGCAAATTGAGGGAAGATTTTAGATAGATAGATAGAGAGAGAGAGAGAGAGAGAAAGAGAGAGAGGGAAGGAGCTGATGATAGATAGTCACATCAATCAGAATGGGAACAAATCTCACTCCATCAACGCTCTGTAGATACCATTACATAGTATACGATCTGGTCAGCAAACTATGATAGTATAATTATGGATATACAGAGCTACATAGAATGATATGTAAAAATTGCGGTTTTAAAGTTGTACCTAGAAATAAAGAGATTGATTTTTGTCTGATTTGTGGTCTACAACCTCTTGTTGCCAAAGGATTCAAAGTGGAGCCAACTACGTTATTATAGACTCCATCAATCATAGTCATAGTTGAGATAGACTATTGTGCTGAGTCATTTCGAGAAAGTTCATTTACCATGTCGATGGTGTGATTGTATGTGGATGGAAAAGTAAGTTATCATGACGTTATTGTTTTTGCAAATATGTAATTAGGTTGTATAGAAGATTGTTTATTTTTGAATAAATAGATAAAAGATCAATTTACAACCGCCTTAAACCAAAGTTGCATATTATCAACATCAAGAAGAATTGGAATTTGGAATTCCAAATTGTACTTGTAATTAATTTAAATGTATAAAATATCAGCTATTTTTACCGTTAATTTGTATACGAAAACACAGCAGAATCGATTAATTTGTTGGTGATTGATAATTTTTATCACTTTTTTGCTTTCAGTATTTTTGGTCGTATCAATAAATCAGCTTATGATTATATTCGCAAAATGTCAAAGCAAAATTGTAGAACTGGTTATGCAGCGGTGTATTTCCGAGAGTATTGGTTTCAACGTTTATCTTGTGCATTACAACGTAATCTGGCGGCTTTTTACAAGTTTAACTTTGCTCTTTTTTGTGGGGAGATTCGTTATGATTTTGAAAGGAATAGGTCGCTTGCTAATTGGAAGTACAGGGATGTTAATTATATGAAGTCTGGAGTGGATTTATGTTCTTCATCATTTTTGGCCTAGTTAGGCCTTGGTGTTACAGTAGTTTTGTAGCTTTGGATATTTGTGTAGTTCGTTTCGTCACCGTTATAAAAAAAAAATTTTTTTATCACTCACCTTGATGGACTCACTTTATTGTTGTTATTTGGTTATGGTACTATACATCTGACATTTCTCGGATGCGTGCAGCCTTGATTGACCCTCAAACTGGCAATATAACAATCGAGGATGTTTCGATACCCTTGCCCGGTCCAAAACAGGTATTAGTTCGCATTCAGTCGTGCGCCTTAAATCGTTTGGACCTAATCCACCCAGAGGAGAATGTTTTAAGAAAACACTGGACACGTAGAGTCCCTGGCATTGAGATTGTTGGTACAATTGCTGCTTTTGGAGATGATTGTGAAAAGGATTACGAGATTGGCGATCAAGTGTTTGCGATGATCAATGAAGGAGGTCTTTCAGAATTTGCTGTTGCTGATGAAGGTCTGATGATTCCGGCGTTGCCCGATGTGTCAATGAATACAATGAATGCAATTCCGGTAGCATTCATTACGGCATACCACGTTTGTTTCGTATCTGGTAGAATAATGAATGGCGATGTAGTTTTAGTGCATGGAGCAGCAGGATCAGTCGCTATGGCTATTATTCAGCTTTTATCCAGACGAGATGTAACAATAGTTGCTACCATTCGTGATGAAAGCAAGCGCTACATGGTTGAATCCGCTGGTGCTCACGAAATTATTAACGTTAACAGTGTTCTGGGGAACTCTGTTGCAGTCTGCATTCGCAGTCAATCTCAAATTAATTTTGTAGATGTTGTATTGGACTCTGTGGGTGGTGACTATATGATTGATAATTTGGACATCGTGAAAAGAGGTGGTAGGATAATCATTTTTGGGATGATGGGAAGGGCAACAAATGATCCCAAATTGTTGCAAATGATGATGGAAAAGGACATCACCTTATTGACTTCGAATGTTGTTGGACAGTCCGTTGATCACAAACGATTTATCGTGCGCTGCTTAAAGAAAGAATTTTCTCTATTTTCAAGTGTTGTGGAGGGGTCGATTAAAGTATTTTTAGATAAGATTTACAATCTTGATAGCGCTCATGAGGCGATGCAACGATTGAGAGAAAACAAGAATCACGGAAAGATTATTATTCTGGTGACTTCCACCGCATCAGCGATTGAAGAATTTACGAAGGAGTTGAAATCGATAGAGAAACGAAACCGTTGGACCATTTACAAGTGATCTCTTTCACTAGAATTGTTTTACTTAGTAGCTAATGCAGCATCAGTAATGGTGCTTCGAAAATTATTATTCGGCGACCAGTTCATAACCTGTGTAATTCAAGATTAAACATCCATACATCAATCCATATATCAACGTCACTTCGACGATACTATGAATATTTGTTAGGACTAATTCGTTAAATTTGTGACTATTTGCACACAAGATCTCTGACATACATCCAGATTCCTATTATACAATAACTAAACTACCACACAATCTATTAAATGTGAATTCGGTATTCTTCGCATCACGATTAAAAAACGATGCCGCATTTACATTTCGATCGGGTCCATATACACAACCAAACGGTCAATTTGAGGAAACAAAGATTGTCACATTAGGACAAGGAACTAATAGCTCCACAACCCATTCACATTGAAACTCAAGTTTCTTTCTATTTACAATTATATTCTCTTTTTAATAATGAAGTCTCGAGATGTCATTCGTGGACTGGCTCTCCAAAAGTCTTGGTCGAGTATCTTGAGGAGTTGCCGGTTGAGTTAACGATTCTACTCCCAATTCTAAACCGCTTGAACCATCCTCCGCTAGTGTCGGTAAGGGGCTTTTTGACCCTTTTGGTCCAGCTATAGGAGAAGAAAAATCATGGTTTAGGTTGTGTACTAGATTGCCTTCTCCAGAAAAATTGCGATTTGCTACTTCTGTTCCATTTTTTAATATTTTTTTCACTTGACCAATGCTGGGAGTAGCAGGAGTAATTGGCGGTAAGTGAATAGCGTTCGGATCGTTTTTGTGATGCATAATATATTCTTCCATTTGACGCCGTTCTTTCTCGCTAAGATTTCCATATGCTTCTCGGATGACATCGGGAGCAACTAACCCTTCCTTTGCCATCGAATCATCCAAACTGAAGCTACCATTTGGACTCAAAGGCGTGGGACTCCATGGTCGATTGTCATTAATCAAGCGACCTGATTTTTGTCGTGTTAAATCATCATTTAGCATTCCATTCAACCACGGATGTGAAGCAAGCTGACGTACTGTTGGCCTTTGACTAGGCTTCATTTGCAAAAATTCCAAAATAAAAGAATTCAAATCGTCAGAGAAATTCAACTGTTCAGGAAGGTGTTGAACTGTTTCATTAATGGTTCCTGTGAAAACTTCTTTGTCTTGCAAAACTTCGTAATCATAGGCAGTCATCCAAACGTCACAAAATTTTTCATGTCCCAATACAAGTTCCAACAAGATACAACCAATGCTCCAAACGTCAGCTTTGTCACCGTAGTAAGAACCATGGATGATCATTTCTGGGGCAAAGAAGCCGGGTGAGCCACAAAAATCCGACAAAAGGGTTTTTATCTTAAATTTTGTGCTTAATCCGAAATCGCAAAGCTTCAGATCATTGCAGCGTTCAGTTAGAGTATCGAAAGACAGGAGGATATTTTCGGGTTTGAGATCTGTAATATTGAGAAGTTAAGAATAACTAATAATTAAAATATGATTTCGTACCTCGATGACATATACCTTGATCATGGCAGTATAAAACACCTTTTAAGACGCATGAAATAATTTCTTTTGCCCAATTCTCGGGAACGCCGTCTGGATGTTCATCGAAAAACTCAAATAGATCTCTACCTCCTTTTTCTGTAACAATATAAAGCATATTTTGTGTATGAATTACCTGTGCGACGGAAACAACATAGGGACTCTTCAAAAGTCTTAAATTGTCTATTTCGTTAGAAACTCTCATCAAAGATGTAAACGATGTGATCCTTTCTTTTTTTATTATCTTCAAAGCAAATTCCCGTTCACTGCCGGTCATCATGCAGCTCTTTACAGTTGCGAATTGACCTTCCCCCAATTGGTCACCGACAATTAAATTTCCAATTATGTCGTCATTTTCAACAAAAGTAGCAACATCTTCCATGGGTGGTATTTGCCGCAAATCAGGATGATATCTGGCACATTGATTCCACAAAATGCTGACAGTGGATGCTTTCTGTTCATCATACCGCTGTCGAAGCAGTACAAATTCGTCGAATAGTGCTTGCTGTTGCTTGTGTAAAGTTTGTATTGAAAGAATAGCCTTTTTAGCAGATTCTTCTGCTTCTTTTACCTCTTGTTCCTTTTGTTTGTATTGAGCTGAGAGTATACTATAATTGCTTTCATACTGCATTGCTGCGACAATCACTTCATTATGTGACAAATTTTTCAAAACCATTTTTTCCACTCGACTATTGAATACTTTCACCGACTTCTCGGGATAAGCTTTCTCAATTGCAGCTCTAATTTCATCAGCACTCAGTTTGCTGTAGATTACGTGCCCATCCATTTTTGACCGGAGCGCTACGAATCTTGCAAAAACGAAATAACTAAACTGTTGGAAAGTGAAATTTATCTATTAGATGCTGGTAGTGCATGGTCAGAACCTTTCCGATCATGTCGATATAATTTATATTAGCTTAAATGTGCAATAACGAGGAGCCCAAGCATCAATGCTGGCGTTTCATTTTTAAGCAGGATGACCAACAATAAGGAAATACACAATTTCTGACCCGTTGTGCCCGCAGGCGGCAGCAGCCCACAGAGCGAGCAAGCAGCACCGAGCAGCAGCAGAGAGCTAGGAGCAGGCAGCTTGCAGCTTGGGGCAGCGCAGGCGCCATCATTAGCATTTGCTTGGTATTCCTAATTATAATACCTTGCACCTACTACAATACGTATATTGTATTATATGGATTTCTGAAACCAACGAGCACCAACCAATGAAGGTACGTAGCACAGAGCTCCAAAGACTGAAACAGTCATGGAAGTTTGGTTGGCGTCTATTGAAATGTTTTGCACAAGCACTCAAATTTTATCTGAATCTTGGAAAACTTTTCACAATCGTCACCATATCGACTAGCGGCTGGTGAACGAATTTCTCCATTTCAAGAGGTTTCGGCAGAGGTTGACAAGGTGCTGATCGAAATTCATTTCCATTTGCCACCCGCGATTCACGACGTTTCTAAAAATCGCTGCTTTATTTTATCACTTAAACCGAGTATTCACGAACAAATTCAACAGCGGAAGTTGCTATTACTTGATTTTGACTCGTACAAAACTATGACAGGAGCATGCAGTAGGTAGAGATCCTTCCCATCCGAACGTTGCTCGAAAAGCGGTCAAGTTGGATGAATCAGCCAAAAAATTGCATTCTCTTCAAACTACATTGTCGAAAACTTTGGATGAATTTGAGATTGCCCGACCAATTGACACTTGGGCCCGAGCTTGCTTTGTCGCTTGCATGCATTCATTTTCTGCGTCAATGTACAACGCCACGTCATTATTACTTCTCGTTATTCCTCAAGCTGTTTCAACATTGGTTATCTTGGATAATCAAGTTACCGCAAGCAAGATTTACACAGACAAATTATCGTCAGTGAAAGGGACTCAATCCACTATTATTAATCGATCTGCTCACATCCTAAATACAGTAGATCCTATCAGTGTGCGTCCCAATGTCATGGGTGGAAGCATGGGTGGTTATGGTGAAGCGTACATATTATTGATGTCCAAGTTCCAATATTGCAATTGGCAAGTAAAGGTTACGCATCGCAAGTTATGTATTTGAGTCCACCACCATCCTACTCGCAAGTACAAAGCGACGAAGTTGTTGACACACCAGATACCTTCTCCATATTACTAATCATTGATGTAGATGTTGCTGATGCTCAGGGGTCTGTTGCGCTTCCTCATCATACAAACAGAAATGTTGTAGATTCGATATGAATCTGTCCAGCAGCGGAACTATTGCTGATGCAGATATTGTTCGACCCGATATCTGCAATACCATTATAACCACAGCAGACCTCCCCCTAAGACCCCTCGGCGAAAGTTTACCGAAGGTGAATCCAACATGAGTTGCCATCAACAGAAAGTGAGCCATAGTAGTGTTTGAGATTACATCGCATTATATTTTTGGATCTCTGGACATCCATGTTGGAGAGTATCAAAGAATATTCTTAAAAATCGTCCGACGTAATTTTCAAAATAACATCTCAAACTACCTCATGAAAAAATTCGCAATTATGTATTTTGTTTGGCTACTACGTCATATGAAGATAACCTAAAGTTTCTTATATATGTTTTTCTAACAAACCGGTAGGTCAAAAAATGGAATTAACTTTATGTACTTGTGAAACACTTTCCATGCTTAATAATTATTCTCGCTTCATTGAAACATTCCTGTCTTGAGCTCCGAGTTTATTTTGTCTTAGCATTGATGAACTGTTAATTAAATGACGTCGTTTGATGAAGCAGAATTACCGCGTTTTTATATATGTACCAAATATGACCTCTACAAATTTTTAATATTTAGTACTATTTCTCCATTCTCCTCCCACTCTTGGCGAGTTATCTTTAAACATTTATGATACGTCTCAAAGGAACCTAACAGACTACCACCAATCCATGGAGCATATTTTCGCTGATTTGTATAGCCGGGTTCTCTGAATAAAAACCGAATGGTGAAACCAGCTTTGATGAAATCGCCAACTTTCTTACCGATAGGCGGAATTTGGAACAACTCGCATGTATGAGACAAGGTTATTAGATCTACTTTCCAATTCTCTTTGAAATTTTGCTGTTAAATCATTGAAGAGTTTGTCACCAAATCCTACAAAGTAGCCAGTCAGATATATTATCATCAATTACATTGATATCAACAACCTGGCAACATAGAAGTACCACCGGAAAGTATTATGTTATGAGAAAGTTCACTTTTTATGGAGTCATCACACAAAATAATGGACTCATGCACTTGGTTAATCAATCCTCCGCTTGGTACTCTTTGGTTTGCAAATAAATGATCAGTGCACTCATGCATAATGCGAGTATCCACTGTCACTTCATTGCCGTCTGGAAGGGGAAAAGTCATTTTTTCTTTCTGAGAAGATTCCAAATCTTTCGATTTGAAACCACTACAATACGATAATTTCTCTTTGATAAACTTCGCTGTCGTTATGTCGATGGCAATACCCTTATCGGAGAAAAGCTTGCGTAGTTGTGCGGAGATATCCTGTCCGCCGTAGTCCATGGAGATTACAGCATGTTTTAATGCGAAGCCCTCAAAAACAGGAACCGTTGCCGTAAGACCTGCCCCGCATTCAACCGCAAGTCCAGATGTTCTTCCAGATGCTAGTATAGATAAAGTTGCCGTGTTGGCTATGCACAACGATGGAACATGAAATGTTTCAAATAGCAGTTTCGCTAACTGCACCCTATCGAAGTGCTCTGCTTTGATCGACTCCGTTGACAAAACAGACACATTATCTAAAGATGCAATACTTGCAGTCTCAAAGAGATTGCCCCATAAAGCCTCCATCATATCCCAGTCTTTCACCAATCCTCGACTCACAGGATGTGCAGTGATAGAGTTTACCGCAATGCCGGTCCCTGTAGTATCTCCTACCCAACCCTCTACAGACTTTGATGAAGAAAAAGTTCGGAATAAATAAACACCCTCAGCAACGCAACCTCGTGCTCACCTCAATATTGCGAGACTGTACTTTGCCCGTTGTGGAAGGAAAGACAAAAGCTGGAACATCCTCACCACTGAACCCCGCCTTCACCGACGATGATCCGATATCAACTACCAACACAGTGTCTTCAATCATGTTTGATTTACTATCATCTATACAAGCGGCTGCACAGCAGAGCGCTCTTCTTGTTAATTTTTTTGTGCTCTTGTTTTAATTATTAAAATCGGTTTCATCGAACGTCTATATCGGTTTTGATTACCGGTTTTACTTTCATCCCAACACCACCAGAAACACAGAACCCAAACGCCCAACCAAGCAACAAGCAGAACATAATATTATAATTTTATTTTTGACTTATTATTATGGATAGTAATTCCTCCAACATCTTAATTCACCATGTCAAATTCATCAATATTACCTGATGACCATGCTCAGTTTACTAGTAAAGACTATTGGGACAAATTTTTCATCCAAAGGGGACAATTTGCATTTGAATGGTACGGTGATTTCAGAGAAGTTTACCCATCATTATCAAGGTTCTTATCGAAGAATGACCGTATTCTTATAATTGGGTGTGGAAACTCCAATTTTTCGTCCGATTTGTATGACAAAGGTTACCACCAAATAACTAATTTGGATTTCTCTGAATTGGTAATTCAAGAAATGCAAACCAAAAATTCAAGTCGCCATGAAATGAAGTGGGTAGTTGGGGACATGACTGCGTTGGAATTAATATTTTCACCCGCTTCATTTGATGTTGTGGTCGACAAAGGCGCATTGGACGCCTTAATGAGTATCGATAGCCTTGATTTAAGAAGTAAAGCTCTTCAAATGTTTGACGAAATTTCCGCTGTTTTAACTTCAAATGGCAAATACTTTCTGATTTCTTTGGGAGAAGATTATATCTTACAAACAGTAAGTTCATATTTTATGCGTAGTTCTGTGGATGGAGATGTCTCCAACGACGATGAGCATAGTTGGGAAGTTCGCATCTCTCAAATAATAACTTCAAAACCATCCCCCTTCGTTCCACTTTTGTTCACGTTAGCAAAATCAGTCTCCCCAACAGATAGAAAAGCGATCGTTTCAATGTCTGCAGTGAATGCAAAGAGGAGGGCACTTGTCGGAAAACAGTCATCGACGGAGAGCAGTTGTATCGCCTTTGGTGAGATACCAGAATTCATTAAAAGTTTTCAAGAATTCAATCAACTTTCGTTCAGAGTCCGCAAGTTAGAGGTTGGTCGTTTTGAGACTGTCCCATTATGGTCCAGTGAAAACATTGAGGTCCCGAGATTTACTCTTTACATTGTTGATGCCAGTGAGCAAGCAACTCTTTCATGTGCTGTGTTTTTTATTCCCTTTGGTCGTGAAGCGGATTATCAATTCACAACACAAGATGGATTGCTTGATATTGCTTTCCAAGCTGCTTGCAAGCGGCTAATTGTTGTTGCGTGCAATAGACCGCATGTATTTGGTGAGATGCCTCAGCTTCAAGATGAGTTATCTCCCATTATTATGGAATTGAAATTATGTGACATGCCACCATCAGAGAAAATTCCGTTCATGGCGGTAGCTCATGACAAGTCTTGGGAGGAAATTGAGCAAGGGAAATCAAATATTTCTGGAATATATGTGGTGGAGGAGCGCGTTGATGAGGATGAAGATGGAGCGGTTTACAGACGTTTAATATTCTTGCAGAATCAACAATTCGTTCAAACAGAAATCAGGTTAGTTCCAGCAAAACGACCCAATTCTGCTAAAAAGAAAGGCAAAGGTAAGAAAACCAATAAAATTCATGAGCCGTCCAGTAGTAGTGGGGAGAAACCATCACTTGTATTCGACTATAAGTATCTGGACGAGCATCACAAAGGAATTATCGCATGCCTTGCCTTGAATTCTAAGCTAGTTTTATCTGCTTCCCAACGTTGCAGTGAAGGAAAGGCTGTATCTCTTCTGATTGGGCTGGGAGGTGGTGCACTAGTAATGGCACTTCAGAAGTATTTGCCTTCTCTTCAATTGACAGCATGTGATATTGACGAAAGTGTCTTAGATATAGCGAGGAGGCACTTTGCTTTCGAATCTACCAGCAATACTTCTATTTCAATTCAAGATGGTATTTGCTTGCTACACGATTTGTGGAGGCATAGTCGCACCGACGATGCTCTACTGAAAGATTTTATCATCATAGATGTCGACAGTAAAGATCCATCTCTGGGGCTAAGCGCTCCTCCGCGGGAGTTTGTCACCTATGAGAATTTGGAACGTATGTACGACATTTTAAAGCCTGGCGGCCTTTTGATATTCAATGTAGTTGCCAGATCAAAGTCCAAGTATGCAGAATTTGTGGCTAGAGTAAAAACAATATTTCGTGTTCAAATGCCGGTCATGATTACTTCTGCTTCGCCAGATGGCACCAAGGGCAGAGTGTTAGAAATGAAGCCTGCAGATGAAAATATTAATATCTGCTTGATATGTTTAAAAGGTGGATTATCAGTTGAAGTTCCAGCATCAACCACATCTAAGCACGCAAAAAAATTAGCTGGCCCCGCAAAGGAAGATGCTCTGTGGAGTAAATCGTTGGAGCGTTGGTTAGAGGTAAGTTAAGTGTTTGGGATCATAAACCCTGATTTTTATGCAGCTGTTTTTGATATTTAGAATTGTGGTTGTCAAGATGATCCATTAAAACTTGAGGATTTTATCGTAAAAATTCATGATTTATAGTTATAATTCTCATGTACATAATTTCAAATGAGAAATCCTTGACCATCGACGATGATACACACATCCGTGATTGAATTTTTTGTTCATAAGTAAACGCTGCGCCCTACCTGTGCTGTGGTCCACTTCTCTGGTTCTGTGATACCATCCATATACATAGCTCCACCATACCATACCATCCACACCATATCCAATATCGACCGCTGCTCGGCGCAGGTGGGTTTTACTATGTAAAGCGTCAATTCACACTATAGGGGCTTGGTCCAAAAGCTGCTGCGGCGGGCGGTCTTCGGGCGCGCCAAATGGCGCCGCCCGCGACCACCCACCGGTTGGTGCGTGCTGTCGCCACTCAATTTTCTTATGAAAAAGCCCCGGGGAGATCGCCCCAGGGTGGGCAAAAAACGGGGGGCGACGGAAGGAATAGGACAAATAAAGGCCAGCAAAACCCTTACAATAGCAGCTTTTGGAATTAAATACCCAAATAGGGCTAGATTAATTGTATAGTAATAATTTTTGTGAGCTTACATTTCCATATAAAATGACAAATGATTCAATATTTATTGGACCACCCAACCTTTTTCCTGCAATGGAGGAAGTTGGATAATATGAATGTGACCCAGTCAATCAAATGCTTTTAGAGAGAATGAATAATGCATAAATAAGATTCGAGTTTATTGTAACATTATGAGTTTCCTTCCGCAATCCAATTTTTAAGACATGGGAATCGTATAAATAATCAATTGTCCGACCGCTTAAGAATTGAAATAGCTACACCAATATACACACTCCCGACGCACTCCACTGACTATAAAATTGTAGGGAAGTATTATGTAGCCGGCCTAATAGAGCCGCCTTCTGGCGTAGAAGTGATGCTCATGGCAGATTTTCATAATTTAATTAATTAACAAGTTGTGAACTGCTAGTTTTGTTATAAACATAGAAGTATGAATAGTGCTTCATTATTAGAAAATAACAATTTTAAAGCTCTTGTTGTCGCGATTTTAATTCTCTATTCCCCTTCAGCAATGGCATTCTCTTGCTTTTCATCTTGTTTTGCTCGGACGCAGTTGGTTAAATTCTCTTCCAAATTTACAACTACTTCCAGATTTTTGACAGATTCAGATTCTTTTATCCCGCGTCGTTTTGTTTTGAATGTGAGACTCAGGCTGCATTCTAGTTCTTGTTCAAGTGTCTCTACTGAAGCTTTTGTAACCCCTTCCGATCAAGATGTTCCCAAAACTAGGGGGTTAGAAACGACTAAATTGTCCGAATTGAGTTTGCTTGAAATTCGGGTTGGAAAAATAGTGGAAGTCGCTAAGCATCCAGAAGCAGATTCATTGTATGTAGAGAGAATTGATGTTGGAGAATTGAGTGGACCCAGAACGGTTGTGAGTGGATTAGTTGAATTTTGCAAAGTAGAAGACTTGTTACATAGAAACGTGATAATATTATGCAATCTTAAACCGCGCGCTTTGAAGGGTATTATGTCTAACGGAATGGTACTTTGTGCAAGTAATACCGATCATTCATATGTTACTCCATTGATTCCGCCATCTGACTCACCGCCGGGACAACTAATCTCCTTTGCTGGATACTCTTCCGCTTTCATTGAGCCTGGAAATAAAGCTACAAAAGCATTTTCCAAAGTTGTTAATGACTTATTTGTAAATGAAGAAGGTTTTGCCACTTACAAGAATGTGCCATTCATGACTCCCCAAGGAGCAGTGGTCTCATCTTTGAAAGGAAAAATTTCGTAGCAACAACATTAGAAGTTGGCACAATCAAACTTGATTGCAGGATCTGTTCACATAACATAAGACGTAAATTTTACCTTAAATTTGTTCTCCACTCAATAATCGTCAATCTACCCTGATCGATCATAAATAGAGAGTGCTTTTGTGTTCTTCCAATTGATAGGAGAGAAAATTCAATGTCTATTTCGATCCAAGAAGGAAATTGGACTTATCTGTAAATGCAATTCCAAAAGCCACAGATTTGGTTGATGCAAAGCTGCTGGGGGTTGGTGGTTTACCTTTCGGTGTTGATGACTTTGGAACAACATGAGTTGAACCAAAAATATTGTCCAACGCTGGTAAGTGAATCTTCTTCAATTGTTTACCACCAATCTCAGAAAGAGCCCCAATTGAAGCTACAGCAGCAATTTCAACTCCCACGGAACCAATGGGTGTGCTGTTACTATCTACTGGTGAGTTAGATTCCGACGGAGTTCCTACACTGACTTGTGAACCGTACGAAATTGATATCTGATCACTCCCAAACGAATCTCGCTTCTGTACGTCAAGCAGTAGCACAGATCCGCTGCAGTATTGAGACATGGGGGGCATAGAATCAAAGAATATTCTATCGGAGACACAAGGCTCGTCTGCACTTGAGGCAACCTTGTCATACACTTGTAATTGATCTGCAACACTTCGACAAATATATCCATTCCGTTTTCCCCTTTTTATGTTGCATACAAAGGTGTCATCTATATAGCTAATCAATTGTCCCTTTTCAGTGGTAGTAAGAGAACTGGAGAACTTTCGCTTAAATCGGGGCCGACCTGGAACAATTCGATCATATTCCAAAGTTTTTGAATGGAAGCATCTATCAGTCGACGACACTAGTTGACGCTTGGAAGCGTCTATCATAACATCTGTAGCACCATTGAACTTCCTCTTTTTCTCGCGGTTCTTTTTAATGGGGATCTTGTCAATACTAATTGATGTATGAACCAATCTTATTGAATCGGTGGGCAGCGAATTACCTGATGAAAAACCACCTGGTGTTGTAACGGGTCGCGGTTTGATGAGGGCAGTCACTCCACCTTCACTGACGATATCATGCTCAGATATTTTAACAACGGACGAGTTCAACGGAAACCTAAGTGCAGAATTTCCTAAACTGTATAGTGGTGAAATCCCAACTCTCAAAGTACTGTCGGTATCAACAGAATTGTGACCATATGCACAAAATGTATCAAACATTGCATACGTTTTGTTACCCAGAAAGAAGAAAATTAAACCCCCACAAAACATAAAACCTACACCCAAAACACGAAAATATGGATATCCACATATTCCCCAAAACGGTATCAACCACACAAACCATAGCAACACAACAGGAACAGGAAAGCAACCCCAGAATTTCCTTAAATACCCAAAGACATTGCACCGAATGAGAAATAACCAGCATAAAAATAATGAACCATATATTGACAAAAGATGAATTTGGTCAAATATTTTGTCGGACGCGGGAAATGAGGATCCTATCATCGTTCACAACAAATATTATATATAGATCCTTGTCTCCTACTTTAGCAAGCTCACGAGATCACACTGCAGTACTTCTGTTAATATACGAATTTTCTGGGTGCATTGTGTAGGTGTAGGTATTTAGGTAATTTTTTCGTCGAAACAGCCTGGATCCCAGAGCGCTCGTTATTTTGAAATCATAAAATTAAACATTCCTAGGTCTTCTTGCGCTCCACCCGAAACAACCACTGGGCGGACCGTCTACTTGTATGCCTACGCCCTTAGCATCTTGGATCTGGTCATCTCTATTGCCCGTTGGTAAAAAAAGAAAAAAATTGTTAGTAGCATCTCATAATAGAAGAGAACATGGAGAGGCTAGGATATGGTTCTGCTATGAGCGAGCGACATAACAAGAAAGCCAAGCATCATCATGGAAAAGTCAAGGCTTCAACAACAGTGATTACAAATAGCAGCAGCGGTTCGTCAATTCGGAACCAACAAGCAGCGGCGGTGATATCTTCAAATGTAGAGCTCTCAAAATCAGTGATGGGAATGAAGTTCATGCAGAGGATTCCGACCACCGATTCTTGTGAACCGATTGAATCCCAAGCTCTCGCAATCAACCAGAAATCCCGCGATGCATGGTTCCGAACGGACCATTTCATCTCCGAATCTGTTGATAAGAAACTCCTATCTCTTTCACATTGTATTAGCTTAATTGTAAGTGACTCGTCAGGCGTAAAGCGTGAAGTTCCTGTCATTTTTGCGAGAGGTGAAATTGATATTTATGCGAGACTACCTGGCCGACGCAGTTTTAATGGTTGTAATCGAGCAATGGAAAAGAATTATCAGCAAATTATTGATGCGAAGTATATAGAAACACAAGAGCGGAAAGAAAATCGTGTTCTTGACCATGATATTGAGAACGGTAAATTGATTACTGATGAAGCCATGGCAGACATATATCAAGATTTGATTGCTTTACCGAGAGGTCCCAATCAAGGAAAACGAGCAAATAATAATTCTTCGAAGCCTTCAAATGAAAACAAGAAGAAGCATAAAAGTAAGAGGTGAAAGTGTTGTGTTTATCTTAATCGGTGAAAAATAACTAAAAATAAAACATAAAAAGTAACTTCTTCAAAACTACAAAGGGTTAAATTCACGTTATTGTCGCATTGTGCAAACACGGAAGTTTGCAAAGTTTTGGTTAATTATCCCATACTTATTTGCCAATAATAGCAAATTTATCTATTTTATCTCACGATACAAAAATTATTAGCGACTTACTTGTTGCGTCTCACAATCAAAATAGAGATTTTTGTACAAATTAAAAAATTAAGCAAAGAATTCAGACGTCACAACCGATTTTTGATGATTTTACATGACAAGACCTACTCTAAGAGTAATAATATTTGTTAAAATTACATCCTTTGGACGAACTAACACAAGACTGTCACATAACCGTTACGACCGTGGTATGAGGCGCGCCGCCGGCCAGCACGGCCATCGCTTTTTTTTTTTAACAATATCCAAAACTAACAACAGGTCCATAATATGTATGAGCATAAGTATCCATCCAATAGCTATCACTATCATGGAAAGCGGTAGATCTTACGTTGTACTGAGAGATTGCAGTATTGTTCCATGGGAACATTACACAAGTTCCACGAGGGTGTCAATAGGGAATAGCGATACAAACAAGATGTGTACAAAACAACCAATGAATGTAATTATCCCAAGGAAAACATCTGAATATATCAAAAAGCAGACAACAAGAGGCAGCCCTAATACTGGAAGAGCAAATAATGTTGATTCTATCAATATTTTAGACTTTTTAGATCAAACGACAGGTTCAACCATGCTTAATCGCCGAAGGACAAGAACCTATTATAACGAAGGTAGTTTCAACATCAAGATGTGGTAAAAAGCAATCAACAAATCTGTACATGTAATTCCTACCTATCAATATCTCGATGAATATTCATTTGTAAACAAGTTCGTTACGTAATCGCATAATCCTCTTTCCTCTTGATATTATATATGATTTATTTGAACCCCCCACGAGTATACCTTGCAAGTTGTGATTCATTGCCTTCTATACCACCGCAGTGATAGTACATCAAATGATGGTGAGGAAACAGTGATTTCAAAGACCATTCAGTAGCGTCTGTTTCAAAATCAATATTGCCGGCTTTCCTGAGAAGTAACTCGAAGGCCCGTGGCGCATATACTAAATCAAACAGCAACTTATTGCGAGCAAAAAGATCCTTCCAAATCTTGAAGTGGAGTGAATTAATCGAACCAAAACGGAAATACGGCTTTAATGGAACGTCCAGAACCTTAGGCAACACCCCGACGGCACCTGTGTTGAAGTCTAATCGCTTCAATTCATCCAGCATGGTAGCGCTGGACGTAGCACAGGGAACATTGATGACTTCTACAGCACTGCTAAGCAAACTAGATTCGCGAAAAAATCTTGAAGAGAAGAGAGACATTGTCCCAGTACCACTAGCAAAGACTATCTAACATATGCCCGACATATCCATTCATACCAGAAATTTTCAAAGAGGAAAAATTTACCTTCCACTTCTTCTTGTCTGTGTGGAAGATTGGCAGTATGAATGACTCTAGCTCACTGCACAGATCATTGATACCACTAATGCCAAGGTCACATGCACCACCTTGTGGAATAAATATTGATGTTGACGAATCGATTTGGGTTGCCTCAATGTTGGAGTTGGCGATGATCGCAGATCTCACATAATCGATAGATTCGTGGTTGCGAAAGTTAAATTTAGATTGATTAATTTCAACGAACTATTTGAAATTAAGAGGTGCGGCTTGTATGCAAAAAAAATTACTTACCTGCATCCCTTTTTGTATCGCTGTCTCAAAGTTACCTCTTGGATTTTTTATTAGTGATCTCGCAATAGGTGGGGTAACATATAGAAATTGAATTCCCAAACTATTACAAATTGCAGCCAGTGCCCCCATAGCATTACTCTGGCTTCCACCACAACTGATCACCATTCTTGGTTTTGAAGTCAACTCAACTAAAGCTTTAAATTTTCGAACTTTATTTCCGCATATTAGATTGGTCGGACCTGGCGACAAGAGTAAATCATCCCGCTTCACAAAAACCTCTCTACCCCACAAATTGTGAATTTCTACAGGGGAAATACAATTTCGCCTAACTATTGGTATTGCAGTTTTTGACATGCTCAAGGCGGTTGCACCAGATCGTGAGCTATGCACCAAAAATGTCATCGCAATTAATATCATCATTTTTGAGAGAGTACATCGACATGATCATTAATTGGTTTAACTTCCTACAACTGGTAGATTGTATTGTATTGTACCAACGTTGGTATATTGTATTGTACCACAATATGTATTGCACAATATAAATACCAACTATATTGTATTATGGATTGCCTTATTATATTGTACCATACCTAATATAGGCCTAGACAGACAGCAAATCATAAGTTAATCAGAATTTTTATCACATTATTGACCATTACCTTTATCAAAGCCTTTCCAAGATATTCAAGTGGAGTTGTCTGCAAATATTATATAATTTTATATACGATAATATTTATTGCTATATCGCCTTTCGAGATGAATAGCGAGTCCTTTATCGACACGTTCCCACGTCCTCCGGGATACTTCCATCTGTTTCAATACGTAATTCCTAACCATCCAGAGATTCCTCAACAATCTGACAATAAAGCTGTGGAAGATGTAGTATTTGGAGGATTTTTTGCAGTACCTTCACAGCGGAAGAATGATTTCCGGGATATTGCACACGAATATAATTTGAAACGGTACCTTGGCGAATAAATTTATTGTTCAAACATAGATTAAATTCTCACAATTTTAGTGCCTTGAAGAATGTTTTCATTGATTTAGTGCCTTTGTTGACGATATCACAATGCGAAGGGGATATTGTGAACCAGAAAATGAAGATTCAAAACTCATTGGAGATATTTTACCAATGTCTTGAATATTATCGACGTCACGAAGCAAGAGAAAATTTAATAAATCACCTTCACGCTGAATTGGTCGCCCTCGACATTGTGGAGGACGAAATTTTGGGGTAAGGTGGTGTACAATTTTAATTAAGTTCCATCAGTTGTTCAATTATTAATTAGCAGATGCATTAAAGAAGTACAAAGAAAGTTATAAGGAATAAATTTAATCCAAGAGATCAACTGCTAATAGCCAAACAAATAAGTTGTCATTGCTTATTACTTCATAACAGGCTTCATTCCATCAGGATGTATCCATCGATCAGGTTGACCCGGCCGGAGCATTTCTTGGACAATTCTCTTTGGTTCCACATAGGGCGTTGCTGTATGTACCGATGTTGCAGCAGCAATATTTTTAACCAGTTTATTATCATGCTTTTCTGCTTTTCTTCTCGCCGCCAACGTTGCCACCTCTTCTTGAGTCAATATGATTTGAAAATCCATGAATCTGTCTGACAATATGTCTTCGGTTTCCCCATGCTGAAATTGTCGGCTGTAGAAACCTTGTATCGTTGAAGGAATGAAGGAAATCCCATCCACAACGATCTCATCTCTAGGAACTCTTTCTGATTTCTCTTCCCAAGAATAAATCGGGTGTGCTTTTTTGGAGACAGAAGAAATTATTGATCGATTAGAAACTGAGCAATTATAAGCGAGTTTACTGCCTCTGGCTGATCTCGCATCAGTCATTACTCCACATTTAGTATTGGCGTGTCCACCACCAATAGATGTCAAATTGTTTCCACTATTGTTAGTAGTATTAATTGCTGTATTGTTCCTGAAAAAGGGGCCACTACCGACACTCTTCTCTCCACCAAATACTGATTGTGGCCCTTGGCTTTGGGCCCCTCCTGATTGATTGAGCTCCCCGGATTGACCCGAGATAGATCGTCCATCTTTGTTCATCAGAAGTGGTTGAATCACCTTTCTCAACCTCAATCGTTCCTTTTCAAACAGACCCGCTCTTTCGTCATCAGAATGAGCGAGATAAAAGTCCTCGAGCTCCAGAATTCTATTCTGTACCATGCTCAGAAAAGTTCCTTTGTCAACAAATGCGGGGTTGTTTGCAATTTCTTGCAATCTCAACACGACTTGATCAACTTCCTTCTTTACTGCTGAAGCTCTAGTGAGATCCAACTTATGCCATTCCATTGTTGTAGCTCAAATACACCTTGCCTATTACCTATGAATAATTACTAGCTTTAAAACAATACAATCAAACTTTAATCCCAGCAATTCATCTCATACACAGTACACAGTACACAGTACAATCTAGATAGAATAAATACTTGTACAGTAGGCGTTTCGCGTTCTGCTGCCTCCTCTCTAGCCCCCATTGCCCCGCCGGCGGCTGCTTCTGCGCCACACTCAGCAGGGGGTGGCTAACAATTTACCATTATTGTTATTATACCATCATTATATAGAAGCATAATAAACAAACTTTGGAAGTCGTACTTAAATTGGGAATATCTACCCTACTTCCTCTTGATATACTTAAATTAATAGAAGTACTTTTAGCACACAATGTTTGATGCCTCAGCAATATGAAAAATCCGCCGGCAAAGCATTCCCCAGCAGGGCAAATCCAGAATCTGGGAAAATAGGGAATATTCTGTGCAATATGGAATACAGCTCTATTCCTTATTTATTTTAAAAGCTGGAATAAGCACAAAAATATTATGCTACCCTGTCTATATATTGAATTTGACAAATAGTAAAAGTAGATCACCACCTTGTTAGCATTGAATTATTGCTTTTTATTAGCCACGGTTTCTCAGTTCAGGGTAGTATAGTGACATCGCTTGAAACCATGTACGGTTGGATCAATGCCTCTCTTGAAAGTTTGGTAATCCATCGCTTTGGTCCTGATACATGGATCCAAATTTTGCGAGAAGCAGGATGTCACGCGAAAATTGGAGATTTTATCAGAAATGTCGATTATCCTGATGATTTAACAAAGCGTCTGATTGATGGTGGTGCAAACGTTTTGAATATTACATCAGAAGAGATGGTAGAGCTGTTGGGCAAAAATTTTGTTCGCTTTGTAAGACAATGTGGATATGAGACCACAATTCGATGTCAAGGCAGTAATTTTGCGGAATGGTTGAAGAATCTTAATGAACCCCATCGTTTGCTTCGCTCAAGATTTCCAAACAGCAAGTTCCCAGAATTTTGGTGTTTTCGTGATGAAAGTGATTTATCTGGTAGTACGTTAATTTTGCATTACTACTCTTATCGAGGTACACTATTTTGCCCAATGGTTATTGGAGTAGTTAAGGAGGCTGGTAAGGAATACTATCATGTCGATGTTTCAATGGAAGCGATGTTTCAATCGATCAATGGTGCTGTATGTCACGCGGCATGGAAAGTAACATGGAAAGACTTTCCTGTCAGTCCTATGGCTATTACTGACTTGCACCCATTACCAATTTCATCACCAGCTAAAAGAAGCAAGTTTTCTCATCGTGTCAATAATACCTCATCTTCAGTTTCTAATAACTTCTCTGTGGGTAGTAAATCAGACTGTGGAGGTGATGTGGTTATCCAAGCTGCATCAGATAGATGCCCTTTTTCTGCAGCATTTGCAGCCAGAGCGATTGAGAAACTGGATGCTGCTCGTTTGGCTGGAATGTCAAGGGAGGAGCGACCAGAAGGAAACAGTCCACAACTGGACAGCAGTTCTTCCTACAATGCAAATATCGGACTCAGTCCTCAACGGCTTAAAGACGCATTCCCCTTCCATATTGCTGTGTCAAAGGATTTTAAAGTTGTCCAAATCGGCCCTAAGTTAGCTCAACTAATCTTCGACTGTCATCTGGCATCAGCGTGTATTGGTATGTTCATTGGAATTTTCTTTAACATTTCAACTCCGCCAGATTTCCCATGGGATTGGAACCAATTGAAAAACTTGGAGGATTCAACCATCGAAGTTACTTTGAATTATTCGAGAAAGAAGATTAGCTTTCGTGGAACAATGATGTTTATGGACCCTTCAATTGATAGTTGTGTCACCGAGCCCAGTTGTTTGTTTTTGTTGAATCCTCACATCTTTAATTTGAATGATATAAACGAATTGAATTTAAAACTTTCTGATTTTCCCAGTCATAATTTTCAACGAGATCTACTAATTATCGGTAAGATTGTTTGTAGAAAAATGTTGCTTGTAATCTTACAAAGCGGATTTGGTAGGAGAGCATTTGAAGAGTGAAGCTTCATCTGCGGTGGCATTGGATGTATTAAGCAAGAAACTGGATGAAGAGAGCCGGATATCACAGGTAATGGAGAATCATTATTTTATTATGATTGTGATTGTTTACAGATTTTCGGATATGCTCAAAACAGAATGCACTAAAGACAAAACGTGTGTTTGTTCGCTACGTCTCACATGAGATTAGAACACCACTAAATATTACAATTCTTGGTTTGAAATATTTAGAAGAAGAATTGAAAAAAGAAAATAAAGAGGCTCTTTCAAGCGTTCAAGATGTATTGGATGATGTGAAGTGCTCTTGCACAATTGCAGTTGATATTCTGAATGATCTTTTGCTATATGAAAAATTGGATGATGGAATATTTACCTTGTCACTAAGTCTCATTGCCATGATTGATTTTTTCCGTGAAGCAATCAATGTCTTTAAAGTTCAAGCAAAAAGTTCAGAAATAGAATTGACTGTATCAACGAAAGGGTTGGATGGGGTAATGGTTAAGATTGATCGTACTAAATTTAGTCAAGTATTGCGTAATATTGTTTCAAACGCTTTAAAATTTACCCCGAGGAATGGAAAAGTCTCAGTATCCTGTCACACACTTTGCTCTACTACAAATGATCATGGTGTTATATTTGCTGAATCTAGTATACCTAGTAATACCACAGATACCAGTAATGCTCCAAGTATGGAAGTCAATCGTCATTCCTTTAACCCAGAAGAATGCATAAGAATCGATAGTGGATTTGTGAGGATTAATGTGACAGACACAGGTCCTGGCATAAGCAAGGTGTGTTATTTACGAATATTTGTTGCAATGATATTATTTGTAATAATACTATTTCGTTATAACAGGATGATCAGCATCATCTTTTTCATGAATTTACCCAATTCAAAGCAGATAAATTGCAGAATGGTCAAGGCTCCGGACTGGGATTGTGGAGTAAGTAGTTGCATATTTTTCTAATCATGGATTTTGATCAGAATCTACTCTTAGTCGCCAGCAATATTGTTGCGTTGCATGGTGGTCGTATCGGCATTTTATCCGAAGGAGAAGGAAGAGGCTCTACTTTCATTGTTGATATCCCAATCAATCATAAATCAATTCCTTCTTCGGATGTCAAAACGAGTTCCTTGCTGAGAGAAGAGCCTTCAGCTGAAGTGAGAATTTTAACTTCTTCTTTGTTTTCAAAATGTAATCTTGTTGTTTTATCCAAGGCGACCTCATCGTTGGATGCAGTAGAAGCCTTAAAAAGAAAGAGAATTTTGATCGTTGATGATGCCTCTACCAATCGAAAGATTGTCCGTCGTATGCTCCAGAATAAATTTCATATTATCGAGGAAGCTGAAAATGGACAAGAAGCTGTTGATAAATATCTGCATGCTTTGGAAGAGGGTAATCCTTATGCAGTAATTATGATGGATTACCAAATGCCAATTATGAATGGTCTAGATGCGACAAAAATAATCAAATCATTTGATAATCCGCCGATTGTTGTTGGTGTGACTGGAAATGGTCTCCAGGGTGATATTGATGTATTCATGGAGTCTGGTGCGGATATAGTAATGATCAAGCCTATTAACATCGACGAATTCGTTGCCTATGTTGCAAAGCATTAATCAACAACAAATCCTTCTTTTGCTGCAGCTGGCTCTCGTATAAATGCATTTGCATCATTTGAGACGTGGATAATATCAAACTTTTTTAGATATCTTTCGTGGATGAGTGTTCAAAACTCTTTATCTGTCCTAATGTGTTTGTTTGTCTGTTAAATAACCTGCTTTCTATCTCTGTCGCATCATGGATGTTATTACAAAAATTTCTTCTGATTGTTGTTATTCATGAGTTGTCACTTGAATTGTGTTTGTAGACTCACCCTATGAAGTTGTGATATCGATCAACGTTTTGGTGGATGTATTTCACACTATTACTAAAAATATGTTCACAAGTATATAACACTGTTGTTGATATGACATCTTAAAATAGGATTTAATCAGTGCTAAGTTCAAGTATATGAAATGGTCAATGTTTGTTTTAACTTAATTAAACAGCAACATTTTGCTCAATAAACAATACTAAATATTTAGCGCTGATGATATAATAGCTCTAATAAAAAACAACAAGGCCTAAATTAGTTTTTTGGGCACCGTACATATCATTGGTGAGAGGCGCTCACACCTGAGAATCACTAGCAACCTCTTATTCAGAGAGTCAATGTACCGTGGGATAAGTCGATGAGATGATCATATCGTTTAAATGCTCAGCATAACGATGCGGGGGGAGTTGCTTTTTAAATTTGTCTTCTGCGAATAGATTAAGGGAACGGGTGAGGCTGAGGTCGGTGCGAGTTATGGCTAGCAAAAACAGTATGGACTTCTTTATATTTGGCTTCGTACTGGAATAAGGATAGTTCGGATGGCTTCGATCATTTGGTTATATCCCTGAGTATACTTGGCAGAGTTGTTCTGGATCTACCTCGGTAGTAGTCACGAAGATTCATGTAGACGTTCATGCATCTTTGGGAGGATGTCTTAGGAAAATGTGACGAAGAGTTTTCAGCGCTGCCGATGAACGAATGACAATGGTTGGACGTTACAAATGCGATGGACTGGAGACTCTATAGACCAATTGACATTATGGTAGGTATTCATTGTCCTATGTACTGGAATATTGTATAATAGCTGCGCTAGCATATGTAATTGTCCACAATGTAAGATGGGTAAAATGCGAAAGAGGTCATTCAGGAAGACTGCAGAGAAGAAGGTTACCATATTATTATTATTGAGCACAGCAGCGCAGCAGCAGCAGCAGCGCAGCGCAGAGCAGGGACGGCAGCAGCAGTTGCTTACGGAAAATTGCATGATTTCATTATTTTATGAAACAAGTTTTTGTAAAAGAAAAATCGTATGCAGACAAGCAGATCTTCCCCTCCCCCTTCCATGATTTTAGCATTGCGATAAATTAAATTTGAAAGATGATGGAGAAAAGACGAACAATTAGATATAGTGATGAAGAACAATCAAATGGTGTAAACCCTCTTCACGGTAATCCGACAATAGTTAATTATAGCTCAACCACCATCGTCAATATGTCTGACCCAGATTCTGATGAGAAAAAATACCTCTACACAAAGCCAAGGTTTATTGCGGTATTGGTCAGTGCCATTATTTTGGTTATATATGGGATGTTTGTTCTAAGTAGGTCAGATATTGTTCATATTGCACTGTTCCATCACACCGGGGACTATCATGCAAACAATCACGTCGTTCAGAAAATAGAAGAACACAAAGGATTATTTATCCACGATAATCGTGATATTGATGCACCACCCTCCGCCCCACTGGCTGCAAGGACACGCACCGAAGATCCTGCTTTGTTGACCAAATTTGGATTCCACGAGGAAGAATTCGTGCGTTCCGCCACTACAACTCAAGTTATGAACGAAAATAAAAGTGCAGCGAAACAAGATAATATGGTGGTAGAAGATCCATCGGGACTAATAAACAATAGAAACGCAGAATCTCAAAAATCATTACCGGTATTAAATTCTGTGGACTCCTTGAAATCAGAAATGGATGCTCAAATTGCTTTGGTTCGGAAGATGAAATATGAAGATCATGTGGTTATGGAAGTCGATAGCAAAGCTAAAGCTGAAATTGCCAAACTTCAGGAGTTGGTGCGTCACTACATTACTCAGGTTTATGGCGAAGGACCTTTTTATCTCGAGATGGAACTGCAGTTTCCTGTATCCATGCAGGAAAATGGTCGCAGCGATACAGAGAAGATTATAATTGAATTGGGTCCAATTAAACTCATCCCTTATTCAGTGTATTATTTTTTACAACTTGTAGAAAATTGGAAGGTAAATACACGCAAATGTAAATTTTTTGGTATTATTATTCCTCCATTACTAGGGAGGGGCGTTCCACAGGCGAGCTGGCCATGTACTTCAAGCGTTCATATCTGGGGGTCGTGCAAAAACCCAAAGTTTAGCCTTTCAAGAATATCACCCCGGATTTCCCCATGTGAAGCATACAATGGGTTATGCCGGTCGACCAGGTGGACCAGAATTCTACATATCAACTGTGGACAACTCAGAAAATCACGGTCCTGGTTCTCAGGGTTCGAAAACAGAAGCAGACAGTTGTTTTGGCAGGATCGTGAAAGGCTTTGAAGTAATAGAACGAATGAAACACCAGCCTGGAGCAGGTGGAGCTGGCTTCATCAACTCTCCAGATAACTACATAAGAATTCCAACATTGCGGAGAATAACATCACCTCCTGTCTAACCAATGAAACGCTAGTTGATATCACCTAAGTTAAATAAAATTGCATCACAATGGTTGCAACTATTGTATCTGTTGAAGCAACATACAGAAGACCTTACCGTTTTCATATTGTTTCCTTCATTTCAATACAATGACTTTCAAAAATGTCACATATATATGTAATTGTGAGAATATTGATACAAAGGAATATGGTGGATGCAATCCAAATGGTAAACAAAGTATTTTGACCTCTCATCTCCATCTCAAATGCGCAAAATAACCAAAAAAAGAAACTTGATAGCCACAGACCACAAACCCATTTTGTCATATGCAAATACGAAAATCTCCGAATCAATTTTGTATCCCATGCGACCGCAACTAGTGCGAGGATCCATAAAAAGTATTGACCAGTAATAACCTTGTTAAGAATAACAAAGCATAACGTTTGTACAAATAAGCAGAAAGGCAAATTTGATGAAGCATAACGAATTGAAGATAGTGCAATTGACGAAAACTGCAGTACCGAAGACATTAGGGAAATTATATGGGATACAAGGGTGGTATGTTCTTGACCATAGGACAGATAGAAGTAATAAAAATATGTGGAGAAGTTATGACGATGATCCATCCTTATGATGTGATAGATAATGCTATGTTTCAAATAATCATGTCCATAGAGAGAGTATGACAATGTGAACAACAGTAATAGCGAACACATAGTAGAATGAAAAAAAACAGAGGAATCAAAGCCATTGTTGTGAAGATAAGTTATAAATGCAGGTGTATAAATCACTGGATATATTCGGAAATAAATCGTTAGCCCAAAAACCAATCCACCAACTATCATAGTACGACGCTTTGAACTCGATTGATAGTATTTCAACGAACCAGTTTGCATAACAATTCTAGTGGTTAAAAGAATCATATAGTTGGAAATGGAATCAAAGCTTCCTCGTGTTGCAATATAAGTAGAAAATGGATTCAAAGCCCAAAGTAAACACCATTGCTTCTTCTCTTCCACAGCAGTATGTGATATTAGTGACTTTATGAACCATATCTCAAATATTATCAAAATATCAAAGAAAATAAACCATAATTTCCCCAACCATGAAAAATTTTGCTGATTGATGATCATCAACCAAGCCAAAACTGGAGGATAGCGGAATGTTGGTCGTTCATAAGGTGAAAATCCTTCCCATGCTAACAAACCAGCATCAGAGTAAATAGAGTAATCAATATCAGTGTAATGCCATTGATTTGAAACGTGGTCTAAAACTAGACCAATTATCAAAACACTGAACCGAAAAACGGTCCCAATTGCCAGGATTGTTGAAAGACTTGTATTGCGTGCGAAAGTAATAAAATGATCCGAGAGTTTTTCCAAATAGAGGAACATTCGTTAGTTGATCATGAATTGCACAGTCCGAGAGAAAATACGGCGATTTATTTTCAACACCTTTGCCACCTAGCACTAACAATAAGAACGAGCTTAAACTGTTATTCGTGCAATAATCCCAAATATCGAGCAATTGGAATTGCCAATTCTTTTCTTTGTGTATTTTAATTTTGCTTTTCGCACCAGCACTGGCACGGCGCGCCACCGCAGGCAGCAGCAGAGCAGGAAGAAGAGAGAGCAGTAGAGTGGACCCGGGACCGCTACTATGGACTACAGCAGAGGCCATCTCGCCAGCACAACGGCAGCAGGCGCAGAGATGCACACCATAAAGTCTTACAAAATAAATGTGGATACCATACATACTCCATACTGT
>JACCEA012441995.1_pt1 | contig 32590 bp, 19 predicted proteins | sample 7449851 | NCBI WGS metagenome assembly JACCEA01 (sample SAMN15323453, study PRJNA562643) | freshwater metagenome | isolation source: river surface water | place: USA:Blue River Watershed | collected 2017-08-18 | reverse complement strand
GTACCTAAATCAGGATATAGGTCTATTAATTTATTTGGACGTTCTTACCCTGAACACCATGTAGTGTGGTGCTGGTATTATGGGTATTGGTCTAAAAAACTTATTGACCATATTGATCATGTCCGAAACAATAACCGTATTCAAAATCTACGTGAAGTAACTGCATTGGAAAATGCACAGAACAAACGTAAATTAGAAAATACAAAAGTAGGTGAAGCAGGTATCTGGTACAACAAACGCAGACACAGGTACGTTGCTGAAATTACTGTAAAAGGAAAAAAAGTTTTTCAACAATCATTTGTGAATGTTGAGGATGCAATCACTGCTCGTAGAGCAAAATTAACAGAACTTGGTTTCCATGTTAATCATGGCAATTAAGTACTTACTTACTTACTCAAAAAGGTAAATTTATATGAACGCATTAAGCAATCTAAGTTATGACAATAGTATCCAAGAAGAAAAAGATAGTTTAGGTGGTGGACGATCTTTATTTGAATCAGGTGTCTATCTAGCTACCATTAAACTTGCTTATTTAGAGAAAGCATCATCTGGTGCATTAGGCGTAAATTTGACTGCTGATATTGATGGTCAAGAATACAAAGAGACTCTTTGGGTGACTTCAGGTGACGCTAAAGGCAACAAGAACTTTTACGTTGATACACGTTCAGGTGAGAAACGTTATCTTGCAGGATTCCTACAAGCAGATGGTATTTCCCTACTCTCTACAGGGAAATCCATTTCTGAACAAGCTACTGAACGTAAGATTGTAAAAGTTTACAACTACGTAGAGAAGAAAGAACTTCCTACTGAAGTAGACGTTTTAGTAGATATGTTAGGTAAACAGATTCAATTAGCTATCCTAAAAGAGATCACCTTTAAACGTGAAAAACAAGACGATAATTCATATAAAGAAACCACTGACACTCAGGAATCCAATGTTATTGATAAAGTGTTCCATGCCAATCACGGTAAAACAGTTGCTGAGTGTCGTGCCCAAGTAGAGAAAGCCGAGTTCATTGAAGAATGGAAAGCTAAATGGGCTGGAGTAGCAAAAGACAAAACCAAAGGTAAAACACCTAATGGCAGTGGTACAGGTACTCCAGGAGTACCCCATGCTGCTGCTGCAACAGCAAAGTCAACAACAAGCTTGTTTAAGTAATAAACACTTAAGTACTTACTCATATAGCAAGGGAATAATTTCCTTGCTTACTTTTCAGGAGAGTATTCTATGAATACACCAGAATCACAAGAAACTACCACAACTCAGGCTATTACAAGTATGGATCAGCTCTTGAACCTAATAGTGAATTGGCACTCATCAACTGTAAATCAGATTCAACATCTAGCTGAAGTTCCTGAAAGTGAAAAACTTGAAGTCACTGATGAAGATACAGGTGCTGTTGTAAACCTCACAGGTAAAGAACGTGAAGCGTTTATTCAAGGCTTGCTTGTAGCCAAGACAATGATGTTACAACTTCCATTCACATTACAAGAATCGACTGCTGAGGCTTAAGTCATGCAATGGCAAGTGCATTTACCAATTAAAGTGAAATTAGCTGAAAAGAACTATTTTTACCTAAATTTAAACCAATACCGTAATGCACACTACCATACCCTGAATAAAGCCAAAATTCTTTTTGCAAAGAATGTATTGCCCTTACTTCAACACATCCCACCACTTATTAAGTGCAGTCTTCAATACACCTACTATGCTCCCAGTAAAAGAGATGTAGATGTATCTAATGTTTGTTCCATTGTTGATAAGTTTTTCTCTGATACTTTTGTAGAAGCAGGAAAACTTACAGACGACAATTACAAATACTTAGATGAAGTTACGTATCTATTTGGTGGGATAGACCCACAAAACCCTAGAGTTACTGTAACCATTGCCCAAAAGGATATTTTTCCAATGAAAATCATTATTACACAAGCAGATTTACAACAAGCACTTGTAAACCACATTAACCAGTTCGGTATTGATGTTGAGCCTTCACAGATTTCAGTTGATCTACCTGAAATCGAAATTGAGTTAAGTCCTTTAGACGCTGTAGAAAATTCTACAGGTTTAACAACTACAGCACCTAAGCGTAAACGTAGATCGGCTGCTGAAGTTGCAGCAGAGAAAGCTGCTAAAGAATTAGAGGAAGCAGCTAAAGCTTCAATTGCGTTAGATACTGATACTGATTCCACACGTACAGTTGAGGTTGATGAGCCTGACTCTGAAGATGTAGATGAAGAACCTGTTGAAGATGTACAAGTCATTGAACCAGAACCTGAAGTAACAGAAGCACCTCCTGTAAATAAGCCTGTTTCTATTTTTGATTAAATGGAATAAACCAATGCTTAAAATCGCTAGTGGAATACTACTAGTGATTTGTATTGTTGTAATTGTTTTTATAGCAATTTCAATATTCAAACTACTGGTAGTTGTAGCTTTAGTTGGTTTTATTACTTGGCTTTGTTGGCTTGTAGTTAAACCAATATTTCAACTAGATAATAAATCAAACCCTAAGTAATAATTAAGATTGGGAACTTTAGTTCCCAATCTTATAAAAGAATCACTCAATTGATTATTTAATTTAACATATTTATTACTGGTATTTCCCCCACTGCCCCAAAGATAGAAGTAACACTGCCCTCAAATGGATTATTACCTAAATGGTTAATCATTAATGGGTCAAGGATACCCTGAGCATCGGTGAACATCTCAACAGCCATGTGTTGCCCAATAACACTTGCAGCCTTCTTCTCCAACTTCCTGAGTAATACAGCCTGTATACGTAGAAAGAACTTGGTAAACATAAATAAACCAATGTCATTCATATACTGCATAGCTCTCGAAGTAGGAACATCATAGTTAATAAACGTCTGTGATGCTTCTGTTATTGCTTCCTCAAACGACATACCATTTTTCTGATGATATTTTGCAAGACTGTACTTGGATACGAAATCAGATAGCTGTGTTGTTGAAGCCAAGAACTGATATGGTGCTGTACTCGGAGATACCATCAACCATTCTGCTGTAGTCTTCACAGGGCTAGGAATCCATTTAGTATACTCAGCCACCTTCTTCTTAAACTCAGAAGTATAAGTATAATCACCTTGTTGAATTGCCACATCTTCAACAATAGAGGACAACATACCAGCATCAATATATGAAGCTAAAGGATTACTTTGAAGTTCATAACGAGCCTTAGCAATCTCATTTTCTAGTTGCAGGCTGTTACCTCCCATCTTTAATTTAGTTTCCAGATCAATTAAACGTTCCTTAGTTTTTTGATACTTACGAACGTTATATAACCCAAAAGCCCAATCTTTAAGAAGATGTAAAGGGTTAATCCCACTAACTGCCAACATCAAAAAGTTAGCTTTTACATTACCCCAAAGAACTAAGATACTACGAATAACAATAATATCTTTAGCTAGGCGAACTATCTCCTGAACTGCATGTTCAAATTTTGCAATTTTACCTTGAGCAGAATCTCCTAAAAGGGCTTGAGTAAACCCAACAAATATTTTTTCCAAAGTATTTCGTTCACCAGATGCTTTATCAAATATCTGAGCTACAGAGTACTTCTTAAAACCAAAAGCAATATTGAGTATGTCATTACGTACTACAATAGGATTCCCTTTGCCAAAGGTATTAATAGCTTCTTCCCTAAAACTGAATGGCAGCATACGCCACATTTCTACAATCTTCGGATCTGTAGATTGTGGGCTTAGAAACACATAGGCATTTGGGTCTTTAGAGTAGTTCTTTTTATAGTCATCATAGAGCACATCAATTACTTTATTTTGTTGTACCTCATTCGCTGGTTTGTAGTAGTTTGTACCTGCAAAAGAACCAAGTAAATCAGCGAAGTTATGGTTACGTTCTAGGTATTGATTACGCACATGCCCAGACATTTCATAACTATAAGCAAGTACCAAACCATCGGCATCATACGATGCAATTAAGCCTGATTCCTGTTTACTAGGGTCATAATTCTGATAGTTTTGTTTTGCTCTACGCATTGCAGAAATTTGACGAGCCTGGGCTACTTTTAAGAAGTTAGGGTTAGACCTATTTATAGCTTCTGTGCCTTTACGTGCAGTATCTAGTAAGTCCACCGCACCTGATACAATACGTTGATAGCCACGATCTGTATGAACCATGAGATAACGTTCAGTCGCTACATCGTTAGGATCTTGTTTCAAAGTACTAATAAACTTCCATCCCTCTTTTTCCATACGAAACTTTTCTACTACTGAAATTGCAACAGCTACTTTACGATAGGGATTCACAAGTTCAGGCATGTAACCTTTAGTATATGAAAGTGGATTCTTGTCAAAGTCTGTATAGGCATCTTTAACTAACTCGCTATGTAGCTGGATTAGTTGTTTAACCCCATCAGCCTCCTCTTTCAGTAATTCAACTGACCGAGTTAAATCTTCTTTGGTTACGTAATCAATAGCATACAGCGAAACCAGTCTATCTAACTTCTGAGCCAGGGGGTCACTACGATCTGCAATAGCCCCTTGATATGCGGTATCAATACCTGATGCTATAGCTACAGTATTTTTAACTAAACCTTGCCCCCCTTTATTTGTAACCATGTAGTAGGCTAATTGCTTAGCCCGAATCAACATATCATTACCATTAGGGTTAGCTAGTATTTGCTGCTCTAATTCATTGGCTTCATTGGTACGTAGCTTAGAATCCATAATAAAGTTAATCACCTCATCTACACCATAGGTATCAATAAGGCTCTGCACATCTGTACGTAGAAAACTATACGTTATAGCTTTATGATCTGCTTTAGTAAGATGCTTACCATTATCAGTAAATCCAGAAAGAATGGCTCTCTTTGTACCATCTGTAATAGCCTGACGATGCTGTGCATTTTGATTAGTCTGTCTAATCAACCTATCAAATACATTTTTTAAAGTGGATGGACTGCTAATTTCACCGATTAATTCTGCTACTGCGCCCAGTCTTTCATTAGGTTTGTACTGATCCCTCATTCGCTTAATCTCTTGAGGAATATCTGTACTAATTTTAGACGGACTAAGTGATGCAATTTTTCCTAGTATACGAATAACTTTAAAACGGTTATTACGAACTAAGCTACGATTAAATAGATAGTTAGCTGCACCACCTGACACTTTATTTAAAGGGTCAGTTACCTTGCCTACCAGATTCCAACTGTACTCATACCACTGAACACGATGCTGACGAGCTTTAGTATCTAAATAGGTAAGTTGACTAAGTAGCTTATCTATACGTTGGCTTAGGCTATTTGTAGAATTAAGTCGAGCATACTTATCACTTAACCAACTCACGGCATAGTGATAAATTGAAACCAAACGATTAAACCAAGAATCTTTTTTAGATTCTTCTTTTGGCATTTTATCTTGTAGTAGTTTACGGAAATCCTCACTAGAGATAGCCATAGACATGAAGCGACTAAGGTACTGTTTATCTTGCATACCAAAAACATAGTCATACATTTCTTGTGCTGTGTCACGCTCTTGCTGTGATGCATTAGCCCAGTCACCCTGATAAAAATCTTTAGGTATTATCTTTTTAACAGCAGCATCAAATGTTTTTCGTATCTGCCCCCCAATCAAGCCATTACTATGTAACTCAATAAAAGTATCGAGTACCTGTTTTACAGCTTCTTGTGTATAGGCTTCCTTACCAGACATAGAGAAACCTGCTGTAATAGCATCAGATGACTTCATTTGAAGTACCTGATCCATTTGTGCCTTGGCTTGAGCATCTCTGTTATAGAAAGTACCTAGAGTACTTTGAATAACCTTATCAAGGTGTTGGTTATGCTCTGTAGTAATACCTGTAGAGTCTAGCTGTTCAAATACATCTAATGTATCCATTCCATGAACATGACTTTGAGCATTAAAAGTATGCTGACTGAAAAGCATACCTACTGTAGGTTCTGGTTTGATTGGTTCTAGATTCTGAATAAGTAGGGCAGTGTCATATATAAAAGCCCCTAGAGCATGAATCTGCTTACTTCTAAAACCAAGTAAATTAGCCAAGCTATCAACAAAAGCTTTAAACATGGATTTAAGATTTGATTTGGTACGAGTACCTCTATCTACCATTACAGATTGCATCAGGTTTTGTAGTGTTGGTTCAGTTAATCCGTAGGAGATAAACTCATCCAGATTTTCTAACATACCTTTAACTGTTTCATCTTTTTGATAACGCTGAAGCAACTCTTTACGTAAAGCTTCTAAATCATCCAGTGCTTTCTTGGCTTCAGCATATTGAGTAGGATTACTACGGACAGCTTCAATACGTTGAGCTAATGCTGCATGTAGTAGTTCATGCAATACTGTAGAACTGTCTACTTTACTACCCTTTGAAGCCACTGACTTAATGTTTACAGTATTGGTATCAAGATTGTACCAAGCGTGTACTTTACCTACCTTCACACCTTCTGTAGGCACATGCTCAGGAATATTTGCAGAATTAAAATAATTAATAACTAAGTTATTTGGAAGTAGTTTACGTATAGCATCCAGGATTATCTTTTCTTTTGTCGCTAAAGTATTCCCCAAAACTGTAAGTAAATCATCTAACTCAATTGGATTATCAATACGTTGCTCAAACCAAGACTGTAAAGAAGTAAGTTTGGTTGATGTAAATTCTACTTGTTTAGACTTATCGTACTCACCTTTTAAAGCTGCATTTAAATCGTCACCAAGCTGAACAATAGCTTCATGGGTTGCTTGTTTAGCTTCTTCTAGTGCTTGAGCCTCTTTGGTTAATTTATCCCGTTCTACATCTGTAAGAACAAACTCCCCACTCTCACCTGCATACTGATGAATAGCGTAGGTATCTAACAACATACTTACTTTATTCCGTTCAGCCGCATAAGCAATGTTTGTAAGAATGTCCAGAACCTGAGCCATTGGGGTACTATTATTTACATTAAAACCAATAGAACTAAGTGTTGTTAGTATCCCTTGCTGTTTCTTACTAATACGTTGATTACCTACAGGTACAACCCCTAATACATCATTTAAAAGAGCACGAAACTCTGCTTGGTTAATGTTGTACTCTTTTGCTAAATCTCGTACACCATTTATAGTACGAATTAACATATCTACGTTTTCAGCTTGAGATCTATAGAAACCAACTAAGTTAAAGAAAGCTTCATTCTGTACTTTACCCATATTCTCAATATCAGAAATACTACTAATATTCTGGTCGTGTACGTTAATTGATTCTGTAGTACCAATAGTCGTGGCAGATATACCTGCATCAACAGACTGTACCTGTAAGGCTAAACCCCCAATACCAATGTCTGTCTCAGTACGTTCAGCCACACCTACACGCATTGTCTGAGATTTACCCGTTGCAGGATTATGGTGATTAATTTCTAATTGATTTAAACCATCTTGGTTTAAACGTGTCTCATTAGATGTGAGCATTAACCCAGACTCTAGTTTATTGTCTGAGATGTTGCTTAAGGTAGAGACAAGTACTGGAGCATACTCAAGAAGCTGTTTATCTACTTTATTCTGCTCATCAGTAGATAAAGACTCATAGCCCTCAGATTCAATTAAACCCTGCTTAACCATATCACTGATAATCTTTTCACGTACTTTGGTTTTTATAAAGCTATAAATCTTAAAGGCTGCCTTATGTGTTGCCACATTTAAATCACGACTCTTTAAGTAGTTACCTGCAAAATCTTTTGTAGCGGCTGTAGCAGCCTCCCCAAATGTATTAAAGGCTGTGTTAAATAAATTACTTAAGATGTTCCTATGAACTGCTTCATTTATTTCACCTTTACTATCCATACCAAAATCCCAGTCATTTAACTGTTCTGGATTAGGTAAATATATTTTCTGTCCTAGTACTACAGACAGGTTAGCTTCTAGGGTATTACGTAAATTCACTGCATTTTGATACTCAATAGACTGTCTATCTGCTTGTTTAGCCAAGTTAGCAATTTTGGTCATTTGAGCATAAGTATCTGTAATGAACTGATCTGCCATTACAGACTTTAAGCGGGTAAACCCTGCATTGTAGTTAAGTGGTACAGCCCAAACCTTAGCCATCTTACGCTTACCCCAGCTACTGAATAGTGCTTCAAGAGCTTGGGTTTTCTTAGAATCAAGATTGCTTTTAAGGTTTTGCCAGTGATTGTTAATTACAGCAGCAAACTCTACATAGTAATCAGGAATACCCTGTTCCTTGGTATCAAAATAAGTTTTTAAGTCCTGATCTTCACTAACAGGGATTAAACCTACCTGCATACGCATATTAGGATTTGCTAAACCTGTGAGTACATTAGCAATAGCAACACCATTGTTTACACCATCACTTCCCAAACCAATGTACGTAGTAAATTCAGTATCACCATTTTGTACAGCATTACGATGCTCTGCTAATGAGATCAGTGCATAGAGTGATTGAACACCCATACCTGATTCATTAACAAAGTCTTGGATTGCTTTACGTGCTTCAGCGTTTAATACGGTAGAGTATCGTCTAGATCCTTTGGTGGATTTCTTTTGAGGTTCTTGTCCAGTACCTTGCTGATCTCGTCCTGAGTCTTGCAGTTCTGTAGTTCCGCTAACTCCTCCTGATTTAGCAAGTTGAGATCGTTCCTCAATAGATCCTTGATCGTCTGCTCTACGGTTTTGCTCCAAGTCATTGAATGCATCCTTTACTTGTTTTGTGTACTTACTAGGATTCTGCTTACGCATCATCCCATGGGAAATATTTAGCACCATATCATATAGAGAGTGTTTACTACCCTCTTTGAATGGAATCTGTTGCAGTACTTCAATAACACTTGGTTCAACAGTACCGACTGTTATGATTTCTGAATAGCTATAGAGAGATGCAGCGTTATGCATGTACTGTAAACGGCTCTGCACGTACGGATCAATACTTTCATTAGCTTCACCAAAACCACGAATAGCAGCTCGTATACCCTCAAAAACCTTTACCAATTCACTATTGGTTTTAAGTTCTTTCAGTAATGTAGTGTGTGCTACAGCGTGATGATATTCATGAACAAGAATCTCAAATACATCAGCCTGTTCTTTATTGTTCAGGTCAATGTAAATTGTTTTCTCACCTTGTTTATCATTGTCCTGTAGAGCACCGCCTTTAACAGACTTACGTACCTGAGTATTCTCAATTTTACTTAGGTCATCATACAAACCAATGTAGATGGAATCGTCCAACTGCATAAACACATTGAGTAAATCATTTAAGTGTTTACGATCAGCTTGGTTTAATTTACCTGAACTGACTTTAAATAAATCACGTTTAACATCTTTCACCTGTACTCGATTATTAAGTATAGACTCAGGCATATTTGCAGGTGCTCTACCTACATTCTCTTGTTCTATATAAATAAGATCCGACATAGCTGAAATTGCAGCTTGTACATAGTCTTGGTTTAGGTAAGCTTCAAATGCAGGTAGGAAATCCTTAGAGGCTACTTTGTCCACTGTTCGGTAGGTATAAGTAGGTAATTGTTCTTGGAACAGTTTGTTATTCTCAATACCCTCCATATTTTCAGCAATACCACGTAAAAACTTACCGTATTCAGTTACATCACCATTTTCTGTCATTGAAGACTGGTTAGGATCGAAAGTAGTTTTAAAACCCTCTAATCCTGCAAGTGCTCTATGGATCTGCTGTGTCTGAACATTGAATAGGTTAGAGTTGTAGTACATACGGTTGTTAGCTGAAGTGTACTGGGTATCCCAGAAAGTCTGGTACTCACCGTCCTTAAACCCCAATCCACTAATAAAAGTAAAGGCATTAGTTAGCGCACGTTGTTCATTTTCTGCCTTAGCCTTGAAATTGTCACGTTCTGAAATATGGATTGAATCCAGTACTTCAGGTGTAACTGCTATACCTAAAAGACTGAGTAAATAATCTTTGTTTTGGTTAAACAACCCCTGCATGACCTGAGCTACAGCAGTACGGATTTTAAATCCATTCTTCTGAGATTGCTCAATGTATCCAGCTTGGGTAGAAGACACAGTAGCCGAGGTACGTGAAATATCTGTTTGATCAAATGTCTCAGGCTGCTCAAGCTTAGGTTCACGTAAGCCAACATCGTTACCAAACAATTTAGAAAGAAAACCTTTAGTATTCTCGTTCTTTTCTATTACGTTTTTAATACGTGGAATGACTTCTCCACTCTCCAAAGCAGTACGTGCATACGGATATTCAAAACCAAGTTCTTCAGATTCTTTGTATTCCTTACCATTTGCCTCATGGATTAAAGACATATTAGCTGAGTGTTGGTTACGTGATACTATAGTCTCCTGTATTAATCCTTGAGTACGTAGAGCCATGTAGATAAGACTCCCAAGAGATCCCTCTAAACTACTTTGGAATTTAGGATCACTGTCACGTCTTACTTTCAAACCAAGAAACTGAGCTGCTTTCTTACCTAATGAGTGTATGAATACAGCCCTCTGTTGACCTACATCACGATACTGATCTGCTACAGCATTAGGTATGTAAGTGTCTTCGTCCAAATGAAGCAATTCAGCTATTTCAGCATTGGTATTTAATGTTTTTAAACCAGTCTCAATAAATGTTGAATAAGCAGCTAGCGTTAAGGCAGTTAAGGTATTTTCATCTAATTGATTGTCTACGTTTACTAGAAAACTTGCATAGTCCCTATAGCGATACGGTTCAGGCTTTAATTTGAATATCTGTTTAATAGTGTTAGATAGTTCACTATGAAAATCCAGATAATCCTGTAACTGTTTTTCTTGTACCCCAGTTACAGGATTTTTAACAAATTTCTGTACTGTTTCTTTTAGATTACCCTTTAATGTTTCAACAAAGTTAGAAACCAAAACTAAAGGATTATTGGTGTTAGCATTCTGGTTGAAGTGGGCTGTAACCAGGTTACGTTCTTTAAACGGTTTACTGCGTTCTTTAGTACGTACAGCTTTAGTAATACCTTGAAGTGGTGGTACTACTCCTGTTGGTTTGGATTCTTCGGTTTGAAGTAAGGTTGTGTCAGTGGCGTTACTGTCTTGGCTAAGTCCATCACTGCTCTTGTTGTTTCCTGTTTCTCCAGTTCCGTCAGAAATAGCGGATACGCTTGCTGTTCCTGTAGGCTTAGACTTTGATACATCCCCTTGAACATTGCCTTTACTCCGTCCACCATCTGTTGTTTTGTTCCGATCATCTTTAGACCCCTTTTGTGACTGTGCTTCAAGTAACTCGTTAAAAACAATGTCTAGTTTAGATAGATCAACAATCCCTTGTAAAGCGTCACGCACATCACTTTCAGCAATCAATACTGAAAACAGTTCATGTGGGTAATCTGTTCTGTGTGCATAGTCAAGACGTTCAAGAGCATGTGGGTCAGTAGTCTCCCAGTTGCTTTGTACATGCTTTTCTAACGCATCTCTTACGTCATTTACAACCTGTATCTGTTCATCAGTCAAACCTTTATCAATTGCATCAAAAGTAACTGCATGTACAAGTTCGTGGTTTACAAGATCAGTAGCACTTCCTTCCCACATATCACCATTGGGATAGATATTGATTGTATCATTATGCGGTGTGTACACCCCACCAGCAGACAACTGAATACGAATCTTTTTATTATCCTCAAGGTTCAAATCATCAACAAGTTTAACTTGTATACTTGGATTAGCTTGGGTGATTCTACCCAACAATTCCAAACCATAACGATTATCTCCAACACCCTCAGTAGTCATTATAGAGAGTTCTTGCTGAGCATCTTTAAGTGACTTGGTTTGGTTTACTAAACCATTAGGTATGTTATGAGTACGTCTGACTTCATCACCTGATTCAAATGAGATCATTTGATCTTGTGTAGATAAATTGTTTAAATTTACTGCTTCACTGGATTCATTAGAGGTACTAGCCCCTTGTGCTGCTACCATTAGGAGATCATCAAGCTCCTTCTGTTTCTTCACTACAAGAGGGTTATTCTTATCTCCGTCTGCCATATCCAAAGCCATATTCAAAGCTTCTTGTGCGCCTCGAATATCAGCTTGAATCCCCTCTTGCCATATCTCAGTATTTAATTGATCTCTTTGCTCTTGAGTCAGTTGTTTAGGGTCTTGAGCATATCCACGTACAGTTTTTACGTGATGCTGGTTTAAGGCTAGTTCGGGAGTTAACTTGTTTTTTTGAACATCAAAGTGGTGTAGTATTCTACCTGTATCAGGGTCAACAAACGAAACTTGTGCATTACCTGTACTATCTATCTGCACTCTGTAAACGATAAGCTCATTACCGTCCATTACGTAGTGAAAAGTTGTATCGTGTCCTGTATGCTCATAAGTAATTTTACCTTCTTCAGAGACTCTAGTTTTCTTATGCCCTTTCTGTCTTTGCTCAAAAGGTGTAAATGCTGTTTGATCTTCTACAGGTTCATGTACGTTTTCTCCCATTTTATCGACATGAGGAGTCTCTTGTGTCGATACTGACGACATACCACCTTGAGTAGAGCTACCATCGCTAATCTCTATTAGCTCATTTAGTATTGCGTCATCTGTGCGAATGCCTTGCTTACCATACACAATAGTATCACGGGGATTATCTACGTTGATGACAGTCAGATCAGTAACTAAATCAGGATTATTAAAATCCCTGCGAATTTCTACTGTAAAAGTTACCCCATCATTATCTGTATAAGCAGACTTGTAACTAGTTCGATATTCCTTTTGAGATACCCCTTTCTCGTCATTTTTTACTTCTACTAAATTCGTATTTTGGTTTACTGGTGTAGTAATCCTTACCCACCCGTTTTTAAGCTGCTCTACTGTAGAGCCTTCTTCTGGGTTTGTAGTGTCTACAGGACTTTCTACAGTAGGCTCTGTAGAAGCAACTGTGCTTTGTGAATCTGGGTTCTGACTAAAACTAGATGCATAACTACTCAATGCAGTATAAGTAGTAGAAATTAAAGCAGCTTCTTGCTGTACCTGATCAATAAAACCAGTAGGAGTATTTTTAGTACTATTAGAGTTTCTATGCACTTCAATAGCACCTACTGCTTTACGCTCTTTAGGTGACAAGAATGTACTTCTATCTGTATTAATCTTCCACTGACCATTACCTAAAGGAACTACTTGTACAACTTCCTTAGTATCTTTAACCATGTCATAGGCTTGGACTAAAGTATCTGCCTTGTTACTGTGACTTGTAGCCCAAGTCTCTAGGTCAGTTAAGGAACTTTCAATTAACTGGGTATCCTGTGCACGTACACCACGCTCTACAAGTTTCTCGTAATCTTCCAATCCTCTATGGCTTTCTAACTTAGTATTCCCTTTTAAGCCAAAGACCACATCATTAGCGACTTGAGAAGTTCCCTTATTCTGGTTTTGTAGGACTTTTACCTCAGCCAACTGACGTAAACTATCTTTTTGCTCTGGAGTAAAGTAAATACTGTTTTCAGCTAGGTTTAGTAAATCATCGCTATCATACTGAGACATAAAGTTCTTAACATGATTTACAGCATCCTGCTGTTCTGTAGTATCAGGGTTATCCTGTGTAAGCGTATCTACGTTAGACTTGATAACATCACTGGTTGTACCTGTATTCTTATTGGTTTCGTACTTTTGTTTAGCATCCTCTAAATCTAGGTACTGCTGTCTTACTTTTTGGTACTTTGCTACAGTAGCGTCATACACCTGCTGAGCAGCCTCGATAAAATCAGCGTTATTTAACTGTTCTGCCTGTTCTAGTTTTGAAAATGCATCAGCAAAATCACCTTTAACTGTTTCCAGATTTTTTGAAATATCTTCTGTAATTTTAGATATATTGGCTTCAGCCTGTTGACGTAAATCTTCATTACCTGAATCCACAAACTTAAGCTGACTATTGTATGCAGCAGCAGGGTTATACTTCTCATGAGCTGGATTAGTTAAATCCTCATAACTGGTTTGAGTTAAGTTTTTATTAGCTTTATCACTAAGCTGCTGTGCTTTATCTACAGCCGTATTTACTGCACTAGGTACACTACCCAACGTAGACATACCTGCACTGGTCAATCCTCCTGCCATTGTCGCCAGTACAACGTTTTGACCTACTTGATCCAACAGAGGTCTATCTAAAGCTACGTTCTCATTAATAGACTCTGGAATAGTCTGGACAAATTCCTCCGCACTGTTAAGAACAACTGAGCCTGCTGCTTTGGTTAAAGCACTACGATTGGCAGCTTGAGTAAGTAAATCTTCACCAGCTTGTCGTTGAACAATAGAAGTTTCTATATCCGATAAACCAAGCTTCTTACCGATACGGCTTGTAGCAATACCACCTCCAGCCGCACCAACTAAACCACCAATACCTCCTGTAACAAGGGCAAGGTTAGATTGCTCAGGTGTGGTTAATCCATTAGGTGTCTGTGAACGGATACTTTCCTGTTGTGCCCCTGCCATGACAAGACCCTCACCAAGTCCTACCTGTGCAACTGTACGTCCAGCTAAAGCAGACACACCTGCACCTGCTCCACGACCAAGTAAACCCCCCATAAACATAGAAGGTAGTGACTCTACCGTAGCCAATACAGGAAGTGACGGATTATCTACAGCGTAATCAACAATACCCTTAAATGCTTCCCAGTTATCCGATAGACTTTTATCTGTAGATAATCCAGCTAACTGTTGGTACTCTTTCTGTTGTCTTTGGCTTTCTTCAGACTTGTAGGAATCCAATGCTTGTTGAGCTTCCTTAAATTTAAGCCATGTATTTTCTTCAAGAAAGTGACCAATACGTCCTGTTTGTATCTCGTAGTCAGGACGTTCATTTAAGCCAAGTGCAGCACCTATCTCCTGATAACCTTGAGTTGCTTTACTCATTCCATAGTCAACAAGATCAGCAAGACCTACAGCAGTTTGGGGAACAGCTACAGCAGCTTTAACACCTGTAACCCCCAGATCCTGTAGATGATCCCCTACGGACTTACCTTGAGGGATTGAGTCATATACATTTACATCAGGTGACTGAATCTCATCAGGTAAGGTAAAAGCTTGAATCTTTGCGCTATTACGTTGGGTTGCATCAACCATACGTTGAAAAGGGTCTTTTTTATTTTGTGATTCTAGAAATCTTTGTTGGAAAACATCAGCCATACTACACCTAGCTTTATAGAGAACTGGCTTAATTCTATGCGTAAGTGAGTAAGTACTTAAACCAAATAAAAAATTTAATAAACTTCTGGGTACCTTTATATTTTTGTTATATTAAATATAGCTATAACTAAGATACAGGGTGTATCTATGAGCACTATTTTTATAATAGTAGTAATTGGGGTATTTTGTTTTATTTATGAATTAATGGCATCTAAAGACTTTAGAACCAAAATTCGTAACTTATTAGGATGGATTGCTCTAATTGCTTGGGGTTAATAATTTATTGGGGCTACCGTTTTATTAAAAATGACATTAGCTTTATAAAGATAAAAGAATAGGTCTACTATGTAGACCTATTCTTGTTAGCGTGCCCACCCGACTACAGCAGGAATTTTCCCATTAGTATAGTTAGCAGGGTCTCTCCAGTTAAGTTGTTTAGAGCTATTCTGTGCAGCAGCCTGCACAGGATCAGAAGACTTAGGCTGCTGTACCCCAAGTAAGCGTTGTACAGTAGCTGTGTCTAATTTCATAGCTTGAGCAGCTTGCTCTGGACTATATCCGTGTTGGTTGACTAAACGACTAAGAGTGTTTAAACGGTTAGCATCTAAAGAGTTGTCATAAGCTTTTTCAGGATCACTGAGTAATATTTTAGTTTCTGCCTGAATAGCTTTCTGGAAATTTACCAGATCCCCATCTTCTACATTCCAAATACGATCACCGAAAACTCCCCCATGTTGTTGTACTAAATTGCTATAAGCCCGTTCAAGTACCCCTGCTTTCTGAGCATCATTTAATTTATTCCAGTTTTTTACACCGTCTTTGTTAAATTCTTTCTCAGCAGTTTTATCTGAAAACTTAAAGTTAGTCTTACGAGTAACATCCATCATGTTAGTAATCATGGCACTTGTACTCATACCTTCTTTCATTTTAGATGCCCACTCAGTAGGGTTTTTATAGGTTCCCCCACCAAAATCTTTACTAGGTGCAGTAAAGGACTTGGCTTTTATTTCATTGTCAGCTTTAGAAAAACTAGTAATGATGCCTTGAGGTGAGTTTTCATAGGCTTTTTGGATTTGATCTGCACTTTGAGAACTAGTACCCCCAGAACCTTTAGATGCTACATTCATACCATCAGGGATAATTACCGAACCTCCACCATTACCTGCTTTTAATGCCTCTAGAATACGCACAGATCGTTGCCAATCTGCTGTAGATTTAGGATTACCTTTAGGGTTTCTTAGAACACCTTCTACATTATCCTCTCCTGAGTGATACCCGATAAGTATTTTTTGCGTATCTCCATTAAACTTATCTGATAAATACTTGATGTACTTAAGACTCGCATCCATATTCTTGTAAGGGTTATTTCGTTCAGACGGGTTAAGCCCGAAACGTTGTGCAGTAGCAGGCACTAATTGCCCAATACCTACAGCACCTACCTCAGATACAGCATTTGGGTTGTAGGCAGATTCCTTAGCAAATATAGTTTTTACAAGATCAGGATCAAGACCTAAAGCTTCTGCTTTCTGATGTGCGTACTCTGCATAAGGGACACCACCATCTTTACGTGGTTGTGAGGCAGAGACAATAGCATTACCAAAATTTTGTACTTCTTTAACCTGTTCAGGGGTAGCATTAGCCAGAGGATTACTATAAAGAAAAGCGTTATAGGAGGCGTTGTTCATCGCACCTGTTAACTTGTTTTCACTTTCTTGAGCTTGGTTCTTTAACTTCTGACCTTCAGTATTTGCTTCAGTATTCTTTAAAGTAGCTTGAGCATTAAGTAATTGCTGTTCCCCAGTACGTTGATCTAAATTGTACTTACCTCCACTTTGTACAAAATCTTGTACAGCTTTAGGATCAAACTCACCACCCTCTTTTAGAATTTGTTCAGAAGTAGCTTGACCTGTTAGAATACGATTTGTATTTATAAGTAGTGATTGTTTTCTTAAACCTTCTCCAGCAGTGAACTCATTAGCAGCAATGGTTTGGTCATTTATAGTGCTTTGCTGTTTATTGAAACCAAGCTGATCTTGAGAATTTTGAATAGCAAGCTGATCTTTAAAACGTTGGTTTAAAACATCAGTACGTCCATCATAGACTTTCGCTGCACCTTGAACATCGTATTCATTACCCAAACTACCGACTAAGTTTTGATAACCAGTTCTAAACTCAGGACTCTGTAACTGCTCAGCAGAAGTAGCCTGATTGATATAATCAAGGATCTTTGCATCATTCTGGGCACGTACCTCAGTTTGTACACCTTTAAGAGTATCAGCTAAACCTTTTATAGCATCCTGATACTGCTGGTTACTACGAATAAATAAATCATTAGCCCCTCTAAACTCAGGAGTAGCAATTTGATCCCACTTAAGATTAGTCATAATTATTTAATCCCGTATTTATCCATGTATTCAGCAACAGTATTACGTGGTGTATAACCTTGAGCAATTGCTTCGTTATAACGCCTAGTCTCACGATCTTGTAACTGTGAGTTAGTGAGTCCCCGTTGTGCTGCATACTGCTTATTAAAAGCATCCTTTTGAAAAGCTAGTTGCTGCTTAGCAAGTTTATTTTGTTTATACCCATTAAATGCACTTAATGCTGAACTAAGTGTTTGTAACCCTGCTATACCTTTAGAAAAGTTAGACATACCTTGAGGTGCATTAGGTGCTGTGGACATCCCATTAGCATCCAAACCTAACCCACTGTTGTATTGATTCCAAGGACTACCTTCAAACTGCATCTGTCCCATACTATTGGTATCCATATAGTTATTGGATAACATGGCATTTTGTTGCCAATCATACGGCATAAAATCCCCCATACTAGAGCCTGCTGTAATAGGGGCAGCGTAATAGATTTCGTCAGGCATTGTGATCTGACGAGGTAAAGGAATGTATTGTGGTGTAGTTGATTGAGTCATCTTTGTTATCCTCGCTGTGTTAAATTCATTGTGTAACTGAGTTCAGGTAAAGTAAGTTTAGTGTCTACATAACTACTGACCATTTCAAAACCAAGTGTACCTACATTACCTGAACCAATAGTACGTGTAAGGAAAGCGTCAGCAGATTCCCCTAAGTTAATAAAAACTTTGCTACGTATATCCCCCATTAAAGCTTCTAAAGACACGGGTACTATGCCTGTTTCAAGCAACTCTTTAGCTTTTTCAAGCTGCTCTACCTTACTGGCTGCTTGCTGTGAGAAAGCATCCATCTCTTTCATAATGGCTTGTAGCTCATAGCTTTGCATACCTGAAACCAATTGAAAGGCAACATTACTCACCTGCATTAACGTCTTAGCGGAAACATTTAAAATGTCTGCAACACTACCGCTTGCACCAGATGCAATAGCTATAATTGCAATAATCACTGCGATAATAGCGAGGATCTCTGAGCTAACCCCAAGACTAACTAATACCTTTACTAACAATTTTACGGCTACTGAAATTGCTATACCCACAGCAATAGCAAAGGCAACGACTGCCGCATACCCTCCCCAAGCCAAGACCCCCGCAGGAGGGAATACCACCGAAATTACCACAGCAACAATCATCATCAAAACTTTAAATGCACCACGTTGATACCATTTAATTTTTATAACTTTGACGACATTGATAAACATATACATGCATTTAGCAAATAAAATTTCCTTTTCATTCTGGTTTAATTGAGGCACAACTGTACGATCAAGAGGAATAATTAAAGCCCCATCTGTGCGACCCTGAGAAGTACCTCCCCCATTAAAGTTATGCTTCGTTACTGCAACATACACTCGCACCTCTAAGTAACTACCTGCCTCATCCTGAAACTTATAACTATGATATGAAGGGACAATTTCACGTTTATAACGTGCGAACTGAAAAGGAGGGTAGGTATTAGCAATAGTTTGTTCAGGGACGAATGCAGAGCTATATTCCCCAACTTCACCGAAACTCCCAGATACCCGTTTTAAACCAATATGTCTAAAGGTGAGGTATTGTTGATAAACATTGTCCTTAATTTCTAAGATCAGTCCATTTTTAACATTGAAATCATCTACCCCCTCCATTGGAGTTAAGATACCAGTAGGAATGTCGTTATAAGTTTTTTGAAAATATCTAAATAGGTATTCACGTTGCACAGGATCTTCTGTATTTAGTGGAACACCTACCATCATAAATAATTGCTTAACCTCATTAACACTCACGTCTCCCGAATTTTCAATACTTTCGTGAACGCCCTCAACCCACCCTTTCCAATCAATTCCAAGTGTTTGTCCCATGCGTTTACTGTCTTTATATATCGGATCAGTTTTAGGCGTGAGAGAAAGATTATCTGCATTTAAGCGAGCATAAAATCTTGGGTAAAATTCCCCTGCTGCATCTACTAAAGAAAATAAATTTTCCAACTCTGGACGTGTATTTGAGTTATATTCATAAGTCAAATAAGCAATTTCAGTAGTCCCCCCATTATCATAGGTATACCCAGCCATAATATAATCAGGGTAATCTACAGCAGGATTATCGTCATTTTCATCTGGAACAGCAGGAATGTACGCTAAGAAATCTTGGTTTACAGTAACTTCACGTTTAAATACCGTTTGTGTAGGTTCATCCCCTAAACCAAAATCAGTCAGGTCTGTATAAGGTGCAGTTATGGGAGTTACATCAGATACGTTTAACGCATCATCCACAACACGAATAAAAATATCTGTTGTTGCAGCAGTTAAAGTTAGCTCACAGTAACCTGCTGCATCTGCAACACCTGTTACTAAAACAGTGCCAAGTGCGTCCAAGACTTCCACTGTTGCCCCAATTTCTGCTATACCCTTTAATACTGTGCCATCAAACTCATTGGTTTTAAATTCAACAGGAGGAGTTGTGTCAGGAATAACTTCTTCGTACTCATACGTAATTAAGACATAATCATTCACTGCTAAAGGGTCAATCACGTAGTCTAGTAAATTGGCATTTAGGTCTTGAGGTCTGTCAATAGTTTGTCCTGATTCAGTAGATACACCCCATTGGTTAAAATAAGTTGGATCTTCAACGCTATCTACAGTAGCTTGACAATAGTAAATAACCGCACGTGTTAAGTAACACGTGAACCCAACAGAAGTAGTTAGCCCCTCTAACTCATTAGTTGTTGGTTTATAGCCGTAATCTTCCATGAGTATTTTCCAAAGAAAATGCCCATAATTTGCTTCCCCAATTTCTGCATAAAGAAGATTAATTGGCAATCCTAATTCAGTTTCAATAACACTCTGTACTGTTGCTGAAACATCTAGTTCAGCACGTGATACAGAAGCAGCCGTAGGTAAACCAAAGGCAGCATATCGCCCTCTTTTACCCATACGGTATGCGTTATTCATTCGTGCAGGCATGGCATTTTGAGCAGCTTCAATAATGTAGTCAGGTAGACTTTTAGTAAACACGCCTGTATTTGCTCGAATACCTGAACTAAATAAATAATTAGTAACTGCGCCTTTACTAGATAACACAATACGATCATCGTCAATCATGCGTTGTACGCTAGTAGAGAACACTTTTTTTCTTTTACTACTGAACAAGCCCACACGTATCTCCTTACAGAAAAACAGTGGGATAACCCACTGCCTTCAAACTGACCTTAACTAAACAGTAATCCCGATACCATTCATGAGTTTCGCCACAGATGCACCGATAGTCCCATCTACAAGTTTATTGGTAGTATTAACTTCAGTTACATCAGGATCAGCATTCTTACGCAGAGACCACGTATCAATCATGATTTTCGCTGCTTTTTGTTCTGCATCACGTTTAAAACCATCAGATTGCGCTTGCATCATGGCATTTTGCTTATCAATCATTGAGTCTGTACCCACAACAGTATTGTCTGTTTGTGCTTTCTCAGTGACAGTTTTCTGGGTATACAATAAACCCTGAGCTTCTTGCACATCTGCCTGTCTTTCTGCTAAGACAATATTTCTTTCTGCAAGCTCAAGTTCTTTAGGTTTAAGTTGTGTTAATTCGTAGTCGGTCAAAGCAACCTGTTTGGTTTTAAGTGCAAGTTCTTGAGGCTTTAACGAAGTCAGCTCATAAGCGAGTAACTCAGTCTGTTTGGTTTGATTTGCTACCTGTGCAGGTAGTAACGCTGCTACACGATACTCAATCTGAGTAGTCTCTGCCTGAGTTTGCAGTGTCTGAGCACTTAACTGATCACGTTGTTTTTCAAGGATCTGTTTTTCAATTGGAGCTTTATACTGCACATTAAATTCAGCAAGATCATCTTGAGAAACTATCAAATCAATTTCTGCTATTAATTTAGTTTTTTGAGCAGGTAAGATATTTTCGGTTGTGTATTGAACTTGATGAGTTTGCGCTTGTGTATAAGCAGCCTCACTAGGTAAAACACTTTGAATACGGTAAGTAACCTCAGATGTTTGAGCTGCTATAAGAACTCCCTGTTTTTCCATATTATCAATTTCAACAGGTAATTTTAAACCGACTTCAGCATTAATGCGATTAGTGCTTGCCTGTACTTCACAGGTTTGTGCATCAATTAGATAACCCTGTTTAATAGCTACAGCCGTATCAGTAGCAATCTTGTTGGTTTGAGCAACAGTCTGATCTTGTTGTAACTGTAAGAGCTTAACCTGCTCTTGCATTTGTTGGAGTTCTAGAGAAAGCTTGGATTTAGCAAGACTATACTGAACTGCTTGCTGTAAGAAAATACTCATACTTTCTGTATAAGCAGTTGCGTAAGCTACTCCAGTAATGCGATTTGCTTCAAATTCACGTTGAAGATGTAAACGCATTGTTTTTAGTAATACGTCTAAAACACCGTTACCATCTAACGATGCTTCAGTGAGTTCGCCAATACTTAATGATAGGTCTGGTATTGCATTATCAATGATAACGGTCATAGGGATTACTCAATAGATTGACGTGCTAGTTGGGCTTTACGAAGTTCTTCAAGTTCTTCAATAGTTAGTTGAGGCAGTTCTTGAACCGCATAAGCACGAATGATTTTTTTCTTCTTCATACCTTTAATCTTGGCTTGAGAATCTTCAACCAATTGCAGACACTGCTTGTCTTTGATTACATCAAGAAGAATCTTTTCAACATGGGTTTCAATACCGAAAGGTACAAAGCGTTTGATTGTAGGGATTACTGCATTACTTACTGTGAACACTTCACCTGGGTAATCCTTTTTGGTTTGATCCATTGAAGTAACAATCACCCTGACTAACTTCATAGACTCCATACGAGTATCAACGACTACAGGGGCAGCATTAACAGATTGTTGCTGGTTTTGGTTAGTATCTTGCAAACGTTTATTTACACGTTCACGTAAAGTATCCAAACCAATATTAGGGCTGTACGGAATACCCATCAAATCAGCTTTAGCTTTTAGTGTAGTAAGTTCATCAAGTTGTTGCTGGTTTTGCTCAGTCATTAGAATTATCCTAGTTTACTTTGATAAAGTAATAAGTACTCACTTAAGTAAGTGAGTACTTATATAAATTACATTTTTGCAGCAGTTTTGATTAAGCCAATACGTTCTGGACGTAAAGCCATAAAGCCGTACCACCACTGAATAGACGTAAAGCCCATCTTACCGTAAGGGTCATCCTTGTTTGCAGTTTCTTCACTTGGCTTTTTGTGAATCACTTTAAACTTCATGGATTTACCGTCAGTCTGGAAACCAATAGTAGTAAACGATTCCTCACCTACAGTAAGCATTGGGAATACATCATACTTACCTGCTGTTGAGTAGAAAGCAGCATTAGTTGCAATAGCCCCAGATCCAGCCCATTTCAACATCTCAGGAACAACGATAATACGGAACTCACCGACTGAACCACGTTCACCATTCAGCAAAGTAGTACCTGATGCATACTTACGTACAGGAACAAAGGCACGTTCACCGTGCAAGTCAACCATTGCCTCCAATGTAGGAATCAACTCAGAACCTACGTACGTCACACGACATGCATTGAGAGTTACAGTATCTACTAAACGAGTACCTGTAATTACTGTAGTGTGCTTTGGTGTACGGTTGTTATCTAGGTCAATAGATAAACGCATCAAGTCTTGATACGTCACTACACAAGTATGGTCGATTGTTCCGTTAGACGTTGCAGCACCTGTATACCGAACTGTGTTGGCGTTGTTTAGCAAATCAATCTGTAAGGCATCTTCAGTGATTTCCATTGCACCGTTCATTAACTCACGGTTGAAGTGTTCTTCAAGTTCAGCATCTGAGTCAAAGTTCAACAAGTCTTCTGAGTATTCATGGAAGAAACCCATGTTTTCAAAAGTACCAGAGAGTTCTTTACGGGTATAACCCACACGGTTTACACGACCACCAGTCTCTGAAAGAACTGGAAGCTTACTAGGAATCAAGCCAATATCTTTACTTGACCCATACAAGTTACCGCTTTGGCGTGTAGCTGTAGCAAATCGGTCTGCTGCCAACACCGCAGAAGATATAGCCAAAGTTGTAGGTGCAAGCTCAAGTTTGGTTACAGTAACCGTAGACCCTACTGCACTTGCTACACCAGCTTCAACTGCATTGATAGCAGTCGCAGCAGCAGTTGCAGCAGCGTTATCTGCAAGAGCGTGGCTTAAAGCACTAAAGCGTACCACATAGGTATCTGCCGTGAGCGTTGCCCCTGCTGCATCAATACCCTGATCATTGATGTTTTGATCATCCAGTAAAGGGATAATGTGGTATTTCTTAATCTGTTTACCACTATTTTTAGGCATATCTTTAACAGATGCCAACTGACCGAAGTACTGTTCCTTACGCTTTTCAATTAAAGCTTTGCGCTCATAGTAATGAGGATTTAATTGATTAGCACCAATAGAAGTACCGTTACCATAAATTTGACCTTCAGCAGCCATATCTTAAATTCCTTAAGTTATCTCACCTGTAGCTTTAAAAATTCTTCATCAGATAAAGCCAAGGTATTAATGGATTGTTTAACATCAGCAGCCCCCTGACGTGGGGATGCTGCTGCTTTCTTACGTTGTTCAAATGTTTGTTGTGACTTTTGAGGAACTACAGGCGTAGTAACGGTAGTTGTAGTTGCTGATGTTGGGGTTTGTACAGGAGCTGGTGCTTGCTGCTGTGTTTGAGCATTACCAAATAACTGTTCACCTACTTGCTTATAGGCATGTAGATCAGACACACCTGTTAAACGTCCCATCATTCTTTCATATTCAACAATCTGGTTAATCTTGTCATAAGTACCGTCTTGAACTTGAGAATCAATAATCCTGATTAATTCAGGATGTTGAGCCAGAATCTGACGACTTGCCCCATCCCACTGATTTCCTACAATACCGATTGTTCGTTCATAGGTTTCAGAGTTGGTTTGTAAGTCGTCTAGTACACTTTGCAACTCTAGGGAACTATCATCAACTTGACGAATCTGAGGCGTATAACCATCCCCAGCAGCTACGTCAAAATCATAAAGATCAATTCCCGTTTCCTTAATAAAAGCTGCAATTGCTTCAGGCTTTTTGTTATGAAGATCAATTAAGTAGTTGATTCTGGCTTCATCCATTAAACCATTATCTTCAAGGAGTTTACCTACCCGTGTAACAGGTTTAAGTGCTGCCATTTTTTTATGGTAGCCTGCACCCTGTTGCATTAACCGAATCATATCTTCTGGATTAGTTACCTGAGTCTCTTTACCATTGGCAACAAAAGGCTTAGTAACAGACTCATAAAAAGCTTGATAATCAATTTCAGTTTTTTCTGGTTCAGTTGTAGAAGTAGTTTCCGTAACTGGTGCTTGTTCGGATTCTTGACTTAAAGTATCTGACGTTTCCTCGGATACTTGTCCTTGTTCTTCTGCTGCTTCTTCTGTATCAGATTGGCTAACAGGACTATTAGGTACAGAAGTTTCCTGAGTTTCATCAGCTACTTCCTCATGATTACTACTTAGTTGAGATGCATCAAGCTGTAAAAATTCTTCATCAGACATTGCATAAATGTTATCTGATTGATTTTGGGCTTGTTCCATACTAATCCTCATTATCTATCAGGGACTGGGCTTCGCTTAATGCAGCTTGAGCTTCATCCCCTAATTCTTTTAGTTCTACTAAGTGATTACGTAAGTAACTTATTGCATCTAACTCCCTGACAATTTGACTATATGCAGTAGAGTCTTTTTCATAAACAGATAGTTGTAAAGCCAGAGCATTTAACCTGTCTTGAAACAGGTGTACTTGAATAACTTTTTTAAAATCCAGATTTTCATTGAGTCGATTGACTGACTGAGCCAGATCTACTTTCTTACGATCTTCACTAATCTGTTTTAATAGAGCATCGTTACTCATGGGTAATACCTAGTTAGTTGTAAGCAAGTACTTAAGCACTTACGCAAAATATAAGTGTACGTTAATAAACCTGTCTAGCTGAATCCATAGGTTGCATGTCGTGCTGTGCTTTTAATTTAAGCAGATCACTTTTATGACCCAGTTCAACAGCCTGTTTATTTAAACCAAACTGAGCAATAGACTTTTCGAGATTACCATCATTCTTCATTTGCTGCGCCTTAAGCATTCCATCCATGTCTAACATCTTCTTACCCAAATCTCTTTGGTGTGTAATACCTGTTTGGTTATCAACAAACGTTTGAGATTTAAGATCAGCATCACCCTGTAAACTTTCTGCACGTGCCTGTTCTACACCTACTTTAGCTTGATGCACCATACCTTTATTTGTATTCTCAATTGCCTGAGATTCAAGTACTTTAATTTCAGCCTGTAGTTTAAGAAGCTCAAGTTGCTGTAGCTGTTGCTGAAGTGGATCAGGTTGAGGCTGATAGTTTTCTAGCTTATACGCTAGATCAGGCATACGTCTTAGTCTTGCAATGTCAGCAAGAATCATATTTCGCATACCACTGTCCATGTTATTACCTATTGTCTGAAGCATCATTGCCAGTTCTCTAGCTTTGGCTTCGTCAGCTTCTGCGGTAGATATAGATAACTTAAGATCAAACTCCCCTACTAGGTCATCTCTACGTACTGTAATAAACTGCTCATTAGTAAGACGTACTACTTCCTGCTCAGACAGAAATTCAAAGTTCATAGACAAGACTTTACGTCCTACTTTGATAACACCTTCTGAAATTCTACGTAGTATGCTCATTTCCCGTTTAGATGCAGCATCCATTGCACTTCGTACACCTGCTGCTGTTTCACCTAAACCAGCACCAGAAATACCTTGACCAGAGAAAGCTTTAACACCTGAAATTGCTTCAGCATCGTTGTTCATTAAATTAATAAGCCACATAGCAGACTGAGGAATGTCAGGGTACTTGTGCATATAAACCTGTGTCTGTGGATTGGTGTTAGGGTTAAACTCGTAATCATCACCGTTACGGAAACGAATACGGTTCGTAGCATCAAGCACCCCCTTTGCTACACCTGTTTGTGAGTTAGCTGATTTACCTAAAAGATCAATTGATCCTCTAGTCACAGCACCTAGAATTTTCTGGTTATCTTCCAGTAATTCACCATCAGGGATACCATAGATAGAGCGATCTTCTGGGATATAGGCAATAATTACAAATGGAATTTTCTGATCTGGGAATGGATTCTCCTCTAAACGAATAAGAGTATTTCCTGCCCATGCTGCAAGAATAGGTTTAACTAAACCATCCCCATCAATATCACGATAACCCCAGTACTCGTATACAGTAATCTTTTTACGTGCATCATCCTTGAATGTAAAAGATCCATTATCCCTATAGGTATGGTGTTCAGAAGAAAAACTATCTTGATTCTCCATACGTATTTTATCTAAGTTTTTATATCGCCCATCTTGTTTAAGTTCAGACAAGGAAGACTCAAAACTGTGTACAATAAACTGAATCTTATCCATATCCCCCTCACAAGTTGGGTCGATATAGACATTCCTAATATTACAGACTTCTACTGTTGGTTTATTTATTACAACTTTCTTCTGCTTAACAATCTGCTCACCAATCTTCTGGGCAATAATTGGAATACCTAAAGTTACTGTTTGTTTAACACTTTCCTGAATACCCTCATCCAGTTGTGCGAATGAATCAGGCTCAGCCTGCATCATTTGGATATAAGGCTCAAACTGTTGGAGTGCTTCAGGAGATGCGGTTTGATATGCCCACTGAGGTACAATGGTGCTTTCTTCTTTTTCTTGATAATCCCAACCAGATCGGATAATTACAGTTCCCTGTCTAACCAAAGTACGCATCACTGAATCAATAAAAGCAACCTTATTAATTTTAGACGAGAACTGATTATTTAAGATTAGTTGATTCTGTAATGCTCTATCTTTATCCTCATGCGTAACAGGATCCACTTTAAAAAGCTCTGGAGTACTTAAGAAAGCCTCAGATAATGCAGGTGCTCTCCACTCTGCCTGTTTACGTATAAGTTTAGGTTCGATATTAGAAGCTTGCTTTTGTTGAGACTGTCTGCCTTGTGGTACAGGTTTTAAAGTTTTTGCTTGGTAGTTTCTTTCCCATCTATCAAGCTTAGTCATCTGAGTTGTGTGACTAACTTGTGCTTGTTGGAAGTCATACTTTAAGTCTTCCAGTGTTGGTTCTTTTACCCAGTTTGTTAACTTATCAGGGTTAGTAGCTTCTTGATTCATTTATGCTTACTCACTTACTTAAGTACTTACTTATTAAATAAAACCACGTTGGGCAAATAAATTAGTTGGTTCAGCTTCATCTATATCAATGCCTCTAGTTTCCAACAATCTACACTCTGCTTCGTACACCTGACGATAATTTACATCCATGTTTCCACGTACACCATCCATACCACTAAGCGTAGGTGCATAAAAAGTGGCTGCAACGAAGTAGGTAAGAGCATTTAAGTAAGCTAAAGGTAAATCAACCTCAATAGCATCAAGATCAACTGGGTCGTTTAAATCCGTACTGATAGGATCAGGTAAGGTAGTGTATTGAACTAAATATGTTTTATTACCTGGATCTTGGTTAAAACGTAAGGTATCTACAGCCAGTCTGGTAACTAAACCAGAACCATCTAACTCTACTCTATTCTCAGTCGCTGTATCTGTTATATGCAACATCTCTAAGAAAGGTTTAGTAAACGGAGTGTCTGTATCCAGAATATACCCAGCAGGATTAACTGATACAGCATACTGTGGAGATAGTACATAAGTACTCATCCCACTACGAGTCTGTAAAACCAAGTAGCCTTTATTTAAGGTAAATCGTGTACCCAGATTAACCAGTGCTCTGTTGATTGTAGTGATAACCTGTTGGTACTTATTGGGGTTAATTTCCCCATCCAATACACAGCTTAAGTTAGAAATCTCACCTGAAGCCAAAGCAAAAAATATATCTGATAATCTCATTGTACCCTCTACACCAAATAGTTATTAATGGAATGGTATTCTTCTGCTTGAGTATACAGTCCCCATATATCTGCACCATTCTGTGTGAAAGGTGTTTCAACACTAGGCAACCAGATAGGCATAAGGGCAAGCATTGATATGGTATCCAGACCATCATCCTTTTTAGACTTGAACCCCATTACTGTTGTTTGGCTTAATTCAAGCAAAAGTTCAGTAAGTGCTTCACTATAAACATCAGACGGGAAATACATTTCCCCTTTCTTAAAGTTAGGGACAACAACATTAAACCTTTGAAACTTATCCACTGTAGGACGTATCCCAGGTTTACCTTCATTTTTATCTGAAGCCAAAGAGAAGAAGATATTTCTAAGCATCATCTCCTTTTCAGTCCAAGGAATAAATCCACCTTGTTGACCTGTTACCTCTATCCCTACTGACTGTGGATTATACATTTGAACAAGTCTAAACAAGTCATCCATATTCTTGTCCATAGTCTGTCTTCGACAAACACCATCTACCCAGAAAGTAAATCCTTTATTATTTACAGCCCATACAGATATAAAACTAAAGTCTGCTGAGTTCTTTTCAGAAGTGGCAAAGTCAGTAGTGACATAGAAGTTAAAGTTACTACGGTTATCTAGAAGATGTTTTCTTACATACCTTTTAATATCTGAATCCAGAATTAAACGAGTACCCGCAGACAATATCTGAAGCATGTATTCTTGGAAGAATGAGTGTTCAGCCCCTTGTAACTTTAATTTTTCATACTGCTTAAGAACATAGTCATAATCAAAACGATCTTCCCATGATCCTTTAAATTCTTCCCTACTACATGGAAACTTCTCACAGATTGGGTAGGCATTTACAATCCAAGCCCCTGACTCCACTGCTACATATAAAGGATCACTAGCATTGAATGGTGTACCATTCCAAATAATCTTTCTACGCTTAGGGTGTAGAGCAGGTTCAATTGCACTGTTTACTGTTGTTTTAATACTTTCAATAACTGTAGGGCTTCGTGCATCTTCATCGCTGATAATGTCATCGAGCAGTGCAATAATAGGGCGAGAGTTGTTTTCCCTTGTACCACGAACACCTGTTTTAGCACCATGCCCCGATACTACAAGTGAAGTCCCATCCTTACGAATAAACTCCCAGCGTATATCAGTAAACTTGGCTTCAACAATAAACTGTTGTAGGAATGGTGAATGTAGATACCTATTCTCCAGTGCTTTACGCATCTTCTTAACACCGTTGTCGATGCTATCAGACACGTAAAGCATGTAGGGAATTTTACCTAGATTGGGTAGTTCACCATAGATAGCGATACGGTATATTAAATATTCAAGTAAAGTTGTCTTACCTAAACCACGATGGCAGAGATTGATAACATCCATACCACTGTCATCAATAAAGCTATCCAACATCTTGAGATGAACAGTAGGCGTAACGTTCTCAGTCAAGCCACCATCAATAAGTTTGATAAAACTCAGCATCTCCAGAGCAAAAGTACTTGGAATATAGCTTTGGTTTTCTTCGTAACAGACTTCTGCTAAATACTCGGTAACTGTTTTAGCGGTAGCTGTCTTACTAAGCATCGCTGTCATGGTCAATTACCTTTACTATTTTCTGTGTAGTAATATCTTTAATAGGTACGACATTAGCCTCTAATGCTTTTTGTTGTTGTAAAGCCAGTTCAAATAAAGTTTCTTTTAAGTCCTGAAGTACTGAATCTTTTTTCAGACCAATATCCAGTTCTACTTTTTGTACTTCAGGCGGCTTCAAATGATTCAGTAAACTATTAGCTGCATCACTTCTTACTTTTTCTGAGTTGGCATTAATCATTAAGTCAGCTTGAACATTAATAGCCTTTTGGTATAAATCCTGATTTAAAACCCAACTTGGAATAAGTGACTGCTCTAAAATTAAATTAACCAATTTAGATTTATTGTAGGCAGTGATGTAGGAAGCTATATCCTTTTGGCTTACACCGTTTGTAAGAAACCGTTGATAACGGTTAGGGAATGTTTTGATAAATGCATCAATATTTGTTGCGCCCATAATTTTATGGGAACAGTACTTAACTGCACTCACATAGTCAGTTAGTTTAAACTTACCATCACGCATAACTTGCGTATAACTAAGTAAGTTGTCTCTGTAATTTTCATACATTAATGGATCAGCTAAAGTCTGATTCACTTGATCTATAAACTCTTGGTTTACAGTTTTCTTAAACTTATCGGGTAGAACCTGTCTAAACTGTTCTACTGTCAGTAGACTCATACACTACATACCTTTTTAGTATATCGTTTTCATGTAGTGTATGCGTACGTAAGTACTTACTTAAATAAGCAAGTACTCAAGCCATGTCTATAAAAATTTAAGGTTGCGCTCCTGTCAATTGAAGCCAATGTAAACAAACACTATCGTAGTATTCAGGGTATGGAGGAACAAACCTTGGGTTAATTAAGTAGTGACCTCTTTTTACTCTCGTAACTAAACCAAGCTGATTTAGATGCTTATACGCTTTAGATTGTTTATTTCTGTCTGACTGCTCTAGACCTACAGGCAATACTGCAATATTTGTAATACTGTCTTTATAGCTAAGTAAGTCAGATATTAAATGTATAGCAGGGTCGTTACTTACTTCTTTCAAAGTATCAAAAAAGTCTAAACCTTCTGCATGAGTAAACCCACGTTCTATTAAACCAGTACTTAACATCTTTCGTTTACCTGCTCTGCCCACTGTATAGGTATTTATAGGAAGTGTTTTACGTTTCCTTGTGTATGTTACTTCTTCTGTTGTCATAAGTAATCTCTACAGGTTACTATACCTTACATTCAAACGTAACCTGATACTATTACTAAGTGGGCTTAAAATCAATAGTTAGTAATCAAAATACATTACAAATTCAAATAAGTAAGATATATACCTTTATAGATAGTAATCTATTTACGTTATTTTTAAAGGTTAAGTTATTAATATATAAGAATTTATTTTACTATATATAGTATAAGAAAGTTTATTAAATACTAGTCATTTCGTCCAATGTTCTCGCATTACTTCGCAAGCCTCGCTTCGCTACGTTTGCTCGTATGCTTCACACTGTCCTCATGCCTACGTCTGATTCCTTATAGAAACAACGTACCGCAAGGAATGAGCGAAGCGAATGACGATAGCGGTGGAAGTTGTTTCTATAAGGGCAACTCTACTGTCCAAGCTTCCTGAGTGCTTCTTTTGCAGCAGGGGTTAGCTCCCTAGAGGTTGCAACCTCTATTTCTTCCAAACCTTGCAGCTTACGCTCTTTATTTATTTCCATCATTCGCTGTCTGTACGCTAAGTCTGCTTCTAACTTTAAATCCTTTTTGATAACTTTTGTAGGACTTTGCCGTACCCCCTGTAGAGCTTCCAATCCAACGCTAAAGATAGCAATCCCAAATAAACCTATAGGTAAAGGTAAAAACAAAATATGTGGTGCAAATAGTAGAAGTATGATACCTAGTATGATGCTACCAAAACATAAACCCCACCAAGTAACAAAAGCTAAACCACATAGAACTAGCGCACCTAATCCCAATGCACATAACACTAAGCCTCTAAGCATTTCTGTACCCCATTTAGTATTTTTGAACGCAAGTCAGCTATAAACTGCATGACTATGTACACCTGCCTCTGTGTGTTTTCTTATTTAAGACAGTCTCTATTTTATCGTATCTGGTTTAAGGTGTGTTTAAGTTTTAAACTTTATTTCTTAATTTTTAAATAATTTAGTACAGGTTTAGAGAACTCGCACCTATCCGCAACTTTTTGCAAATTGAAATAATTTAGTACGCTTCTAGGCACTCAATCGAAACTTTTAACAGGTCAATATAATTTAGTACGAATGTAAGTTTGTCTGTTTAAGTGAAAACTTTTACCGTTGTAGCATAATTTAGTACGGATATAGGGTTCTCACTTTCTTAACTACAAAACCTGAATACCCCTCCCCCTATGTCTACATAAAAAAGGATTCTTACTCTCTTGGTTTGCAGCTTCGCTGTTCTGGTGGACAAGTCCATTAACTTAATCAAGGAGTACTCTCATGTCCCAACAACAACAACCTAAAACAGTTGGCTTAGGTAAAGCGTTCGGCATC
>JACCEA010682972.1_pt1 | contig 32599 bp, 69 predicted proteins | sample 7449851 | NCBI WGS metagenome assembly JACCEA01 (sample SAMN15323453, study PRJNA562643) | freshwater metagenome | isolation source: river surface water | place: USA:Blue River Watershed | collected 2017-08-18 | reverse complement strand
TGAACCAAATGCATTTCTTGAATTAGTTTCATAAAAAATAGATCCAATTCCTGATAATAATGTGTAGTTTGTATTTTCTATTTTTTGTTTGAAGTTTATTCTATATGAAGTTGTGGAAGTAGAAACTATTGGTAATGAATCATTAATAAGAGAATTTTGTATCTTAATTAAATTGCTTCCGACTATCTCATCATCTTTCTCTAAAATGCTAAAAGTTGGATCAATTGAAATATCTATTGGCTTTATATTGTAGAATAATTCATTCTGATACTCATAAATTGAAGTATCAATTATTATAGTATTTCCAACTCTCTGATATTTAAATGATTCAATTTTTTCTCTGAATAATGAATCTTTATATAAATCAATATCAAAATTTAGAGATCCATCATTACTAAACAATGATTGATCTAAATTAAATACTAAAGTAGATCCTTTTGGTATTGTTATTTTAGGTGAAATTAAAGACAGAGAATGTGTTCCTATTCCAGTAGATGTTAATGATATATTATTTCCTATTTTTGTGTCATGTAAAGAAGAACATAATTTAATCTTTTCTGCATTTTCTCTTAGGATGTAATAGATTGAATTATTTGCTAAACCACCAATGGTTGTTCCGCCATTAGTATAATAAACAACTTTATCGCCTGTATTCAAGTTTTCATTTATTAATGAAATACTAGAATCTGATGTACTAACCCCACTAGTAGTAATAAAGTTTATTAGATCGGTTGTTAATTTTCTTAATGTTGAATCATATCTTATAGTTATTATTCTTGAAACATTAGGTATTGCATTTATTTTTACATTATCATTAGTTATTAAACCATGAGGATCATCTGTGATTATGTCACCAAAATATGATTCTACTCTTGATGTTACTTCTGGATATTTTGTAGTTAATGAATGAGAAAAACCAATCGTTGTATTTGGAGTAGTGAATAAAACAGAATTTAAATTTGTTCCTATTCCAGTTGAAGTAGTGAAACCAAGAGTAGAAATACCAACATAGTCAGATCCAAGGTTTACAGCATAAACAGTTTCACCATCTTTAAGTTGATATGTTAATGAATTATTTACTGTGTATAGACCTGTTCCACCAACGCCAATTCCATAAATTAATTCTTGACCAGTAAAGAAATTATGATTAGGAATGTGGATTGATCTTGAAGGAATGAACTTATCATAAACCTCTCTACTAAAAGATACACTAACGCTCGTAGTTATTCCAGAAAAAGTACTAACAGGGGCAATTTCAATACTTCCAATACCAACACTCACTACTTTTGTGCCTGGTTGAATGAAATCCCCAGAAATAGAATCACCAACAAAAATAAGTCCACCTGTAGATAATCCAATATACTTTCTAGTATCATTATTTGCGCCATCTATAATTCCAGACACAGTTAAAGTATCTAAGTTTTTATAGTAAATAGAACCAGATGTCCCAATACCTATAGAATTATTAGGATTAAAATAAGTTGTTTTATTTTCTATTGTATTTAACTTTTCATCACTAATAAATGTAAATTTATTAGGGAGTAAAATTACTGAGCTTATTCCAGAATAATATGTTGTAGAAATAGTAGAGAATCTATTTACATAAAGTTTAGATTCTTCTTCAGAAATATTAGTTATTCTTAAAACTTCACTTGAAATGCCAATATAATCATTTACTTCAAATCCAGAAACATCAGAAACTTTCAATCCAGTCCAATTTCCAGTTATTGAAGTTGGTTGAACATCTTCTAGTAAAGATACTGATTTACTTCTAACTGAAATATCATATGTACCTGAGACATTGGAATATTTACTAGATGAAATTCCATCTACGATAATTTTTTGTCCATTTACCAATTCATGAGGAATAGATGTTATTCCAGTAATACCTCCTGGGAAAGAAATCAACTTAACATTTTTCAATGTTGTTATACCAACATTGAATGATATTATATTTTTACCCATTAATGTCGATACTTCTGCAGAAGCTCCACTTCCATTAGTTCCAGAATTATCAAATCTTATAAAATCACCAACTTTATAATTATTTCCTTTATTGTAAATTCTTATAGAAGATATACCAGATGAATTAATTTCTCTAACAATAAAGTCTTGTTTGTATTTTTCTTCTACTTTGTTAATAAGATCATATCTAGAACCTTGTGAATTTATATAATAAGGACCAATATTTCTAATGATATTTAATTTTGATAAATCATAATCTTGGTTAAAAGATGGCTCAAAGTTTTCAGAGAAAGGATAATCTTTAAACTCCTTTCCTATAACATATGGGAATATGGGTGAAGAGACAGTATTCCCATCGATAGTGAAGAAATAACCATAATTTATTCCGGGAAGTTTTTGATCATTAATATACATTCCATTGTATTCATCCAGATCACCTTCAGTAGATTTTTTATCAAAAATATAATCTTGTACAAAAAATCCTGGATTAAATAGTGGGTTTAGAGGTCTTAATTTATTATTTTCTAATTCTAATTTTTCATCAGATGTCAATAATCTATAACTAGATCTTACCCTTCTTATTTCAGATCCAAATAAAGCATATGGACCAAAGATTGGATTTCCATCATATGCCCACCCAAGAATATTAAGATAATTTTTATTTGATGAAGAAGATGGAACTTCTTGATTATTTTCTAACACATTATCATTTAAAAGATATCTAATTTTTTTAGTTGGATAGAAATTAACAACTTTTAATCCAAGATCATCATCTTTGCTTGTAATAATTAATGTTTCATCTACTTGACTTATAATTGACTTATTTTTTTCTACTTGATTTATTTTCCATTCAAATACATTTGCAATAAATTTAGCACCATTCCCTCTTCTTTCTATAAGAAGAGAAGTATTAGCATCGTATCCAATACCTGAATTTATAATATCAACATCTACAATTTTTCCATTTTCTACTACTGGTTCCAACTCAGCATATTTTCCATTTCCTTGAACTTTTATTACTACATCATTTTTATATCCATTCCCTTTATTGAGAATTTGAACTGATACTATTCCCCCATCAATAATTACTGGTTTTAATACGCACTGTGATGTTATACTGCTAACACCAACAAATGGTCTTCTATGGAAGTTTACAATTTCAGAGGTTCCATAATTAGAACCACCATTAATAATAAATACATCTTCAATTTGTCCTAGTACAATAGGTTTCAATACTGGAGTTGATGCGACAGAAGAACCAATCGCTGATAAAGATTCTACTTTTATTTCAATAGGTGGATATGAGAAAGTGTGGAATCCAGATCCTATTCCTGATATATCAACATATTTTTTATTGTTATAATTTTCATAACTAAACTCAGTACCAACTCCTGCTGTTGATAATCTAAATTTATTTTCATCTAGTATAGAAACTATGTATTGATTGGTAGTTGAAAGACCAGAAGCTGGATTTTGTGATTGATAAACTACAATATCTCCATTTTTAAATCCATGATTTTTTGCAAAAACATAATTATCATAAGTATTCAAACCATTTGTTTTGCTATCTATAGAAAGAATAGATGGTACTTTCACCAATCTATTTGAATATCCAGATCCTGGATTCTTAACATAAATTTTAGTAATAGTATTTTTCGAATTTAATGTCTGTAAACTATGAATTCCCGTTGAAATGCCAGTAAATGAAACAGTGTTTATACCAGAAGCAGCATCATTTTTTGTATTATACAATTTAACTACTTTTTCATTTATTACTCCGACAAAATACTTAGAATTATTAATTAATGATGGAATTGGTGTATTTGTATTTGATTTGTAAATTACCTCTTCGGTGTTTTCAAAATTATGATTATCTAAAAATGTTATTGTATTATCTGGAAATGTTAAACCAGAAAAATCTCCTTTGAATTTTGAATTAATATTTGTTTTAACTAGGTTTGATTCTAATACAGCACCAGAACCATTTCCACCAACTAATGTAATCTTTGGTTTAATTTGATACCCAACACCAGGAGAAATAACCTTAACTTCAGATAAACTTCCTATTATATTTGTATGTACGGAGCATCCTGATCCAATTGGAGAACCATTTTGATCTAGGTCGGTAACTTCTAACCCTGAGAAGTTAATAACATCATAGTTATTGCCTTTTCCATCTACAATGATAGAATCAATTTTACCATAATACACATTTTCATCATATAAAGTTGGTGAATTTATTTCCACACCATTCAATAACATTCCGATAGTTCTATCATTTAATGTTTTGCTTGATGGTGATCTTTCTAAATTTTTGTTTAATGAAAACTTTTTGAGTAATTTTTGATTTTTTAATTGTTTTATTCCATTTCCAGATTCATAACCAAATTTTACATAGAAATCAGTTTGTGGTGGAATGAGAGATGGGAAAGTAATATATTCTTTTAGTATTAAATCATTATTACTAAAAGACAACTTGATATTATTAGAATCAACTCTTGTTACAAAATAAGTTCCTGTTGAAATACCAGAAGATGAATTGCCGAAGTAATAAATTTTTTCCCCTGTAAATAAAGAATGATTTGGGGCATTGATTGTATCTGTATTTGCCGAAGATACATTTACAAATTTTTTACTATCATTTGAGAATAAAGTATATTCTGGTAGTCCAGTTGAAGAAACATAAAAATAATTTTGATCATAATCAACATAAGAATTTTGAACTCCAGAAGGTATTGTAACAATTTCTGGGAAGTAATTTTGAACACTGGATGCTTTCTTTATAACTTTTCTTAATAAAGTATATCCAGATGTATTTTGCAATAACGGAGTTCTTATAAATCTTCCAAAAGAATCAGAAGATGTTTCCAGGACAGTAACATCAAGTGAAGTATTTTCTGATGGATTTATTAATCTTATTATTTCATCTTTATTAATTGATACTTCTTGATTTATTAATCTAATAACTGTTGATGTCCCAGAATTTGCTATAATTTTAATATCATGAGTTCCAGATAAATTATAAATCCATTTATTCAAATACAAGTTATCATTTAAATCTATTCCAAACTTAGATAATGAAACTTTATCTCCAATTCTTAAATTTGAAGATGAATTGAGATCTACTGATTGTATAATATTGATAAGTCTAAATTCTATTTTTGTTCCATCTTCCAAAAAGGAATACAAGAAATTTTCTTCTACAACGTCTCTATTATAAGAAATTGAGTCAGTTAATCCAGTAACTCCCAAAAATTGATTAATAGTTTTATCTGTATATGATACTTTTAACGGGTATTGTAAATTATCAGTATATACTAAAAGATTACCAGATTTTTCAAATCCAACAGTAGAGTCTACTAATATTTGATTGGAATTACTTGGTATATTTTCAATAGTTCTAGTTTTTTTGGTTGTCTCGAAGTCTAAGAAAAATGAAGATAAATCTAATGATATTTCAAAAAGCGACTGATCTTCAACTGGTCTGAACTCAATGTTATAAATTGATGCGCTGGAAAGAGTATCAGTAGTTGATCCAAAAATATTTTGGAATAATGTTTTACCCTTAAGTTCTAATAAATCCTCAGTAGTTATTGGCCTAGTCTGCTCAGATCTAATGACTTGCTCTACTAGTATATTTCTTGTTACAATATATTCCCCACTAGAAGGAGAAAGAGTATAATCTTGCGGAGTTATTACGTCTACACTTTCACCAAAAAGAATAGAAAATAATAGTTTAAATGATACGTCGGTTCCTTTTGTTGTGTAAAAATCTCTAGCTTCAAGAAGAATATTTTTTATTTTTGCTTTACTTGTAAATTTCCTATCTTCAAATCCTGGTAAGAACTGCGATTTGAATTTATTAAAAAATACTTTATAAAAATCTAGTGCTAAATTATTTACAATAGATCCTTGAGTATGTTCAACCGCCTCTGAAGTTGAAAAATAAAGATAGTTACTGTCTGAATCTTTTGATATTCCACTAAATCCTCTAACACACCCAACAAATGTATTGGATGTTTTACTAGAATAATATATAATTTCTTCATTTATTTTCAATAATCCATTATATTCAGGAAATCCAACGGTGCTATTTACTTCTATTACTTCACCAAAAGAAAATATGTCTGAAGTTAGTGTGCAAGGATTGTTTTCTGTATAAAAATTTTCATCATTAAATAATTCAACATTTTTATACTCTGGTAATCCTCTAGATAATTCAGATATACCAGTATCGTGTTCTTGTGAAATGTAATACTGATTTAAAAATTCATTAAAAAGTGGTGACTCTTCGTTAAGAAACTCTGGAATTTGAGATTCTATGATAGATTGAATTTTTACTTTTTTTACTTCAGACATATTACCTAGTTAGATTTCCGTTTACATAACTGGATGTTGTGATATAAGAGGATGCAGAAGTGTCTTCACCTGTTGCAATTGTATCCTCTAACATATTTACCATAGTATTGGACATGCTTAATTCGAGATATAAATCTCTCAATCCAATAACATCATTAGACTCAGGAACTGCTTGTATTTCTATGCCTCCTGGTTTTGTTGACCCAGTTATGATTACTGGGTCAATCATTATTTCTCCTTTTTTATAATCAACTGTTCCTGCATTTGGAGTTACAACTATGATGGATGATCCATCAAATTTAAAGAAAAATATTTTTCCAAATGTATCATCTACTGGAATATCACTTAAAAATATTTCACCATCAACTTGATCAATAGTAAAACCAGAAGATTTAATATTAAATCCAAAATTGTTAGTTGTTTTCTTTACGTGAAATTGATTTCCATAACATAACTCATAGGTAGCAAGTTTATTGATTTCTGGTTGTAGATTCCTTCTTATTTTTACTTTAGTAATATTTGATGTAATAGATGATCTTGTATTGTCTATTAATGATACTAACTTACTATATTTGAATCTTCCACCAAAACCATTTAACTCACTAGATTTTGAATATTTTGTCAATGTATTTATTACGCTAGTTCTGAGTTGATTGACATCTGAAGTTGCACCTTTATCATAATAAACTGTTGAATCTAATTCAACGTATAGGTATTTCAAATCTTGCAATTCAACTCTAATACCAGAAACTGAATATTGTCTTAATTGACTTAAAATATCAGTTTTTGTTGCTTGAGATAAAACAGAACCATTTCTTGGTTTTGCGATAACAAAAACTTTACCATATTCTGGTGGAGTTAATTCATCTCCACCATATGCAGTTACTGATTCTATATTTGGAAATAAAAATGGGACCAAACCAATATAATCATTCGCAGTTACTGCTCTATACTGTGACGAATATATTCTTGGTCCCAAATATTTTATTGATTCAACTGGTTCAATATCATCTCCATTTTCTGAAGATTGATTTGTAAAAATAGCAGAAATTCCAGATGTTATTGTATTTTTATTATTGTCTTCTAATATTCCAGAAAAAGTAAAGTTTGCTGCTCCATTTCCGGCATTTCCATTCGTTACAATGTAGGAAATATTAACAGTGCTTCCACTTAATGGATTTTTGCCTATTACATCATCACCAAAAATTATCTCATACTTTTCATCTTTTATTTCCTGTATTAAGAAAAATTTTGTATTTTTTGATACTTTAAATAAATTTTGATATTGTTCATATTCTTCAATAGTAGTACCTGCGACAAAAACTCTAATGGTGCTAGTATCTACTCCTGGATTTGGAATTATAAATCTTTGATTTAATACGTCTTTATTTACAACGTATGACTTCTTTAAGTAAGTTCCTTCAAATATATCAATTCCACTAAAAGTTGCAACTCCATCATTGTTTGTTGGAACAGTAATGTCTTCTGGTATTGAGAATACTAATGATCCGCCCTGTGCAGCTCCTAATGCTACTATTCCTGATTTTAAGGTTACGGACCTAGCAGAAAGACCAGCGGAAACTGAAAAAGTTATTTTTGCTCTAGATGCTCTTCTTGATCTCGGAACATAACCAATATTTCTTGCTAATGATACAACATTTTCCCTCAATGTTGCACTATCAATAAATGCCTCATTAACCGCCATGTTGGTATTAAATGAGGTTATATAAGAGTTATATGCAAGTAAATCAATCAATACAGAAAAGTTTGACCCTTCAAAATCAAAGTCTGTAAAATTGCTATTTGACCTCAAATAATCTTTTATTTGAGTTCTTAATGAATTGAAGTCCAGATTTGTGAAGTTATTGAAGGACATTATACTCTTGTTGGTTGGAGAATAAACTCTAAAGTTTGTTGTGGTGCTGGTATACCAACGATATCATATATTATTTTTATATTTAACTCATATTCATCATCGACAACTTCAACTGAAACTGATTTTACTCTTACTCTTTTTTCAAAATTATTTAATAAATTTGTTATTTCATTTTCTAACACTATATTAATACCAGAGGTTGTTAATTCAAAGAGAGATTCATTAACACGAGATCCCAATAAAGAGTTGAAAAATCTCTCTCCTACTCTAGTTTTAACCAGATTCATTACTGATCTTTTTATAGCATCTTCATTTTTAATGATGAGAATATCATTAGTTACTGGATGCTTTAAAAAAGATAGGCTGATATCTTTAAAAAATCTAGAAACCTCTGGCATTAAAGGTTATATTATACTTAATATATCTATAAAAGTTTTCAGATCATTTTTCCATAAGTTGGTTCTGTTCCGTATTCCCAATCATCGTAATCATCATCATTTCTGATAACTTCATGCAATTCTGTTTGTTTCTTGAAATCATGCTTTGGCGCATTATCATGCATAATTTCCTGAATAACTCTTTTTTGTGGAACTGAATCGTAATCTGTAATTAATTTTGTGGTTCCCCACATCTCTCTCATGTAATTTTTGTCTCTATCTACACTATAAAAAGACATTAGACTCTCCTGTTTTAATTAAAAAACAGAACTTTTTTTAAGGAGGTTACTATCTCCTCAACTATTTAACGATACAAATATCTTAGATTGTAATTATCTGAATTTAAGTATTTTAACAACTCTAATGCTATCAATTTTGGATTTCCTGGACCACAAGTGTAAACATCTATAGCAATACATCCCTCTTCTGGCCAAGTGTGGCAGGAAACATGACTTTCTGATAGTGCTATGACTATTGTACATCCCTGAGGAAGAAAACAATGGGAGAAAATATTCAATATATTCATTCCAGCACGTTCTATTCCCTTCTCCATAACCTCTTGTAAAGTTATAGAATCATTCAAGAGGTTAAAATCTACGCCATATACCTCCAAGAGGAGGTGGTTTCCCATTGAAAACTGTTCCAATTCGTTAAAATCACACGTAAAATCTATTTATTTGATGAGATCTGAGTCTTCTCCAAGTATATGTCTCAAATAATTGGAATCCCAGTATGAATAATAGTCTGTTTTCGCCAGATTTTCTCTCATTTTTCGTAAAAGTTGACGATTTTGATACAAAACTAGGTTATATTTACCGTTATTTGTTTGAATTCCATTGATAAAACTTGGTTCATCCCTACAATCATCAAAAAAACTGTACTTTGAATATGTTTCTGATAATTCTTTACAACGAATTCTTACAAATTCTGGGTCTAAATCGTCTTCAACAACAAAAATAACGACACCGAACTCATCTTTCAATGGTTCAATGTCGTTTATTGGTGAAAAAACTATTTTATAAGTGAATTTTGAAGCAAATGGACAGATAGAAAACCCACCAATGAGAGGATTTTTCTTAGAAACATCATCTATCCATTGCTCTAATTCTTTAATGACCTGTTTATCGTCCTTGTCCACGGTAAGGTTTACGTGCTTTATTACGGCTTGTCGCAGCATATTTAGTATTACGACCATCTCCTTGACGAGTATTCTTAGGGATACTCTCAATTTTCATATCCTTACGAGATTTTGCAGCCATTTACTCCTCCAAACGGTTTTTACGGATTTTTTTACGGTTTTTTTACCACATAAGATTTAAAAAGACCCGCAAAACGGTTTTTAAACGGTTTTGGAGGGTCTTTAAAAATCTCATAGGGACATTCTAAGGCAAAAAAAGAAGGAGGTCAAGAGAGACCTCCTAGATTCATCAGATAATTCTGGTCTTTTCGTGTCCCACACGGATCTTAGGATCACACCAGATCTCAAATCCTGCCTCTTTAGCATCTAGACAGAACGAGACATCCTCGCCACACATATCCTGAACTTCACCAGACTCAAATACTTGCATCTTAGGAGCAAACCAAGGGTATTCGAGGTTCTCAAAGACGCCATTCTTGATGAGTACCCAACCGAAACCTGTGTAATCAACGGTGAACGGTTTGCGACGCTTGCTCATCGTTTCTAAGGTTTCATGATTCATGACTCCACCATTGTTTCTGAAGTCATCTTCTTCCAACCAGTGAGCAACAGAAGTGGTGTGTCCATCTTCAGTGCAATACCAACCACAGGCAATCTGCTGATCCATCCACACAAGACGGTAAAACTTCTCAGTATCAAACACAATATCGCTATCAATCCACAACTGATAGTCATACTGAAGTTTACCATCCCAAGGTACTTGCTTAGGACCACGAAGAACGTTCGCACCAAGTACTTTACAACGTGCGAAGTTCACCATACTAGAATAATCTTGTGAGATTTGAATACTAGCACCGTGCTGTACCAAATCAAAACACAACTGAACAAAATTCTTTAAGAAAATATATGAAACTCCTCTACCTGGAAGACAAAACACAACTGATTTGCCTTGGACCATATCTCGCGCCTTCGAGATATCAAAGTCATCAGATGATTCTACAGTCGGAGTCTTTGCTTTAACAGTAAATCCTTTAGCCATAAAAAAATAATACTAACGTTTTAATTCTACCACCACAAATCAATCATTGCAATGGGTTTTCATCATTATTTAGAGATACTTCAATGTCCTCTGATTTTCCACCAGAAGTCCAGACGAGTCCTCGGATGATCTTTAAGTTCTCATCCAATTCCTCTTTGTTTACGTTCTTTATAACTGTTATCCCATTAACTTGGATATTATATGTGTTCATCAGTAATCTTCATCTTCGATCTTCCTGAGAAGATCTTCTATTTCTTCTTTCAATGTATGATTGATTATCAGAACTTTATCTGTGTCCAATCTGTGCTGAATGGTCTCTACTAGAAGATCCTTCTCATACTCATCAATTTCTAATTTCATTGTCCCCTTGAATTTTTTTGAATATCTTTATATATTACCTATTTCTTAGAATTTTCCTCGGAAATTTTTTTGCGCCCCCTTTGAACCTACTCGGAGTTTACCCTAGGGGAAAATTTTTTTTATAAAATCGGAATTACTCGGTCGCTTTCAAAGGTTTGTAGGTTAGGGTAGTATTCGATTTTTATATAAGGGGGGGGCATCGGTTAGGTATAAGAATTAAACAACCGTTAAAATAACTGTCCTTCGTGTATTATAATAACGAACTCAATAACGTATTATAATACACGAACAATCGTTAATAGTTATTGTTTATATTAGGATTATAAGAATAGAAAACTATTACCAGGGTATAAGAATAGTTAATGGGGCAATGTATGAGAATAAACTATCACTGTCCTATTAGAATAATAAACTATTACCTAGGTATAAGATTTAGAAACCCTCGGAGTATTATAATAACGAACTGTTTGGGGACGATGTGATACGAATTGTTTCTCTTAATCTTTATATACAAGGCGCGTACAAGTTTATGTGCGAAACCGTGTATAACGAATAGTATAGCACTGGTCCATTAGAATTGTAAACTGTGTGGAGGGTACGAATAGAATAGTATGCCTAGGTATAAGAATTGTGATATAACGAATCAATAGTATAAACGAACAGATTATACTGCAAGATATAACGAATAGCATTGGACAGATCTTTATACAACGAATGAAACAGATTGTATAAGGAATAACGAATATCCGAGGATATTCTTATTAGTTTATACAACGAATCATTCTATACAATGCTCCGATGAATAATCATAGACGAAGCATTATGTATTATGTGCTGCCTGCCTAGGACGAATAAAACTCTCATAAGGACGAACAGTATAATAACGAATGGTCTGATAGATCTTTATAAGGACGAATCAATCTAGGCGCTCTTCGATATCATCCAATGCACTCATAATAATTTCAATGCTGTCCTGTTCGTTATCTTCTAGTTTGTCCATCACTTCATTTAAACGAACAAGCACCTTAGAAGTAATAGACGGCACTCGGATAATACTCATTTCGCCCAGATTCTTGTATTTTAATGGTCTCATAGTTTTGTTAACATAACTGGCGTATTTATGGGGGGTTTTGTTAACATAACTCAAAAGCATTGTTATAACTGAGTTTTGATGATCCTCCCTCCCTCACGCCACCCTAGAAGTTTAGCACGGGCGCGGGTGAGACGCATCAGACTCTGTGCAGTTTGGGAAGTGTCCATAAGACTCGAAATACTCATAAGTCCTCTGAGTCTTATCTACAAGCACCATAAAAACCCCTTGGACTCATGCGCCTTATGAGTCCTCGGAGTCTTATTCTCTATTGCTTGTGGCGGTTCTAGGAGTGTCTGCGGGCGCTTGACTTTTTTTGCGAGTGATGGTATAATGCAGCCTTAGACAACAAGACCTAGAGGTATTTCTAAGACATAAGAACACATTACCTAGAGGTATTTCTAAGAGTATCAGAAGCGTTTAGGCAGTATATTAAACATAATTGTTAGCATTACAAAACACTTACATATATTTTTTAATACATTTTTTTCATTAACGTTTTTTAACAAATTACGCATTAAGTTCTACTTGAGCAGAGGTGAAAGTATCAATGATTGCTTCGCATAGAGTTTGTTCATACTCATTGAATTCATACTCTTGCTGTTCTAGACAATAAAGAAGCAATTCTATTTGTTCCTCATTAAGTCTTACAAACGTTTCTTTACTTTGATTCATCTTTGACTGAGATAAGAGATTCAAGGATTGATTCATAAACATCTTTCTCTTTCTCATTGAATTGATTATACTGTTGATTCAATGAGAAGATAATAAGATCTATCTGTAATTGATTTAACTCTAGTTTAGTTTTCATTTATGTTTAATAACTCGGCGCTTCTACTTTAATTGATTCAAGTTTGTATAATTGATCGACCTGATAAGAAATCTCTTCATGCATTGCTTTATGAATCGTCTCGTAAATTACATCATAACAATCTAGATTAGACAGAACATTATCCGCTAACTCATTAGTGTAAGGATAAACGGTCTCATTAGATTGATAATCATAATGCTCGAAATCTTTTACATCTTCCTTAGTATAGATAAGTGAGAAGATGGTTTCATTCGGGTCAAGTTTTTCTAACTGATTGATAACGTCTTTAACTGTTTGTTTCATTTGTTCAGCGCGATCAGTTCTTGTTGGATTAGCAGCATTTCTTCTTCATCAGAATCAGAAAGATCTACAGGAGCGAACTCAGAAAGATTGATTGAGTTATCAGTGTAGATAGGAGCATAATACAACTCTTTTGAATCAGGGTCAATAGTATAAACAGCGCCGTGGGATTCTTTGCGGACAATAATCATCGTTTCAGTGAGTTGTTTTTGGGGGACAAAGGGAAGAGAGATCATCGTTGCTTTGGTTTGTATTTTAGGCGATTGATTTCATCGTTAATCAATTCACCAATCTGTTCATAGACCCAATCATTATTTCCTACTTGTTGAAGAACTTCTTGTGCATCATCTTCTGGGAGATAGTTCTCATCAAAATCTTCATCGAGTGTGAATACATCAGCATCGGTGAAGACCCAAGCGGCGACATAATGATCTTCGCCATAAGTAGCGATTAGATCATTAACACGTTGTTTTAGATCAGCGAGATTGCGAAACATAATCAGTTTGGGTTGTTTTGTTCTTTGATGATTTGATTAGCAATTTTCCTGTACTTGATGGAATCTTGATAATCAAAATCTCGATACGCTTGTTCCGCCAATGCAATGTAACGTTTTGCTTCTGGAGGAATACGTTTGTTGGTCATTTTCAGTTGCTCATTACTTTGTTGAACAGAGAATCATAAGCATCTTGATCCATCCAATCAGGAATATCTCCATCAACAAATTGAATCAGAGATTGCAGAACTTCAAGTTCTTCAGGAGTGAATCGAAAGATCAGTTCAGTCATTGTTGATTTCAGTTACAAGTTTAGCAGGGGAACCACAAGACTTGTAGAAGTCAATCATTGATTGTGCTTCTTGCATTGTGGGAAAAGATTGAACTCTCCACTCACAATCATTGTAAGGGACTTGATAAGTAATCTGAACTTGATTATACATCACTTAGCAATCAGAGTTTTAACTTCATCGAAAGACTTACATTGCCCTGCTTTGATTGCATTGAGCAAGTTAGTCGTAATCATACCACAACGCTCAGATGCAGGATCACAAATAGCGTAGACAGGAGTGCGATCTTGAATGTCGAAAGTGGTTTTGATGAGCATTTTAGTAGTTTATGTGGGACAGATAAAGTGAATCAAACAGCAGAAAGAGCATCTTTCTTTTGCTTCGGATTCTGGGTTTGCTTCACCCAAGCAGACTTGCGATAAGAACCAACTTGCGAAGGCAGTTTATGCTTACCCTGAACTTCATCAACCAGTTTGATGAGTTTGCAATAGAAAGCACGTTCCATACGCTGAGCGGTGGTCATCGGTCTCTCATCCCTTGATTACTTCGTAATCATAGCACGGCGGGCGGCGCTGCGGGGGATGTAGTGGACACTTACAAAAGCGGCACATCGCAACCTTGGACTCAAGAAAGTCGCTTTGCACAAACAGGACCAATTCCCATTTGCACCGAGAGAGGATCATTCAGAGTGCGACCACAAATAGAGCAGCAACCAGACTCGTGACCATAAATCTTCGCAAGTTGCAGAAGATTATCATTTGCATCATCAAGAAGATTCTTTACATCTTCACTTACATTACCTTCAAGGTGTCCCTTTTCAGTAATCTTACCAACATAATGTCCATTCTCGTAGATATAGACATTATTGTAAGAACCAGTGGTGAGAGTAAAACCAGGCAGTCGCACTTGAAACTTGCGAACTTTACCCTGCACTGCATCATACATTTTCTTCACAATCGGAAGAAATTGTGGTTCAACAGTTTCTTGCTTCAGTTCATTCTTCAGGTGCTCAGTTGCAAGATAGTGAACCCAAGCAATTTGCTTATCACTCAGTTTCTTCTTATTGATAAGATCATAAGCAAAAGAATTGCTAGACATATTCTCTTGCAGATAATACTTAGCAATGTTCACATCACCAAATACAGAGTCAAACTCAATCTCTTGACCCTTTTTAGCAACAGTGAAAGTCATTGAAGAAAGAATAGAGAATGGGACTCGGGTGGGACTGGACCCCTCCACCTCTTTAATCTACCAGAAAAAAGTTCCAGTGCCCGTTTAGTGTGACAGTGGTACAATCGGCACACCAACATAAGAGACTCACGTTAAGATAGGTGTGCATACTTCTCGATCAGTTGAGATACATAACTCTCTGGAGATTCACCGAGGTCTTTATACTCACTCGGCACAACTTCTACATAGTCACCATATTTTGCAAGTTTCTTGCCTGCTGAATCATTGTCGCACACAACAACAATCGGTCGATTCAGAAGTTTTAGATAGTTTCGATAATCTTTTGGTGGATTATTAGTTAGAGTTGCAAGTGCAGATTGCCCTCGATTAGTCAGTCTCGCAGCATCATAGATACCCTCAGTCAGATAAACTATACCATTCGACTGATAGAGACTTTCTACACCCCACAGAACAACAGTATTGAGAGATTTAGACTTGTAAGTATAATATCGACCAGTTGCTTTAGAATTATTTGTTTTCTTATCTCCGTTTGGATTGTATTGTTGATACCCTACAATCTGACCAGAGAGATTATACAGAAGAAGTGTTGCAATACCATTCTCCTCATCTACAATCGGTCGATGTAGTTCTACATTCAGATGCCGAGATTTAAGATGAGAGAGAATGGTTTGAGTCATTGTTATTCAGGAAGAATGTCGTAGTCGATGCTATAAACACACCAACCTATTTCATCGCTAATCTCATCAACAAGTTCATCCTCATCATCAACAATCCACTCACTATCAAGAACAGATTGAATCACATCTTGCTGTGAAGTGCTATCAGGAGGACAATCGCAAACTTCATCACTAAAGTCAATTTCAATTGATTTAACTTTGACTTTCATTGAATTAAAAAGAAGAAAAAAATATAGAATGAGTTATTTAATACAATAATAACTTACATCACCACTAACAACAGAATATCCACTAACCCACTTACCACCATTGTTTATACAAACATTCTCATCGTGCTTTACAGAAACAATAACAAGTCCAACACACACTACAGTGAGAAGAATGAGTTTGAGACTAGCAACAAAAGTAGAATCGTTGTAGTTAATCATTTTAATAATGATGTTTGGGACTTGGGTGGGACTCACTCCCTCCACCCTTTTAATCTACCACACTTTGGTCCCCGTGCTCTTTTTATGTGACAGTGCTACAACTGTCCATTCTCAGAAGCGTCTCGCGTGAGATCAGTGGTAAAATCCCTCAAGATAATTAACAATCATATACAAATTATCATTACTTCCTATCATTTGTGATGGCGTGAACATTAGATGATTGTTGTAGGTATTCATCCAATGTTTCATGAGTTCATAATCACCACCATTCAATGTATCTAATGCTTGAACCGCTCGAAGAAAGATAATCTTGTCTGCTTGTTCTTTGTAATTGAGTTTTAGATCCAACTCTTTACATGCTTTCTTAAAAGCAGAGTTGATTATCTCTTCGTCGGTTTTCATCTTATTAGACAGATGCGTGACTCAATGCGTATTTAACAAGTTCAGTGCGATTGTTCTTAAACTCCAACAGAAGATAAACCATTTGGTCGAAATCTTCCTTATCAAAATCGTCTTCATCAATCGTATCCAGAACAATGTTCTTGAATACTTCCACGACCTCAATATCACTCTCAAAGAGATAATCTCGATACTCATCAAGCATCAAGTATTCATCAAGACCTTGAGTTGTAATTCGGAAAGGAATATCCCCACCGAAAATACCAAGAGTTGCGAGACGCTCAGCAGCGCCAACAACCCACATAATTTTAGATTCGAGGTTTTTCATTAGATAACTTTGGTAAAGAAAAAAAAGAGGAGTGCGAACTAAATCACACTCCGCACAGTGCCTTGCGAGTAGAACCAGATGCTTGACGATTCAAAGATACGCTAGAACCAACTCCAGCGCCTGCATATGCACCAGCACCACTAGCACCAGTGAACTTTTTAGCAGAACCGAATCGCATCTTGGAAAGTTTGCTCTTCACAGCATCAGCATCATCATGCTTGCGCTGTTCTTCTTTCTTCATATCAAAGAGGCGAGCAGCAACCTTATCAGCAAACGCTTTACGGAAGTTAGTCTTGAAAGTGCGAGAGATAGAATTACCACTCACAGAAGCAATAACTTTCTCTGCTTTATGTGCAAGATCACACTCACGCTCCATCACACCCAGCAGATAATCATAATACAGGCGAACCTGAATCTGCTGTGCTTCAGAACCAATAACCTGGATAGACTTACTATCTTTAGTGTTTTTGATGTATGCTTTAGCATCATAGAAAGATGCAATAGCATTGAGAAGAGTAGCGTATGCTTGATTGATACGCTTGAAAGTCTCAAACGATTCATCAAGAACTTGAGTTTCAGTTGCTTCCTGAATCGTTACACCATACTGCTTGCACAGTTTATCAATAAGATTAGCAGCAGCAGATGCCTCACCCTCAAAATCAGTGCCTTGCTGAAGTTTCAGAATCGACTGAATCTTAGCGATGACTTGCTGGCGGTCCATTGTGTCGTTTGCTTGTGTCTCTGTATTATAGGGCATCCAGCGCCCAGGTGCGAGGTATAGTGGACAGTGCCTCAACCGTCCACCCCTGATGCAAACTCAGGCAAATACCTGCGAAACTACATTATAACCATTCTTAGATTCGCTGTAGACATTAACAGGAACTCCATCGAGTTCCGCACTCCAATCCCATGCAGAATCATAAGCAGATTGCTTATCACTGAAGTATTCTGCATCTTCCCAGATAAAACCGTCAGTTTGAGGGAGAATTGCGAACATTGGAATTAGAAAAAAGTGGTTTGGTTTAATCAGGCAGCGACTTCTTCAGTATCAGTAGCGCCCAGATCATCATTAACTTGCTCAGGAACAATGGTGTCGAGAATAGTCATAATCTCAGCACCAGTTTCGCCCTTGCGGAGCATACCAACCATCACGTCAACAGGAAGAGTAGCAACAGTCATTTTAGTTTAAGTAAGGTGAATGATGTGGAAGTGGTCATCCCTCAACCACCCCAATACAATACCATAGATCGGGGGCAGCGGGGAGGATAGTGGACAGTGCCTCAAGCGGCACAGTGCAGGATTGGACTCATTAGAGACTGAGTTTCCGTGATGAGCGCCAACCCCCGTTGAGTCCTACGTGGGACACATAATGAGACTGAGAATAGTTTTTGTTTCTTCTTTGATTCTATCTACAACCCAGGCACCCCTGCCCGCAGGATTCAGTCCCATTGCAGTCTCGTATGAAACTGTCGATAATGGATTTTCCTGCAATCTGGTGCTCAGGTGCTGTGGGTCATCCGCCGCAGTCTCATCAACGGTTCATCTGAAACTGTTGAGAATCATTCCCCAACGCCCAGAAGTTCAGGATAATGCTCTTCAACTTCAGCAATAAGTTCATCATCACTGTAAGTAGAAAAGTTCTCTTCCAGTTGATCCCCTACAATTCGCATCAAATCCTTGGTGCTCATATTATCAAGAATACGGTCAATGTATTCTTGTACAAGTGCATCACGATTGATTTCAGGCATTTCAGTAGGATTCAGCAATTTGGACATAATCAAGGGACTTAATACACCAACCAGATTGATCGGTAATCAGATCAACAAGGTCATCACCATCTTCAACATCGAAGACTTCACCAATATATTCAGATGCTAGTCGATCTTTGTCGTAAGCATCCATCTCATCTTCAGAGTCGAAGTCAAACTCAATTTCAGTAAGTTTCAGCAACATAATCAGACAGAAGCGAATGGATTAGCGAGTTGAGGAATAGTGTTGAAGTCTACAACTTCATAAGGAATGGGAATGTTGTTGAGATATTCTTCAATCTCAAGATTCATCTCGACTCGGTTGAGAAACTTCTTGGATTGAGTTTTACCCATAAAGGTGAGAATCTTCAGAAACCACTCTTTAGAAACATCACCCGTAGGAGTTTTGATGGGGTAGAAGTCAACAACCATCGAACCTTCTTTAGATTGCAGTTTCATAATGAGATAAAATTGATTTGGTGTGCTGTTGAATGTGTTAATCAGAAGTTGCGATCAAACACAAATCCTTCCTCAAAAACAAAATCATATTTGAGACTTTGATTCCAGGTTGCTTCCCAATCAACTACAATGTAAGGAACAATCTCACCCTCCACATCATTCACAAACTCTTCGGCAAACTCTACTGGGGAGTTGTATGCACCACGGTAAGCATCAGAGAAACAGTCGAGGCATTCAAAATCAAAAGCAGAGAGAAAAGCATCAACTGCTTCGTAGCAGTATTCCTCACCAAGTTGCACATATTGCTCATAGTGAGAAACAAAGACATCTTCGCCATACTCATCAATGAAGGCGTACATATCACCATCATGATAAGAGTCTTCAACCAGTTCATTGATATAATCAATGGTGGATTCTTTGAGTTCCATCTGAGTTGCGGTGGTCATTGCTTAACCTTGATTACTTCGTAATGATAGCACCCCAGGAGGGGCAGCGGGGGACTTAGTGGACAGTTCGAAGACCGTCCACTCTCAAGTGAGACTCACTCGTGCCAGTATTCATAATCAGAGACAACATCATCAGGATGATGATATTTGTGAAGAATACGATCTACAAAGTCTTGGACTTCACCATCATCCAATTCACCATTGAAGTAAATTGCAACGTTCACCGACTTATGGGTTGCGATGCGATCTTCAGTAAAAGTGTTTTCTTCCATCAGAGTTGTGTTTGAATCAAATTAGCAAGTTCGGTAAAAGTATAACCTGAATCGTTCAGATCCGCAACATGCTCATGGTAAAACCAGTTTTCCTCTTCATTGTCTTCCTGCACATCAATTTTAACATAAGGAGTCTTTTGAGTAATTCCCGCCCAATCTCTTACAGATTCAGGCAGAAACTCACTTTCATCATCAAAATACCAATAGTCTTGAGGTTGAAGATTAGTTTCTTCATTGCCTCGAAACTCCCACTCTTGATTGTGTTCCTGTGAGTAAATATCACACAGAACACCAAGGCAACAATAACCTTTTACACTACGGAGTTTGCCGTCTCCTTGTTCATACTTACCAGAAAGAAGAGCAGAAACCCACTTTTCTTTAATTTCAGGATTCATTTTGTTCATCGAAGTCAAACCATTCATAAAGAGAGTTAGTTACACCTTCTACGATATTATCTACAATAGCATCTTCATGCGGTTTTTCAACATGCTTATGGGCACGGTTGTATCCATAACGCACACCTTCCTCAAGTGCTAGTTCTAATACTTTGCGAAAGTTAGGTTTCATCATTTACAGAAAGAACAAGATTAGCAATACGTTTTTCACCAGGAAAGTCTTGAAGTCTATCATAGACTTGTTGAAATCGCATACCAAGATTCATAAAGTATGCAGCAAGATTCTCATCTTCATTGAGATATGCTTTATCTTCCTTTATCTCAAGAGCAGAGATAATATCAAGCAACTCACCAGAGGTGAAAGTAATGGAAGTCATTTAGTTTCAGATAGTAAAAGACTTTTCAAAAAGAACATCAAAGTTCTCATTCATCTTAACATAATTCCATTCATCATCTTCACCTTTCTGATAACAATGAATAAATCCCTGAAAATCTTTTTTTACATAACAAGCATCATATTCCTCATCATTAAACACATAACCAGAAGCAATAAGTCCATCAACAAAAGTCATTTGATGTCGAAAATCTCGAAGAGTTCGAATTGAGTTTTGGTGAACAGTGTATCCTCTGGAGGATAATTGTAGAGTTCATTCTGAAACTCCTTGTAGAAGTACAAAATGTCTCGCAATGCAGTCAGTTGCTTCTCAGAGAGAGCATCTTCAATCATCAGAACTTTCTCAAGCATTTCCATCAGTAATCACTCCCTTCTTGTTCACAACGTTCAATCCAATAAGAGTAGCAAGGAAAGTTCAATGGATGATCTTTCTGCCGCTCATACCAACCAAATGCAAGATTTAATCGGTTTTCAGGCACATTCAAATGCGGAATGTTGGTCTGAATTGGAACGTAAGTCATTGGACTTCCTCAACCATGAATCCATAATACCAAAAGACAAACCGTGCCGCAACCGCATCAGTGACGGTTCCACAACTGTCCATCCAACAACTGGTCTCACCCAAGATTGCTGATGAACTTTCTTAATAGATGTGTTCCCTTCTCTGCATCATACTTAGAATCCAAAGTTATCATTAACTCTTCAACTAGATCTGAATAACATTTGGGAACTCTTATGTGTATCGTGTCTCCTGAGTTAGGAAACTTCTTAGAGAAAGGCATTAGTTTATACTAAACAGCATAATGATTTATGCTGCAAGCACCTCACCTTTCTCAAAGATCACATCAACAACATTTTGCAGTTGGCGAGCAATGCGATCACCATAGTTGTTCTGCACAGGAACAACAATCGTACCAAATGGTTTCTTGTAGAAAGAGAACTCACCTGCTTTGATCTTACCATCTGCGATTGCTTTACGATCATCCTTGTTCATACGAATCACACGACCGATAGTCTGCGCCATCTCGATCAGAGGAAGATTGCGAAGCATAATGCAATGAGTCAGACCATGCACGTTCATACCCTCAGAGAGAATAGAGTAATGAAACACAATGAACTTGTGGTCAGGATCATTACCAAACTCATTCATCTTCTCGAAGAAAACTTCACGGGAAACTTTCTGTTTGTCGATATAAGCACCATGCTTAGAAGTAATGTGCATCACAGTGAAACCCTGATGATTGAGTTGTTGCAGCAGATCACTCTCAGTGAACATAGACCAAATAACTTTGGTGCTAGGAGAAGCAACAAGAATCTTAGGAGTAATATCCTCATCAATCTCGGAAATAATACCGAGAATGTTCTCTGCATCAACAAACGGAGCGTTTTCTTTAGTACGCATAGTTTGCGATTCGTATGCGTGAACACGCGGAGGGATGATACTACCAGCGTCGATCAGTTCCTTTGCAGGAATAGAGATAATGTTCTGACCGTACACTTTAGTATTGTTCATCGACTGCTGAGTGTTGTTGATACGAGGAGTAGCAGTGAAGAAATAAGCATTGCTAGCATACTGAGAAGTGTGAGCAATACCTACAAAGTTGCTGGGTTTAGCACAATGATGTGCCTCATCGAAGTACACAACATCAACATCAAGATGTGCTTCATTCACACGACCGATAGAGTTGTAGGTCGTGAAGATAAAGTGATGCTTATTGCTACCCATAGCAACATCATTGTACTCAGCAATCACAGCAGGTTTAGTGGAAGAAGGATGATGAGATTCTCCACTGTGAACGTGCATGAAAGCAACATTAAGACCTTTGAGATATTCCTCAAACTCACCACACAGTTGATTGGTGAGAAGAATACGAGGAGCAACAACAACAAAAGTCATTGATTCAGTTGCTTTGAGAATACGCTGACGCGCATCTTCCATCATCACAACAGTCTTACCGCCGCCAGTAGGAATATACACAGAACCTTTGATTGCGTTCTGAATAGCGTCGAGGGTTCGCTGCTGATAAGGAAGAAGAGTAAGCATGACCAAATTTCAATACAAGTATTGTAGCACCCGCAGGGGCGCTGCGGGCAGTATAGTGGACAGAAGGATTACTGTCCATCGTATAATCTTCTAGACGCCCTTCCGTTTCCTTTATTCTTTGCTTTGTATGTTTGTGTTTGAGAATGGCAGTTAGGGCATATAACTCTTAAATTAGATGGTTGATTATTAGTGTGTATTCCATCTATATGGTCAATTTCAAATGAAATTTCTTTTCCATTCCATTCTGTTATCCCACAAACTTCGCATTTATTTCCTCTATCTTCTAACAGTATTGTTCTTATAGATTTCCACCCAGGTACAATACCATTGTTGTACCATTCTTCTTTTAATTGTTTCTTTTGATATAATTGTTGACAGTTATTTGAACAATAAATGTAATTTGCTCTAGAACATTCAACGCCACAATTCAAGCATTTATTTCTTGGTTTTCTTGGATTCGGCATTTGAACTTACTACCAGTTTTAGATATTTATAAAGGTCGTAAGTTTAAGCCCTCACTCGGAATCGAACCGAGAATCTTCCGCTTACAAGGCGGATGCAGTAACCGTTATGCTATAAGGGCAATAAAGGTTGAAGTATTTATTACATCCAACCAGTGAGTTTGTTCCAGAATCTTTTGATAGGATTGCGTGATTTAGTCTCACTTTTAATCGAATTAAGATATTCCATAAACTCCTCATAAGTTGGAGGTTCTTCATCATTCTCTATCGCAATGCGACATTGTAAATCATACATCTCTTCTTCCAATTCGTCAAGTGTTTGATGGTATTCTTCAGTATCATAATCTGATTGATAATAGTTATTAACTACCTGCTGATTAGATTGAGAATCCTCATAATAAGTGGGAGCATTAACAGAAACAGGATTACTGGTAAAAACTTTAGTTCCTCCAGTCATACCAAGTGCTGCTGCTTCTGCATCTTGGCGTGTAGTATAACCAGAAACCCTAACTTTCTTAACATAGTTGGATTCGGTCATTACAACTACTTCCCAAACCTGATTGTTCATTGTTTGTTAGAGAACTTGTAGATTACCCAAATAATAACACCAATAGCAGCAAGTGCTAGAATATATCTCCAAAATGCAATAACAATTAATATTGCTATAAAACCACCAAATGTACCTAAATCAATTTGAGTATTACTTACCTCTCTTGACTCACACAGATTCCAAATATCTGTCTCTTGAACATGATAAATGGTTTTGATTTGTTCTCTAGCGCCTAACCAAGTGTTGGAGTTAACATAAACTCTTTGTCTACCGCTAGCAGAACCTAACCAAACATCTGCTTGGTACTGAGGCATCACATAAACTCCTGAATATAATACTTTTCACTTACGTTGTAATATTCAGCATTTTCAATAATTTCATCTAAAAGAGCATTTCCTCGGGCAATAACCTCAGGTGAATGTACTGGAAAACTAAAATACACACGTTCACCTGAGTCTGAAATAAAATAACCATCAAACTCACTTGATTGTTTGTAATTGGTCATCACATAAACTCCATCATGTAATAGTCTACAGTAATTTCTAGTTCTGCTGCTTTACGCTCTACTTCCATAGCAAACTCATCAGCAAACTCTTCATCTGATTTCTCAGATAGAAGGTCAAGAGTGGAATCATTCATCTTTCTTTGATCGAATAGTGTTTTGAAAATAAACTTAAACATGTACTTTATTAGAACTCAATAGGTTCGAGAGTCGGAGTACCGAAACCAAACTCAGAAGGACATACCTTAACAAACTCATCAGTTCCAGGTACTTGCTTGTAGCAGTTCAAAGAACCCCGAAGTTTATTATTGAGTTCAGTATTTACTTTATCAAACTCCACAGAGTCATTATACACATCCTCAGGGGTCTCGTCAACTTTTTGATTATCTACATCAAAGATGATAAGATTCTCAGCAGCACTCTTTGCCTCTTTGAGGGACTTAGCAACGTGTTGAGGAGTATCTACAACATCAACCACCATCCACTTGGTTGCATTTACTTTACGGATAAATCCAACAGTGTTAGAATCCTTCTGGATTTCATAAACACCAGCAGACAGACGAGGGAAGGTGAAAGTCATAATCAAGAAAGGATTTTGGAAAAGTTATTGACTACGATTTGGCAGGCAAGTTCTTGTACTTCATTAAGATACTCAACCTCACCAAATTGAGATTCAAGGAGACAAATTAAGTCCTCTTGAATCTGTTCACGAACAGAAAGAAGGTCAGTTTCGCTCATCAATAGCAATACTCAGGAAGAATACAGAAGTTACCGCAATATTTACGAACCCAGTTTAGAGTATCAGCATAGCAACGTGGTTCAGATACCACTGTGCTCACATTCTTAAGAGGATTGTAAGCAATAGCAACATAACGATAAAGGTCAGGAGATTCTTCAATCTCTTGAATCCACATTTGATTTACATTGCCCTCATGCCAATCCCAACGGGAAGTAGTGTAGTTGAAGATAGTATCAAGGTCTACCAAGTGGTCTCCTTTGCTTGTGTCCCCGTATTGTAGGGCATCGGGGGCGCCACCGCGAGGGTCAGTGGACAGTCTGCCGACCGTCCCCCCCCCTCAGGTCATTTGCCCGATTCTTTGAATAACTTAACCCACTCATAATGGTCAGGATAAACAATTAAGCAGACATTTCTTACTTTTTCTTCAAACTGCCTAACGCAGATAGTTATGTAATGATCGCAAACAAAATTAATTGTTCCGCTCATTCCTCGATAAGAAACTTCGAGACCTTCTGCAAAAGTTATCCTGGACATTTGGTTGGAATTGAACAATTTAGACTATTTAACTCTTTTTCTTTATCGAGAATTGCATTAGAAACTCCAATGCAAACCAAGATAAAAAGAACTGCAAGAAAACCGTTTTTATTCATCGAGCGTAAAGATAACCACCCGCCCAGTCTGCTCGACCGTACATTTCATCCCGAGACTTTTCATCAAGGAGATTGTATCGAATACCCTTAGCAGGTGCTTTCCAACTAGCGGACTTATACACATCACCAGTATTGATGTCTACAAATGCGTGAGCACTTTTCTGCCCACCAGAACTGATATGAATAATCTTTGCGTATTTTTTTCCTTTCGCGTAGGTGAACTCATCTACACCAACACCATCACTCAGTTCCTTAATCTTCTGTTCATGATATTCTACATTCTCACCCTTATTCAGATAATGTTCATGCATCCGAATAGAGTAAGATTGATAGTTAGCGCGAAGAACTTTGCACATTTCTTCGATAGCATCAATAACTTTCTCGTTAGTCAGAGTCGTGGTCATAATAATTGGTTTGGTCGTCAATGCTTTGAATGATAGTGCTGATCTTATCGTAATCTTCTTGAGTGAATGAAGATTCCCTAGAAAACATCAGCAAGTCATAAATGAAATCCATTTCATCATCCGTGAAATGGAAAACTTTCTTCATCTGACTACATTTAATTTCCTCTTAATATGTATCAGAGACTGCTTTCTTGCTTTGATCTTTCCCTTACAGGTTCCTTTTGTATTCTTTTGTTTTCCTGAGTTATGAACCCAGTTTGGGGTAGTCATCTGCTTTTTCCATTGTCCCCATAGTATAACACCCCCCACGGTCAAGCGGGAGGTGTAGTGGACAGTCCTACAAGTGGACCATGGGTTAATTGTTCTTACCTAAGATCTGTTCTTTTAATCCTTTTACATTCATTCCCATTTTAATCATTCTCATCATTGCTTCTTGAGCAGATTCAAGTTGGAAATAACATGCAAACTTGGTCTCGCCCATATACTCATACTCTACAGTATAGTATTCCATTAGTTATAAGTGTATTCTTTCCACTCAGGAACATCTGATCTATCAAGTGAGAATAACATTTTGTTAAATGGTTTTCTCGGAACAGTATTGAGAGTTAGATTTGTTTCCTCTAGAAACTTATCTCCTTTTCTGGTATTGCAAGGCATACATGCAACAACAAGATTCTCCCAAGTATCCTCACCACCACGGGAACGTGGAATAATGTGGTCAATGGTTAGTTGTTTAGTTGAACCACAGTACTGACACTTATGACCATCACGTTTGTAGATCATAGATCTGGATGGTCTATTTTGCATTAATTTCTCATATGGAAGTTTAATGTAGTTAATCAGACGAATTACTCTTTTACCAAGTGCTTGTGCTTTGTTCTTCATTAAAAGAACAATTGCTCTCTTCCAATTAGTAAAATTAATTGGTTCGTATGATGCGTTTAATACTAATATCGTTTGATGTGGTTCAATTTGTAAGTAGTTCATCGACCTATTTGTTAGTTATTACTATCTAGATGTTTAGAGTCATGTTTTGGTTAAACTTAGTATCTTGTCCTGGATAACCACCTGGATTGCAGATAATTCTGCAATCACCAATCATATAGTCAAATACATTGTGAGTATGACCATGTACCCAGTATTTGACTTGTTGATTATTCAAAATAAGATCATCAAGATTGCTACAATAAGCACCGTTTGCGTGATTTTTGTATTCTTGAGGAACTGATTGATAACTTGGAGCATGATGACTGATAACAAAAACGTTATCTTTGAGAGTCTGAAGTTGATTTAGAAGATAAATCTTACTTTCTTGGTGAAACTTAAAAGTATCAGTTGCTCTTAGTTTTCTAAACTTACTCCCAATACGAATAACTTTGTAATCATTCATATTGCACTCTGCTTCCATCATTTCTAGAGCATTTTCATTACGAAAATCTGTCCACAAAGTAAATCCAATGAAGTTCCAGTTATCAATGGTTATTGTATCATTGTCTAGAATATGGAAGTTGTGTGGTAAGTGTTCTTTTAGTTTTCTTTTTGTTCCCTCGTAATTATATCCATAAAACTCATGGTTTCCAAGAACATAAAGAACTTTATTATAGTTCTTACTGCAATCATAGAGAAATCTATCATACACTGCATGTAGATAACCGTCAGTCTTAAAGTGCTTAGCGCATAGAATGTCCCCAGCAAGGACTAAAATATCACCTTCACCAACATCTAACACTTGACATGCAACAAAATGCTCAATGTGAAGATCGCTGAGGACTTTTATTTTCATTTTTCCGTTTCTGTTAGAAATTGTTGTTGATACTTGCTTCCAGGTTCTACAACTTCAAGAGTTGTTCCGATTGCTTTTAACCAGACATTCAATTTATCCTTTATTTCACTATCTGAAGCATTTTCAAATGAGACATTAACACTCATAATCGTACTACGAGTGTCCTCATCACGACAATCATAAGACAAATTGTAGTTAGTTTGATTGGACATAATGATTTAATAATAAACAACGTCTCAGGTTGGATTCGAACCAACGACCGACCGCTTAGAAGGCGGTTGCTCTCTTCCACTGAGCTACTGAGACAATTAGGAGGGAGCAGTGCTCCCTGTTATTTTTAGTTCACAGAATCATCTTCTGGATCAAGTTTGTTGAGAACATACTGAATGGGTTTCAGTTCTTCCTTGAGATCATTCTCAAGTTCTTTGAACGTTTCAACCAGTGCATCAAAGAGTTCAGAACCAGTCAGATCTTCGTAATCATAATCATCGAAGATATTTTCACGGAAATACTCAGTGAGTTGGTCTTTCAGAGATTCAACCATTTGACGAGAAGCAGATTTGCTACGACGTGCCATAATAAAAAAGTTCTAGATTTATGTATTAGATCAGAGAGTGGTTACAACACCATCAGCATCAGTGAGAGTCACATAACCATCATCAACAGGTTCGGTGTAATTCTCAAGAACCACAGACTCATAATTATCGAGTGCTTCCATAATTTCAGCACCAGTTTCTGCCTTAGTCAGATTAACAATCAGTTGAGCACCAGCAGGATTGGACTCAACCAGTTCAGCAGCGAGAGCAATCAGTTTAGCAGACATTGAAGAAAAAAGCAAGTGTTTAGGTGTGGGTAACTTTATCGACCAGATATTTCTAGTCCGTGGGCAAACCCATTCCCCCAAAATCAAACACCCACAGGATATTCAATTTCTACTTCATCATCGTCATGAAGACCCAGTTGAAGATTTACATAATCTTCATAATCAACACCAAGGTATTTTTGAGCAAAATCCTCGTAATCATCGTGGAGACGACAGGTATCAATCATTGTGAAACCTCCTTGACTTGATGTGAACATCATAGCAGATCCAGGTCCGCTTGGACAGTGTTATGTGCCAGAAGAATTACTGGCACATGATGTATCAAACTTCGTAAAACCTATGTTGCTTCAACTCATTTTCAAATGTTTGTTCAGACCACCCATCATTCCACGGAAGCGTGAGAAGAAAATTGTAGTGGTCAACCATTTCATTGCCGATAGTCATAATCCACTCATGATTTTCAATTTTATTATAAAACCCAGTGGAATCAACGGTAAGCATAGTTTTATTTAATAATCAGGCAGCAAGATCAGCAATTTCAACAGAAACCCCGTATTTTTCGAGAACTTCTGGATTGTGCTCAGCACACTCATTCACAATAAGATCCTCCCGATTCTCATCGAACTCAGCATAGAGATCATTCAGGATCCGCTGAGTATAATCTGCGATGAGATCATCAATACTCATAGAATGAACAATAGCATCAGCATAATCCTCGAAGAAAGTATCCCGAACAGTGGGATCTTCCACAATTTCATTGATGAAAGCGTCTACTGTTTTTCCCATAGTTTCCATAGTTTCCATAGTTTCAAATGCAACGATTTCAGAATAAAGGTCAGACATAATCAATAAGAAGCATCAAGTTCGGCAAGTTTTTTCTGCTGACGCAGATCTTTTACAATCAACTGAAGTTCAGAAATGTCTTCATTGAGGATCGTGAGATCATCATAGATCATTTCTGCCTGATAAGCACTCCTACACTTTTTATATTGCTTTTGGAGTTTATCAAACCTTTTCTTTGCTTCTTTTAGTTCTTTCTCGTACTCTGTGAGAGATTTTTTGTAGTTCATTTGCGATAAGGACTAGACCAGTAATTGCGAAAAACAGCGATAACAATAATAAAAGACCCGATGATACCAACCAAACCAAAGTTAGTAAGGGCATCACCGTCAAAAGTGTAAAAGTCGGGCATAACCTCGATTGATTTACTTGTTTAGTATAGCACGAAATGTGCTGTTTTGTTGAAAAGGTGGACAGTGCGAAAACCGTCCACCGTTAATCATATGTATATGAATCAACCAATCACTTCTTGGTAGGTATTCCGAACTTTTTGCATCAGATCATCACGTTGTTGTTGCGTTGAAAGATTGCTCATAGCAAAACGAATCGTTGCATACACACCAACAACCTGCATTAGCGAATTAAAAACAGGAACGCTGTCTACAACTTGAACAACTGCATGAAGAATAACTTGTGCTACGATCACGACTGTAAAAATTACAACAGTCAGACCAGTGTTCTTAAGAACATCAGATGTAATGTTCTCTTGATAGAACTCTTTGATAGCGGAAAGATTGAATTGTTCTTGGTTAATCATTTTTGGTTTAATGAACTTCGTCGGTCTCCCACCGACTTATCTAAGATAGCACCCCAGGCGGTGCTGGGGGCGGATCAGTGGACAGTTCCCAAACCGTCACGGGGTTGGGTCGAAATAGACTATTTCTTCCAATGCAGGAAGAATCTCATACTGAATAAGATCTAAATGCGACTGCATAATAGTCATATCCATCATGTGAAGTTTATTTTCACGCTCTACAACCTGCTTAAGTGAATTATAAACTTCTTCAATTTGTTCGTAGGAGTAAATAGTTTTCATTGTTGAGGTTGATTATCTACTGGTGGCGGAGGTGCTGCTGCTGTCGTTGTAGTGGTACTTTGTTGTTGTGGAAGAACAACAGGTTTTGGTGCAACTTGTTGCTGCACCACTGGTTGAGGCAAACTAACTGGTGTTGGAGGATTTACATTTGTTGCTTGTTCCTGAAGTGTAGAAATTTGCTTCTGCAAATCAGTAATATGAGTTTCATATTTTGTACTAACCTCTTCTGCTGGTTTTACCTGACTTTCCTGTGCAAGTTTGAATCCAGCAGCGCCAGCACCAAAGATACTAGCAAGAGCGGCAACAACAGAAATAGTAGATTGAAATTTGCTCATCGTTCTAATAATGATTATCCGTGTTTTCTCTGAACTAATATTTTTTTGATTTCCCAGTATAAAAACTCTTTCATTTTAGGATCATTTGTCTTTTGATATGCAGATTGCAATCTTTCCAAATAATCTTCTTTTTTGGTGATATTTACCACTTTTGCTTTTGTTACACCTATATCACGAAGAGGAGAACCCGATTTTACCTTTGCCCTACCAAAATTACCAGAAACCCTACCCTCAGTTCTCAGTTTTGGTTTGATTTTGGAAAGATTTGATTGAGTCATCGGAGTTCTTCCTTTCACCCTCTTAGAATAGCACAGGTTCTCCCCAGCGGAGCGTGTTAGGGACACTAGAAAAAGTGTCCCTCGACATAAAGTTAGTCCTCTGGAACGTTATCCCAAGGACCAATACTTTTAAAGTATTCTGGATGTTTTGCCTTCATCATTTTCAGAAGCACGACATTTAGATTTCTTGTATTCTCATCCTCAATCATTGATTGAGTTTTAATTGCTTCATAAACAGAAAAATATTCTTCCTCTGATAGATCAATGGATACTTTAGTTTTCTGTTTCAAATCCTGGTTCAACATAAACGTCCTTTACTTCTTTGAATAATGCATTGAGAATCTCATCACAAAGTTGATAATTTTTACTTGTGAGACCTACATGATTCATTTGATATTTTCTAACTGCATTATAGATTAATTTCTTATGTTCTAAACTGAAATTCATTTTCTCTAGCTGTGTACAGCTTATTATAAGTTTGATTTAGGTCAACTGTATTAAATTGTCTGATTAATTCTTCATCCTTTTTGGATAGAAGTTGAAGAGAATCCAGTATTACAGATAACTCATCTTTGCTCAATTCAACTTTCATTTTTCCTTTGCATTAATTTAATAAATGTGTCTTTGAATAGAGTCCACTTCTGGTCAGAGATCATTGGTTTTTGTCCATACAGTTTTTTGTACGCACTAGAAGCCATAATCTCATAAACTTCTGGTTCTCTCAGTTTCATTTTACCATCCTCAATTAAACAAAACATTTACACCTACCACTTTTGCTTTTGGATTTCTTGCAAGAGCAGTCTCTCTTGCATCTTTTGGATTTGATGCTTGCACATCTTCGTAAAAAACTTTACCTGCTACGTAAAGTTGAACTCTAAATTTCATTTCAAAGTAGAAGAAGATTTTCTAATGGATTTATTTGTTTTGGTTTTAATTCATTTAATGAATTTGTTGCGATCTCAATAGCAGTTGGATTTACGTCCATAGTAATGCAGTTGCGTTTGAGAATATAAGAAGCGATAGCAGTTGTACCTGAACCACAAAAAGGATCTAAAACCCATCCATTTTCAGGACAAGAAGATTTGATAATTCTTTCTAGAAGTTTTAATGGTTTTTGTGTTGGGTACTTTCTTTTGTTTTGCTCGCTTCTAGAGATGAAATATACATCATCCCATAGATTTTGCACAGGAACACCTTTACTTTCATGAAGATAGATCTTTTTATAGATGTTATTTTCACCGTAGTGGATTCTATCTTGA
>JACCEA010984991.1_pt1 | contig 32630 bp, 33 predicted proteins | sample 7449851 | NCBI WGS metagenome assembly JACCEA01 (sample SAMN15323453, study PRJNA562643) | freshwater metagenome | isolation source: river surface water | place: USA:Blue River Watershed | collected 2017-08-18 | reverse complement strand
GGTTGATGACGTTACAGCACCAGTTCCAAACATGACTGTATTACCAACAATCACAAAAGAATGTGCTGTTGTAACGGGCGATATTGTTGCACCAACAGCAACTGATAATTGTGTAGGTACATTAACAGCAACAACTACAGATCCGTTAACATATACGCAACAAGGTACTTATACTATTACTTGGTTATATAATGATGGAAATGGAAATACAACCACACAAACTCAAACAGTAGTGGTTGATGACGTTACAGCACCAGTTCCAAACATGACTGTATTACCAACAATCACAAAAGAATGTGCTGTTGTAACGGGCGATATTGTTGCGCCAACAGCAACTGATAATTGTGTAGGTACATTAACAGCAACAACTACAGATGCGTTAACATATACGCAACAAGGTACCTATACTATTACTTGGTTGTTTAATGATGGAAATGGAAATACAACTACACAAACTCAAACAGTAGTAGTTGATGATGTTACAGCACCAGTTCCAAACATGACTGTATTACCAACAATTACAAGAGAATGTGCTGTTGTTACAGCTGATATTATTGCACCAACAGCAACTGATAATTGCACAGGTACATTAACAGCAACAACTAACGATCCGTTAAATTATACGCAACAAGGTACTTACACTATTACTTGGTTGTTCAACGATGGCAATGGAAATACAACTACGCAAACACAAACAATAGTGGTAGAGGTTTCTCCTTTAGATGTGGTAACATTTGATAATTTAACTACCGTTTATAATGGTTCTGCACACGAAATACAAGTAAATAATTTACCTGCGGGTGCTTCGGTTTCTTATTCTATATCACCAGATTCAGGTTTAAACAACGCTGCCATAAATGCAGGTACTTATGTAGTAACAGCAGTTGTTACACCACCAGCTACAGCAGTAAATTGTACAAGTAGAACAATTGTTGCCGATTTAATTATTGAAAAAGCATCGCAAAGTATAACTTTCAACAACTTAGATGTATTGATATTAGAAAATGCAGCAGATTTTCAATTAACAGCTACAGCTAGTTCGCAATTGCCGGTTAGTTATACCTATACATATGCACAAAGCACTCCTGCGGCTACTGTAACTCCTGAAGGTTGGGTAACTTTGGTTCATTCAGGATCAATCTTAATTACAGCGCATCAAGATGGTAACGAAAACTTTTTACCAGCAGCAACTGTAAGTAGAGAATTGGTTATTGAAAGTGAAGATGCATCAATTCAACAAATCGTAGTAAATGGTCAGGTTTATACTAATCCAGAATCAACAATTTATGTAATGCAAGATTGTGAAAATTTATTAAACAATGTTGAGGTTGAAATTGAAGCTGAATTTGGTTCACAAGTAACTCCTGCTCGCGAATTTTTTATTCAAACACCAAAGCCTGGTGTTTATAAGGAAACTGTAAAAGTTGTTTCGCAAAATGGTGCTAATCAAGAAATCTATAATGTTATTGTTGAGCGTCCGTTTGTGTTTGAAGATATTGTAATTCAAAAATTCGATAACACATTATTAGTAAACAACAATCCAAAAACAAATGGTGGTTATAAGTTTGTAGCTTACAAATGGTATAGAAATGATGTTTTAATTGGTACCGAACAAGTTTATTCTGTTGGTAGTACTTTAAATGATCAGTTAGATGAAAACGTTGAATACAGCGTTACTGTTACAACAGACGATGGTCAGGAAATTCATACATGTCCTTCAACTGTTACAAGAGTACACGATTTAAGTATGAAAGTATACCCTAATCCTGTACAAACAAACAGCACATTTACAATTGATTTTGGTACCCCATCAAAATCTTACGAAGGTACAACTGCTTCTATCTTTACAACCGATGGTAAATTATTATTTACAACTCAAATTGTAAATAATAACACGGCAATTACATTGCCTAGTACAATTGCAGCAGGTATGTATATGTTGGTTGTTGAAAACAACGAAAAACAGTTTAAAGAAGTAGTTAAAATAGTTGTTAAACAATAAATTTAAATCAAGTGAAAAATATACGTTTAAATACTTTAATTTTTAAAAGCGCTGCTGTTTTGTTATTTGCAAATACAGTACAAGCTCAGGAATTGCAATTAAACGGTGGGGCACATTTTATTAAGCCTCAGTCCGAAAATGCATTTCCATTCGCCAAAAATTCTGAAGGTTTTTCAGTTGGTTTAGATTATAACCATTACTTAAATAAAAACTTTAGTGTTGGTTTAGGTTTAGCATATTTAAATGCCGATTTTACTTTTGCTAAGGCTAACCTTGAAGGTGCTTATAATGAGCAAGATTTTGAAGGTGATAATTTTGAATTTAGATACAAGGCTGATTATTACGAAGAAAATATTAAAATGCATAGCGTTCGTATTCCATTAACCTTGCAATACGAAACACAAGGTGTTGTTCGTTGGTATATGCGCACAGGCATTATTTATGATTTTCAACCAACAAAAGCTAAGTACAAAGTTAATATAGATAACTTAAGCACTTCTGGCTATTATGAGCAATGGGATGCAGAATTACACAATCCGTTGTATGCTGGTTTTGGTGAACAAGGCCGTATTAAAACCGATGGTTCTTTAAAGCTAAAGAATAACTTTTCTTGGATGGTAGAATCGGGTATCAAACAACAATTAGGTACGTGTAATAGTTTGTATTTGGGAATGTTTTTTGAATTAGGATTAAATGATATTAGACCAGAATCAACGTCGGCTAGTACTAATTTAATTCATTATACAAGTGATATTAACAACCCTTTACAATATAATTCGTTGTTAAATGAAAGACTTTATAACGATAAAAAACTTTCAACCTATACCGTAGGATTTAAATTAAGATACGCTTTTAATTTTGATAAAAAATAAAAGTACTTTAATTAAAAAAAATCTAACGTAAATACAAAAGGCGAACAATAAATAAATTGTTCGCCTTTTATTTATTTAAAACATATAAAAATTTTAAAAAATTACTATTTCTAAAGTATCTTTGTATTTGTTAAAAACATTAAAATGAAATTTTTAAAATACCTGCTTTTTATAGTATTTTGTTTTGTAAGTTGTAGTAAAAAAAGCAATTTAAATATAAATTCGGCTCCTAATAGCTTAAAGTATGCAAAAGGATTAGAAATTTACAATTACCCTAATTTTACTATTTTAAAAGTTACCAAACCTTGGCCAAATGCAACTAAAAGCTTCACATATATTTGTGCAAAATCTTTAAAAAACATTCCCGATAGTCTTTCAAAATACACATTTATAAAAGTACCAGTTAAAGAAATAGTAGTTACATCTACAACACATATTTCTTCGGTTGAAGCTTTGAATAATACCGATAAATTAGTTGGCTTTCCTAATTTAAATTACATTTCATCTAAAAATGTAAGGGAAAGAATTAAAAAAGGCGAAATTATTGAACTATCAGATAAAGAAAATTTAAATTTTGAGAAAACTATCAATTTAAACCCGCAGTTAATTGTTGGGTTAAGCATCGATAGTGAAACTTCAAAATTCAATCAATTTGAAAAAGCTGGAATTCCAGTGATGTATAATGCAGATTGGGTTGAAACTACACCGCTTGGAAAAGCAGAATGGGTAAAGTTTTTTGGTGTTTTGTTCGATCAACAAAATAAAGCTAATAAATATTTTGAAAATATTGTTACCAATTATCAAAATGCAAAAAAAATGGTTACAAATCAAAGTAAGAAACCTACTGTTTTAAGCGGCGCTATTTTTCAAGATGTTTGGTATGCACCACAAGGTGAAAGCTGGATGTCACAATTTATGAACGATGCAGGTGCACAGTATATTTTTAGCGATACGAAAGGTACAGGTAGTTTGTCACTTTCGTTTGAAACAGTTATTGATAAAGCCTTACATGCTGATTATTGGATAGGACCAGGTGAGTTTAATAGTTTTACCGAAATGATAGCAGCCAACAAGCATTATGCTAAATTTAAAGCGTTTCAAAATAAAAAAATCTATTCATACGCAATGAAAAAAGGCGAAACTGGGGGGATTATTTTTTATGAAGATGCACCCAATAGGCCCGATTTAGTTTTAAAAGATTTAATTGCTATTTTTTATCCTGAAAAGTTTCCAAATTATAAACCATCGTTTATTGAACCGTTAAAATAATGCAGAATAAATACATAAAATATCATTTTTTATTTTTAGGACTTTTAATTTGTGCTGCACTTTTAAATTTAATTATAGGTTCAGTACGTATTCCTGTTTCTAATATTTTAGAAATTTTATTAGGCAATTTTCAGGGTAAAACCAGTTGGGTATACATTGTTTTAGAATACAGGTTGCCTAAATTAATTATTGCATGTGTTGTAGGAATGGCACTTTCAATAGCTGGTATGATGATGCAAACTCTTTTTCAAAACCCAATGGCCGAACCTTATATTTTAGGTGTAAGTTCAGGAGCTAGTTTAGGTGTAGCAGTTTGTATTTTAGGAAAAAGCATGTTTAGTTATACTATTCAAAATTTTTTTAATGGATCGGTTGCCATTATAATATTTGCTTTAATTGGTAGCATGGCAGTTATGTTTATTATTTTAGCATTGGCACAACAAATTAAACAAATAGCAACTTTGCTAATTGTAGGTTTAATGTTTAGCAGTTTTACAAGTGCTTTTGTAAATATTTTGGCTTATTTTTCAACTGCAGACGAACTTAAAAAATTTACCTTTTGGAATTTAGGTAGTTTAGGCAACATAACTTGGGAACAATTACAAATTGTAATACCAATTTTGCTGTTTTTTATTGTACTTGCTTTTTTATTAAACAAATCGTTAAACACCTTGTTATTGGGCGAACAATATGCTAAAACAATGGGCTTAAATATAAAAAACACAAAGTTTTTAATCATTTTTATAACATGTGTTTTAGTTGCAGTTTGCACAGCATTTGTAGGTCCAATAGCTTTTTTAGGCTTAGCAGTTCCACATATATCGCGCAGTATTTATAAAACTACCAATCATTTTCAATTATTTATTGCAAATATTTTAATAGGCGCTTTATTGTTAATTTTGTGCGATAGTATTTGTCAATTACCAGGTGATCAATTTGTATTACCTATAAATGCAATCACATCTATTTTAGGTGCACCTTTGGTGATTTTTTTAATGCTTAAACGCAATAATCGATTTTAAGTATGTACCTTTTCTTTTAAAACTAAAACAGGAACATCGGCATGATAAGAAAGCTGTTTGCTTAAACTGCTGCTAAATAACTTTTCAAAAAAGTTTAAATGACGTTTTACAATACACATTAAATCAATAAGTTGGTCGTCTATAAAAAAGAAAACACTGTCTTCAATTTTTTCGTTTAAAACGGTGTGAAAACTAACATGTTCATCATTAAATTCTGTTTTCCAGCTGTCTAACAAATCCATTGTACTATCGCTTTCTTTACGCATCACATGTAAAACTTTTAAATCGGCATTTAAGTTTTTAGTAATTTTAATAAGTTGTTTTAATCCGTTTTTATCACTTTCACGTAGCATTGTAGCATAACCAACATTTGTTAAACGCTTAAATTGCGCTTTTTTAGGAACACTTAAAATAGGAATATCAATATTTTCCATAACATGTAAGGTGTTCGATCCCAATATTTTTTTTTCTAAACTATTGTTACCGTTGGTACCCATAACAATGAAATCTATTTGTTCGTCTGTAATAATTTTTTGTAGGATCGAAAGCATAATACCTTCTTCAAAAATAAAAGTCAATTGCAGGTCATTACAGTCATTTTTTTCAGCAATAGCTCTTAAATTAGGGACTTCTTTTTTAAAATTCTCAAAGTTATTTAACTCTATAGAATTATAAACACTTTGAATTAGCTCTGGTTGTCCTGCCGACGTAGTAGAAATAACAGGCATTTCGTACGTATTTAAAACAAAAATTTCAGCATTAATACTTTTTGCTAATTTTAATGCATAAATAAATGCGTTGTGAGCAGTTTCAGAAAAATCGGTAGGAAATAAAATCTTTTTCATTGTTTTTTATTGTTTGATTTAACTGATAGAAATTTACGAAAATTCTTTATAAATTCATATAAAAAACTATAAAATCTATCAATATTTTAAATAGTGTAATTTATAAACTAACTTTGCAATAAAATATTTTTTCTATGATTTTAAACGATACAATAGTTGCGTTAGCATCGGCTTCAGGTGCGGGAGCCATTGCGGTAATACGTGTTTCGGGTCCAAATGCAATTAATATGGTTGCAAATGTTTTTAATTCAATAAAAGGTAAGGATTTAACTAAGCAAAAATCGCATACCTTGCATTTGGGGTATATTGTTGATAATGAAAAAATTATAGATCAAGTTTTAGTTTCTTTGTTTAAAGGAACAAATTCATATACTGGCGAACCAACTGTTGAAATTTCGTGTCATGGATCAACATATATACAACAACAAATTTTACAATTATTGTTACGTAACGGCTGTAGAATGGCAACGGCAGGTGAATTTACCATGCGATCGTTTTTAAATGGAAAAATGGATTTGTCACAAGCCGAAGCAGTTGCCGATTTAATTGCCAGCGACAACGAAGCCAGTCACCAAATTGCAATGCAGCAAATGCGCGGTGGTTTTAGTAACGAAATTGCCAAATTGCGCGAAGAATTATTAAATTTTGCATCGTTAATAGAATTAGAATTAGATTTTAGCGAAGAAGATGTTGAATTTGCCGATAGAACTGCCTTTAGAACATTGGTAAATAGAATTCAATTTGTTTTAAAACGATTGATAGACAGTTTTGCTGTTGGAAATGTTATTAAAAACGGAATTCCTGTTGCTATCGTTGGCGAACCAAATGTGGGTAAATCTACTCTTTTAAATGCCCTTTTAAATGAAGAACGTGCCATTGTTAGCGATATTGCCGGTACAACGCGTGACACTATAGAGGATGAATTGGTTATTAATGGAATTGGGTTTCGATTTATTGATACCGCTGGAATTCGTGAAACTACCGATGTAGTAGAGCACATAGGTATTCAAAAAACTTTCGAAAAAATAGAGCAAGCACAGGTTGTGATGTACTTGTTTGAAAGTTTAAAGTTTAAAGAACAAGGTGATGTTTATGTTGTTGAAATTGAAAAGATTAAAAATAAATATCCTCAAAAACCACTTGTTGTAGTGGTAAATAAAATTGATTTGCTTTCTGAAGCCGAAATTACCGAAATTGCAAAAAAATTAGGTAATTTAAATAGTGTGTTACAAACTATTTCGGCAAAGAATAAATTTGGAATTGATGCATTAAAAAATCAATTATTAGAATTTGTAAATACAGGTGCATTGCGTAATAACGAAACCATAGTTACCAATACACGTCATTACGATTCTTTAATTAAAGCATTAGAAGAAATTCAAAAAGTACAATATGCTTTAGATGCAAATGTACCAGCCGATTTAATGGCAATTGATATTAGACAAGCTTTGTACTACTTTGGCGAAATTACTGGTGAAGTAACTAATGATGAGTTACTTGGAAATATATTTGCTAATTTTTGTATAGGAAAATAAATCTGTTTTTCTTTAGTTTTCTTAACTGTTTTTTATTTGACTGTCAGTGAATTAACAATTATTTCGCTTTTCACCAATATACTTTATTACTATATTTGTTGTCAATTTTGTACACCTCTACCTTGAGAAAGGTGTACAATTGTACACCTCAAATATAGAATTATGAAAATTACATTAAAAGAGAAAAAGCTTAAAAGCGGAATGATTAGTCTTTATATCGAATACTATAAAGGAACATCCGTTAATGCCGAAGGCAAGAGAATTCATCTTAGAGATTTTGAATATTTGAAACTCTACCAGCATGAAAATCCTAAGACCGCTAGTGAAAAGAAAAATAACAAAGAAAACCTTGAATTAGCTGAAAGTATATTAGCGGTTCGTAAGGCAGATTTTGTTCAAGGTAAGTTTGGACTTAAAAATAACATTAAAGCCAAAAGACCCTTTCTCGATTATTTTCAAGAGAAAACAAATGATCATATCAATTCTGACAACAATTACGGAGTATGGACATCAGTTTCTTCTCATCTAAAAAAAATCATTAGTCCTAATTTTATATTCGATGAAGTTACGGAAGATTTCTGTAAAAAGGTTCGACACTACTTTGATCAGGAAGCTCGTACTAAAAGTAATTTGCCTTTATCTGCTAATTCAAAGTATACCTATTTTAATAAATTCAAAGCTTGTTTGCGCAGTGCTTTTAATGACGGATATTTAACTGTTAATTTTGCAGAAAAAGTAAAAAGCTTTGAGCAAGGCGAATCACAAAGAGAGTATCTAACATTTGAAGAACTTCAAAAAATCATTGATACAGACTGTAAATATCCTGTTTTAAAAAATGCCTTTATTTTTTCTTGCTTGACTGGTCTTAGATGGTCTGATTGCAATAAATTAATTTGGTCAGAAGTACGAGACGAAGGAAATGGTGTGTACCGTATCAATTTCATTCAACAAAAGACCGATGGAGTCGAATATCTTTACATTTCAAAGCAAGCTTTTGACTTGCTCGGAGATAGAGGAAAACCTAACGACCGTGTATTTAAAGGTCTAAAATACGGTATGACCTATAATAACGAATTAGCCAAGTGGGTACTTAATTCTGAGGTAATGCGTCATATTACCTTTCACTCGGCACGCCATACTAATGCAGTTTTACTGCTTGAAAATGGAGCAGATTTATATACCGTTCAGAAGCGACTTGGACATAAGCTAATTAAAACCACCGCTATTTACGCCAAAATTGCCGATGCTAAATTGCGTGAATCAGCATACATTATTCCAGAATTTAAATTTTAAAAGATGCAAAAAGAAAAGATTATCTTAACATTAATGTTTATTATTATTGGAACAATTACCTGTATTACAATTTTACTTCAATCTGCGAATTGGTTTATAAGCGTTATTACACCTGTTTTACTTGTATTATTTATTGTTATTACATCTTTATTTCTAAAGAAATGCTTTAGTTGGTATGTTTCTTATATGATGAATGGGAAAAGTAATTTTCATGCTAAAGTAGATCGCCCACGAGTTTTCCTGTTTTCAATATTTTTACCACTGTTATTTATTATAGTTTCTGTGATTAATAGTTTTGAAGGATTTGAATTTAAGATTAATGAAAATGTCAATCTAATATTTAATACTCTTTTCTGTACTTCGTTAATTTCATTGTTCGGAGTTATACTATTACTTTTATTTAAAACATTAGGTTCTTCTTTTGAAAGCTTGTATTTGCCAAAAGTTAAAGAAATTATACAAAAATCTACTTGCGATTTTAAATCGACATTATCAGTAAGTGACGCAGAACATATTTTCAATAGGCTAACTAAAAATGGGTATTTGACTTACGAGGACTTTGATAAGGAAAAAGAACATTCTAAAGTTTTCGTTGAAATCTTTGTTAATGGTATATTACCACCTGCTCCAATTTTTCATCTAGGTATGGATTATCCACAAATTACCGTTGTTTATGATTGCCTTCAAAAAGTCACTAATGACCTTGATTGGATAAAATTTAAGAAAATTTTTAAAAGTAATGAAAATGAAATCAATTTAGGCTCTCGTTCTTCATCTGTTTCTCGTGCTAAAACTAATTCAAAAGAAAAGTATTACGCAACGGATCAAAATAAAATTGAGTTAATTTTCGATCAAAATCAATTTTCCAGTTAATATTATTGTTATTCTCGGTTAAGAAGTTAACGCTTAACTAGAGTTTATTGCTATTCTATCTTACTTCGCTTGACTTAAACAAACAAAGTAGATAATGGAAAAAAATGAACAAATCTTACAGAAATTAGATCGATTAGAAAAATACCTTATCGGTTTTAAAGACATCTTAAATGTAGAAGACCTTGCTTTTTACACAGGCTATAAACCTGCGTATATTTACAAGCTGGTACACGAATCAAAAATTCCGTATTCTAAATCAGAATCTGGTGGTTCAAAATTATTTTTTAGTCGCAAAGCGATTGATGCATGGTTGATGGGTAACCGTCATAAATCAACCACAGAAATACAGGTTCAAGCTTTTAATCACTCATCTAAAATAACTTCAAAAAAGAAAGGATAAGTAGTTTCCTACCTATCCCTTCTTTTGAATTTCTTATTGAAGTACCTGACAGTGCAAAGATAAGAAATTCAGTTGTTAATACATTTTATAAACATAGAATTTCTAGTTATGATTGATAATAAGCTAAAACTCCTGCGTGTCATTGATGCGCTGGAGAAACTGTATGTTTTTCGAAAAAATATAGTAAAAAACACCTTAGAGTATTCCTTGCGAAACCAAACAAAGTTTCAAGAAGTCAATGAGCATGATTTGGTTATTGACTTACATAGACAAGGTATTGCAGCATCTACCAACGATGTAATTACTTTTTTGCTCTCTTCAAGAATTGAAAATTACGATCCATTGTTGCAGTATTTTCAAAAGTGTCACAAGAAATATCAAACTAGTAATAAAACAAGTTATATCCAGCAATTTCTAGAATATATCATCACAGAAGATAACTTTAGATTTACGGTTCAAGCGACCAAATGGTTTGTACGAACGGTAAAATGTGCTATTGATGAGCGGTATTTTAACAAACAAGCTATTGTTTTGGTATCATCTGGCGTTCAAAACCTTGGAAAATCAACACTTACCCGATTTTTACTTCCTAATGAGCTGACTAGTTATTATGTAGAGAATCCTAAACTGACAAAAGATGTAGAGATTGCTATGTCTTCCAATTTCTTGTGTTTGCTTGATGATTTAGGCAACATGCAGAAAGCTGATCTAGAGGATTATAAATCGTATATGTCAAGACTGCACGTCAATTTAAGACATCCCTTCGAGAAAAAAGCTAAAATGACTCCACGTAGAGTTTCCTTTATCGGGACAACGGATACCTATGAGTTTTTAACAGGTGACGCTAATGTACGTTGGATTTGCTTTGATGTTTCAGAAATCAATTGGAACTACGCTACCGAAGTGGACATTGATTTGGTTTGGGGGCAAGCCTATGATTTGTATTTACAAAAGTTTGATTGCGAAATTTCAAAAGATGAAATGGCTACTAATGAAAAATCAAACAACAAATACAAGGTACATACGATTGAATACGAAATGATTCAAAAATACTATGCTATTGGTACAGAAAATGACCACGATGTAGCGATGATGTCGTCCGAAATACTCAATGACCTGCAAATAAAGACCTATTTAAAGTTTAACGACAAGAAGATTGGTCAAGCGTTGCGATCATTAGGATATCAGCCTGTTAACCGCAGAAATCATATAAATACAGACGGAGCAGTTATTAGCGATTCTCGTAGAATCTATTATTTAAAGAATCTACTGACTACATGACTACATAGTATAAAAATAGGCTTCAAACCCAATAAAATAGAAGTTTTTGGGTGTAGTCACTAAAATATTTTTACTGACTACGTGACTACAACATAAATAATTTAGCTATTGAAAAGAAAAAATGAATACGACAGAGATAAATAAAATCCCGATAACGCAGTTTCTTCGCTCCATTTGTATTGAGCCAGAACGCAAACACAATGGATATTGGATGTACAAATCATTTATTAACCCACAACAAAAAACAGGTAGTTTAAAAGTTTCAGCTAATAATCTTTGGGTCGATTATTCCGATAACAATCGAGGTGGTACACTGATTGATTTGATTTTACTAATTTATCCTGACCTAAGTGTGCGTGATATTGTAAAGAAATTTAATGAGGGTGTTTTTTCTTTTCACCAGCTACCTGTTTCATTGATTAACCAAGAAACAAGCTTTACAGATTCATTAGAAATTATTCGGGAAGATGATATTCAAAATCACGAAAAGCTATGCTATTACTTAGCTTACGATAGAAGTATTGATGTTTCAATTGCTCAACGCTATTTGAAAGCCTATCAATATAAAGTGAATGGAAAATTATTTTGGAATTTAGGTGTAAAAAATCATGTAGGTGGATTTAACCTATTTTCAAAAAGATTTAAATATGCGACTCAACAAGGTGTAACATTATTCACAAATTCCAATACAACTATTAGAATTTACTTTGAAGGTATTATGGATTTTTTAAGCTTCTTGATGATTTACCCAGATCAAGAAAAGCGAAATGATTATTGCATTTTAAATTCGGTTAACAATTTAAAAAAGACATTAATTGAACATCAACTAAAACAAACAACAATTGCGTTTTTCGATAAAGATTCTGCGGGAGACCGAGCAACGAATTTGTTGAAAGTTGAATCATTAAATCAGAAAAGTACATTTTATGACTATCGTTCAACTTTTAAAGGAAAAGACTTAAACGATTATTTACTTGGGAATTATTAACTATTGATTTCGGTTGAGCAAGCCATGTTTCCCCTATGGGAAAACGCTTGCTCATCGAAACAACAAATTCACTTCATTCATTTGGAAATTATGGCAAGACCCAAAAAAAGTAACGATGAGTTACGAATATTCAATGTGATGATTGCATTGAATAAGTTCGAAAAAGAAAAGCTGGATCAATTGATTACATTGAGAGAAGATAATGCCAGTGTGGTAATTAGGGAATTGATTATGAGTGAATCTTTAAAAGTGAATCGCATTAGTAAAATTGATATATCCACTCATTTATTAACTAGAAGAATTTCGAATAATTTTAACCAATACGTGCGATCAGTACATCAAACCCGATTGAATAAAATAGATATTGAAGTATTGCAGGAGATTAAAATGCTATTGGAAACAATCCATCTAAAAATGTTGAGCCAATGATTGCAAAACAGAAAATTCACGGATTTGTTACTGCTTTTGATTACAATCATCAGAAAATGGAGCTTGAAAACCCAAAGGAACGAGCCGAACTGTTGGATCACAATTTCTTCAAGTACGATAGAGATAGTATCTTAAAAGAAATCCATTTTTTGAAACAATTGCGACCAAATTTAACTCGAGATACTTATCACGTATCGCTAAATTTTGCACCAACCGACCAATTATCTCAAAATCAATTAATACAAATCGGTAAAGATTATTTAACAGGTATGGGATTTGACGATAATGCCTATGCAATATGGCAACATTTTGATGCAGAACATTTACATATACACGTATTGGCATCACGAATTAAATATGATGGTTCGGTCGTTTCCGATTCTAATAATTATCAGCGAAGCGAGAAAATTTGTCGTGGATTGGAACAAAAATATAGAATAGAAACGGTAAAATCTTCCAAAGAAGCTTTAGATCGAGCCCCAAGTAAAGATGAATTAGAACTGATTCAGCGAACAGGAAAACTTTCTGATAGAATGTTAATGCAAGAACGGGTAAAAGATGCCTTATCAAAAGCACATACTATTTCAGATTTCATAGCTCAATGTAAACAAAATGGTGTCCATTTAATTTTCAATCAGTCAGAAACCACCGGACGAGTTTCTGGAATTACCTATATTTCTAATGATGGTTTCATAGCAAAGGGGCAAAAGCTAGGAAATCAATACAAATGGGCAAACCTTCAAAACAATTTAAATTATGAACAAAGCAGAGACCGTCAAACAATTGGCGAAACAAACCATGATACAAGAGAACGATTTAAAGAATTACTTGACCAAGGAAATCGAGGAACTGAAAGCAGGAATGGTCAAATTAGCCGAAATTCAAAACAATATCATGAACAATCAGCTGGTCTTACATCAAACAATGAAAACAGTTTCCAAAACAGAAACGAAAGTGGATTTAACGCCCATTCTGAACGAACTGATAATGACAAAGAAACAGAACAAGAGCTTGAAAAAACAGTTTCTAATCAACTTTCTGCTAGTACAAGTACCATTATTAGCAGTATTAGTGGCTTACTTGGTAGTATTAGCGGTAACGAGGTAGATGACGAAGCATCACTACGTCGTAAACCTAAAAGAAAACGCTAAATTTGTAAAATGGAAAAGTTAGATAATAAAGATATTAAATGGTGGTATCAAGTAATTGACCACGGAACAGCAGAAAATCCTGATTTTCGGGTGCATGAAGTTTACTTTAATTCAGTAAATAAACAAGTGGCATCACATACCGTAAATGCCGTTTCTTTACAAGGGTATGAATCTAAAAAGGAAATTATTAAGGATTTAGAATTAATAATTCAAGATTTAAAAAATCCTGACAATAAAGTTCTTGAAATAGATAAATTAAATGAATTGTTTCAAAATGAAAATTGATTTTTAATTTAAATAACAAACTTATTTCGAGAAATAAATAAAGGAAAACTAAATTTTACTTGCTTGATTTTTATATAATTCATTAATTATACAATTGTATAAAATACTGAATCATAAATACTTGTTTTTCAGCTTGTTTTAATCTTTTTCCATTTTAGCAAAAGTGCTTGAATGCACTTCTAAAAAACCAAAATTTTGATATTTTTCTGGAATGTAATCCATCTCAACTAATTCATCAAATGAATAAGAATTGATGTCATTTTTATGAGTGAATTTCACAAAGGCATCCATGGCTAACCATTTTGAAATACGGATAACCAAACCATTTTTCAATGTAATTTCTTTGGTAATGATTGGAGAATTTTCCGTTGAAATCTCATTGTTTAATTGTTTCAATTCAAAAAGAGCAATTTCCTGTAGTTTGTTATAGAACTCATTCATGATAAAGTCTTATAAATTAATAGATTGGTATATTTCTTCTTTCTTTTTAAGTGAATCATTTTCAGATTTATAACGATCAAAAATATTTTTCATAATTTCTTGGTCACGCTTTCCATAATCAATAGTGTCGTTTTGAAATGCATTCTTTTGACTTTCGAGTGTTTTTTTAGCACGTTCGCTACGTTTTTTAAGTTCTTCGTATCGTTTTTGAGTAATAATTTTTTTCTTTTCTTCAATAGTTAATTTTTTTTCTTGTTGGGTTTGTGCAAAACTCGAAATACTCAATATTAAAAAAAAGAGAAGTGAAATTTTTTTCATGATGATAGCAATTTAGTTGAACCTTATTTTGAAGTAAAGAAAAAGGCGTGGAACTAAAATTCTGCCTTTAACTGAGGTCTGCGACAACCTAACAACCAGACAGACTTAGCCCACGCCAATATAAAGGCACGGGCGTAAATCTGTCCTTAATATGGTTGTTTAAATGAAGGTCGCAGTTTCAGTTAAACCATAAGGACAGCTTACGCTCTAATTAATTACTATTTTAATACCGCTAAATTACGGATTTTAAAATGTGAAACAAACTGATTTATTAGAGGAATTATATTTTATCTGGATTATTTATTTTTGATAGCCTTATAGTATTATATCACTATATTTTTCTATCATTTGAGTATTTAATTGTTATAGTATTATACCATGCTATTATGTTCTAAATATATCAAAATCGTGTTTAGTGAAGTTTAGCTTCCATTTGTTATATTTGCTTAAATTCGATGAAAATGAAAAGTTTTAAAGATAAAATAAATGAAATTAATGAACTTTCAAAAAGTTATAATTTGAAAGAAAATCAGCGTATTTGTACTAAATGCAAAGATATTCTTACATCAGAAAATAACTATGATTTAAAAGAATGTTCTTGTGGATATTTAGCAATAGATGGTGGAAATGAAGATTATTTGCGAATCATTATTGAAGAATAACAGCGTTAAAAAAAAGCATTTTTTATTTATACCTTAAAAGGTATAAATGTTCTTTTTGTTTTTTTTATATACCCGAAGTGGTATTGTATTGAAATTTTACATATATTTATATCAGAAAAGGTATAGGTATGAATTCAATACGATTATTTGTAAAACTAAAACGCAAAGAACTAAAACTCACCCAAGAAGATTTAGCCTTAAATGCAGGTGTAGGATTGCGTTTTGTACGTGATTTGGAACAGGGAAAGAAAACACTTCGCTTAGATAAAGTGAATGATGTTTTGGCATTGTTTGGAAAAGAAGTTGGTGTAATTGATAAAACCCGAGAATAATGGCACGACAGGCAAAAATATATTTTCAGGATCAATTAGCTGGTATTTTGGTTGAGGGTGATAATGGGTATACATTCCATTATGAAAAGGATTACTTGGATAGTTCTAATCCCAAAGCAATCAGTCTAACGTTACCACTTTCACAAAATACCTATCATAACAAGGTGTTATTTCCTTTTTTTGATGGTCTAATTCCTGAAGGTTGGTTATTAGAAATAGGCGAAAAACACTGGAAACTCAACCCACGTGACCGTTTTGAATTATTAATCAATTTATGCAGAGATACTATTGGAGCTGTTTCTGTATATCCAATGGAAGAAAATCATGAGTAATTGTCTATTCTGCTATCAGTCTGTTGAAACAGGTGAATATCACCCTGCTTGTTCCAAGAAATTCTTTGGTACAACACAAGTTCCTACATTGGAATTAGACCGAGAAAAGTTAAATCAACTGGCACAAATTACGGTAAATGAGCGATTGGCTTTAACTGGTGTTCAGCCTAAAATATCATTAAGCTTAAACGGTGAAAAAGGCAACAAACGATTGACCTTAGTGGGTTTATGGGGCGATTATATCCTAAAACCACAATCTACCGATTTTGTTTTTATGCCCGAGGTGGAAGATGTAACAATGCATTTAGCAAAGCTGTTTAAAATTAAAACGGCTGAACATGCGTTAATTCGAACTTCTACAGGTGAACTGGCTTATATTACAAAACGTTTTGACCGAGCAAAAGGTAAGAAGATTCACGTAGAAGATTTATGTCAGTTATCTGAACTACTCACGGAACAAAAATATAAAAGTTCTTACGAGCGAGTGGGTAAAATTATCAAGCAATACGCTACCAATTCAGGATTGGATGCCATCAAATATTTTAGATTGGTCTTGTTTTCTTTTTTAACAGGCAATAACGATATGCACCTGAAAAACTTTTCGTTGATGCATGCCGATAAAGATATTTTGTTTTCACCAGCTTATGATTTGTTGAATGTAAACCTTATTTATCCAGACGATAAAGAGGATTTGGCTTTGACTTTAGGTGGTCGAAAACGAAAGATAAAGCGCTCTGATTTTGACCAATTTGCCATAAGTTTAGGGCTTACAGTTATTGTTCGTGATAATATCTATAAAGATTTTTCTAAACAACTTAACAAAGTTCACGGTTTGATTGAAAGTAGTTTTTTAACTGATGTATATAAAGAAAGGTATATTCAGATTTATGAGAGTAAATTGAAACAAATAGGAATTTAGTTTTTTTTAATTTAAGCCTATCAAATTGATTTTAATTTACTAGAATAATTAAGTTTTTTTGAAGTGCTTTTTTAGTTTTTATAATTGGATTTCATGCTGAAATTATATAATTTTGACCTATTAGGTCAATTTTATATTATGACAAAAATAGGAGATGTAATACGCATGAAGAGGATTGAAATAGGTGTCTCTCAAAAAGAGTTAGCGACACAAATTGGCTGTGATGTTTCTTTTCTTTGTAAAGTTGAAAAAAATGAAAAAAAGTTAAGTTTAGAAAAACTAGAATTAGTTTCTAGCATTCTAAATCTAGACTTTATTAAATATAAAAATGAATATTATTATGACAAGATTGATTCAATTTTTGAAAACGAAAAAGAGGATTATAAAGCCATGATAATCAATAATATAGTTAATAAAAATAATGTATAGTTTTATTGATTTATTCGCAGGTTGTGGGGGATTAAGTGAAGGGTTTCTAGACACAAATAAATATAAAGGTATTGCACATGTAGAATGGGAATTACCAATGGTAAATACACTCAGAAATAGATTAGTAACTAAATGGGACCACACTTATGAAGATGCAGAAAAAAGCGTTATTCATTTTGATATCCAAAAAACCGAAGAATTAATTGAAGGGGGGTGGACTGAAGAATCTATACAAGAATTTTCAAATACCAATCATATTGATATAGTAGAGAAAGGTATTAATGGATTATTAGATAGTAAAACGGTCGATGTTATTATTGGTGGACCTCCATGTCAAGCATATTCTATTCATGGTAGAGCAAAAGATAAAAATTCAATGAAAGATGATTATCGAAATTATTTATTTGAATCATTTGTTAAATTAGTAGATCAATATAAACCTAAGATATTTGTTTTCGAGAATGTTCCTGGAATATTGACAGCAAAACCAGGTGGAGTTAATATTACTGAAAGAATATTTAAAGCTTTTAGTAATATAGATTACAAAATATTAAATCCTAGTGAATTATCTAATGCTGTTTTTGATGTAGTGAATTATGGTGTACCGCAATCAAGAAAAAGAGTTATTATTATTGGAGTAGAAAAGAATTCTAGTTTTGATGTAGAAGAGATATACTCATTAATAAGAAGTAAGCAAGATTTAAATAATAAAAAAACTGTATTAGATTCTATCGCTGATTTACCCAAACTATATCCACTAAATGAGATTATTAAAGTAAAAGGGAAAAATATTTCTCATAATTATGATAAAGAATCTGAACGTTTACAGCATACTCCTAGATTTCATAATTTGAGAGATTTAAAAATTTTTAAAGAATGGATTAATAATGGAATGAATTACTATTCTCAAAAGGATAAAACTGATTACTATTATAGTAAAACTGGTAAAATAACTTTGTATGCTAAGTATAAAAACTTGGAATGGAATAAACCATCCCATACAATAGTAGCACATTTAGAAAAAGATGGATTAATGTTTATTCATCCTGATCCAGAGCAATCAAGAAGTATTACTATTAGAGAAGCTGCACGTTTGATGAGTTTCCCTGATGACTATAAATTCATAGGGAGTAATGCTAAGTGCTATAAGATGATTGGTAATGCTGTGCCGGTTAAATTTTCAAAAATAATTGCTGAATCAATTTCAGAGTATTTAACAAATAAATTACAAAAATGAACGTTTTAATAGCTTGTGAAGAGAGTCAGGCAGTATGTAAAGAATTTAGAAAGCTAGGAATACAAGCATATAGTTGTGATATATTACCTTCAAGCGGAGGGCATCCAGAATGGCATTTTAACATGGATGTTTTTAAAATTATTGAGAATAATGGTGGGGTTACTGAAAATGGAGAAATTGTATCTGTTGAAAAATGGGATTTAATGGTAGCTCATCCTCCATGTACATATTTAGCTGTTAGTGGAGCTAGATGGTTTTATCATCCAGATGACAAGGAATTACCATTTTCCGAAAGGCGTCCACACCCTAGGTTTCCTAATAGAGCTCAGGACAGAGAAGATGCTTTAAATTTTTTTATAAAATTATTAGAAGCTCCAATTGAAAGAATAGCTATTGAAAATCCTGTAGGTATTGTTAGCTCTAGATATAGGAAACCAGATCAAACCGTACATCCTTGGATGTTTGGTGATGAAGCATCAAAGACGACATGTTTATGGTTAAAAAACTTGCCTAATTTAGAGCCAACTAAGATTGTAGGTAAAGGTGAAAAAGTTGTTTTATCAAGTGGAAAATCACTTCCTAAGTGGTATTCAGATTCTTTTAATACAAAAATATCAACCGAACAAAGAAGAACTTTAAGAAGTAAAACATTTGAAGGTTTTGCAAAAGCAATAGCTGAGCAATGGTCAAACTTATAAACTATAAAAAAATGATTTATATAAGAAAGATTTTTAATCAAGATTTAAGAGATGGTAAACAAATAGCTTTTCCAAAAGAGGCTTCCAATATTTTCTTTAATTTCAATTATCAAAATAACGATCCTGATAGATCAATATCTTTTACATTTAAAGATACAAATAGTGTATTTGATAATAGTGTTATTAATACACGTTTGTATCCAGCAGGTTCAGAATCTAGAATTGATAGTGAATTAAAGAGATTTCTTATAGACAAATTAAATGTAGTAATAGGTGATTTAATAATTTGCACAAAAAATAATGATAGTAAATATGAATTTCAGTATATATCTAAAAATTCAAATTTATATGGTTTAGCTTTAAGTTTATTAGGAAAAGGTAACCATCAAGTATTAATTTCTGATTTAAATGATGATTTCAATAGTTTAATCAGTGATATTCAGGATAATTCTCTTAGAGGTATTGTTTTTAAAACATTTAAATTCTTAATTTCTTATTATGATGAAGCTTTAATTCTCAATTCTTTTTCTGAAAAAGAATCAAAATTAGATGATAGAAATATTAAAGTTTTAACTTTTCCTGATTATTTCAAGAATGATCCTATTATTAGTTATTTTGAAGTAGAACAAACAAAAGAACAATTAAAATCAGGAATTACTCCGAGATATTTTGATGAAAATTTAAACCTAAAGGATTATAAATATTCTTATTTTACTAATCAATGGTATGATAATAATACTGATAATACTAGTTTAATTAATTTTAATAAATTTTTATTTGATAAAAGTTCAGGTAGCTTAAAAATCATAAAGAATGGTGAAATTTTTAAGCTTTTAAATATTGATACAGAAACTTTAAAATCCTCAATGGATTTTAATAAAGACTTAAAAAAAACAAACATCATCTTCTATGGTTCTCCCGGAACAGGAAAATCCCATAAAGTAGATAAGATAATAGAAAATCTAGATAAGCACTTTTTTGAAAGAGTAATTTTTCATCCTGAGTATGACAACTCCAGCTTTATTGGTGGTTACAAACCTATTTCAGAAAAAGTTAAATATACCAATGAGGAAGGTGAATATTTTGTAAATGAAGTACATTACAAATTCGTACCACAAGCCTTCACGAACATTTATGAGCGTGCTTGGCAAGATTTAGACAACCAATATTATTTAGTTATTGAGGAAATCAACCGTGGAAACTGTGCTGAAATATTTGGAGAAATCTTCCAATTATTAGACCGTACTTCCAACTATACAGTTTCACCAAGCAAAGAGTTAAAAGAATATTTATCATACGATGCTTTTAAAGACGAAAATCATGCAGGAATTGTAAAAGGTTTAAAATTACCTCCTAATTTGAGTATTCTAGCAACTATGAATACGTCTGACCAATCTTTATTCCCAATGGATAGCGCTTTCAAAAGACGTTGGGATTGGGAGTATGTACCAATTTGCTACGATGCAATAGATGAATTAGGAAAAAACAACGATTCATTCGATTTTGAAATTGATATAGAAGATGGTAATAAATATTCTTGGATTAAATTCATTGAAAAAATCAATTTAAACCACATTAAAAACAATCCATCTTTAGGAATGGATAAATGTATTGGAAATTACTTTATCAAACCGGAAAAGAACAATACAATAGAGTTAAAGCCATTCATCAACAAAGTGATTTTCTATTTATGGAACGATGTTTTCAAAGATGAAGACAATAACGTATTTGAACAAAATACTTCTTATGAAGATTTCTTCCCAATGAATACAAACGGTAAGGAGAAAATAAAAGCTTTGTTCGAAAGAATTGATTTACCACCAAAACAACCTAAAATTTACCCGCAAGAAGATCCACAATTAGCACAAGTTGCAGAGCCACAACAAGAAATGGAATAGATGAAAATTCTAATAGAGAACGAAATATATCCAATCGATTTACTTCAAGAAGTATTTGATGATCCAAAGTTTTACAAGCAAAACGGTTTGGAAGGAACAATTACGTCCGTAGGTTACTACCATTCTTTCGAAAAAAATAGTTTAGTGTTTATGCTGCCAAAGGTCTTTATGGCAGAAGATAAAAAAACAGTTTTCAATTGTTCTAAAGAACAATTGATTGATTTAATTGAAAATGAATCCGTAAAACACAAAACGCAATACAATTGGGTGCGTCAATTATCGGTTCATTTTTACAATAGTTTAACAGAGTTTAGAAAAAGATACAATCAAACTGCAATTATCCATAATACCGAAACATTCGAGCTAAACACCAATTTGGGAGATAAAGAATATTCGTTTCTAGATCTTTTATTGAGTTTCGTTAACTTCTATAAAAAGAACAAACACCAAATTTTATTTACACATATAGAGTTTGTTTCCAACCAAGCCAAAAAACCGAAATGGGAAAAGACCATTAGAAAGTCATTACCTATTGTAACTAATGGCAAAGCGCCTATATACGTTGAAATTACCAATAAAAAGAAAATTATAAATACGGAAGAAGAATTGTTAACCTATTTCTTTTCCATTCTAAATCATTTAAATAAAGCACATAAACTAAACCTTAAAATAGATAAATCGTTCAATTTAACAACAGATAAACAGTTCGATAATTTATGCCAAAATGGTTCAACAAAACTTCGAAAAATCAAACATCGTTATTTTAATGATACCTTAAAAAGGATGTTTGTGTTTTGCGAAATGTATTTTGCACAATTTGACAAGAGTAGTAGCAAAGGAAAACGTGAGGATTTTTTAGCCATCAGCAATTACAATCTGGTTTTTGAAGATATGGTGGATAAATTGTTTTCTGACAAACTCAACATGCTGGAAGTAGATGGTATTACTATTGATAAATTAAAGAATAACGATGATGGTAAAATCATTGACCATATTTACGATTACAAGTCATTAATTGACACTAGTAATATTTTCTATATTGGGGATTCTAAATACTATAAATCAGACAGTACAGCAGGTAAAGTATCTAAATACAAACAATTTACTTACGCCAAAAATGTCATTCAGTTCAATATTGATTTACTCAACAAAAAAGGACAGCAACACTTAGATAATTTAAGATACAGAGATAAATTAACCGAAGGCTATAACATATCGCCAAACTTCTTTATTTACGGTTACATCGATAATATTGATAATTATGATGACCATGCGATACAGAAAAAGGGTAATCCAGTTCCTTCACACCATTTTGAAGAACGATTATTTGACCGTGATACCTTATTTGTACACCAATACAAAATCAATTTTTTATTTGTTTTGAAAGCGTACACGCATTTCAACGAATTTGAAATACAAACTTTTAGAGAAGATATTAAAAAACGATTCAGAAAACACTTTTTGAAATTTTTCAATAATCAACAAGATTGTGGTTTTGAATTTTACGAATATAATAAAACTCCAAATGAATATAAACCATTCGTTGAAGACAATTTTAAAAAATTAAACGGAAAATGTTTTTGTACAATCGACAACAGGCTGCTAGTGGCAAAGCATCATAATGATACGGAATTAGATGAATTATTAGAAGATTTTACCAAAATAGACCAGCTAACCTAACTTTAATTTGCTAAAATTAGGAGAAGTCAAAATAGGATAATCATCCAAAATGTAATAATACATCTAATTTAGTTTAAAATAAAAAAATAAGGAACTACCTAGAATGCTGATAGATAAAATAAAGGTCAAATATTTAAAAAGTTATTTGACCTTTATTAATCTCGATAAATCACCTTGAAGTTCTTTTTTTGAAGTTGCTCGAAGAATTTCAACAGCGTCAAGATGGCAATTTTTTAGTTTAATTCCCGAACTGCAATAGCACTTTTCATTTCTTCTTGGTTTTGTTACATTCAAATACCCCTCCAAGAAATTAATAATTTTATCGATTTCATTTATCTCTAAAATTTCCTGAAAATATTGAATTGTACCATCGTCTTGATGTGCCCATTCTTTTAGGTTCTCTGCCTTTCCACTTTGCTTAAGTAATACCCATGAAAAGTATTTCGGAAAATAAAACTCGATGAAATCGTATAACCTTATTCCTCCTGAAGCAAGTTTGTTGAGAGTGTAGGTGTGATCGAAACAGATAATTCCTTCTTTACTTATATGATAATCATCTATTTTTTCTATTTCATCACCAGTCGAATAAACTATGGGTACACTATTTGGATAATTTTTTAGAGGTGTAATTTTGACATTGAATGACTTTATCATTTTCCCTTCACTATCAGTTAGATAATAATTGCCACTAAAAATATATGTTCCATCATTTTGAATTACAAAATGCAGTCCAGGGTTACTCTTTAAAATGGCAATCTTATCTTCCTCAAAGTTCCTTATTTTAAAACCTCTATTTAAGGTAAGGCTTGTATTGTTCAACATTCTTTTCAAGTTGAGGTATGAAAGTGTTAATATTAGTATTGCTTTGCTTAGGATTACCACTTAAGATTAAATTTCCTTCAGAATCAGTAGTTATTAAAGGATGATTTTTTAGATAACGTTCCCAATTAAAATCGTATTGTTTGTATCTAAAACCTTCATCTGGTATTTCATAGACATAGTCTTTTTCAATACCGTCTTTTTTGTATTTCTTATACTTGAAATAATCCTCGTGAGTCAGCTTTAATTGATATACGTGATAACCTACTACAATTCCATTGCTTTCCGCTTGCGCTTGCAATTTACTTGCTAAGCTAGTATGTAGACTCGTAGTAGTAACTTCACTACACTCCCCAGCTCCTGTATCATGCCAAATTGTATCTTTATCATCGCCAAAATCGATTCCTATTCGAGTGTAAATACGATTTACTCCTTGTTCGTCAAAAAGATTCTTTAAATCATTTTTTACGAAATAATTTACGAATGAGGCAGCCAATAACGCATTGTCTATTGCTTTTTGCTTAGTTGTTCCCTTTCCTCCAAAATAGACCATTAAGCCATCACCTTGTAATCTATGAATATATCCGTCAAAGTACCAACATGTATGAATAGCTGCTAATTGAATTGTTCTACAAATATTTGCTACAACTTCAGGAGTATATTTTTTAAATAATCCTGTTGAATTTCGAACATCAATAAACATCGATACTATATAATGATGCTCCACCTTTTTTGTCCCTTTAAGGTGGTTAAAGCTTGGGTGCGCACCTAATTTCTCATGATATTTTGTATCATATGATGTAACGGTATCCAATGCACTTAAGCTTAGGAAATCTGCTTCATTTTTGGTTCTATCCAACCATCTTAGTTCAACATTAGATGCTTTACTTTCATTTAGTGGCTGTGAACTAAATGATTTGTTGATATCGTTTTTTTTACCCTGTCTCAAATATTGAGCGATATCATCAGCATAGTTTTTGTAGAGTTTTTGATTCATACGAGTTATGTTAAAATTTTAATTCCAATAATTATAATACAACCAAAGCAAATGCCTAGTAAGTAGGTTGCTGTTCTTAATCTGCAGAATTTAATCTGCAACCCTTTTGCTAATAAGTGGGCTTGCTCTAAATAATCTTCATACAGCTTTTCTTCGGTCACGGCATCATACATTTGCTTAAAACTTGTCAATGAGACATTGGCAACATTGCCGAAACTTAATTGAGATCCATTGATGCTGTCTGATTGTTTATTCAAATAAGGTATTATTGACCACAAGGTGTAGAAAATACTAGTAAAACAGCTTATCAGCGCAATAGAAACAAAAAACATAATATCAAACTGACCATCGATAGTAGTCTTAATACTATAATACCCTGTTATAATTCCACCTAGTAAAAAAGTATTTAAGGTTAAAAATAAATTAGCTTTATTATTAATACTATCGTAGTAATGATCATATCGATCAATACTATGTTTTAATGTTTCAATTCGTTTTTCGTAATTCATAGCTAATAATTATCCCTTAATATTACGAGGATCATTTCCAAAACTATCTTTATCGCGTATTCTACCATCAGGCCTATGGATTATTAATTCAGATTGCTGATTTTTAGCAATTTCACGTGCTATGTTAATAGCTTCTTTTTGAGTATTTACTACTCGTGTGTTTTTCTCGTTTCCGGCTCCTTTTACAGCCCATTTGTCGCCGTTTGGTACTACACCTTGATTTTTTTTCATTTTTTACTATTTAAGAATTAATAATTAAGATAAATCTTCAATTGTTGCCGTTGGAGCATTACGCTTTACACTTTCAATGCCATTATCTCTTGCAGCAATAGAAGAATACATTTCACTTGTTCCTAAAACTTGGTAGTTATTAGCTACCTGATTAAAGTAAGGTTGTCCTGCAATCGAATTTTTTCTTTCAAAGTTTTTGTCACTTAAACTAGCTTTACTGCTAGCAATACCGTTCAAGCAGTTTTGCTTTGTTGTGTAGGTTTCACTTGTAATAAGCGTTTCTCCATTTGTCGCCTTTAATACCCAGCGATACTGATTGTTAATCGTTTTTTTAATTTGATACTTACTCATGTTATGAATATTTTAAATTATAAATGCACCTATTTGCATTCAAAATAAAAGTTACAAAAAGTGTTCCAAAAACAAAAAGTGTCAACCAAAATATGTAACACCTCTAATTAAGATGTGATTCTGTCATAATGTCTTGTTTTTGAGTGTCATTAAAGAAATGTGATATGACAAATAGTTTTGTTATGGCGTTAAATTGGCATAGTATATGTGCTATGTAACTTATTATTGTAACTTTGCACTTTAATTTTTTATAAAAATGGAATCGAAATCACTATTTGCAGAAAGATTTAAGTCTGCTCGTATGATGAATGGTTTTTCATTACAAGACGTTGCAGATGCGCTTAATGGATTATTATCTCGTCAGGCTTTACATCGCTATGAGAAAGGAGAAGTAATTCCAGATAAGGAAAAGGTTGATTTAATAAGCAAAGCTTTAAATTTATCGCCTGATTTTTTTTATAGAGATACAAAAGTTGAACTTGGAGTAATAGAGTACCGTATTAATGCGAAAATTTCTCAAAAGGATGAAGCTATTATTAATGAAACGACTAAAGAATATCTATCAAGATATTTAGAGTTAGAAGAAATTTTAAGCATTGACACTGTTTTTGAAAATCCACTAGAAAACTTCGGCAGCGTTACTAATTATGAACATGCAAATCAAGCTGCAAATGAAGTTCGTAAAGCATGGTGTCTTGGAAATGGCGCTATATTTAATGTTGTAGAGCTACTAGAAGATCATAAAATCAAAGTTGTAAAGCTAGATGTTTCAGATGATTTTGAAGGTCTACAAACAGAAGTAATGTATAACGACAATATTAAAGTTCCTGTTGTAGCCTATAATATAAATAAGACTAATAAACCAGATAGGATTCGTCTAACTCTTTTACATGAATTAGCTCATTTGCTTTTAAAATTTGGAGATATAACACATACTCAAAAAGAAAGACTATGTTTTCAGTTTGCTGGTGCAATGTTATTGCCTGATTCTACAATAAAGAATGAAATTGGAGAACATAGGAGTAAACTATCAATGAATGAATTAGGAAATATCAAAAAACAGTATGGTATTTCAATGCAGGCGATTGCAATGAGGGCAAAAGATGTAGGCATCATAAATAATCATTACACGAAACAGTTTTTCTTTTTGTTCAAACAGATGAGTTGGAAAATTGATGAACCATTTGATTATGATGGTATTGAAGAAAGTAATCGTTTTGAACAAATTCTCTTTAGGGCTTTAATCGAAAATCAAATTGATACAAAAAAAGCTGCTTCTTTAATGAACATGTCTGAAATTGATTTCAAGAAAAAGTATCAAGCATTGTTTTTATAATATCATAAGCAATTATTGGTCATGTTTTCTAGATTTAGAAATAGTAGTTTTAGAAGAATAAAATTTTTCTATCTGAATTCTTAGAGTTTTTTATTAAGTTGGATTAGGTTTGCCGACTACAAAACAAACTTGTAGTCGGTAAAATTAAAATATCGAAGTCTTTCAATAAAATTATAAATAACTGATTAATAATTAAATAACTTGTAATTTAATCGATTTGTAGTCATGTAGTCACGTAGTCGGTAAATTTTGTACTCTATATAAGTACGTACGTTTGTTGAATCAAGAAATAACCGGCGAAATTACTACCGATGTTTAACACTTATTTTTAGCAAAAAAGTGTACACCTTTGCTACTCCTCAATGTTACTAGATGCTCTACGTGTCAGCATCTTATGACTTATTGTATCGGTAAATAAATGTAAATCGTCAGTAAAAAGTAGACATTTTAGAAATGTACGTCTCCAAACTATTTCAACAGGAATGTGTCCAAATTAGTTTGAAAAGGTACTAAAGGTGATACATTACTAAAGTTTCAATTTCGTCCGTTTCTGTGAATATTTTCTTTACTAAACTTTGATGATAAATTCCACCTTCATGAAACTAAAAAAACTCACCAACATCAAATCTTTTGTGAGAAATTCCATTAGTTGAAGGTTTGGTATATTCTGCTAGTTTCAATTTTGAAGTTAACAAATTTAATGTTTTTCTTGTAAATCTATTTAAAAAAAGAGGCTGTTCTATATTTAGGACAACCTCTTCAGGGAATAATAATTAGCATTATTTTAACCTGTTGGCTAGATCAAAATGATTGGTTTAATTATTTCGTAATAAAAATATTTTAAACTGGTTATTTTAATAAATAAACTAATCAGTTTAACTGATTGTACCCTATTTAACAATAATAAACTCACTTCTTCTATTTTTTCGATGTTCTGTTTCGGTACAAAAAACACCATCGTAACATTGATTTATTAAATTGTTTTCGCCGTAACCTTTTGCCGTTAATCTGTTTCTAGTTATTCCGTTTTCAATCAGATAGTGCATAGTAGCTTGTGCTCTATTGTTTGCTAAGGTTAAATTATAATCGGCACCACCTCGGCTATCTGTATGTGAACGGATATCTATTTTTATTTGAGGATATTGTTTTAATATTGATAATAATACAGCAAGTTTTTCTTCAGCTTTTTTAGTGATTTTGTGACTATCAAAATCAAAATAAATATCTTCTATACCATATAATTTAGCCAAATCTGTTTGTTCAACTATAGGAATGAATCGTTTTTTTAAATTGATAGTTATTTCGGTTTTTTCGGAATAAAGGGGCGTGTTAATTACAACTTCATTAGTATCATAATTTTCTGCCGTAGCTCGAATATAAAATTGTGTGTCACAATTTACATCAAATGTAAAGTTCCCTTTAGAATCAACTAATACATTTGATTCTTGTTGTAAATCGTTATTAAATAAATCGATGGTTCCATTAGGTATAATTTCTTTTGAATCAATGTCGATTACATTTCCATAAATTAAAAATTTGCAACTATAAGGTAGTTTTTTATTTTCTACAAATTTGTAAATATCATCATAACCTTTGCCTTCTGTTCTGTTTGATGAAAAATAGCCAATCCCTGTTTCTGAATTAATAATATATGCAAAATCATCCTGATTTGAATTTATTGGCGTACCTAAATTGTAAACTTTTGAATATTGTTTATCTCCGTTAATTTTTACGCCAAAAACATCCATACCTCCAAGACCTAAGTGTCCATCCGATGCAAAATACAACTCATCATTCAATGAAATAAATGGAAATGATTCCCTTCCAGGGGTATTGATATGTGGTCCCAGATTTTCGGGTATTCCAAATTCATTATTACCTAAAATAAGTACCTTGAATAAATCTACATCTCCTAAAGTCCCTGGCATATTTGATGCAAAATATAAAGTTTTTTCATCTAAACTCAATGCGGGATGTGCACAACTATAATTATCACTATTAAAAGGTAACTCTATAATATTTTCCCAGTTTCCTTTTTCATCTATAGTCGCACTATAAATTTTTAATAAAATATCTTCGTTTTCATTTCTTTTTACTGTGCCATTAATAAAATTATTTCTTGTAAAATATACCGTTTTACCATCTTTTGTAAAAAAGGCTGTAGATTCGTTTAATTTTGAATTTAGCTTTTTTATATATTCTACATTATGTTTAGAAGAATCGTCGGCGTAAAACAAGTTATAAAAAGGTTGGTTTGTCCAATGATCAATTTGTCCAGATCCTCGTGATGATGCAAACACAATTCCATTTTTATAAAACGAAGTTCCAAAATCACTGTTAACCGAATTTCCATCATAGTTTTCAATTTCATAACGATTTGAAACTTTTTTTATTTCTTCTAAATAATTTATGTTATTTAAATAAGAAATAGAGCGCAAGTCATTAGGTTTTAAACTTGAAAATTTTTGTAAATATTGATTCGCTTTTTCAAATTCACCTATTGATTTTAATGTTTGATAGTAGCGATAATAATATTCGTAATCTATAGTAAATGTTTCATTTTCAATTAATAATTGATACCATTTTGCTGCAGCATTATAATTTCCATTAAAGTAATATGAATTGCCCAGATTTTGATAAATTTCTTGTGTTCCATACCCTTTTTTAACTACGTTTTCATAAATCTTAACGGCATCCATATATGCAAAATTTGCGTATTCTGTATTTGCATTTTTTATTTTCTTATTTTGAGCTATACCAACTGTTGACACAATTGATATAATAATAATTACTATTTTTTTCATGATTATTTAAGATTTTAAAAGAAACGTGGCGAATAGGCTTTTTTATATGAATTAAAAAGCTCAAAACGCATGAAAAATTCATGAGATCCCGAATTGTAGTTAGCTAATCTGCTAGTGCCTAAATCGTAGCTATAACCTATAAATAGTTTGTTTGATAGTTGAAAACCTGTTAAAAAACTGGCATCAGCATCCCAACGATAAGCTGCACCTAATAAAAAACGGTTATGAAACAAAAAATTTGCCGATAAATCAACTTGTGCCGGTGAACCTGGAACCATTTTTGTTAAAAATGCGGGTTTAAATTGTACGGTATTACTTACATCAAACACATATCCGCCCATTACATAAAAATGTTGTCTTTTTTTAGTTAACGACGTTTGAATGTTGTTATAATATTTGGTTTCTAAAATATTTGGAACAGATAAGCCAATATAATGATTGTTAGAATACCAATATATTCCTGCACCAATATTTGGCTATATACGGTTGTCTATGTTTTCTTTAAATTCAACATCTGTAGGGTCTTGTATGGTTAATTTTGAAAAATCTACATTTAATAAATTGGCAGATAATTTTAATCCAAATGATAATGTTGTTGATCTAGATGTATTGATACGATATGCAATATCGGTAGAAAACGTATTCTCGTTCGCAGGACCTATTTGATCATTTATGAATGATACACCTATTCCTAAATTTGAATTATTTATTGGCGTATGTAATGAAAAATTATTTGTTGTTGGTGCACCTTCAAAACCAACCCATTGTGTTCTATGCAATCCAAAAATACTAAACACTTCTCTTGTTCCTGTGTACGCAGGGTTTACAACACTTGTGTTATACATGTAATTTGTATATTGTGCATCTTGTTGCGCAAATATAACGTTTGGTTTTATAAAAAAAAGTAGAAAACCAACTAGTAAAATTTTTTTATTCTTTAAGTTCATTTTTTTTTGTTTAAAAAATTATCAATTCTTTCCTAATTAAAATTTTTAAATAAGGAGTATTTCGGAAGATTTACTCCTTATTTTGTTAAATTAATGTTAGTGTTTACTTATTTTTAATGTATAGATAGCCTGTTCGTTCAATTTGTTTACTAATTGTGCTACCTTTTGGTTGATATTGATATTTTAAAATATAGAAATAGGTACCTGATGGCAATAATTCATTACTGGTAAGTGTAACGCGTCCCTCTGAAAAGCCTTTAAATGCCTTATTTATGTTGTCATATCCACGGGTTTCGTACACTTTAACTCCCCATCGATTATATATTTCTACCATATTATCAGGATAACAATCTATTCCTTCTAAAAAGAAAACTTCATTTTTACCATCGTTGTTTAGTGATAAGGCATTATAAATTTTCACATGACAAGCTAGATTTATTTGTTGAATATGTTGTACACTATTACCACATAGGTCAGTTGCTGTCCATGTTCTTATCAGCTTGTATTCATTGGTACAGTCACCATTCATTTTTTCCTCAGTGAATTCAATATTTACTGCACCACAATTATCTGTTGCAGTTAATTCAGCTACTTCTGGAATATTATCGCAATCAGCATAGGTTTCTAAAGGTAAATCTGATGTAAACACTGGCGGCGTTGTATCTTTAATGTTTATGGTTTGCGTTTTTATAGTGTCGTTACCACAATCGTCAGTTGCTGTCCAAGTTCTTTTTATAATCGAACTGTTTGGGCAAGCGCCTTCTTCCGTTGTTTCAGTAAATTTGACTTTAGCAGTACTGCAATTATCAATCGCGGTTAATGTTGGAGCAGTTGGAACTACTGTATTGCATTCAATAACCATATCAGAAGGAATTGATTCAACAAAAGTTGGCGCAATTTTGTCTTCCACCGTAATGGTTTGCACCAAGTTTGTGGTCAATCCACCACAATCGGTTAGGGTGTAGGTTCTAGTTACGATATATGGATTACCATTACAGCCTGTGCCACCGTTGTTTGTATCGGCTACACTTACAGTAACAGTACCGCTACAATTATCCATTTCATCGGTAACAGCATCAATAGAAGCTGCAGGAATTTGTGACTTACATTCCAAGCCTGTAATATTAGCTGGAGCAGTTCCTGTTGGCGCTGTTTTGTCTTCCACCGTAATGGTTTGCACCAAGTTTGTGGTCAATCCGCCACAATCGGTTAAGGTGTAGGTTCTGGTAACGATGTATGGATTACCATTACAGCCTGTGCCACCATTGTTTGTATCGGCTACGCTAACAGTTACAGTACCTCCACAATTATCCATTTCATCGGTTACTGCATCGATAGAAGCTGCAGGAATTTGTGACTTACATTCCAAGCCTGTAATATTAGCTGGAGCAGTTCCTGTTGGCGCTGTTTTGTCTTCCACCGTAATGGTTTGCACCAAGTTTGTG
>JACCEA011750905.1_pt1 | contig 32669 bp, 32 predicted proteins | sample 7449851 | NCBI WGS metagenome assembly JACCEA01 (sample SAMN15323453, study PRJNA562643) | freshwater metagenome | isolation source: river surface water | place: USA:Blue River Watershed | collected 2017-08-18 | reverse complement strand
TGCCCAGTTTGTTACTTCATAATAGCGTTCAAAGGCATCTTTTGAGTTTCCGCTATGAAACCAATAGCCTTTTTCTTTTGGTAAAAGAAGCCAAGCAACCACAGGAATATTCGCCTTGTTCAAACTTTTTAAGACTTCTGCCCGCTCAGGCGATAAGTCTAAAAGTCCCATTCTAATTTCTGCATTTAGTTTTTTTAAATTCAGAATCAGTGATGAATCGGCAAATAAATTTTTAAGAGCTTTTCCTTCTTGTTCATTAAAAAATGAAATTTTAGGTTTTACCGCAAATACAGGTTGAAACGTAATAAAGAGAATAAGAATAAGTAATTTTTTCATAAAAATTTCTGTTTTTAAAAATTGCACTGCAAATATATATAATTGTAAAATATTTATTGTATATTTTTTATACAATAAATATTTTATATTTGTGCCGTAGATTTTTAATAAATACTGAAAATAATAATGTTATGAGAATAAAAAATCAATTCATAGTATTGGGTGTCATAGTGGCATTAATGCAAGTTGCCATCACTGCAAAAGCAGAAAAAAACATTCATGCGTTTTTGAGCATGGGTGTAGATACAATGTTTAACAAACCTTATATTGACATTGATGAATGGCGTGAAAAACCTGTTAAACACCGTTATATACATGGTGGTTTTAAAGGAACTGAGACTCGATTTTCCTTGTATTTTCCGCCAAAAGAGCAGTATCAAGGCCGCTTTTTTCAATACATAACCCCCTTTCCAGATAATGAAAATATCTCACAGGGTGCCACAGGAGAATATGATATAATTAGTTTTTCTATACAACACGGGGCATATTTTGTTGAAACCAATGGTGGTGGAAAAATTGATTTTGCAAAGCCATCTTTCAGTGCAGACCCAACAATTGGTGCCTACAAAGCTAATGCGGCGGTTGCACAATATTCAAAGTCGCTCGCTTCTCAATTTTTTGGAAATCATCGAACTTATGGATATGCTTTTGGAGGGAGTGGTGGAGCTTATCGAACAGTAGGGAGCATTGAAAACACCAATGGCGTTTGGGATGGGGTAGTACCTCATGTTATGGGTTCTCCAATGGCTATTCCGAATGTATTTTCAGTTCGTATGCAAGCTTTGAGAGTATTGTATGATAAATTTCCACAAATCATTGATGCTATGGATGCAGGGGGTAGTGGAAATATGTACGCTGGTCTCAATGAAGAAGAGAAAAACGTACTTACTGAAGTAACAAAAATGGGTTTTCCGCCTCAATCTTGGTTTGGCTATAAAACTATGGGCGTTCATGGATTTATTGCACTTTACCAAGGGGTGGTGATGGCAGATAGACAATACTTTGATGATTTTTGGAAGGTGAAAGGATATTTTGGAGCGAACCCATCGGCTTCACTTTTAAAAGCCAGACTTCAAAAGCCATCAAAAATCAAGGCAGGGGTTTCTCTTGATGAAGCCATCAAATTGGGAATTAAGGAACCCGTTTCGGAAGGAGAAAGAGGTTCTGCCGACCTCGCTTGGAAGAGTTTGGGAGGAGTTGAAGGAGCAATGCCAGTTGCCTTTCAGTTAGAAGATGTTCTGCCAAACGTAAATTTTATGGGTGGAGATTTGATTATTAAATCGGGAGAATCGGCTGGAAAAACCATTCAGCTGGTTAAAGTAGAAGGCGATAAAGTTGTTTTTGGCCCTGTTGACCCCTCAGTTTTGGTTAAAATCAAAGTAGGCGATGAAGTATATGTAGATAACTCAAATTTTTTGGCCTCGCAATATTACCACCGCCATCAAGTACCTAGTAAAGAATATAAAGTTTGGGATCAATTCAGAGATGTTGAAGGCAAACCTTTGTATCCGCAACGACCAATGCTTTTAGGGCCATTGTTTACTCAAGCGGCTTCTGGTGTATTACCAACAGGTAAGTTTAAAGGTAAAATGATTCTTGTTGAGTCATTGTGGGACAGAGAAGCCTTTCCTTGGCAAGCAGATTGGTATCATGCAAGGGTCAAGGAATATTTGGGTGACAGCACCGAAAAGCAATTCAGGATTTGGTTTACTGACCATGCCCTTCATGGTGGAATGGAAGACCCAACCCGAACCGTAAGTTATGTTGGTGTAGTTCACCAAGCACTACTTGATGTAAGTCAATGGGCTGAAAAAGACATAGAACCAGCTCCAACAACCAGTTATAAAATAGAAGATGGTCAGGTAATTGTACCTGCTACTGCCGCAGAAAGAAAAGGAATTCAATCTATTGTTGATTTGAGGGTATCGGGAGGAAAACGCATTGAATCAAAAAAAGGAAAATTAATCGAGTTTGAAGGTGCTATCGAAATTCCAGCAAATACTGGAAAAATTGTCTCTTTAGAATGGGACTTTGAAGGGGAAGGTACTTTTGCCGAAAAAGCTGATATGAGCAAGCTAAAAATTAGTAACTCGGGTAATAAAGTAGTCGTAAAAGGCAAGCATTCTTTTGCTAAATCGGGTACTTTTTTCCCTACCCTAAGAGTTGCCACTCACAGAGAGGGTAATACAAATACTCCTTTTGCCAGAATTCAGAATTTGGACAGAGTAAGGGTTATTGTTAAGTAGTTTTTATTTATACTCTTTCCATTTAGTAAATTTTTATCCGCTGATAAAATGAAAAAACTAATCTTACTTTTCCTATTTTCCACTTTATTTTGCACGCCCACTTTTTCACAAATAAGGAGTGGGCGAAATCAGCCTTTTGATAGCAATTGGAAATTTCAAAAAGGTAGCAACCCTCAGGCAAAAGAAGCTAATTTTAATGATGCTGATTGGCGAACATTAGCCGTTCCGCACGATTGGAGCATTGAAGATTTAGGCGAATCTATTCCAGATTCCATCTCTGGTCCATTTTCAAAAGCCTCAGTTGGAAAAAACGCCACTGCTTATACCATAGGAGGCACAGCTTGGTATAGAAAACATTTTGTATTAGATAAATCTACTTCGGGCAAAAAAGTCTCTATTCAATTTGATGGCGTGTACATGAACGCTGATGTTTGGATAAATGGGCATCATCTTGGAAATCATCCCTATGGTTATACTTCTTTTATTTATGACCTTACGCCCTACTTAAAGCCTTCTGGTCAACAAAATGTAATTGCAGTTGAAGTAAAAAATGAAGGAGAGAATTCAAGATGGTACACAGGTTCAGGTATTTATCGTCATGTATATCTTCACGTATTGAATAGGACTCATATTGAAAATTGGGGCGTACATATAGTTTCAAATAAGGTCTCAGAGCAATCGGCAGAAGTGAGTATTACTACAAAAATCGAAAATCCTACTGCTGATATTTCTCTTACAACTGAATTTTATTCGGCTGATAATCAATTGGTTGATTCTAAAAAGATAGAGTTTTCTGGTAAAGAAAAAATAGAACAAACGATTTTGCTACAAAATCCAAAACTGTGGGATGTAGAAAATCCAAATTTGTATAAATTCAAAATTACTCTCAAACAAAACGGAAAAATTATTGATACCTACACCCAAAATTTTGGAGTAAGAAGTATTCATTTTGATGCTAAAACTGGCTTTACTTTGAATGGAAAAACCATAAAACTCAAAGGCGGATGTATTCATCATGACAATGGTCCTTTGGGTGCGGCAGCCATTGATAGAGCAGAGGAAAGAAAGATAGAATTACTCAAAGCAAATGGTTATAATGCCGTACGTTTTTCACATAATCCGTATTCACCCTATATTTTGGATGTTTGCGATAAATTGGGAATTTTGGTGGTTGACGAAGCATTTGATATGTGGAATATCAGTAAATCATCTGACGATTATTCAAAATTTTTCAAAAATAATTGGAAGTCCGATTTAAAAAACATGGTCATTAGGGATAGAAATCATCCCTCCATTATTATGTGGAGTATAGGCAATGAAATTCCCGAGATTGCCGACTCTTTAGGCTATGAAACCTCTCGACAATTATCACAGTTTGTCCGCACCCTTGATACATCAAGACCCATTACCAATGCCATTCCAATTTTTGTTGGTTTTCAAAGTGGCAAAAATTGGGATATGACAGCACCTTCTTTTGCGGCTTTAGATGTTGCAGGGTATAATTATGCCAGTACTTTTTACGAAAAAGACCATCTGAAATTTCCAGAAAGAATAATGATGGGTACTGAAACATTTCCGCCCTTAGCTCTACAAAATTGGACTGCCGTTGAGAAAAATCCTTATGTTATAGGTATGTTTAGTTGGGCAGCTATTGAATATCTGGGCGAGGCTGGTCTTGCTTTGGCAAGGGTAAAAGATAAAAAAGAGAAAGCCCCTAATTTTCAAACAGATTTTACGGGTCCACATTGGCCAATTTTTAATTCTTATTCAGGTGAATTAGATTTAATTGGAAATAAAAAGGTAGCTTCTTACTATTTAGATGTAGTTTGGCGTAGAAGTCCTATCGAAATGGTTGTTCATCGTCCGCAGGCAAATAATCTCAAAGAATACACCAGCTATTGGGGTTTCCCTGACGAATATAAATCTTGGACTTGGAATGGTCATGAAAATGACACACTTCAAGTCAGAGTTTTTACAAGAGCCGAAAAAGTAAAATTAGAATTAAACGGTAAAATAATAAGCGAACAAATACTTGAAAAAGGCTCAATAACAGCAGTCTTTAAAGTGCCATATATCGCTGGAAAGTTGGTCGCACATTGCTACGAAGGAGACAAAGAAATTGCCTCTGAAACGCTCCTAACGGCAGGAAAACCAAGTGCTATTCGTCTAAAATCAGACAGAAATTCCATAAAAGCCAACAAAAATGACCTTGCCTACATCTCAGTAGAAATTGTGGATGACGCAGGAAATATAGTGCCGAATATAGAGGATGTTTTAGTCAAATATCAAGTTTTGGGGAATGGAACTCTTGCAGGTGTTGGCAACGGAAATCCAAGAGATATGAGTAGTTTTCAGAGACCTGAGAAAAAGGTATTTCAAGGACGAGGCTTGGTAATTGTGCGTTCTGATGGAAATATAGGTGAAATTATTGTAAAAGCTGAAGCAGAAAAGCTAAAAATTGGAAACTTAACGCTAAAAATTAATCAATAAATCGTGCAACTAGAAAATCAAACCATCGTAGAGTGAGATTGGTCGTGAATTGAGTATTTTACTTCTAAAGAAAAAAGCCAATGGGTTAGGTCATAGATATATATTTTGATAAGCTAATAGAAACACAAAAAATAGCTTGTGCTGCGAATGGATAGATGTAAGGCTTTTCAAGTAGATGTTAGGATTTATTTTGGAATTATATACTAGGGATATAAAAGTGATTTGCAACATAGCCTCAGCTGAGGCTATCGTTTTTTATACCTCTCTAAACAATGTTCGTTTAAAATTGAGCTATCCGAACGTTCTATCGACCTATATCTCTTTTGAGAAATAAATGCCGTATTTGACCGTTTTTTGCTTCACGTCGATGTTTGCTTTTCTTTAGTCATTGATTATTTTTTCTATAAACGTCACTGAGAATCGGTTAATTCAGAAAAAATTGTCTGAAATATCTTGTTGTTTTGAGCGATAATCAAGATATGCCGATGTTCAATTCTCCCAAATTAAATTAATTCCAAAACAATCTCTAAGATACTGCTCGAAGTTTTGTTTTTTTGTCAATCAAATTGTTTCAAAATAATCAAAACCTTATCCAATTAAATATGGACATGAAAGAATTGGCTGCTTTTCAGTCGTCTTCGGAAGTAAAACGAAAAATTGCAAGTTATGGCATTACAAAGAAATTTGCAGAAGGGGATATTATAATCAATGAAAATGCTTTTATTCGTGCTATTCCAATTGTTTTGTCGGGTTGTATCGGCGTGATGCAAACAGAGGAAGATGGCAGAGAGATGCTTTTGTATTATATCAATCCCGGAGAGAGTTGTATCATGTCTTTTCTGGGTGGCATTCACCACGATACTTCAAAAGTAAAGGCAATTGCTGAAGAATCTACCGAAATCTTGTTTATTCCAATCGAAAAAGTAAATGAATTAATCAAAGAAAATCCCGAATGGCTCGATTATATTTTTAGACTTTACCACAAACGCTTCGAGGAATTATTGGAGGTAGTGAATGATGTTGCTTTCAAAAAATTAGATGAAAGGCTAATAAGTTTTTTGAGAAAAAAGTCTGAAATAACCAAAAATAAGACCATCAATATTACGCACGAACAGCTTGCCAACGAGTTAGGAACTGCTCGGGTGGTTGTCTCTAGGTTGCTGAAACAAATGGAAGAACAAGGAAAATTGAGCTTGGGTAGAAATAAAATTTTGCTTGTGTAACAAAAGTAACTGTAAAGCTCTGCGAAGTTTCTGACATTTGTATCGTTAAAACAATGATTCAAACAAAACTTCCTTTTTTATGAAAGCTAATATGGGTTTAATCGATAGAATAGTCCGAGTGATTGTGGCAATCGTGTTGCTTGCTTTGTACCTAAATGGGCAAATTACGGGGAGATTAGGCATAGGTTTATTGATAATTGCAGGGATTTTTACGCTAACTGCCTTAGTGAGTGTGTGTCCTTTATATTTACCTTTTGGTATTTGCACTAATAAAAAGCAAGATTGAAATGGGATTTTTGTCAAAAAATAAACTAACTTTTTTGGGTGTTTTTCTAGGAGCAGTTGGCGGGTATTTATACTTTCATTTCATTGGGTGTGAAAGTGGCACTTGTCCGATTACTTCCAAGCCTCTCAATAGCACATTATATGGAGCATTGATGGGAGGATTATTGCTCAATATTTTCGAAAAATAATCAATTAACGAATAAAACAAATGAACGTATCAGAAATTATTCAAAACAAATTAGGAACAATCGTAGATGTTCGTACCATAGATGAATTTAGAGGAGGACATGCTTCAGGGGCTATCAATATACCATTGCAGGAAGTGGTACAAAGAATTGACGAACTGAAAAACCTTCAAGCTCCGTTGGTATTGTGTTGTGCTTCTGGGAATAGGAGTGGACAAGCCCACCGATATTTGGCACAAATGGGCTTAGAATGCTACAATGGTGGCTCGTGGCTTGATGTAAATTATTTTCAATCTTTAGCTAATTAATTCGATGTTGAACACAATTAAAAATATCTTGGGATTTGGTCCTAAAGTTGATTTGGGCGAATTGGTCAAGCAGGGTGCTATCATTTTGGATGTTCGTACCAAAGGCGAATATGCGGGTGGGCATATCAAAGGCTCTACAAATGTCCCTCTGGATACATTAAGCAATCATTTGGCGAAATTTAAGGATAAAAATCAGCCGATTATCACTTGTTGTGCCTCTGGAATGAGGAGTGCGTCTGCAAAAAACATATTGAAATCTCATGGCTTTACCAATGTTCACAATGGTGGAAGTTGGGGAAGCCTTCAATACAAAATATCATGATAAATAATTTTTTAGCCAATTGGCCTTTTATGCGAATATTGAGATTAGGCATCGGATTGATGATTGGGTTTCAGGCATTTCAGGCAGGTGATAAAATCGCTGGATTTATCGCAGCTCTCTTTTTATACCAAGCAATATCCAATACTGGCTGTGGCTTGGGAGGAACTTGTACTCCACCACGAAGAAGTAGTATGAGTAGCAAGAGTATCGAGGAAACAGATTTTGAGGAAGTGAAATAATTTTCAAAGAAGTTCAATCAAAATAAACCTAAAAAAATGACATTTTCAGAAATAATAAACGATGAAAAGCCTACTTTGGTTGATTTTTCTGCCGAGTGGTGTGGTCCTTGCAAAATGATGAAACCAATTTTGGAAGATTTGAAAAATCGTGTTGGAGAATCTGCTACCATTTTGAAAATAGACGTGGATAAGAACCCTGCTGCGGCGAGTGCGTACCGAATACAAGGAGTGCCAACATTGATTCTTTTTCAAAAAGGGGAAGTCAAATGGAGGCAATCTGGCGTGGTCTCTGCTCAGAATTTGCAAGAAATTATCCAACAATATGCGAACTAATCATGGCAAAAAGAAATAATTGGTGGATGCTGTTTGTAGCACTCATTTTTAGTGCATGTAGCAAAAGTCCATCTCAAAATGATACTTATTTACTAAATCCAACTGATTTTTCTAATAAAATAAAAGAAAAATCTGGAGCTATTATCTTAGATGTCCGAACGCCTAGCGAGTATGCCGAAGGGCATATTCAAAATGCTCAAAATATTGACATACAAGAAGGAGATTTTAGTCAAAAAATTGCTCAATTAGATAAATCTAAACCAATTTTTATCTATTGTTTGAGTGGGGGAAGAAGTGCTGCTGCCACAAACGAAATCAAAGCGGCAGGTTTTAGTGAAGTGTATGAATTGGAGGGCGGAATGATGAAATGGAGAGCCGCAGCATTGCCGGAAGTTCAGGCAGAAACTACGACCAATGAAAACGGCGGTATGACAAAAGAAGCTTTTGAGAAGTTAATAAGTTCAGATAAAATAGTATTGGTCGATTTTTATGCCGATTGGTGTGCTCCTTGCCAGAAAATGAAACCATATTTGGATGAAATATCCTCTTCAATGAGCCAAAAAGTACAAGTAGTTCGCATCAATGCCGACGAACATCCAGCGATTTGCCAACAATTGGGAGTAGATGCTTTACCGACTTTAAAAGTTTTTAAGAATAAAACCTTGGTTTGGAATAGTGTTGGTTTTGTAGAGAAAGAGGAAGTTTTGAAACAGTTGAATTGATTAAAAAAATGGCGATTTTGTCGCCATTTTTTGTTTTAATTTGAATTATTCCTAAAAAATTGGTCTCTCGTAACGTTATCCCTTGGTGGGGTACTTGCTCCTGCCTTCCAAGATTTATCCTTCCAAGCTCCATTTTTTACAGCTTTTACAAAATTTGCCCAAGCAAAAGGATTGAGTAAAGGGTTGGTGGTGATTTGACCTTTGCTTTCAATTTGTTTGAGAAATTGACTATTGGCATATCGATAATTGGCTTCGGCACTCATTCCCCGAACTGCCGCCATTTTAGCGACATTTTCTGGGCTATAGGTTTCTTCTAATATTTTCCGTTCTCTTTCATCTGGCAATTTCATATCTACCAATGCCTGTTTGAATTCCTCTTCGGTGCTAAATGGATAGACCTTTACTTCTTTCAGCATTTTTGAATCTACCTGAAGTTCAACAAATACTGAATAATCAACATCTGTTTTGCGAGGAATCACGTGAAATTGCTTTTTAAATCCAAGATAGCTGAATACAACCGTATCGCCCGGAAAAACACCCAAAACAAAATACCCCTTACTATTCGATAATGTCCCCCTTCCCGCACTTGGAATGGTGATGTATGCTCCTGGCAATGGCTCTTTGGTCTTGCTATCAATGACCAATCCCGAAAAAGTAATGTGTTTGACTTCTCCTTGTCCATGAACCCAATAGCTGAGTATTGGACTGAAACAGAGCAATAAGAGTAATAGTTTTTTTCGCATATTAAATGGTTCAACCGAAAATTTTCAAAAAAGTAACGATAAAAGGCATCGAAAGTAATAAGCCATCGAATCTATCCAAAAATCCCCCATGTCCGGGAATAGTATTGCCCGAATCTTTAATGGCAATGCTTCTTTTGAATAAAGATTCTACCAAGTCGCCCAATGTTCCCGAAATAAAAATAATAATGGCGATTCCGTACCATTTCCATGGCTGTAAAGTTGCAAAGTATTGTGTTAATACAAACGCAATTAGTACAGAAATTATTGCTCCTCCAAAGAAACCTTCCCATGTTTTTTTCGGAGAAACTCTTTCAAAAAGCTTTCTTTTTCCTAAAAATCTACCTGCAAAATAGGCTCCGGTATCATTTCCCCAGAGGATAAACAAACAACCCAAAATCAGCTCTGGTGCATACCCTATATCATCTGTCAAAACCATTTCATTGATTAAGGCAAAAGGGACGGCTACATAAATAATGCCCAAAAAAGTATATCCCAAATTGGCAAAAGGTTTGGGGTCTTTTTTGCGATACAATTTAATGAAAAAGGTGATGGTCAAGAGCGGAACAATCAAATAATAGTATTTGAAAGATAAAAGGTTTTTTTCTATCAAAAATGTAAGGGAATTTAGTACTATTCCACAAAAAATACCATAGAAACTCAAGGGATGGTTTTCATCTAATTTGAGTAATTTATAAAATTCTTTGAGCGTTAGCGAGCTGATGGTAATAAACAAAAGCCAAAAACTCCACTCATTATACACAATTGCCCCAATGATGATGGATACGCCGATGATGGCAGCAATGATTCTTTGAGTCAGATTAGATAGGTTATTCAGTTTTGGTGTCATCTTGATTGAAAAGTTCGATAATTATTTTTGCGATGTTTTCTTGGTTTTCGGGTACTTGTACTTCATAATATCCTATAAGATAACTGCTGTCTTTTTTGTTTAAAATAACGGCAGGAATTTCATTGGAAAGAAGTTCGTTTTTGATAAATTCAGCTTCAATTTGATTGGGGCTGAGGTATATTTTCTTCCAATTCGACATTGTTGGATTGATTTTTATTGAAATAAATTCGGCTTAAAATTATTCAATTTAATGGTGTTAAAAAAGAATGCTCGAAATTATTTAGAAAACTCCTCAAAATGATGTTATTTTAAGAATAATTTTTAATTTTTTATTATGATTAATGTCGCTATCATCGGGTTTGGCTTGTCGGGTAGGTATTTACAAGCTCCGTTTTTTCTGGCAAATCCGAACTTCAACCTTAAAAAAATTGTGTCTGCCTCTCAAAATCCGCAGGAAATCTATCCTTCTGTTCAAGTCGCACGAAGCTTGGAGGAGGTACTACATGACCAAGAGATTGATTTGGTAAGCATCGCTTCGCCCAATTCAACGCATTTTGAATATGCAAAGCTATTCCTCAATGCGGGTAAGCACGTATTGGTCGAAAAACCATTTACTTCGACTCTTGCTGAGGCAGAAGAATTGATTGCCTTGGCAAAAAATAAAAATAAAATCCTCTCTGTATTTCAAAACAGACGATTTGACAGTGATTTTATGACTATTCAGAAAATCGTAGAAAATAAATTTTTAGGTGATTTATTGACCGTCGAAATTCATTTTGACCGTTTTAAACCGGTATTAAATCCAAAAAAATGGAAAGAAGAAATCAGTCCAGCAAGTGGGGTTATTTATGATTTGGGAGCTCACATCATTGACCAAGCTTTGCTTTTATTCGGAAAGCCTCAATCGGTTTCGGGGGAGGTATTTACGCAAAGAGGTGGTTCGAAAATTGACGATGCTTTTTTTATCCGTTTGGATTATGGTCTGCTGAAAGTCAATTTAAGCTCGAGTCTTTTGGTAAGAGAGGAAGGGCCGAGATATATTTTGCATGGTACCAAGGGGTCTTTTATAAAATATGGCATTGATGTACAAGAAGACCATTTAAAGGCGGGTTTAATGCCCGGAATGCCTAATTTTGGTTTGGAGCCTATCGAAAATAGGGGAATTTTAAACACAGAAATAGGTGGTCAGTATTTCAAAGGAAAAATTGAAACAGAGATTGGAAACTGGGGGATTTTATTTCAAAATCTCTATGAGGCAATTGCTGAAGGCAAAGAATTATTGATTAAACCGGAACAAATTTTGGAACAAATCAGCATTATTGAGGCCGTTAGAGGCTGAAAATTTAACAAATATAAATTTTACATTTATGCTAATCATCATAACTTTTATTATTGGATATTTGGCGATAGCTTTCGAGCATCCGCTTAAAATAAACAAAACAGCATCTGCTTTGTTGGTAGGAACTTTATGTTGGACAATTTATACCCTACAAGGTAATCACGCTGGAAGTGAAATTTCAACAGAATTAGGGCATCATCTGGCTTCAATTGCGGAAATTTTATTTTTCCTTCTGGGGGCAATGACAATCGTAGAACTGATTGATGCCCATCAAGGGTTTAAAATTATCACAGACCAAATAACCAGTAAAAATACGGTTGTTTTGCTGTGGGTCATTAGTTTATTAGGCTTTTTTCTTTCGGCAGTCTTAGACAATCTGACGACTACCATAGTCATGGTTTCTTTGTTAAGAAAAATTATTTCAAATCCTGAAAAAAGAAAGTTTTTTGCAGGCATCGTAATCATCTCAGCAAATGCTGGAGGGGCTTGGTCGCCTATAGGAGACGTAACGACAACGATGCTTTGGATTGGTGGGCAAGTGTCGGCGGTCAATATTATGAAGACACTTTTTATCCCAAGTTTAGTGTCAATGGTAGTACCTTTGTTGTATTTGTCTTATACGATGAGGGGACAAAAAATGGAAAGTATGCCACTTTCGGAAGAGTCTTTTTTAGAATCTACGCCAAAAGAAAGAAACATCATGTTTTTTGTAGGTTTGGGAACACTGATTTTTGTGCCGATTTTCAAGACAATTACCCATTTGCCGCCCTATATGGGTATGATGCTCGGATTAGGATTAGTTTGGGTAACGGGCGAAATATTACATAGCAAAAAAGACGAGGAGCTGAAAAAGCCTTTTACTGCCTCTTATGCTTTGACACGAATCGATGCCAGCAGTATTTTGTTTTTCTTGGGTATTTTGTTGGCAATTGCTTGTTTAGAATCGGGACATTATTTACTAAATTTAGCTCAAACCATGAATGATACCATCGGAAATCAGGATATAATTATTTTATTGATTGGTTTGGCTTCTTCTATTGTGGATAATGTGCCTTTGGTAGCGGCAAGTATGGGAATGTATGATTTGGCAACATTTCCGACAGACCATAAAATTTGGGAGTTTTTGGCTTATTGTGCGGGTACAGGCGGAAGTATTTTAATCATTGGCTCTGCCGCAGGGGTAGCCGCAATGGGCATGGAAAAGATTGATTTTGTCTGGTATCTCAAAAAAATCTCACTTCTAGCTCTTTTAGGGTATTTTGCAGGTGCTATTATGTTCTTGATTTTATAGATAATCCTTGTTTTTGTCCGATTAACATTTATTTTTTGTATTCTCAATTTTGTTATAGACCTTTGTTTTGTTTAATACATAACTCTTTAATCAAATGAAAAAAATTACTTTATTGTTCTCAACGTTATTGATATCATCTCTTAGTTTTGCACAAACAGCCGAGGAGGTGGTGTCTGGCTACATCAAAGCCGTAGGTGGAAAAGATGCCATTGCCAAAATAAAGGATTTGACTATGAATATGACTGGCGAAATCCAAGGACAGTCTTTGGAGGTATTGTTGCAAAAGAAGCCTGCTGGAAAGTTTATTCAAAGCATTTCTGTTGCTGGAATGGGTGAAGTTGCCAAAACAGTTTGTGATGGTACAAAGGCTCAAATGGGAGGAATGCAAGGGTCCCAAGACATTACAGATGCTGAAAAAGTAAAAACAATCGCTTTACAAGGAGCAATAGTACCTGAGGCAAGTTATGCCGAAATTGGAGCAAAATTGGCATACGTAGGAAAAGAAAAAGTAGGGGAGGTCGAGGCTCATAAAATTGAGGTGAATTTGGGAGGTACTAAAATGATTGAATATTATGAGGTTAGTTCGGGCTATAAAATTCGTCAAATGGTTTCGGCAGAAACGCCGATGGGAACGCAAGACATTACCTCTGAATACGGCGATTACAAAGAAGTTTCTGGGGTGAAATTACCACATAAGATTTCTCAAGATTTTGGCATGATGAAGTTTGAATTAATCGTGAAAAAAGCAGAGGCTAATAGCAATTTATCGGATTCTTTATTTGAAATAAAATAATTTTTGTCAATCCATGATGCAAAGGAATGTATCGATGCGTTTAAAAAAGGGGATTAGCATTGGGCTATTCCTCTTTTTTTCTATGAATATTTCTGCTCAGAAAGCATATTTATTTCAAAAACAACAAATGGGGACTTTGTTCAAAATTGCTGTGTATGCAAATGATTCTGTTTCTGTTGGGGCTGTTGCCGCTTTGGCTTTTGCAAAATTGGATTCGCTTAACTTGAGTCTGAGTGATTATAGAGAAGATAGTGAGGTCAATAGGCTTTGCAGAGCTGCTGGAGACGGGCAATTTCATGTCGTTAGTGATGACTTATGGCAAATATTGCTTTATTCTAAAGAGGCGGCATTGTTGTCTAATTATCTATTTGATGTTTCGGTGGGTTCTTTGTCGCAGCTTTGGAGACGAATGAAGCGTCAAAAAGTATTGCCTTCCTCCGAACAAATTGCCGATGCCAAATCCAAAGTGGGTTTTGATAAAATTCTTTTTTCGCCTTCAACCAATGCTGTTCAATTGCTCTCGAAAGGAATGAGAATTGATTTTGGAGGGATAGGGAAAGGTTTTGCAGAAGACGAAATGTTGAAAATCTTTCGTCTTCACGGTTTTTCACAAGTAATGATTGAAGCAGGAGGAAATATTGTCGTTGGGGAGGCTCCTCCACGCAGCAAAGGCTGGGAGATTGAGGTTTTTAAGAAAAAAAAGCATTATCAAAATTGTGGCATCTCAACTTCGGGTGATGTTTTTCAGTGGGTAGAAATTGAGGGTGTTCGTTATGCTCATATTCTTGACCCTAGAACAGGATTGGGGTCGTTAAATGTCCGACAAGTGACTATCATTGCCAAAGATGGAACAACATCAGATTGGCTTTCGACTACTGCTTTTTTGGCAGAAAAACCATTTATTCGTCAATTATGTAAAAGTCTAAAAGCCAACTATTATTTGAGTTGGTAATTGATTTTTGATAAATAAAATACACGTTTCTCTAATGAATTTATCGTTTTTACTTTTTGATAGCCATATACCAAATAGCTTTGTTTGTACCATGCCAGCAAATTAGGGTCTTCCATATCCGTAATTTTATTGGAGTCTATGCTCGATTTAATGTCATACATACTCAAATCGCTGATGCGTTCATTGGGTTTGAGTTCGGCTGTCCTGATGACACTTCCATTAGGGTAGGCAATGATGAATTTTTCGCCAAATTGGCTCAATTGAATTTTCTGGTTTAATTCATCACTTTGGACATTTTTTAGCGAAACAGAATTATTCCAAACTAATTCACCTATTTTGCTAAATTTGCAAATAATGGCATGGGAATATCTGAAATGGTTGTAATAATAATTGCCGATTCTTTGATTATTCCATGTCGTAAAAAGGGTATTGTTTGGGGCTTTGTACTCTGGAAAAAATACCTCTGCAATCAGGTAATTTCCGTCTTCTGCCGGCTGAATTGGATGTAGTAATAAGTGATAGGGTAGTTTAATTTCCCTTCCTTTTTGCTTTTTTTCTGCCAATCTTACTTTTACTTTTTCTTCTTTTTTTAAATTCAAATAACTGAAAAAATTACTCAATTCTGCAAAATTGATGTATTTGACAGAATCTGCTTTGGGTAAATCGAACCAATAAAAGCCCAGTGCATACGAAGCACAGGCTTCTGCATAGCTGCCTACAAAAGCTAGATGGGTTTTGTCTATGTTTAATAATTGTCCCGACATTGGATTCGACGACTTTTTGCCAATTTCATAGCTTGTTAGTAATTTTCCTTCATAAGAATAATTTTTGATTAGCAATCGACAGTTTTTCTCATTTTTTAATAATAAAAATAATGTATTGTCGTCGGAGTTGGTCTGTAACTTATTTATTATGAGATGATTGTTGTGTATTTCAGGAAGAACTTTAAAGCTTTTATCGAAAAAACTGAACAAAAGTACGACTGGTTTTTCATTAAATTCTCCGCCCAAAAATGCCCTGTTTTGAAGCACCACAAAATGGTCGATAGACATCTGTGTCAGCAAATGACCGTCGGTATAATGTTTGTCTCCACTTTCTAAATCGAGACGTAAGATACCAAAATCGGCTTTGTCTTCTTCTTGAAAAAATAAGTAGAGATATTGGTCATTTTGAAAAAACTTTTTTAGGGGAAGCCTTTTTTCTGGTTCTAATTCAAAATTCCAAAGCAGTTGAAGGTTGGTGTCGTATTTATAAAATTCTATTTTATTTTTTCCATTATTGAGGTTATGTGAATTTTGTAATAAAAGTACACCGTTTTCCTTTAGTGGAATAATTTCTCTCTCCACCTCCAAATTATCAATTTCTTCGAATTCAATTTTATTTTCTTGACTAAATTGGCCAAAAATAGATTGAATCGCAATAAATAAGAAAAAAGCAATGAAGAGTGTATTTCTCATAATTAAATGTTTTAAAAGACTATTTTCCTCTTAGTCCAAGTTCAATCGCTTCGATTTTGATGATTTTTCCTTGGTCTAAAACCATTTTCAACAAGGTTCTAACTTTGTGAAACCCCTCCCTTCCAGCTGCTCCGGGATTAATATAGATTAAATTATTTAGTTTTTCATCTTTCATGACCCTCAAAATATGGGAATGTCCGCAGACAAATACATTGGGAAGATTCTCTTTTAATCGCTTTTTTAATGTTGGATTGTAAGAGGGTGGAATTGCTCCGATATGAGTCATCCATATTTTTAAATTTTCAATTTCAAAGTATTGGTTTTCAGGTACTTCCCACTGAATTTCTTTGGAGTCTATATTTCCGTAAACCAATCGTGTAGGTTTAAAGTTTTTCAATTTTTCGATAATTTCGATAGTACCAATGTCTCCTGCATGCCAAATTTCGTCACAATCCGAAAAATATTTGAAAACTTGTTCGTCCAAAAAAGAGTGGGTGTCCGAAATGAGTCCGATGATTGTCATAAAAAAATCTTGTCAGAGCTAAGCAAAAAAATGGTTTTGACTTCAAAGTTAAGATATTTCAATTTTGGATTGTACTTTTGTGCCAATATTTTAATTTGTTTAGTTTATGATTGAAACACATGCCCATATTTACGACGAAGCTTTTGATGAAGATTTGGAGGTGATGTTGGAAAAAGCTTTTGCGGTTGGTGTAACAGAAATCTGGATGCCCAATTGTAATCATGAAACCATCGAGAAAATGCTCAAAATTGAGGAAAAATACCCTAAATGCCAGGCGATGATGGGTTTGCATCCTTGTTATGTGGGAGAAAATTTCGAGGAAGAGCTTCAAATTGTTGAACAATGGTTGGAGCAACGAAATTTTCTGATGATTGGAGAGATAGGCATAGATTATTATTGGGATTTAACGCACTCGAAGGCTCAAGAAACGGCTTTTTTGAAACAATTGGAGTTGGCTAAAAAATACGACTTACCGATATGTATTCATGCTCGAAACTCGAAAGATAATACAAATAATGCGATACAAAAGTGCATCGAATTGATTCGTTTTTTCAATTGGTCTGAATTAAAAGGTATTTTTCATTGTTTTTCGGGGAATCTGAACGAGGCAAAAGCTATTATTGAGCTTGGGTTTGTATTGGGAATTGGAGGTGTAGCGACTTTTAAAAATGGAGGAATGGAGCAGGTACTTCCGTATATTGGATTAGAAAATATAGTTTTAGAAACAGATGCTCCTTATTTAGCTCCAGTGCCACATCGTGGAAAGAGAAACGAAGTGGCATTTATTGAGTTGGTGGCAGAACGAATCGCTGCCCTCAAAAATATCTCGAAAATGGAAGTCATCGAGCAAACCACAAAAAATGCTCATCAATTAATAAAAAACTAAAAATCAATTGAAACCAAAAATTATCCTTTCAGGCATTTTATTTGCAGCTTTATGGGCATCGGCTTCTGCTGCTGCCAAAATTGGCATACAATCCGTCGAACCCTTGGTTTTATTTCAATTTCGCTTTTTAGTGGCTGGGTTTTGTATGTTGGCTTATGCTTTTTTTATTCAAAAAGATAGGTTGCCGAGTGGGAAAGAATGGAAACAACTGACTATTTTTGGCTTTTTCAATGTTACTTTGTATCTGAGTTTTTTTGTATTGGGTATTAAGGAGGTTGCGGCGGGTATCGGTAGTCTTTCGACGGCAACGAATCCATTGCTCATCAGTGTTTTTTCGGCATTGTATTTGGGAAGAAAAGTGAAATTCAACGAATGGTTTGCTGTAATCTTGGGAATTATCGGGGTGGCTCTTGCTTGTTATCCGCTCATTCAAAATAGTTATGCTTCGCCTTTGGGTTTGTTTTATATTTTTTTATGTATGTTATTCTATTCGATTGGTACGATTTATTATTCAGGAATCGAATGGAAATTGTCTCGCACATCTGTGAATGGCTGGCAGGTGTTGTTGGGGGGATTATTGATGCTGCCTTTGACATTTTTCTTGCACGAAAAACCAAATATTTTTGATGCAAAATTTTATTATTCTGTGGCTTGGTTAGTTGTACCCGTTTCTATCATTGCAGTTAATTTATGGCTATTTTTACTCAAAAATGACCCCGTGAAAGCTTCTTTTTTCTTATTTTTATGCCCAATATTCGGATTTGCCTATGCTTATTTCATTTTAGATGAGCCACTTTCGTATCATACTTTTTTAGGTACTGCATTGGTAATTATTGGATTATACTTTGGGCAAAAACAAAAGTTTATACAAACCAAAGAATAGCTTTTATATCCTTATCGGGTATTTTTCTATTTTAATTTAGCAAGAAAAAATTAGACTAAACTAATTTCTTGGGTAAATTTGCTACCTGCAATTTAATACGTTCTGTATGAAGCCTGATTTTTCAACTCTCGATTTTTCAAAAGAAAATCTCAACAAAACTAAAATAGAAAGTAACTCAACTTTTCGAACGGCCGAAGGAATCTCTTTGAAAGAGCGATTTTGTGCCGAAGATATTAAATCTGCCGAACACTTGTCGTTTTCTGCTGGAATTCCTCCATTTTTGAGGGGACCTTATAGTACGATGTATGTTTTGCAACCTTGGACAGTCAGGCAATATGCTGGATTTTCTACTGCTGAGGAGTCGAATGCTTTTTATCGAAGAAACTTGTCAGCAGGTCAGAAAGGCTTATCGGTCGCTTTTGATTTGGCTACACACAGAGGCTACGATTCTGATCATCCGAGAGTAACCGGAGATGTTGGCAAAGCTGGAGTGGCGATTGATACGGTAGAGGATATGAAAATACTTTTCGACCAAATTCCCTTGGATATTATGTCGGTTTCGATGACGATGAATGGGGCAGTATTACCGATTTTAGCTTTTTATATCGTTGCGGCAGAAGAACAAGGGGTTTCGCCTGACAAATTATCGGGAACGATTCAGAACGATATTTTGAAGGAGTTCATGGTTCGTAATACGTATATTTATCCTCCTGAATTTTCGATGCGGATTGTGGGGGATATTTTTGCCTATACTTCCAAGAATATGCCTAAATTCAATTCTATTTCTATATCTGGGTATCATATTCATGAGGCGGGAGCTCCGGCTCATATAGAGTTGGCATATACTTTGGCAGATGGACTAGAATATATTCGTACTGGTATTGCCGCCGGAATGGATATTGATTCTTTTGCTCCAAGATTATCGTTTTTCTGGGGTATTGGCATGAATCATTTTATGGAAATTGCCAAAATGAGGGCTGGACGTTTGCTCTGGGCAAAGATTGTCAAACAATTTAATCCTAAAAACCCTAAATCTTTGGCATTGCGTACGCATTGTCAGACTTCTGGATGGTCTCTGACCGAACAAGACCCTTTCAATAATGTTGCCCGAACAACCATAGAGGCGATGGCTGCTGCTTTAGGGCATACGCAGTCGCTGCATACCAATTCTTTGGATGAAGCAATTGCTTTGCCTACTGATTTTTCTGCCCGAATTGCCCGGAATACTCAATTGTATATTCAGCATGAAACAGAAATTTGTCGAGTGGTCGATCCTTGGGGTGGTTCGTATTATGTAGAATATTTGACCAAAGAGCTAGCCGAAAAAGCTTGGGAATTAATTCAAGAAGTGGAAGATTTAGGAGGAATGACCAAGGCAATCGAAACTGGATTGCCAAAAATGAGAATTGAGGAGGCGGCTGCAAGAAAGCAAGCCCGTATAGATTCAGGTAAAGATGTAATCGTCGGGGTTAATAAATATCAAACAGACAATACAACCGAAATTGATGTTTTAGATATTGATAATCAGGAAGTTAGGCGGAAACAAATCGATAAATTAAATCATGTGAAAGCTCATCGAAATGAGCAAGAAGTACAAGAGATTCTTGAAAAAATAAGCCAAACAAGTGCAGATTCGCAAGCAGCATCTGGTAGTTTACTGGCTTTAGCAGTGGAGGCTGCTAGAAAACGTGCTACCCTTGGCGAAATTTCTGATGCGATGGAAAAAGTTGCCGGAAGACATAAAGCCGTGATTCGTTCTATTTCTGGTGTTTATCAATCGGAAGTTTCTGATGATGAAAACTTTCGCTTGGCAAAAGAAATGGCCAATCAGTTTGAAGCAATGGAGGGCAGACGACCTCGAATTTTAGTTGCAAAAATGGGACAAGATGGGCATGATAGGGGGGCAAAAGTAATCGCTACGAGTTTTGCAGATTTAGGCTTTGACGTGGACATAGGCCCACTATTTCAGACTCCTGAGGAAACCGCCAAACAAGCAGCAGAAAACGATGTTCATATAGTAGGGGCATCGAGCTTGGCAGCTGGTCATAAAACATTAGTGCCAGAGTTAATTGCTGAATTGAAAAAATTGGGTAGAGAAGATATCATGGTCATTGCTGGGGGGGTAATTCCGGCTCAGGATTACCAATATTTGTATGAGGCAGGAGTAAGAGGTGTTTTTGGACCTGGCACGGTGATTTCGGTAGCCGCTCAAAAAATTTTAAAAGAATTGATGAGCTAAAAAAACAATTTTACATAAAACACGTGTTCAGATATTGAATACGTGTTTTTTTATGATTAAATCTTTCCTAGATTGGTCAAACGCTATTTAATAATTAACTTTGAAGGAAAAATTAATTCATTTATCGAGAGAGGGCCAATTGGTCGTCATTCGTTTCCATTTATACTTAAATCAAGATGAATACACATACGAGTGAAAATTTATTTGCAAAGGCTAAGGACTTTATTCCGGGAGGGGTTAATTCTCCTGTAAGGGCTTTCCGTTCGGTGGGAGGAAATCCGATTTTTATCAAAAAAGCCAAAGGTGCTTATATTTATGATGAAGATGATAATCAATACATTGAATTAATTAATTCTTGGGGACCGATGATTTTGGGCCATGCTTTTGAGCCTATTGAAAAGGCAGTAACGGAGGCGGTCAAAAATTCGTTTTCATTCGGTGCTCCTACCCGTCGTGAGGTTGAAATGGCAGAGCTGATTGTGTCGATGGTGCCATCTATCGAGAAAGTAAGAATGGTAAATTCTGGTACAGAAGCAACAATGGCAGCGGTGAGGGTGGCTCGTGGTTTTACGGGAAAAGATAAAATTATCAAGTTTGAAGGCTGTTATCACGGACATGGAGATTCCTTCTTGATTGCTGCTGGAAGTGGTGCCGTAACAATGGGAGTTCCCGATAGCCCAGGAGTGACCAAAGGGGTTGCCAATGATACCTTAACCGCCCCGTTCAATAATTTGGCTGCCGTTCAGGACTTAGTCGATGCGAATAAAGGGCAAATTGCAGCCTTAATTTTAGAACCAGTGGTAGGAAATATGGGCTGTGTGCTGCCTCATGAGGGTTATTTACAAGGGTTGAGAGATATTTGTACGAAAGAGGGTATTGTCTTGATTTTTGATGAGGTGATGACAGGATTCCGTTTGTCGAAGGGTGGGGCTCAAGAGCGTTTTGGAATCACTCCTGATTTGACGACTTTGGGGAAAATTATTGGCGGAGGAATGCCGGTTGGTGCGTATGGAGGAAAAGCTGAGATTATGAATTGTGTCTCGCCTCAAGGGCCTGTTTATCAGGCAGGTACATTGTCGGGGAATCCAATAGCCATGAGTGCGGGATTGGCGATGTTGCATCATCTGAACGAACACCCCGAAGTGTATGTGCAGCTGGAAAATACAGGAAATAAAATCGTAGGAGGAATCAAAGAAATCTTGAATAAATTACAGCTCAAGTATCAAATCAATCATATTGGGTCAATGTATAGCTTATTTTTTACAGAAACCCCAGTGGTGGACTTTGCTTCTGCTAAAACATCAAATACCGAATTGTTTGGGAAATATTTCCACGGAATGTTATCTAGCGGCATTTATTTAGCACCTTCGCAATACGAGGCTTTATTCTTATCTACGGCATTGGAGCAAGAGCATATTGATAGCATCTTACATGCCAACGAGGAGGTTTTGAGGTCTTTCATATAAAATCTTATTTTCATGCCAAAATATTCGGTTATTACGCCTGTTTACAATCGTCCCGAGGAGGTTCGTGAATTATTAATCAGTTTGACAAAACAAACCTTCAAAGATTTTGAAGTCTTGATTGTTGAAGATGGTTCGTCAGTTCCTTGTCGGGAGGTTTGTCGGGGGTTTGAGGGTTCTCTTGATTTAAAATATTTCTTTAAACAAAATTCAGGACAAGGGTTTTCTCGCAACTTTGGCTTTGAACGTGCTTTGGGCGACTATTTTGTGCAGCTGGATTCGGATGCCATTATTCCTGAAAAATATTTTGAAGTTATTGATAATTATCTACTGAATAACCCTTTAGATGCTTTTGGTGGGCCTGATGCTGCTCACGAAAGTTTCACGGATGTTCAAAAAGCAATTAATTATGCCATGACATCCTTATTCACTACTGGTGGGATACGAGGGAAGAAAAACAATGCAGGAGGGCAATTTCATCCACGGAGTTTTAATTTCGGAATTTCTCGTAAAGTTTGGGAAGAAACTCAAGGGTACAAACTTACCCGTATGGCAGAAGATATTGAATTTAGTATTCGGATTATTGAGAAAGGTTTCAAGGTTGGGCTGATTGAGGATGCATTCATTTACCATAAAAGAAGGACAGATTTTGCTCAATTTTTCAAACAGCTTCATTTTTTTGGGCGAGGAAGAGTTAATTTGGCAAAAATGTTTCCTTCTGAATTAAAATTGGTGCATTTTTTTCCGATGATATTTACATTGGGGGTGTTTTCTATTCCTTTTTTATACCTTATTTCGGTGCCTTTGTTTATATTGGGAGTTGCTGTCTTTTTTGTCTATAAAATGCTTATTTTTTTCGATGCAAGTATCAAAAATAAAAGCCTAAAAGTAGGGTTTTTGAGTATTTTTGCGTGTTTTATTCAGTTAATGGCTTATGGAATAGGTTTTATGCAAGAAAAATATTTCAATTAGAGTGGAGAAATTAAGAATATCGACAAATTTTTTTGGGCATCAAAATGGATGTATTTTTTAAATTAATTTAAATTCGGCTTTTCAAATGCAAGCAACCAATAGCGAAAAATCCCCTTCAGGAAATATATTCGATTTAGATATTCTCAAAAGATTATTTGATTTTATTCAGCCATATAAAGGTAAATTTTATCTTTTGGTATTTACGATTATGCTAGGGGCGAGTTTTGCCCCTTTGCTTCCTTTACTCATCCGGCATACCATCGATGTGCCTGTCAGTGGGGGCGATTTTGAGGGATTGGCGAAAATGATGGCTATCATGATTGGGGTCTTGGTATTGCAGTCATTCATCCAATTTACGAATACTTATTTGGCAGGTTGGCTCGGCCAGAATATCATCAGAGATATTCGTATTCAATTGTATCACAAAATTTTACATTTGAGGCTGAAGTTTTTTGATGATACGCCGATTGGTCGTCTTGTCACTCGTACCATTTCAGACATCGAGACCCTGGCAGATGTGTTCAGCGATGGCATTGCTGCTATCGCAGGAGATATTCTACAATTGATTTTAATCATTTCGGTAATGTTTTATACCGATTGGAAATTAACTTTGATTAGTTTGAGTACCATTCCTTTTATGTTGGTGAGTACTTATATTTTCAAAGAAAAAGTGAAAAAATCGTTTAATGAAGTACGAAATGCAGTAGCAAACTTAAACTCTTTTGTGCAAGAGCATATCACGGGAATGAGCATTGTTCAGATTTTTAATGCCGAAAAATTAGAGTTTAATAAATTTTATGACATAAATACCAAACACCGTGACGAGAACATAAAGTCTATTATGTATTACTCTATTTATTATCCTGTTGCCGAAGTAATTGCGGCTTTGGGTACTGGTCTGGTGGTATGGCTTGGGGCAAAACAAATTCTTGATGCCGAAATAACTTTTGGCACGGTTACGGCATTTATCATGTTTATTAATATATTCTTTCGCCCGATTCGGATGATTGCCGATCGAATGAATACGCTACAAATGGGGATTGTCAGTACCGATAGAATTTTAAAACTTCTGGATAGTGATGATTATACTGTTAATGATGGAACAGTAAAAGCGGTGTTTAAGGGAAATGTAACTTTTAAAGATGTGTGGTTTGCTTATAATGAAGAGAATTTTGTATTAAAAAATATTTCATTTCAGGTGAATGAGGGTGAAACATTAGCTTTTGTAGGAGCTACTGGAGCGGGAAAATCATCGATAATTAATTTACTTTCTAGGTTTTATGACATCAACAAAGGAGAAATATTCATCGACGAACACAACATTCAAAATTACGAATTACGAGGGCTTCGAGAGCAAATAGGGGTGGTGCTACAAGATGTTTTTCTTTTCTCTGATACGATTGAAAAAAATATAACATTGGGAGATGAGCGAATCTCACTAGAAAAAATTATTGAGTCAGCAAAATTGGTCGGGGTTCATGATTTTATCATGCAATTACCTGATAATTATCAATATAATGTTCAAGAAAGGGGGGCTACCCTATCTGTTGGGCAACGCCAATTGATTTCATTTGTTCGGGCGATGGTGCATGACCCGAAGATTATTGTTTTGGACGAAGCTACGTCTTCTGTCGATTCGGAAACAGAGGGCTTGATTCAGGGGGCTATCGAGAAACTTATGAAAGGCAGAACATCCATCGTCATTGCCCATCGTTTGAGTACCATTCAGAAAGCAGATAAAATCATCGTTTTGCATAAGGGGCAAATAATGGAAGAAGGCAAGCATGAAGAACTTCTGACAAAGAATGGCTTTTATGCAAACTTGTATCAGATGCAATACAAAGAATTCGTATAAGCTTAAAAACAGAATAGCCCGCTTGACGGCGGGCTAGGGATAACTAACTATATATATTTATATAATTATGCTAATCTCACGTTCACGGCATTTAAGCCTCTTTTTCCTTCTTGGATTTCGAATGTAACTTCGTCATCTTGACGGATTTGGTCTTTTAATTGAGATACGTGTACGAATACCTCTTCGTTTGAACCATTTACTTTGATAAAACCAAATCCTTTGGTCTCATTGAAAAACTTTACTGTTCCGTTTGACATTTTAATTTGTAATTTTTGCTTGAAAGCACAAATGTAATCATTTTAATTTAGATTCAAAGATAATTTGAATTTTATTTGAAATGAATTTGAAAATAAAATTCAAATTATCGATAATCTCGCTTTTTATTACCTTTTCTGCATTTATTGCTCCAAATCTTTAAGCATCTTTAAATATAATTTTTCTACTTTTTTCCTTGCCCAATCGGTTTTTCGGAGAAACTTCAGACTTGAGCCTAGGGTTGGGTTATTAGAAAAACAATTGATATTGACATGATATGCCATCTGATCCCAACCATAGTAATCTCGCAATTCCATCAAAATTCTTTCCAATGTTTTGCCATGCAGCGGATTGTTTGCTTGTTCTTGCATTGTTTATCTTTTCTTTTTCTTGGCTTTTCGCTTTTGCTCTTCAAAAATTTCTGCTTCTGCCAATAATGTTTTTAAATCTAAATGACTCGTGTCTTGTGAAAAATCAATGGTTTTTTGATATTCATTTTTGTCAATTTCTAATACATGTATGGATTTGCCCATAAAGGCTTCTATTTCTGCCAAAATTGGTTTTTCTTCTGTCGAACAAAAAGATACTGCTTGCCCCTTTTTTACTCCTCTACCAGTTCTTCCAACTCTATGAACATAGTTTTCTGGCACATCGGGCAAGTCATAATTGACCACATAATCCACATCTGGAATATCAATCCCTCTGGCACTGACATCGGTCGCAATCAATATCGATACATTGCCTTGCCGAAAATCTTCCAATACACTTAGTCGCTCTTCTTGAATTTTGTCGCCATGAATATTTTCTGAACGAACGCCTACTCGTTCCATGGCAGCTTTGACTCGCTCGGCTCGTACCTTTGTCCGAACAAATACCATGATTTTTTTGTCAGGATTTTCTTGAATTAAGCGTTCTAAAAAAAATCGCTTGTCGTCCATTTCTACAAAGGAGACCGAATGATTGATATTTTTAGATACAGGGTCTTTGGGAGAAATTTGTATTCTAATGGGATTTCTTACCAATGAATAGGCAATTTTCTTTATTTGTTCGTTGATAGTGGCAGAAAAGAATAAAGTTTGATGAAATTTCGGCAAAAATTTCTTTACATCTTGAATGTCTTTGATAAAGCCTAAATCTAGCATGTGGTCGGCTTCATCTAAAACCAATATCTCTACTCCAGTAATTTTTAGGTGCTTTTGGTAAATTAAATCAAACATTCGCCCAGGAGTGGCTATTAAAATATCAATGCCGTGGCTTATTTTTGAAATTTGAGGGTCTTGCTCTACTCCGCCAAATAAGCATCCAACCATTACGCCAGTCCCTTTGCCTAAAGTTCTGAATACGCCCTCAATTTGAAGTGCAAGCTCTCGAGTCGGAACCATTACCAAGCATGCAATCCCTTCTTTTTTGCGAATAGATTGCTTCATTTCTTGCAACATACTGAGAATGGGAATAGCAAAGGCGGCAGTTTTCCCGGTTCCTGTTTGGGCAATTGCCAATACATCTTCTCCTTTCAGAATTGGGGGGATAGATTTGAACTGTATGTCCGTAGGTCTTTTAAATCCCAATTCTTCAAGGTTTTTTTTGATAATTCCCGAAATATTATAGTCTTTAAACTTCATTTTTTTGGTCGATTGTCGTATTTTTTACCGATACCTCTAAATCTCCCTTTTTCTACCAAATTGCCTTGGGCATTTAGTTTGGCTTTGTTTGAAGGTTTGTTTTTTTGAGAGGGCTTTTTTTCTGATAGATTTACTTCCAAATTTCGTCCCATTATCTCAAAACCGTTTAGCTCGAATATTGCTTTGCGTACTTCTTCTTCATTAGGCATATCCACAAACCCGAATCCTTTGTTTTGTCTCGTAATTTGGCTTTTTACTATTTTTACCGAAGTAACTTCCCCGTATTGCTCAAAAAGTTCTTTTAACTCGTTTTCCTTCAATTTAAAGGGAAGGCTGCCTACAAAAATATCCATATTTTGACTGTTTTTTCTGCAAAAATACATAAAAGCATTCGCTTAGGGACATTTTTGTGCATTTTTATTCTTATTTGTATTTAGAACGACCACATTTAAAGAATTAACAAACCGTATTCTTTCAGTTCAAAAATGGGTTCTTCAAGAAAAAATCTTTCAAAATGCTTCAGTCCGAAGGCTTCATAATCAGTCTTTATTTCTTGATAGGTATAAATTTTTGTATTTTTAATCGATATTTTTTCTAAAATAGTTAAAAACCAAATTGCTTCAGCTTCTTTCAATTCTAATTGCAAAGTATCTTTTTTATCAAAAAAGAGTAATAAAGATTTGTTTTTTTTGTAACTGTTTAACGTAGGTAATTGCCCTAACCAAATCACTTTTGAGCTTGGCTTGGGTTGCTGAATAGAATCACTATCAATTGCTTGTACGATATAGCTTGGCGGTATTTTGGACTTTGGAATTTTAAAATCAAACCACTCTTGTAAAGGTAGTTCGAGTCCTACGCCTTGCATGTAGTTGTGCAAAGATTTTTTTAATCCAAAACTGAATAAATCATGGTCAATTCCTTTTTTATCCTTGAAATTTAAGTCGTTATTGGCAAAACTTCCGATGGAATCATCTGTAATCTCGATGGAATATGCTTCTGGATTTAAGCCAACGGGGCTATGAGCCGTAAGAGCAAACTGATGCCAAAAGCCAGATTGAATGATGCCAGTTTCAAACATTTGACGCACCATTTCAAGAGAATCGACTGTTTCTTGAGCAGTTTGACTCGGAAATCCGTACATCAAGTAGGCATGAACCATGATGCCTGCCTTGGTGAAATTTGAAGTAACTTGTGCCACTTTTGCCACACTGACTCCTTTTTGAATTAATGCCAAAAGTCTATCCGAAGCAACTTCCAAACCTCCTGATACAGCAATACAGCCCGAATTTCTCAATAAAATACATAAATCAAGACTGAAACTTTTTTCAAAACGAATATTAGTCCACCAAGAAACTTTTAATTTTCGTCTGATGATTTCTATGGCAACAGCTTGCATTAAAGAAGGAGGAGCCGCTTCATCCACAAAATGGAATCCTGTCTGTCCTGTTTGTTGGATTAACTCTTCCATTCGGTCACAAATCAATTTGGCATTGATTGGCTCGTAAATTTTGATATAATCTAAAGAAATATCACAAAAAGTGCATTTTCCCCAATAGCAACCATGTGCCATGGTAAGTTTATTCCATCTTCCGTCGCTCCAAAGTTTATGCATTGGATTGATGGTTTCGATGACTGAAATATATGCTTCGAGGAATAAATCGGAATAGTCTGGGGTGCCAGTTTCTGATAATTTATAATCGTGTAGAGTAGAATTATTTTTATAGACAACTTTGCCTTTTTCGAGCATGAAAGTTCGTTTATATACTCGATTTTCAATGATTGTTTCATCAAATGACTTGATTAATTCTTCGATAGGGGCTTCTCCGTCGTCTAAACAAATATAATCAAAAAACTCAAAAACACGGCTATCTGATATTGACCGTAATTCGGTATTGGCAAATCCTCCGCCCATAGCGATTTTAACACTTGGATTTATTGATTTGAACCACTGGGCTATTCTAAATCCACTGTATAGATTTCCTGGAAAAGGAACCGATATAAGTACTAATTTGTATTGGTCTTTATCAAATTTTTCTTTCAAAAGCTCCACTAATACTTGGTCAATGTAAGTTGGTTTTTGAGAAAGATGGGTGTAAAGCTCGTCAAAGCTGTTGGCAGAGCGTCCCAATCGTTCGGCGTATCTGCTAAATCCAAAATGTGAATCTACTTGTTCGGTAATGAAATCCGATAAGTCTTCCAAAAACAATGTTGCCAAATATTTGGCTTTGTCTTGTAATCCCATCGAGCCAAATGCCCAATCTAACTCTTCTAACTCATCGAATCTTGAGGCTTGAGGTAAAAAACTTCCGGAGCAAATTTGGGTAGATAAAGTTGGATTTTTGCCCTGTAAAAATCTAATTACATCATCAATGACAGCAATGTATTCTTCTTGAAGAGCTAAAATTCTGATAGAATTATCAGATAAGTTCGCTCCGTTTTTGGTCACGTAGCGGAATATTTCACTTAGTCCTTTTGTAGAAAAAAGCCTGAGAATCAACTCAATTCCTAAATCAGCCTGAAAGCAATCAATATTTTTTGTTTTCAAAAAACCTTTGATATAAGCTGTCGCAGGGTAGGGGGTGTTGAGTTGGGTGAATGGAGGAGTAAGGGTTAGGATTTCGGGTTTCAATATTTCCAGATTTAGGTTATTAGGTAAATTTTAATGCTAAATTTGAAATAAAAAGCCTTGAAAATATTGATACAAGGCTTTTTAGAGAGAAATAAAATTATTTAATGTAACTAAAATCTTGTCCTGCTTGAATACTCAACAAAACCTCATAATACATATCAATACATGCTTGAATATCGTCTTTATGACACATTTCGACGGTTGTGTGCATGTATTTTTGAGGCAAAGAAATCAGTGCAGAGGCAACACCTTCTGCCGAATATGCAAAAGAGTCTGTGTCTGTTCCTGTTGATCGGCTGGTAGCAGCCCTTTGGAATGGGATATTTTTCTCTGTACAGACATCAATAATGAAGTTTAATAAATTATTCTGTACAGCTGGCCCATACGTCAGCACCGGTCCTCGCCCACATGCCAAATCTCCATCCATTTTTTTATTATACATTGGCGATTGAGTGTCATGAATCACATCGCAACAAATTGCCATATCTGGTTTTAATCTTCTGGAAATCATTTCAGCTCCTCTTAACCCAATTTCTTCTTGTACCGCATTGACAATATAAAGTGTGAAGGGCAGCTCAATATTATTTTCTTTTAATTTTCTAGCTACTTCGGCAATGATATACCCCCCAATTCTGTTGTCTAATGCTCGTCCTACATAGAATTTTTCGTTTAGTTCCATTAAACCGTCTTCAAAAGTAATGACACAGCCGACATGTACTCCCATTTCTTCTACTTCAGATTTTTTTGAAGCACCGATATCGATGAATAAATTTTTTAGACTCGGTTTTTCTTCAGTAGCAGCCTCACGCACGTGTATTGCCGGCCAACCGAAAACACCCTTTACGATTCCTTTTCTTGTATGGATATTCACTCTTTTCGATGGGGCAATTTGATGGTCAGAGCCACCGTTGCGTCGAACATAAATGTATCCGTCTTCTGTGATATAATTGACAAACCAAGATATTTCGTCTGAATGGGCTTCAATCACTACTTTATAGGGCTGATTGGGATTAATTACCCCAACGGCAGTTCCGTAAACATCTACTATTTGCTCGTCGATGTATGGTTTTAAATAATCCAGCCAAATTTGTTGTCCGCTTGCTTCAAATCCAGTAGGAGAAGCATTGTTGAGGTATTGATAAAGAAATTCGATATTTTTATTTGCCATTTTGTATTTATTTTTGATTTTGAATTTATTCTCAAATGTAGGTTGGTATTTTCTAAAAACCTTGTTTTCACTCAAAAAAAGCACAAATTTATAAAGATTTATTCTTTAAAATACAAAAGACCGAAGGAGTATTTTGTCCTTCGGTCTTTGAATTAATACCTGCCTCTTCTGTTTTCGTGGTGGCGAGAGCTATATTCTCTGTTGTATTCTTCGTACGTGACTCTGTCGCCGTCTCGTTTTTCACGCTTCACCCAATGGCTCAGTCTTTCTAAATCTTCAATCAAATCTCTGCGTTCTCGGACATCCAATTGCCCATCTCTTCTGTATCGTGCTTCTAATTGTTCATTTTTTTCGACTTCTCTCAATAAATGTTTGGATTCTCGGGAGGTAATGCTACCACTTTCGATGCCAAATGCAATTTTTCTGCGAATTTCTCTTTGCATGGATTGAATGTCTTCTCGCCTGTCTTCATTTCTTTCATAACCTTTGCGAGGGTATCTATCCGAATGTCGTTCTCTGTATTGAGCAAAAGTCAATGGGGATAGTCCTAAAAATGCGATGATAATTACTAGCTTCTTCATAGTGTGAGTTGTTTAAAGGTTTGTATTTACTGAGATTCAGTTATAAAACGATGTGTTGCACCAGATATTTGTTAATGAATGTTAATGTCTGTTTTTATTAAAAAATAAACTTTGTTTGGACTAAATTTCCTGACTTTTGATGAATATTTTCTTCCGTTTGGAATAATATTAATGGCTGATTTCACAATTCATCATTAGTTTTGAGAAAAAACTGAATATGTCAAATAAAACTATTTTAAATTTATTTTTTGTTTTTGCTGGATTTTATGCCAATGCTCAAAAAATATCTTTGTCGGATGCCATACAAAAGGGTTTGGAAAATAGAGCTGAACTCAAGGCTCAGGCTCTCAACATAGAGTTGGCAGCTGGAGAAAATAAGAAAAACCAGGCAAAATGGCAGCCACAAATCGTGGCAAATGGGGATATTCGCTGGAATACGCAATTGCAAACGACGGTCTTACCTTTTGCTTTGCCTGGCTCGTCGGAAAGCCAGACAGCTGTACGATTGGGCAGACCGATTAATAATACTTTTGGGATTCAGGTAGAACAAAAAATATATGATGGTAGCAAAAAAATAGATAATGCGATGAATGTTTCGCAAACAGATTATCAAAAAAATACGCTAGAATTACAAAAAATTGCCATCAAACAAGCAATTTCGGAGGCATATTATGCGGCTATTTTTTATCAAGAAAAATTCAAATTGGCTGAAAATAGTGAAAAAAGAGCTAAGATTTACTGGGAGACGGCGAATGAAAAAGCTTCGCAAGGAATCATTACCCAAACTGAATTGGATAAATTTTCACTTGATTTAAGCAATGCTCAATTTAATTTAAGCAAGACTAAACAAGATTACGAGTCTAGTTTAGATGAATTTAGATATAAAATTGGAACAGAGGAAAAATTATTTCCTTCGGAAACGTTACAAAACATTCTTTCTTATTCTCAAATAACAGATTCTCAAAGCAATATCTTCAATCGTTTGGAGTTGAAAAATGAGGAAATAAATGATGAATTAAATGGACTTTCTGCCCAGAAAGTGCTGCTGAGGTCTCGTCCTTCGGTGTCTGCCTATGGAAATTATTCGGCGTTTCAGTTGGCTGAAACTTTCAATCCGCTTGCCAAACATACTTGGTTTACGTCCAATTTTATAGGTATTAGAGCAAATATCTCGATTTTTGATGGAAAATTAGCAAAGCTCCAAAGCCAAGATTATTTGATTAGACAAAAAATTAATCGACTTTCGATTGAGAAATTAACGAAAGATTTTCAATTTGAAGCTAAAATAGCTTTCAATAACCTACGCATTGCCAATCTCAACTTGGAAGAAACAAAAAAGAATTTGCATTTGGCAACCGAGATTATGGAAAAAGAAGAACTTAGATTTGCAAAGGGATTAATTAGTACTGCTGATTTGAAAAACTCAGAATTTTCTCTCCAAAATGCCGAAAATCAGTACGTTTCTACGATTTATACTATTCT
>JACCEA010038292.1_pt1 | contig 32688 bp, 33 predicted proteins | sample 7449851 | NCBI WGS metagenome assembly JACCEA01 (sample SAMN15323453, study PRJNA562643) | freshwater metagenome | isolation source: river surface water | place: USA:Blue River Watershed | collected 2017-08-18 | reverse complement strand
GAGAAGAAAAATGCAAACATTACAGGGTAATATTTTAGATATTACTGACGGCGTAATTTGCCACCAAGTGAACTGTAAAGGTGTCTTTAATACTGGGTTAGCTAGACAGATTAGAGACAAATATCCTCTGGCTTATCGACATTATATTGAAGTGCATAACAAAACGGGTTTACATTTAGGTAAACCTTTTTATGGTTGGGTATCTGATAAGATTATTATTTATCACTTACCCGCACAATATAGTTTTGGAAGAACAGGACTACATACGGACTATAATGCTTTGAGGGAATGTTTAGAAACCGTTGCCTTAAAGTTAGTTGATCTGCCTGAAATGCCTGTTTATATACCCTATAATATGGGTTGTGGTTTGGGTGGTGGTGATTGGGAAATAGTATCTGGAATCATTGAGGAAACTTTACCAGATGCAATAATTGTGAAACTTTAAAAGAACACTGACAAATGAAACATTACGGAATACCTCAAACAAGAGACAAAAGTTATGGCGTTGCTGCCTGTCTTACCCTACGGCTAACTAAAGTCTAGACCTGTTAGTGTCTTATATTTTTACTCAAAGATGCAGCAGACGTGCTTAATGCACGACATCTCGTTACCTCTATGGTCGTGGCAATCCCGGTAAAGACGTTCTGAATACCAAAAAATATTTTTTGGCGAAGACTCCTTAAGGGGTCTTTGTTATATGTTGTTATCTTTACATAATTTGAGTAAGTATTTAGTAGTAACTTCTTTTATAAATGTATATGCTAGTCAGTAAACTATATATTTTAATAAACCTGCTTAGTGTTTAAGCAGGTTTTCACATAAAAACTATAATGCAACATTAATCAATCTAACAAATAATGATTAAAACCATGCTCCTTGACGCGCCGTGCAAGTTTTAAAAATGATTCTTTGTATTCATTGCACATAACACCAACTGATGCAGCCGTGCTGTACATCAAATAAACATATTGCGCTTTTCTTTCTTCCAGGCTTGATGTTTCCCTATTAATACTATTAAGCCTTGCTGCTATGTATTCTTCTATGGTGTACTTAGAAAACATACTACACGCTATCATCCCGTCCCGTCTTATTTGTCCTTTGCTTTTTCTAGTGTAAACTGCGTCGTCTTTTTCATTTTCAAAAAGGCGAGACAACAATAATTCATAATGTATAAATTGTTCTTCTGTAGGGATAAACAGATCAACTTCTGCTTTACTAGGGGAACTGTTTAAAAGTATTGACGCTGTTATGGTTAAGGCAATAGTAGCAATATTTTTCATGGTGTGTCCTTTGTTGTATACTGTTGGATAGTATCATAATCTCTAGTGTAGTGACAATTACTAATTAAGCTGATTAAAGATTAAAAACGATAAGTAGTTTTTATATATACCTTGTCAGGTTAATTAGCTGTTTTTAATTGATACAGAAAATGTTTTATGGAATTGTGAAGGAGTCCATATTATTGTGTGTTATATTAAATAAAATAATTTAGAACAAAGGTAAGAGGATTAATAGTCAACATGGAGAACTGTCAAAAATTACAAGCATCTAGAAAAATGCCAAGTAGATCAAAAATAATAGATTACTGGGTTGATGGTGCAGGTGCAGACATCTTAAATAGTCACGGTATTGAATTATATAATGAGACTGACTATGAAAATTGTTTTGCTTGTGGTGATGGCTTAATGGTAGAAAGATGTCATATTTTAGCTAAGTGTGAAGGCGGTTCAGATACAGTTGATAATTTACATTTACTTTGTTCAAGTTGTCATAAAAAGTCGGAATACTTTTCAGGAGAAACATATTGGAAGTGGTTGTCTAATGAGAATATAAATAATTCAAAATTCCCGTCGCAACACACGATAGAAAGAATGGTTTTAAAAGGGTTTGATTGTGCAACATTTTTTAAGTTTATAGAAGCTGACAATATCATAATGGGGCACGAGTATATATCTCAGTTTTTAAAAAACTATCCAATTGAAAAACTTTTTGCTGTTGTTTTGAAAACAAGGGGACTGAATATTGATCATCAACAGATCGCTTGTATTAATGCCTTATCATTACCTTGTGACGATTCAATGCTGTCTGTTACAAAAATTTTAGAAGTATTTAACACTTACAAGGAAGCTATACTTTTTAGTTGTCAGTACATCCCTAATACTGTTGTTAATCCCATAGCACCAATGAGAGCTTTACTAGCTAAAGCCTATTATTATGAAGACAGGTCAAAGTTAGAAGAGTTTCTTAGAATATATGCTACAGGTCACGTTAAACACGCATCTGAAGATACCGCAGCGATCGCTCTAAGGAATAGCTGGCAAAAAATGAAAGAAAACGATACTGCCACAATGACTTATGCAAGAAGAATTGACTGGTATCTTAAATGTCAACTAGCATTATCCCATTTCCTAAAAGGTCGGGATATCAAAAATCTTCAAAAAACTAAAGCTGTCTTTGACCATTATCCATTACCAGGAATACAGAAGGAAACGGCAGACGTGATTAAGAGACTAAAACACTTTAATAGATAGCTTACAGAAAGTTTTAATACTACTAAAACCCGCTTAAATGCCTAAGCGGGTTTTTTTATTGATTGTTGGTTGCATTTTACTTTTATATGTTATGCTAGGTAAAATAATTTAGAACAAAGGTAGACACCATGTTACAAATACACTCTCTTGAGGAATTATATTCATATTTAACAAGACATAAATATAGAGCATATAAAAATTATTACTCTATAGATAAACTTGCTAAGGATATTTGTAAGCAAGCTGATAACATATTAGAGCTAATTAAAGAATATGGGATAGATGAATCTAGACACACAAATGAACTTCTTGGCTATAGTGAATCTGAGGCGTTAAAACTAGCAATAAAAGAAAATCCAAAAGGTTGGTTTAACACAAGAACAATGGAATTACATGATATTTATATAGATATTATGTTTACAATGATACAGCAAATTCTAAATAAAGAAAGTTACAGGTTTATTACTGTAACTGTTAAATTGTTAGAAAATTTGTTAATAAATAATAAATCTTATATATCTTGTGAGATTCCATTCAAAAATGCTTTTATCCCTTTACCAATCAATAATCAGTTAGGTGTGCGTTGGATAAATATAAAAATATATGATAGTAGTGACGATAATTTTCTTAATGAAACATTAGGGGGTTGGATTGAAGTATATTATGACGCAAAGCACGCGCTTGGTATGCCCTATGGGGATGAAAAAAATAGTATATTTAATTATGGGAATTATGATCGTACAGCACCAGAGAGTGTAAAAAGAGAGCGTTGGCGTAATGAAGACAATCTAACTAAAGAAAGGGCTTTTATTTTCCTTTGGTGGTGCTGTGACACCAATGGACACTTTTTGTCTGATTGGACTTGCTTGGATAAGTTAAGAAATGATAACGTTGAAGAGTATAGACAAAGAATAGCGTCAAGGCATCAAAATTATAAAGACTCCAATATTGACTGGAATAAGTTAGATGAAATAAACAATTTTGTTATAAACTTTATTGGCTACCTTACAGAACCAAGTCAAATAGTCTATGCACCACAACCTGAAACAATAGAACCTACTAGGAAAATGAAAGCCAGTGAGAAGCTAAACCTCAAAAGCTATACTTTCCTAGACGTAAAACCTGAAGTAATCATCAAAAAAGAACCCATAGGGACTCACAAAAGCTCTGAACCACATTTAAGAAGAGGACACTACAGACGGCAACGCTACGGTAAAGGATTAGAACAGGAAAAGCTAATTTTTATTCCTGAGTTAAAAGTTAATGATCCTAAATAATCAATATAATCCCGCTTAAACATTTAGGCGGGTTTTTTATTGCCCTAAAAAAGTTTACTAAAAATTACAAAATTTTTTTATTCATACACAGTAAGGGTTTCGAGATTTACCCACATCACGCAAACCTGCATTACAGAGTTTTCAACAGGTTTTTCCACAGGCTTAAAATATTTGTCTGTGTTACCTTGGAAAAATCCCTTTAAGGTGCAACAGCCATGAAATACTGGATTTACGAGTATTTAATTATACTGTTTTACGAACTATATTACTATATTTTACAAAAATATAAAAAAAATACCACCCATTTCTCGCTAATGGATGGTAGAATATGTTTAGAAAAAATTAGTGTATTATCAATGAGGATATTATAACATGAATATTTTAAATAAAACAACTGAAAATACAGAATTTTTAGAAAATATTGAACTAGTCCTTAGTTATTTTACAGGACTACCTATAGAAACATTTTTAAAGAAGTATAACTTTATGCTACGTACTGGTAGCAGTTACTTTGTCTTTAAGGACGGTAAAAAAGTCTTTAAAGAAGCTTATCATAACTATTACTACCACGCTCCAGAAGGTAGACAGGACGTAAAGGATTATTACTTAGCTAAAGATTTAGCCGCTAGACAAAAAGCACAAGCTGAAGCGGAAAAAGAAGCTAAAGAATCTGGAAAGCTTTTAAAAAAGAATCCTATAGATAATGATAACCATATCTATGGTGAAGACCATCTATATCGGTGGCTACGGAATAAAAGACATGAGGGTTTATTTGTCTATTTCTTACCTAATAGTATTGATGCGGGCTGTACTGCTGATGAAATAGACAAGTTTGGGGGTAAGTGCCGGGCAATGCGGATTGAAAACGATGACCTTGCACCAGTAGCAAGTAAATCTGAGTATTTTGCACAGTTAGGACTGCCTGAACCATCTATAAAATTATTTTCCGGTGGTAAATCCCCACACTTCCTATTTACCTTCCTTTCAGATGTAGATGGCGAATTACCTGGTTTTGAGTGGGAGCGGGTAGCAGAAATTAACGCCCAACTGTTACGGAACTCAGGTCATGACGGCTATGAAAAAACTATTGATAATCTCATTAAAGATGCTAAGACTTTATTAATACGCTTACCTGGCTTTGAGCATCAGAAAACCCGTAATGAATCTAAAATTTTAGAGATTGGCAACATTTGGGATATCAACGAATTAGAGGCAGAAGTCAACAAACTGCCTAAACTGGGTAACTACAAATTACAAACTAAAGACTTCACACCGGACACCTATCCTGGTGGTGTTCAAGATTTTCAAACTATCCTTTCCCCTGAGTGGAAAACTCGGTTTCATGATTATGAATCCTATGCTGACTACAAAGCCAGACTAGCTGCTAAGGCAGAAGAAGATAAAGCCAGAATCGAAGCTAACAAGGCAGAACGTGAAAAGCAATTACAAGGCTTATCACCCAAGGAAATCAAACGTCGTGCTGAATCTATCAAGGGTGAGATTGTTTCCTTACTACAGTTTGTAGACTACGCTGTTAAGCAACACGTTGAAAATGGTACTCCCGACGGTACAGGTCGTTCTCACAAAGTAGCTAAGTATGTGGCTAAGTCTTTACTGGAGGCGCAATACTTGGTTAGTGGTTCACCATTGAAGGCTAAAGAGTCAGCAGAAGAGTTATTTCGTCAGTGGGTAGATAAGACTTTTAACTCCAGTGAGAACGATTTAATTAAAAAAGTCTGGACTACCTTTACTAGTTTTGAGAAAGGTACAAATGTACCCCATGCCCGCCATGTTGATAAGTTTGAATCCTATTTGACTTCCAGACAAGAGACTAAAATAGGTGAGGACGCGATCGCTCATCTTAAACACAATCGCACAATTACTAACTTAATTGAAGAGGCTGTACGTGGACTCAAACAAAAACCACAACAGCTTACTTTTGCAGATTTGCCTTTGCTTTATAGCGCATCTGAGAACGGATGGAACAATGCTATCACTTTCTTAAATGAAAACAAATCTATATATATAACAACTTGTCCTACTCATGCTCTGGCTATACTTAATACTGGTATACCTGGTGTGTGCTATGTGAATAAAGAGACATCTGCTGTAAATCTGCATTTATTAGCAGAACACGCTTGTGAAAATGGGTTTACTTTTAACTTTACTCCTAACGCCCCTGGTACTGACCGGATGCTGGCGGAAAACTTACGCGCTGGGTATTATTCTCAAGTTGCACGTAATTTACTGAGAAAAAATAATAAAGATACCAAGATTAAAGACTACAAACCTACTGTAGTTGTGATTGATGAGAAAGGTATTGAATGGTCGGCTCATTATTACTGGGTGCGTGTTACACAAGTAATTACCCCTAAGATGCTGGGTAATCGTAAGAATAAAGAAGCATTATTATATGGTCACACTGCTAGTCGTAAATGGTTTAGTGATGTTGTCAAAGAATGTGAGGCAACTGCTAAGAACCGCAAGCTAGTGGCGTTTGTTTCGGAAATGGGTACTGGTAAAACTGAGGTTCTTGCTAACCAGGTAAAAGCTTGGACTGAAGGTAAAGGTCAATTATTGGCCATTGCTCACCGTGAGCAATTAACCAGACAGGCTGCTAAACGGTTGAATATTGTTGATTACAAAGCACCTCATTATAAGAGTGCTTCTGAGAAATATGAAGCGGCTAAAAAACAGGGTTTAGCTATCACCATTAATACTCTGTGTCAAGGTACTAATGAACAGGGTTATTTGCCTGACTTTAAAATTGACGATTGGAAAGACGCAACACTAGTGATTGATGAAACAGAGTCTTTTGTAAAATACTTAATTGAATCAGGCACTATTGCAGAAAATAGACAAAAGGCTATTACTGCTTTAAAAGCATTGGTAGTGGCTATCTATAAAGCAGGTGGCAGAATTATATTAGCTGATGCCAATTTAAGAGTATCAACTATTAATATGTTTCAGCGTTGGTGCAGTGGTGATGAGTATGATGCAGAAGCAACCAAGGCTAAATATAACTGTTATGTGATCCTTAACTCTTATTGCAAGTTTAAAGAGGAAGGACGTAAAGCTATTTTCACTGATGCTCGCGATGGATTAAACAGCGAAGTTAACCGTCGTTTAGCTGCTAAAGACAGCACACATAAGGCTTTGTTTTTCACAGATATTAAGCAGTCATCTTCTAAATTTTACTGGGCAACTCAAGGGTTTGGTAACTACTTACGTGATCTAAAGTTAGGACGGATTTTAGACGCAGATACCCGTCAATTTAGCGATGACCCAGATCATCATATTGTAGATAATCTTCATGCCGTCGTTAGTGCTTGCTGTAAGGGTGTTATCTTTATTTCTCCAGTAATTGATTCGGGTACTGACTGGAATAATTTAGGTCTTGACTGTGTATACGGTGTGTACATGGGCATCATGGGGATGGATAACACACTACAACAGTTAGAACGGGTTCGGGATAATGTAGTTCGGTTTATTTGGGCTGCACGTCGGTCATCTATGGGCATGACTAAAGGGGATATCACTAACCTTGAAAAGAACTTTGAGGAAGTAAAACGCAGTTATGACGGCTCTAAGGCTGCATTAATGCAGACTTGGGCTGATATGAAAGTATTACAGCATAGTGAAATTGAGGCTCGTATAGCTGCACAGTTCCCAGATTTAGATAAGAATATCCTAGTTTGGTGGCAAGATTCTTTAGAAGAAAGTTTTTATGCTGCTCAAGAGTTTAGAATCAACCTCAAAGCACGGATGCAAGAGAAGGGTTACACAATTGAGCATCAAGACTTTGAATCAGATGCGGAGTTTATCGCTACTTTGCAAGAATACGGTGAAGCGCAAAAAGAAAAGAAACTTGTAGAAATAGCTAATGCTGATCTAGCCTTATTGGATTCTATTGAAAAGAATCAGGATACCATGCCTAAAGATACCGCACGGGCTAAAGATTTGAAAGGTATTCTTTATTCCTTGGGTGTTAAGGTAGAAGGTGGCTACGGCTGGTGCAACGGGTACAATGAAGATGAAAAACTGGAGTTAGTTCGCAGGACATTAGGCAAACGGTCAAAAACACGCCGGAAATTAGTCTATGGCTTTAGCTTCCGATGTGCTATGACTAATGGCCAGGAAGATATTGCCAAAATTATCTATATGGCTGAAGAGTTCCGCAATATGATCAACTCTTCTAGTAGGTCAATCAAAGATACTCCTATGAGTATGAAAGCGGGTATTGATTTTATGATCAATACTATGGATATCAAAGGACTTGCTTCTGTATTACTTCAGGAAGCTGGTAAGCGGGGAAAACTTGATAACGGCAGACCTGTGATGTTTTTCCACAACCGGATGCCAATTATTATTAAGACCAATAAGGTATTAGTGGAAAACCGCGCCTATGTCAAAAAAACCTTTGGATTTGATGTAGATGTCCGTCCAGACATGGCAGCTACAAACATTTCCAAGTTTTTTACTTGCATTGGTTGGAACGTTGAGAAAGGTAGAAACCGTGAGGCTGGTGCAGGTAAAGCAGCCAACGGTAACGTGCCTCTCAACAATTACACGATCACTGAGGATCAACTGACTCTTAGAGTTTGGACAGGCTGGGTAGCACAATATGAAAACAGAGATGAGGGAATGTTTAGCTACTTCTATAATCCTAGTGGGGATGAAGGTGGTGATGCACTATGGAAGGCTCATTTAGGAATTGCTACAGAAACCACAGATAAACAGGTAAGCAAACCAGTCTTTCAACAGTTACAACAGCACAGGCAACTGGCGTTTCTAACAGTCTAAAATCCATAAAACAATCTAGACTACCAGCCGGGCATCAAACCCCGGTTATAGCTGTTTGTGGGTATTTTGTAAATTTTGGGTAATTTTGAAACAATTTTATCTATTTTTTGTAATTTGGCTACTATTTTAATTAACACGCTTATATAGTTTAGTGTATAGATATAGTTTAGTTAATACTGCTTATGTAGTTTAGGGGTAAGATCGTTGATTTGGGTAGTTTAGTATGGTGAGCGATCGCTCCTAAGATGAAATCCTAGCTATTTACTAGAATCTCCTAAAACTTGAAAGCCTTATATAGCAATACTTTTAAAGGTGATCCAAAGTTCGTAAAATTCTATATCTATTACGAACTTTGGATCACTCTGAAATCTTTACATAGCAACAGGCCTGATTTTATGAGTCCTGGAGGCAAAGTTGTAAATAGACCTATGAATGTTTGTCTTTACATACAAGTATAAAAAATATTTTTAAATTAAGTATTGACTTATTTTTCTATATACCCTAATATAGAAATATAGACAAGCAACACCAAACAAGGAATAAAACAAATGAAAGTACAAGAAAACCTGTCTACACTAGCACCTGAAACACTTGCAGACTTAATTAATCAAAATCCAAACTTTAGTGCTAAAGCTTGGAGAAAACATGGGTTAGTCAGATTATATATCACGCAAAAGGGAAAAACTTTTGCGGAACTTAGATATAACTCTGATGATTCTTTTAAAGAGTTTATGTATCGTATGACTTGGGAAGACATAGAAAACATTTTAAACAACGTAGAAACTCCCAATATTGATTTAAGCGCATACATAGAGACTTGTTTAAATTGGTTAAAAGATAATGGCAAGTTGAAACCTGGAACTAACATTCAGGAAAAAGTAAATATGTACACTAAAAAAATCAAAGCAGGTTACTCTTGCAGTGTTGATGAAGTCAGAGCCAAACTGGTTTATCGCTGGTTAGGTGGATCTACAAACCTTTCTTGCGATTATGACATTCTTTATAAATTTGCACGTGAGGCAGACAAAGCTTATTCAAATTGGCTTAAAGCCAACGATGGTAGAGGAACTACTGAAAAAGCTTTAGATCAACTATATGGTGCTGGCAAATGGGATGCCAGAGATAGAGAAGATTATGAAGGATAACTATGACCGCGACGGCTATCACAGATTGATTAGCCGTCTTTCTGGTCAAAAAATAAAAACTACAGCAGACATCAATAAACTTTCTTGCCTTCCTGATGAACTAAAAAAAGCTGATTTACGCAGACTTGACGATTTAAGCGCGATTGTAAAATATTTAGAGGAACACAATGGTTAGATACAAAACAGAAATATTTACAGCTACTAAAGCATATACATCTCATCATAATTTGTCAGCAAACGAGTTAGTAGGGATTGACGATGCAAACTATGACAATATACCCAATGTTTTAAAAACAGAACTGGGAACAATTGATATTTCCAATCAACGCGACGGTTTCATTCCTAATCTGGAAGCCTATGAAAACCCTGGCGATCTATGGTCACATAGCAAAAAGACTGATTGGTACACTCACATACCAACAGGCGTTAAAGTAAAAAAAGAAGTAGTTAAGTCTCCAGACTACGATAAACCTAACGGTAATGGTAGCTGCACCACAACATTAACTGTAAAAATTCCATTACCCGATGCGCGGGGGACGCATCCCAACAGTTACAACAACAGGGTTTATCTAGGAGTGTCAAAAGATATTAAACTCACTGAAGACCAGTGGGAAGTTGTGAAAAGACTAGGACACGGTAAAGGATACTCTGAGGGTATCCGTAACCTGTTAAAAAAAGTATAACTATAAAAAGCTAGTAATTTATTTTACTAGCTATTTTATTTTAAATTAAGTAATATGCTTATGCCTTTAAAACGTGAGCTAGGTTTAGGCAGACAAGCCACTTAAACACACGGTATGAAACCGACGTTCGCCCACTTGTGTAGTATATTCTATCCTATTTTATAGTTTTAGTAGTATAATACTACTACTAAGACTTTTTTATGTTTAAATATAAGATACTATATAGGAGATAACATAAAATGAGATGGGATAAATTACCTAAACCCTGGACTAAAGAACAATGCCGTCGTCGGTATGTTGAAAGTGAAGAGCCTATAGGTATTAGAGACTTAGCTAATGCGTGTGGATATAATAAAGCAACTGTTGAGGTTTGGGTACGTCAAGACCTTTGGGTTGAGCAGCGAAAACGATATCAAGAGGATTTAAAAAAAGCTGTTCAGCAAAAGACCATAGAAAAAACATCTGACAAGATATCAGATGAGTTATCACAGATCGTCACTGAAAATTATCAAGTTCACAGATTAGCTAGAAACTATGTTGCCAAATTAATTGAGGCACGGGCAAAGCAACTAGAAGAGGATCTACAGTTACCTGTTGAGGAAAGGAAAAAAGCTGTTTCTAAACATAACGCATCTGAAATAAATCAATTGACACAAGCGTTAACAAAACTAACTAACGCCATTAACGAGGGTCGAGGCATTAGATACTTCATTGATATGAACGCTGCGGCTGATAAACTCACAAGAGAAGGTTATGAGATTATAGATCCCAAGTCTGTTAGCAACGATGAGTAAAATAATCTTTGTGTATCAACCATGTTACAGTAAAACAAGTCTAGCAATGTAAACAATATGCCTAAGCAACAACCAGGTTGGGTAAAGTCCACAACTACAAAGAATCAATTAACCGTGACATGGCGAGATCCTAAAGAACTCATCATGTATGCTAAGAATAGCAAGCTACACCCTCCAGAACAAATACAACAGATTGCCAATTCTATTACTGAGTTTGGATTCTTAGATCCTATTGCCATAGATGAGAATGGAGAAATATTAGAAGGTCATGGGAGATACTTAGCGGCTGTAGATATCTTAAATCTGAAATCTGTTCCTACATTTCAGGTATTAGGACTAACTGAAGAACAAAAGATAGCTTATCGTGTACAGCATAATAAGCTAACAATGAATACAGACTTTGATCCTGACTTGTTAAAGATAGACATGGACTTTCTAAATGAAATGTCTTTTGATCTAACTTTGACAGGGTTTGATAGTGAGGATTTAAGTAGTTATTTATCATTAGAAACTACAGAATATGAAAAACCTGAAAGACAAAATAATTTATCTGATAAAGATAATCAATTAAAACAAACAGAACTTGATAATCAAGAATTATTAGAAGTCAAAGATTCATCTGCTAAAGAAATAAATGTAGATGAGTTTGAGTTTGATTGTAAATGCCCTAAATGCGGGTTTGAGTTTAACCAAAAGTAATTATGGTAAATCCTATAGCTTGGTTTTTAAAAGACTTAGAATCTGTACCTAAGAATGGACTAAAAGTAATGTCAACTTTTAGTTGCGGCGGTGGTTAAAGGTGGCGGATATGGGTTATAATATTAATAGATACATTCATGGTATTTATTATGGAAGTTTGGAAACCTATACCTCATGCTCCGCAATATCTTTGTTCAAATTTTGGTAATGTCAAAAGCTTGAGATATCAAACTATTCTAAAAAGCAGTAAAAACAGTTGTGGTTACAAAAGAGTTCAAATTGGCTCTTCAAAAAATAAACATTTTGTTCATAGATTAGTTGCAGAATGTTTTTTAGATGCTAAAGATGGTACTACGGTTAATCATAAAGATGGGAATAAGGATAACAATCATGTAGACAATCTTGAATGGTGTACGATGAAAAGCAATAATAATCATGCTATACAAACAGGTCTAAGGATTCCTGTTAAAGGAGAAAATCACGCTCGGTCAAAACTTACTGAATCTGATGCAATTGTAATTATTCAATTGCTAGAGCAAGGCGTTAATTGCACTCAAATCGGGAGACAGTTTAATGTCGCTAGAAAAACGATATCTGATATTAAAAACAAAAAAACATGGAATCACCTAACCCGCACGCATGGCACTTGTCAGACTTAAAGCAGATACCCAAAAATGGTCTTAATGTTTTTTCAACATTCTCATGTGGAGGGGGATCTTCTTTGGGTTATAAATTAGCTGGTTGTGATGTCATTGCAGCTAATGATATTGATCCTGAAATGGCTTATCATTACAAATTAAATCTCAAGCCTAAACATTATTTTTTGTGTCCAATTAAAGACCTACTCAAGAAAGAATTGCCGAATGAGTTATATCATTTAGATATATTAGATGGTAGTCCACCTTGCTCTGCATTTTCAATGGCAGGTAGTAGAGAACAAGCTTGGGGTAAGAAAAAACATTTTAGGGAAGGTCAAGCTGAACAAGTTTTAGATGATTTATTTTTTGATTATTTAAATTTAGTTGATCACCTAAAACCTAAAGTTTGTATTGCTGAAAATGTTAAAGGTATGTTGCAAGGTAACGCTAAAGGTTACTGCAAGATGATAATTGATAGGTTTAGAGAAATTGGGTATAAACCTCAATTATTTTTAGTTAATGCTGCTGATTGTGGAGTACCACAAAAAAGAGAACGCGTATTTTTTATAGCGTTACGCGATGATATTAAAAAGCCTAAATTAGTGTTAGCACCTAAGCATAGATGGATTAGTGCAGGTGAAGCAACAAGTGATTTACAAGTGCTTACTGATGATGAAATTAGAGATACCTTGCCTCCTGATTGCTATGCAAACCTTTATCATGAAACGAAAGCTGGTCAAGATTTATCAGAAGCCTATTTAAAAAGAACAGGGAAACGCGGTTATTTTGCTGCTAAAAAATTAACTGAAAATAATCCTAGTTTTAATCTTATTTCTCAGGATCAGCATTTTTTACACTGGTCAGAATGTAGGCTATTTAGTTACCGTGAATGGAAACGCCTTGGCTCATTCCCTGATGATTACCAAGCTAAAACAGATAAAATTGGTAAATACATGATTGGTATGAGTGTACCTCCACGCATGACTGAACAGGTAGCAAAAGCCGTTATTGAGCAATGGTTTTAAAACAAAACAACCGCTTAAACATTACTCTAAGCGGTTGTTATTATATCTATATACTTTCTTACTCATCATCTACGTCTGCATTTTCTTGGTAATACATTTCCAGTTCTAATTTATTGATCAATACTTTTATAGATTCAATATCAATACTAGCTATCCCGACATCATTCATAGCCCCTATGGACTCCGTAAAGATAGATAACCCTGACATCAGTTCTGAGATATTCTTAGCGTCTTTAGACCTTCCAGACTGCTTATAGATATCTTGGGCTTGACTGATAAACGCTACCTGCTGGACTAGGATAACTTGCATATAATCATCTAAAGTTTTAGTCATATATTTAGTCCCTATAGCATTTAACACCACTATAGCATATTATGAATACTAAGTATTTGTGATATGGATACAAAAAACCGCCTAAGCTTGAGCCTAAGCGGTTATTTTTTTATTAAGTTATATTATTAGGAAACTACAAACTTTCTTGGTGGTCTTTTTAGAGTAACCATCTCTGATCTGTAATTGTTTATTAAAGGTTTCCAATTTATTGGAGTTATTGCGCCTTTAGCTACTTTTGAACGTCTTGAAAAATCTACATAACCTGTTCCTAGTTGATCGGCTGCAAATCTTACGAGACTTTCTGAATCCCAAGATTCGACTCTAGTAATATCTATTGTAATCTTTTGGCTGTCTGTTGTTTTAAAAGTGATATACATTGTTTTTTTGCTCCTTTGCTTATGTCATAAATATAGTCTATCCACAAATAAAAGTCAATACTTAATTTAAAATATTTTATGCGATACTTCCTATACCCGTATGATTGACAGAGAAAATTGGATAGACTATATATATATAGTGATAAACAAGATGACTAGGAGATTTTCACTATGGCTTATGATCCTGAAGCCCAAGCCAAATACAACGCCACCGAAAAGGGGAAAGCCCGCAAACGTAAGTGGCAACAGAATATGACTGAAGAGCAAAGAGAGAAAAAAAGACTAGCTAATAGGGAACACATGAGGCGTAAACGCGCTGAAGCTAGAGAACAAGAACAAGAATAAAGCTAAAACCCTTGATACTCAAGGGTTTCTTATTTTAGAAAAAATATTTTAAATTATTTTAGAAAAACCTATTGACTTTTATTTGTGGATAGACTATATTAATTACATGAGAGAAAAACAACAAAAAACAAGGGGTAAAACAAATGACTTATAACTACAACGAACTTAAACCAAACCAAATTGACAGAGCTATCAAGATTATAGAAAGATATGAGAAAAAAGCACAAGGCGATGACATTGTAAAAAGTTTTGAAGGCACTATTCCCTGGTATGAGAGACAATTATTGGATCAATTTTTTGATCAATGCAAGTACGATGATGGTGTTTGGAAAGCCAACTTTAGAACAGGTGATTATATATCAAACCAAAACCGGGTTCAAATAAGCTTTTTTATCAGTGATAAAAGAGTAGTAGAAGATTTAATGGCTGAAGCTGGTTTTTTACCAGCAGAAATAGTTGCCATAATTGAACAATTTAAGGACAACCTAAAGCCCCTTGGGGTTTTGTTGGAAAACAAAATGTTTACTCCTGATAGTATTGTTTTTTAAGCTTGAAACCCTGAATTAATCAGGGTTTTTTATTGCAAAAAAATATTTTAAATTATTTTAGAAAAACAGTTGACAAAATATAGTCTATCCACTATTATAGTTACATAAGGTTAAAACAATCAAGGAGACAAGGCAAATGACTACTACAATTTTTTACCAAATACGTACACTCAAACATCAAATTAAAGCTACTTTAAAACTTATTGCAGATGGTATTTTATTCTATATTGATCAACTTATCATTTTAGAGGGCAAATTGGAAAAATTAGAAAGCAGTCTTAACACTCCAGACAGCGCAAAAGTAGTGACCTTTGGAAAATACAAAGGTAGTTGCATTCGCGACATTCCTACAGACTATTTAGCTTGGGCAATGCGTAGTGTACCTAATTATGAATGGCGTTATGTCTTCAGAAAAGAGGTTTTAAAAAGAAATAAAAATGAAGACAGACTAATTAAACTCCGTGAAGAGTACAGCGAATATTTTATAAATTACGCGATTCTGTTTAAAGCAGAACGGGATTATTTTAATAACCAGTGGAAGGCCTCTAATCTTCCTCAAGTACAGCAACAAAAATTTTATGAATACTTAGCAAAGCGTTCCGACATCATAGATGGTGTTGTTTAATCCTTAACCCTAGCAACTTATTAGCCGCTAGGGTTTTTTATTGCAAAAAAAATATTTTAAATTATTTTAGAAAAACAGTTGACAAAATATAGTCTATCCACTATTATAGATACATAAGGTTAAACAAGTAAAGGAAACAAAGCAAATGTTAGATACAAAAGATATGAGTTTATATTCTGTTCTCAGTTGCTTAGGTATGACTACTAGAGAACATGAAAATTTAATTAGTCGCAGCCTACAACGACGCTACATTTTGAAAGATGGTGAAGTAGTTTTTTGTGGTTTAGCTGGCGATGTTTGGCAATGGCTAAGAGATTCCAAACAGATAAAGTAATAGGATTTTTTAAAATATTTTTTAAAATCCTATTGACAAAATATAGTCTATCCACTATATTAGATACATAGGATAAAACAACAAAAAAAACAACAAAGAGTAAAGCAATGTTTAACTTTTCAGGAATGACCGTAGAACAAATCAAAATTAACTATAAAAAATTAGCCGTAAAACATCATCCAGACTTAGGCGGGGATCTGAAGACAATGAAAGCGTTAAACAATGCTTATGAAGCAGCGTTAAAAAACTGCAATGGGCAAACTACTAAAGATGATCAAGGTGAAACTCACACCTATAAATACAACCAAGAAATTGAACAGGCGTTAATGAATAAAATCATTGAACTATTATCTCTTAATATGGAAAATGTAGAAATAGATTTAATAGGGACTTGGATCTGGGTAACGGGTGATACAAAACCAGTTAAAGACAAAATTAAACAAGCTGGCTGTACATGGCACTCTAAGCGCGGCTGCTGGTATTTTAAAATTGGCAAGTATTACGGCAAGTCATCACCGGATAGCTTAGAGGAACTAGCCAAGAAGTACGGATGCACCAACGCCAGCAAGTTTAATAAAAATATCAAAGTAAGCTAAAATTATGGGGTGATAGTTCACCCCATTTTTTATGCTTTATCTTAATGAAGACGCTGTAGACTCTCAAATTAAAACCTGTACAGAACAGGCAGAAGATCCTAAAGGCGTGAGATGCCCAGCTTGCTGCAAGGTTAAGTTAAAAGACAAACTATGCCCTTTAGGTCAGGCAAGAATGTCACCATTGCAAAAATGATTTAGAAAATATTTTATATACTAAGATAAAACTAGTATTTTAATTTCTAAAATGACTTTATCCTTTGGCAAACTTAACCCTAAGAATATAAAAAAAATTAAAAAAGCCACTATAGATAATCAGATGGTAGACACATCTGATTTTGAGGTCAATCTTCCTGCACCGTCACCTGGAGCGCAGGAAATGTTTTATAATACACCCGCTGATGTGTGCATATACGGAGGAGCCGCAGGCAGTGGCAAGAGTTTTTCAATGCTCTTAAAAGCGTCTAAATTCTTAAAAGTGCCAGGTTACGGTTCTGTTATTTTAAGAAGGACTCGACCTGAGATAACTAACGAAGGCGGGTTATGGGATGAATCAAGAAATTTATATAAACTAATACCAAAAGCACAAGCTAGAGAATATCAACTTGATTGGACTTTTCCGCCTGGTAGTGCTATTAGTTTTGGTCATGCTCAGTATGAAAAAGATGTTGAGGATAAATATCCAGGTTCACAGATATGTCATCTTGGCTTTGATGAGTTAACAAAATTTACAGAGCGTCAGTTTTGGTTTTTGTTCTCACGGAATAGATCAACTTGTGGCGTTCGACCTCGTATTGATGCAACTTGTAACCCTGATGCAGATTCATGGGTAGCTAAGTTAGTGGCTTGGTATATTGATCAAGATACTGGCTACCCTATTGAGGAAAGATCGGGAGTCTTGAGGTATTTTTACCGGATCAATGGTGAGATTCATTGGGGTGATACAGAACAGGAATTAATGAAACAATTTCCAGACTTGGCAGCGATCGCACCACCAAAAAGTTTTACTTTTATCAAGGGGACTGTATATGATAATCCGCATCTATTAGAATCTAATCCTCAATATCTGCAAAACCTTTTATCATTGCATCCTGTGGAGATGGAGCGACTATTAAAAGGTAACTGGAAAATTAAATATGAAGCGGGTACTATATTTAATCGCCATTGGTTTGAAGTGGTTAACTCTGTTCCGGCTGGTGGTCAAACTGTGGCTTTTTGGGACTTTGCCGCTACGTCTTCAGCTACCGCGTCAAAAAGTAGTTTCTACAGTGTACGGACTAAAATCAAGCTATACCAAGGCATCTATTATGTACTCGACTGTTTTTGGGAACAGGTATCTGCGGATGACGGAGATAATTCAGTTTTGAAAATTGCCCAGCAAGATGGAACTGCTTGTAAGGTGCGCTGGGAATTAGAAGGAGGTAGTGCTGGTAAACGTTACGAGTCGTCGCTTAAACGTCAGTTAGTAGGTTTTGATGCTAGGGGTGTTAAGCCACTAGGTGATAAAGTAACACGTGCTATGCCTTTAGCTATTGCTGCTAAAGATGGAAAGGTAAAACTGTTTAGAGGCGCGTGGAACGATCAATTTTTAGCGGCGTTACATGAATTTGATGGTAGTAAGAAACCCCTAACTAACGATATTGTAGATAGTGCCGATGGTGCTTTTGGTGAGTTACAGGAATCTACTCCGCGTAGTAGTTTTGTTGGTGGTAAGATTCATAATCCATTCAATTAAACGTGTTAAAGTTTATTATCATAGGCAGAATGTGTGCGTCCTTTTGGCAGATTTGGTGATATAGCAGATCCGTAAAGTCTGGCTGTTGTTGAATTGTGAGGGACTGTAAACACTCGACCATCTGCAAGCAAAACACCACCTGCAAAAGCACCACTACCAGCATAAGTACCACTAGGTGTAGTAGTTGCGTCTGTTATATAGTTATAAATCCTTGCTGTTGTTGAGTTGAAAGGAATAAGAAATACCATACCATCGGGTAACAGAACACCTCCTGCAAAAGCACCGTTGCCTGGATATGTAGAGTTAGATACTGTTAAAGTGTCAGTGTAAGGATCATATATTAGTGCGTTGGTAGAATTAAATGGCACACAAAAAACACGTCCATCTGTTAGCAGTACACCACCAATAAACGCGTTATTACCTGGATAACTACCAGTAGGAATAATTACTGTATTTGCTAAAGGATCATATATTCTTGCTGTTGTTGAGTTGAATGGTACACAAAAGACTCTACCATCATATAAAAGTACACCACCTGCAAAAGCGGCGTTTCCTGGGTAAGTACCATTAGGAGTAGTCAGTGCATTGGCATTAGGATCAAATATTCTAGCTGTAGTAGATCTAAAAGGTACACAAAACACTCGTCCATCAGGTAATAACACGCCACCATAAAATGACTGCCCTCCTGGATAAGTGCCATTAGGTGTACCAAACGCATCTGTTACAGGGGCGTATATTCTAGCAGTAGTTGAGTTAAACGGTATACAAAATACCCGACCATCAGGTAACAAAACACCTCCCGCAAAAGCATCATTACCTGGATAAGTGCCATTAGGAGTAGTCAGCGTGTTAGTGGAAGGGTTAAATATTCTAGCTGTAGTTGATTTAAATGGTATACAAAATACTCTATTGTCAGATAACAATAAGCCACCATAAAAAGCATTACTACCAGGGTAAGTGCCATTAGGTGTTGTTAATGTGTCTGTTAAAGTACCATAATTAAACTCTCTAGCATTTATAAATTTAGCGGTTGGGGTTAAGGGGAAATAACGCAAATCTAGCGTATCGTTTTCTGTAAAATCAGGGCGGAAAACCTGTATTAAACTAAGATCTAATGTGAATACTTCCGTATTTTGACAAGTCCACTTAAATGATTCACAACAATATAAACTGCCATTAAAAATTATGGGTTTACCTAAATTAGTTGTAAGAAAATTGTCTATTTCTTGATATTCACTAAACCTAGAAACAACTAAAGAAAGTACCTGTGTTTTGGCTACTTGATTAATTTGGTTTCTGTTGCCTCTTTCATCTACACCGCCGTAGTAATTTTGAGTTAAATACGAAGATTCAAAGCTGAGAGCATTTTCCCAGCTTAGTTTTAGAGAGTTGGGAGCAGTGGCGTACATATTATTTAGGGAGAATTTGATTTATAGGTACATCTAATGCGCGAGCGATCGCTTCAATTTCGCTATAGGCTATTGATTGTCTTCTAGACTCGCGATGCTGAAATAAGTTTTCAATAGCAGATATGACTTCTACAGTTTTTCCTACTTTAGAGGCTAACTGTTTTCTAGACATATTTTTTTGTTCTCTACAGATAAAAATGTGTATCCCTATCTTTTCTTCTGCTGTAAGATTATCGTAAACATTGGCATCAGCAATAATAGTCATATTTTAAATTGTAACTCCATTGATTATTATACATGAATATTGGTGAAAATCGCTGTTATCCGTGTTTTTCACTAATACTGATACAAGGATATATATTATTGTGGCTAATATAGTTATAGTTATAAAAATTTTCACTTTATGGCTACAAAAAATAAATCGTTATTAACTAAATTTTTATCTACAGATTTACAGTTGAACCGTGAAGAAAGAACTGTCGGTTTTTCCTTTACTTCCAAAAGTAATATCTGTGAAAGATATAGTTACTCAGAACTCCCAGACGGCGCAAGCGTTGTATTTGATGAGTACTTATCCCATGATCCTGAAGCTTGGGATCTGACTAGAGTTACTAATAATGCTTGTCCTTTCCTTAAAAATCATGCTCGCGGTCAGAAAATCGGCATTATTAAGAGCGCGGTTTTAGATGGTGAAAAGGGTTATGCCATTTCTAAGTTATCTAAAAATGCTTTTGCTGACCAGTTTATATCTGATATTGAAGATGGAACTTGCGGCGGAATTAGCTTTGGCTACATGGTAGAGGAATACAAGGTTATCACACCTGCTGAATATTCTACTGATGATGATGGCTATAGAAAGCTAACTAAAAAAGCACTTTTAGAAGCCACAAAAATAGTTTTATTTGAAATTTCATCTGAAGATATACCCGCAGATCCAACCGTCGGCTATGGTAAATCTTTTGTTGAATTGGACAATGTAACTATTGATGGAAACCCAAATTTTTATCCACAATTACAAGAAAAAACCATGAATCAACCTGATACTAAGTCTCTAGAGTTAGAGTTAGCATCTACTAAGTCTGCATTATCAGATGCTAATAATCTTAATGCTTCCCTAAAATCTAAACAGGAAGTTCTAATTAGTGAAAATAGCAACCTGCAAGCTAAACAACAAATCCTAGTTAGCGAAAATGGTAAGTTAGTTGAACAAGTTAAACAGTTTGAATGGCTCTTAGAACAAAAAGCTGAAATCATTTCTAATTTTGAGAAAAAAGAATTAGTAGCTAGTCGTTACTATGACTTACGTCAAAAAGCAGAAGATTTAGTATCTCAAGCTAAATTGTCCGGTAGTGAGTTTAATGAATTATTCTCTACTGTTCCTAGTGAGGATATTGAGATTCATACTAAGTCCCAAACCGACAAACTTGGCTATATTGATTTTCACTTAAGTTTGATTGAAAAACGAGCTAAACCGCTAATCAATCTTGAACAATCTGTGAAAGAACCAGTTTCTAATCCTGGACAAATTGATTTTAAACAGATTGAATCCCATGCGGCGGAATTGCTTAAAACTGTAAATCAATCACCTATCTTTATGTAAGGTTATAAAAAATGAGACACGAAACTTACGTTTACGATGATGAGTTATCAGGGTTTTTACCTGTACTAGCTAGATCCGAAGCTATTGCTACTCGCTATCAATCTTTAGATCCTGATTATGTCACTGGTAAAGAAGGTGCTATTAGAAAATTGGTTAAGATTTTCGCCCCTGGTTTTTTTGCTGGTAGTATTCCTGGTTCTGCAAAAGCTCGGATTTTACCACGCATGACAACCGTTGCTGCTACTGCGGCTAGTGGTACAAGCGTTACCTTTAAATCTGGTACTGCGGGTATTTTTATACCTGGCGATGTCCTCTCTATTATTCCCCCATCTGCACGGATTAACGTTGCTTCTGCTAGTGGTGGTTGGGCTGCTGGTGATACTGTTACATTAACCATCAACGGACAAGCTTTAGTTTATACCGTTGTCAGTGGCGATAATGGTGGATCTTTGACCGCAACTAACGCCAATGTAGCTAATAAGCTAATCGTATCCATCAATGCTAATCCTTATCTATCTGGTTTGGTTAGTGGTTTAGCTATAGCTGGTTCTGGCACTAGCACAGATATTGTTTTGTGGGCTAAAGATTTTACCAGTGTATATAGTTTAGCTGCGGCTGATACTGCTACTAATGGTACTGTTACTGCTTCGGCTGCTAATCTTGCACCAAATACTGTAGTGGGGACTATATCTGCTGTTAACACTGCTACTGATGTAGTTACTATTAGCGCGGCGGCTGTATCTGTTCCTTCTGGTATGCCTTTAGGTGTTTCTACAAGTTTACCTGATAATTTAGGTATGCTTTCCCCATCTATTCCCATTGACTTGTTATACAGAGAAAGTCAAAATTTCGGTTTATACATAGATACCGACGTTTATCTAAACCGACTTCCCTACATAGATGGTCAATTGACTGCGTTGTATTCTCAAATCAATTTAGTTTAGGTGGTATTAAAAGATGCCTTCAATTATTGAATTAGTAAACAATCAACCTGGTGTAGTTCAGCGTGCTATTGACTTGCAGCTTTCTACAGTCTCCAGTACAGGTGAGGTCTACCGCGACGGTTATCCTGACCCTGCATTAAATCGCTTCTTTCCCTTTGTTCAATATTCAGATCCTATCCTTGCGTTATTAAAGTTGCGTTCCTATACCCCTACTGTGGGTTATGTAGTGGCAACTGATGGCGACATTCCTAAAGATAGCGAGCGCATCACTGTTACTCAAGAAACCTTTGGTAACTTTAAACTAGCTAAATCTCGCTTAATCACTGAAGAAGATTTTATTGTTGCTCGTCAAGCTGAACAATTGGCTTTGACTGGTAATGGTCAAGCTGCCGAAGCTATTCGTAATATGTTCTTAGCTGTTCCGGCAATGCTTACCCAATCTCTGATTAACTTGCATACTGTCATGTCTTTACAAGTAGCTTGCACAGGTGCTTGTAACTATGCTGATCCTGTGTCAGGTATTACAGCTAATCTTAGCTACATTGGTCAAATTCCTCAAAACAACTTAGCAACTGCTTTGACAGGTTCGGCAGTATGGAGTAATTGGGTAACAGCTAACGGTATCAACGATATTGTTAACCACATGAACGATTACTACAACAACCTGAAAAAGTTTCCTCCGTTTATTGTCATGTCTCGTAAAACAGCTAACGATCTACGGAATCAAAACAGCACTAAGGTAATTGTGGCTCGTAATACTGGCGTGTTAATGGAAGTTGGTGCGCCTGACGCTGCTGCTGTTGGTCAATTGCCACCACCTTCTTTAGAGGCTGTGAGTGACGCAATTAACAAGCGTTTGATTGCTGGCGGTGGTCAGTATGGAACTACTCAGATCATCGTATCTGACGCTTTCTACTACCAACGTGGTGCTACTGTGTCCGGCACTCAAACACTTCCTTATATTCCTGCTAACCACTATTTCTTTGCAACCGATAACTATATTGAACGGGCAATTGTACCCACTGCATCTAATAACTTTGCAGGTGGTTTAGTTACAACTACAGAAATAGTTAGCAAAGAACCACCCCAAGAAAAAATTACTGTAGCAGGTCGTGGTTTCCCCTTAGTGCCAGATCCTCGGTTTATTGGTGCAAGAAAAGTGGAAGTAGTTTAGTGCTGTGACCATCGGATCTTGTTAGTGCCTGTTGTTCCGGTGATGGAAGTTCCTTTTGTAAAAGATGCCCTTTCATCACTGGAATAAGTCACTATTTTTAAGAGTCGTTGGTATTCTAAACCATATTTACTTAAAGCGTAACTATTATTGGATAACTGTTGTAATTCCACTCGGTAAGAATCATCTTCTACTTCTAAAATTCTTAATGTTCCTGCCGTGTAGTCGCTGTTTTCACTAGGTTTAGTAATTGAGATTTTATGAGCTATTAGTAACTCGGTTGCTGTGTTTCTTAAAGTTCCCCAATTATAAATATTTATTTCTGACAGAACATCAGTCATAAATAAATCAAACTTAGTTTCCTCACCTGCAAATTCTGGATATTTAACAATAAAATCAGCAAAGTAAATCATGATAGAGTCCTATGTTTCCCAAACTATTGGTTATGTTAATAAGCCGCATTTTGCGACTAATTTAATCTTAACTTTTAAAGTGGGTGGTGGACAATTTATTGAAGATGCTGTTGGTAATTTAGTTGAAAGTTCTACTAATGTTGTAGTGACCGCAACCGTAAGCAATGACTCTCAACCTAGCGTTATTCCTGAAGTGGCAGAAATAGGACAGCAAGTTATGAGACTTAAAGGCAGATTAACTTCAGAGTTACCTCCAGAAATCAGTTACGAGTCTATAGCAACGGGAGTTTTAACTGATGCCCAAGGAATGGAAACTGTAGGAATATGGCGATTTAGACCTGTTGCCCAAAACCGAATTACTAATTATTTAATAGCTAGAAATAAATATATTGAAGGTACTTTAACAATAGCTAGTAAGGTGTAAAGAAATGGTAGAAGTTAAGTGGAATCAAATTAATATTCCTAAAAAACTTAAGGCAATTCATTCCTGGAATACACCTTATGCAGCTATGGTTCATGAGGGTACAACTTCTGTTAATGGTAGCGTAAAACCTGCTCGCCCTTGGGTAGATGTAGCTATCAAAGAATATGATTTTTTAGGAAACTATGCTGATGGTTTTTCTCAATCTGAAAGCTTCAAAGAGGCATTTTTAAAAATGTCCGAAGGATTTGGAGAAAACTGTCAATTAAATATTAGCGATACTAGGTGGCAATGGCCGCGCACTACTGTTAGAAAAAGCGGTGCTGTTGTTGATTCTCCTAGAGATATCGTTGATACGGGTGCGTTGAAAAATTCTTATCAGGTGCAGTATGAAAGTAGCTGATTTAAGAAAGATTTTAACTACCTTGTTAGCTACGGAGCTAGGTGTTTACGCAAATGGAACTCCCTCTGTTTGGGTTTATGGAAGTTCTTCTCAACCTCCTTCATCTAGTAACGGGCTTGAGTGTTTGATTAAGGAAACTCCCGATACTGTAGCTATGGCTACCAGTGCCGGGTATAAGTATAAACCACAATTATGGGAAGTGACTTTGAGAAATTGGGCTAAAAATTCTAATTTACCTCTAGCAGTTTCCAAGATTGAAAAACGTTTTAATGTGACTCGCTATACCCATCTTCCGGCAGCGTCGGACACTTTAGAACAAAGCAGAATCCTCATTTTTGACCCTATTGTAATTTAATGTTATGCCCATCACTTTAGATTTTAGTCGTCCAAAATCTGTTACTACAAACTCAACTAACGCGGTTATCAATGCGGGTACTGCGGTAGAAGTTGATACAGGTTCAGAAGAGTCTTACTTTTTGCCTTTCACCCATGCGTCTATTACTCCTAGCGCGTTTAATGTAGCTGGTTGTAACTTAGTAGCAAGTAACACCACTATTACCACTACTACTGCTGATGGCTTTGCGTCTGTGCGAGTGGGTGATGTTGTCACTGTTAATGATGGTGGCGGTACTATTTCTGCTAACACTGTAACTGCTGTTAATAGCACAACTTCTATTACTTTAAGCGTTGCTCCTTCAGCTAGTAGTTCATCTGCTAATAGCACTACCTTAACAATCACACCTCCTGCCATTACTCCAACTACTTGGGGTATTCGCTTAACTTATGTCAGGTCTGGCTCTGTGGTTTCTATTCGTCCTACTTTGTTTCTTTATGACGGTAGTTTGAATGGTGCGGCAGGTACGGCAGCTAATGCTACCGCTGTTATTAACTTGGTTGATGCTCAGGGTAACTCGCCTAGCGTTGATCTGGATGCTTTTTATAGCAATATTCGCGTAGCTAGAACTGCTTAATTTCTTTAATTTTGTTTAATCTCAGATAGGATTTTTAAACTATGGCAACTGCTAACCGTCCCGTACAGACTGTAATTCTTCAAAACTATACTTTAGATTTGAAGTTGCTACCTGAAAATACTCGTAGTGTCACCAGTGCCACTATTACCGCCCCATCTGGTGCGGCTGAAAGTGCTACTACTCTCAATGTGGTCACTACTGCGGGTGTTAACTACACAATTGCAGCTGGTACATCTTTAAATTTTGCTGCTCCTTCTAACCCTCTTAGCAGACAACAGGTATTAGTGTTAGCTAACGCGACTTTGAACGGTACAAGTACCGTAACTCTTAGCATTGCACCTTTATTAGACCCCATTGTTGCTAACTCTACATCTCGCTTAGTGCAAGATATGTTCCCACTATTGGGAATCACTAGCTTTGGTTTACAGCCTTCTCCTACTGTTGTTGATACTACACACTCTCAATCCGGTGCAGGTACTAGTTCTGCTATTATCCGTTCTAAACGAGAAATCTCTGTAGAAGGTATTGAGTATGTGGGTGATATTGCTTTAGAACAATTCATCAAACGTACACACTTTGATCCTGTGTACATGAACCGTGAATTGTATGCTATTGCTACCTATCCCAACGGATCTAGATTTGAAGGGGCTGCTAAGTCTACCGCTTTGAACTTGACAGGTACACCAATGGAAGTAATGAAGTATACATTTACTTTAGAGTTTCAAGACGATTGGATTTGGACACCTGCCTACTACGCTAACGGTGGTTTATCTAATGGTTTCCCATCCTATAACCTCTAATGAAAATTTTGAAAGATAGTACAGGTTTACTGGCTGTCTTAATTAACTGCCGCATTACGCAAGATAGGTTGCTATGTGGTGCGGCAGTTTTTAGGGGTGGTTTATCTGGAGAAATTATTGTTTCTAATGACAAATCTACCTACAAAATTAAAATCCCTGATTCAGTTCAGACGGTGGCAACCTATCAAGTTTTTGCAGACTCAGATGATAATTTGGAGATTGAATATGCGTCCAGTAATTAATAAAAAGCCAAGATACGAAATTGTTCCAGTTGGCGATGATCTATCAGGAATTATCTATTTAGAAAAGCGCGGATCTTTGACTGTTGGCGAAGCTAGTGCTGTGGATATGATTGATGCTAAACGTCAAAAAGCAGCAATTATTGCTTCTAAATTAGTTAAAAAAATCTCCGTTGATCGCGGTGTAACTATTGCTGAGGCTCAAGAATTATTGTCTCCTACCCGCAATGCTGATAGTGGTGTTGAGGTTGATAATTCTGCTGTTATCTATGACTACATTGAAGATTTTACTGAGTTAAATTCTTTAAGTGCCATTGATAGTGCTTCTGTTTCTATTGCGATCTCTACTCTGCTAATTCAAAAACGGGTAGCTTTCCCTGTGGAATTATTAGTACCTGTAGCATTTAATTCTACTCAGATTAAAATTGCGCCTGTTAACTTTTATCTGAAGGATAAACAGGTAATTAAATTTGGTGATTGCTTAGTAGTTGTTAACGGTAATCATGAACCTGCTAATGAGCAAGATTATCTGAATATTAATGTTCTACCTGTGTCTGAAAATCTGGAAGCTGTAACTGGTTTCTTGTACAACAAAGCTGAGAAAAAATATCAGGTTGGTACTGAAGATTGGACAGAAGAAGATACCAAGGGCTGCAGTAATGAATTTGTTTCAGCTATCTACAAATTCTATGAAAATGAACGCAGTCGTTGGCAAGTAGAAGCACCTGTAACTAATGCGGCTGTCCAGGGGGAGCAACAGCAACCAGTCCAATTGACTGGAGTAGCATCTACTGGCGAATCCAGTCCTATAGGATATTAGACCCTAGATTTGCTGATTGGGATACCTTTCTCGATCAGCCTATTCATATAGTTTTTGAGTGCATTGAGGCACTTGAAAAGAACAGGAAAGAGCAGTCAAACATTGAGGCAAGGGTTCACGCTATCGGATGGTCTGGACTGTTTAACGGGTTCAAAAAAGAAACAGATCCGAGTATTGATTTTGTGGACTTGTTGCCCTTTGCAGACGAAATTAAAGAGAATAATCGGAAAGTCAGTGAACGGACAGAAGCGATTATTTCTGAATTAATTAAAACTAATGGTTTGTCTGCTCCTGTTCTGTCCGCGTTGAGTCTGCTATTACCTTGATTGTAAATTACGAATTTTAATTACGAATTTACAATCTTTTTTTATAAGAGGAGCTTATTATTATGAATTTAGGTGAATTAATTGTTGAATTGTGTGCTGATACTGCACAATTAGAAAAATCTCTAGAACAGGCTAAAAAGAAAGCCTATGAAGCTGCTGCAAGTATTGAAAAAAGTTTTGATAAAATTAATTTAGAAATTAATGTTGACGATGATAGTTTAACTGGTTTAAATAAACATCTAAATCTTAAAGTACAACACCTTAAAGAAGTTAATAAATATTTTAATAATAATCCGATTGTTGTTAATGTTGACGACGATCAACTTGTTGATTTAAATAAACACTTACATACTAAAGTACAGCACCTTAAGGAAGTTAATAAATATTTTAATAGTAATCCTATAACTGTTAATACTGATGTTACTAAGTTAGATGAATTAGAACAAAGATTGGGTAATTTATCTAGTAAAACTATTACCATAACCGTTGAATCTGATTTAAGTAAGCAATTAGAAAAAAGTTTAACTGACGCTGTTCAAAGTGCTGTAAGAGATGCTGTTAGTGAACAGTCAGCTACATCGCAACAACAGTCGCAAAAAGAGAGCGCGCCATCTAATAGACCTCAAAGGGTTGATGTAGTTGCTAGTCCTATGCGATCTATTGTGGATGGACTTTTTGAAGGTGTTGGGAAGAAACTTACTAAAGGTCTTGATCGGAGTATTGAAGATGCTGTTGGTGTAAATATGGACACCATGACTAGAATATCCGGTAATATGTTACTGCGTTATTTTGGTGTAGGTAAAAAAGCACAATCAGATCCTAAGAATGAGCAAAAGAAGGTCGAAGCTATTGTTAAAGATGGTGTATCTGCCTTTATAAGAAGTCATGATGGTAAAACTGGAAGGGGAGGTACAGGAAGGGGTAGAACTGCTAGACCATCGGGAGATGATGATCTAGGTGTAGATTTTGATAGTGTTAGCCGGATTGCTAGTAATAGCGCATTAAGATATTTTGGCGTTGGTAAAAAAGCACAGTCAGATCCAAAAAACCAACAAGCTAAAATAAAAGCAATTGTTGAAGATGCAATTAGAGAATATTCAGGAAGTGATATAGGACAGGATAATTCTGGAGTTATTTCTAGAACATTTTCGGAAATAAATACGGCATTTTCTGACAGTATTAATATTAGTGTCGAGAGTATTGCTCAAAGGGCTAAATTAGCGACTATTAGACAAGTTAGAAAATCGGCCAGTTCAGTTACTCAAAATTCATCATCAGGTGTTCAAAATGCTGTAAGTGGTTTTTTTGATGCGGCTGAAAGTGGTGAAAGTGGCGCAATTACTAAATATATTGGACAAGGTTTAGCATCACAGTCTAAAAAAGCTGTAGAAGCTGTTTTTTCTAAAATGTTTCCTAATGTGTCCGCTAGTATTAAAGGTTTATTAGGAACAGGATTACCAAATCAAACATCTGCACCTGTTGTTAAATCTTCCTCAGATACACTTAGAGAAGCAGCTACAGACTTAAAAAACGCTGCTAAAGCTTTAAGTGAGGCTACCATAAATTTAGGATCTACAACTAATACAGTCAAATCTTTACCAAGTAATAAGGCTACGGATTCATCTGTAATTAACACTACCTTAAATAATTCAGCACCTTTACCTAAGCAACCACCAGCTAAGGAAAATAAAGTACCGTTACCACCCCCAGCTAAAAAACGGGAATTAGAACTAATTCCTACTAATATTCCTGAACAAATTAAGCCACTCTTCCAAACAATTCAATCTGAAATAGTTAAAAATATTGATATATCTCAAGGTTATAAAGATGCTACGGCAGCCGAAAATAAATTAATACCTATACCTCCCGTTTCTTCTGATAAAACAGCTAATACAAAAAAATATGCTCAAACTTCCTTAGATGAGATTGACAAAGCATTAACATCTATTAAAAAATATTTTGCAGATGAATATAAGAGAATACAAGCAAAAGTTAAACAAGCTACTGCAATAGGTACGCATGAAGAAATTAAATCGGCAAGGGCTGAAGTTACTACTTTTGTGAAAAGGTCTAGAGAAGCTGTTGCTACTGTTGATAAATATGTAAAAATGGGTGAGGCTGCTGGCTTTAGCAAAGATATTAATAGTGAATTGAGTGCAATTCATAGTAAAGGTAAGGCACCAATAGCTAAAAATGCTAGTAGTGCAGAAAAACTCGAAGGCAAGTTAAATCTTGCAGATAAAAAATTATTTGATCAGCAATTAAAGGGTTATACAGAGTTAGCAACTGTATATGGAGTAGAAATTCCTAAAGGTTTGCAAAAAGGGATTAAACATGGTGCTGGTGGTGTATCTGATGCTGCCCGTGTTATGCTTGATGACTTTATTAAAGTAGTCCAAACCAAAATGCAGATTCAGTCACCATCTTGGTTGATGTTTGAGATGGGTCTGATGATAACTTCAGGTTTGTTTTTGGGGATGCAAAAGGGTAATAGCAAGGTCGCTCAAGGTGCAAGACAAATAGTATCAACTGTAACTGATATTGTAGGAGCAGTGAAAACTGTTGCTGATCCGGCTCTTGGTGCAGCCAGTGTAATACCAGGACTTACTTCAATTAGCACGTATGGTGGTGCTGGTCTAAGTGCTACGGATACGGCATTGAAAATACTAGGTAAGGTCGGAGAACGTCATGCAGCAAACCCTAGTGAAACTTTATTTCAGTCTGTAGGTGGATCTGCTAAAGATTTTGTAAACAGCATTGTTGCTGATAAAACTTTGACTACGCCTAGAGCGGCTTTTGATCACACTGTAAATATTGCTAAAGCTGGCGCGTTAGGTCTTGGTGCTAATCCAATGGCTGTAGGTGCTATTGATGCTGCTCAAGCTGGTATGACCGCGTTATTAAGAAATAGTGCTATTACTAAAGCTATTACTCAAGCTCACGGACAGACTAAGGCGAAGTTACAAGCTGATACTTCTCTTGATTATATGTCTACGTTTAAGAGTGTTTTAAATGACAATTTAAAAGACCTTAAACTCAGTAAGAGTGAAATAGTAAGAGCTATTAGCAGTGTTATGAAGGTCGTACCTACAGGTCTAGGTACGGGTGCAAATTCTAATTTTGCAACTGCTGGTTATGGTGTTGATGCCGTTGTTGATACTTTGTCTGTACCTTTAGATTTATATAGAAAATCTAAATCTAAAGTTGGTCAGGGTTTACCAGTGAAAGATGCTATAGCTTCTAGTGTTGCAGATTATGGCGCACCTCAAGGAATAGCTAATGTTGTGGGGTCACTAGGTGCAAAACTTCACTCACCCTTAAATAATTTCATTAAGATCGGTAAACAGACTAACGAAGGTTTGAGCCAAGGTATATTAAGCACGGTTGCCTTACCTTCTAAGGCTATAAATACTACTGGTGACGCTATTCAAAATCAGATTAAACAAAACATGGGTATCAGTTCACCTTCAAAAGTGATGATTGCCATAGGTATGATGATCGCGTCAGGTCTGGCTATTGGTATTAAACAGGGTGCTGTTGACGTATCAGGTGCTAGTAAGTTTTTGACTAATGAAGTTGATAAGATTGAATACACAATTGATAAAACATTAGCGTTAGCTTATCTAAGCTTGCCTCAAAAATTTAGAAATAAAATTGATTCTTTAGCTTTTAATTACCAATTACATAAACCAGATGTAGCTAAAGAAGTAGCTAATAAATCAAGTGCTGTAGGTGAATCTTTTAAAGGAATAGGCGAATCAGATCAATCTAGCAATCCTTTAGTCGGTTTATTGTCAGCAATTAAAAAAGATTTTGGTAATAACACTATTTTAGGTAATTTATTTAATAGTGCCAAATCTGCATTTAGCAAAGGCGGAAGTTTAAAAGACATTGGTATTAATTTAATAACCTCTTTTGGACAAGGATTCTTGTCTGCAAATGGTAGCGTTTTAGGGATAATTACTAAGTTTGCTACAGGTATATTATCTACAATTAAAAGAATATTTGGGATTGCATCACCCTCTATAGTTATGAAATCTATTGGATTAGATTTTGGTGAGGGTTTTGAAAATGGTGCAGTTGCTTCATTGATTTTAGCTAATAAGCGAATAGCCGATCTAATCTTAAAAACAGTTAACGAAAGTACGACTGCCACAGAATCTCAAAAAGCTAAAGCAGCAAGTTTATCTTCTTTAATAAACGCTCAAAATCAAAAAATAGCGCAAGGTTTTAAAGAAGGAATATACAATGATTCAAATACTTCAGATGTTTTTAAAGAATTAGCACTAGGCACAAAAACAGTTAAAAATGTAGCTAAAAGTAGTGGTGTTGCTGAATCAGAAATACCAAGCATATTACAACAGTCTAAGAGAGAGGTTAATTTTCTACCTAAAGCCTATACTGATATTTTAAAAGCTGTTGCTCACATAACAGGTGTTTCTATTAGTTCTAAAAATGCACCAAGATTAATACCTACAACTTTTGAAAGGGAGTCAATAGCCGGAGCATACAATGCTTCAAAAAATACTATTAAGGTTAGTGAGGCATTCTTCCAAGAATTAACAAATAAAAAATTATCTGAAGTCTCTGATGTCATAGTAGATACCATTGTTCACGAGTTATTTCATGGTGTTCAGCAAGGCTTTGGAACTATAAGTAAAGAAGTAGCAAGTACAATTCAAGCT